>ERZ838577.3427-NODE-3427-length-15138-cov-6.087184_pt1 | contig 15138 bp, 20 predicted proteins | sample MGYA00519682_ERZ838577 | MGnify/ENA primary metagenome ERZ838577 (study PRJEB31850, sample SAMEA3708838) | human gut metagenome | biome: human gut; feature: human-associated habitat; material: faeces | place: China | collected 2014 ...
TAAAGCCTCCGAAGGGCGATTGGGAAAAATTACGTATTTTGCAGAGCTTCCTTAAAAAAACATACTTTGTTGGCAAGTATCAAAATGCCAATTGACTTATTTATCGGAAAATCTAACGTGCAAACTTATGTTTATGTTTTCCGCGTAAATGAGCCACATCAAGCTGATGACACTGTAAAGTTCATCGACTTTTCTAATGACGGATACACTCGGACAAACCGTAAAAAGGCCAGCGTCAACCTTAAAGACACGGGCCATGCTAAAGAAAGGTATGAAGAGGTTGTTCAGCTGGTAAGGTTTGGCAAAGAAAAGCTGAAATATCTTACGGAAAAAGATTATTACGAGGGAAAGATAGATCCCAAAAACGGAAAAGATTGGAATCAAAGTGCGCCGATTGATACTCGACCACAGTTAGAAGATTTTAAGAAAACAGTTAAAGATTATCTCAGCTGGAGGGTTTCTCAACTTATTCAAAATGAGGGGCATGAGTTGGGAAAATTTTGAGCTCCCGTTTGGAAGTGCTTGAAAATAATTTCAAGAAAAACGGGGGCTGTTTCAAAGAAGTAAAAGTTGGAAAATACTTTACCAAAATTAACACACCAAGAAAAAAGGATTTCAATAAGGCAAGCGATACAAGACCTATTCAATCCAAAGAGTTTTCCCTTCCCTTAGTCACGGCTACACACGGAGATAACGGGATTATGTATTACGGTCGTGCCGAGGATTGGGTGACAGAATCTATGACGCTCAGCGTCATCCAAAATGGTGCAATCGCAACAGGGGACGTGTATCCGCAACCACAAGAAACTGGCGTAATATGGGATGGCTACCTCATTAAACCAAGCTTTGACACATCTGAAAGAATCTTAATTTATTTAGCATCCGCGTTGGAAAAAACTATTAAATTAAAGTTTTCTTACGATAACAAAGCAATTTGGCAAAAGGTTAAGCAGGAATATATTTCACTTCCGATAAATTCTCATTCAAATGAAATCAACATTGATTTCATGGAGGATTACATTCGTGAAATTGAAGAGAATTACATTCGCGAGATAGACAGATTTTTATTATCTTCTGGTTTAATAAACTGTTCACTTCCAGAGATAAATCTAGCAACTAATTTTGAGGCAACGAAAGAAGAAATTCTTGCGATTGAAAGCTTAAAAACAAAAGAATTTAAAAAATTTAAAGTTACTGACATTTTTAATATTAAAAACACAAGTAATCTTCTGTCTAGAGATATTAAGGAGAACTCAGGTCTGGTCCCCTACCTTTGCGCAAGCGCCGAAAACAATGGAGTAAGTAGTTATATTTCTTACGATGATTCTTCGTTTTTAAACAAAGGAAACTGTGTTTTTATAGGAGGGAAGACCTTCGTTGTCTCCTACCAAGAGAAGGATTTTTTCTCGAACGACAGCCACAATTTGGCCTTGTACCTTAAAGAGAAAAAATACTCTAATCAAAACATTTTCCTCGGGTTAGCAACCTGTATTAACCTGAGCTTGGGCCATAAGTACTCTTGGGGCAATAGCATAAGTTCACAAAAAATAAAGCATGACTTTGTAACTTTGCCTTTAGAAAACGGTCAGCCTGATTTTGAATTCTTAGGACACCTCGCCTCTGCATTGAAAAAATTAGTTTTGAAATCTTTCAACAATTTCATGACCGCGAAGAAATCTGAGTTAAAAATTCAGTGAGTTTTAAAGATCCCCGAAACCGAAGGTTTCGACCGCGATAGCGGTGGGCAGGACAGCCGAAAATTTCCAATTTTCGACCGAGCGACAGCGAGGTGCTGACGCATTTTGGCGTCTAGGTCTTTAGACTAGACACCAAAATGCGATCCTGCCTTAGTTCTTTTTTGCTTTTAATTTGTTTTTAGAGGGGACGCTAAGCGCTCCCCTCAACCCCTAGCCCGGCAGCCTCGCTTTTTCAAAGTGAGGCTGCAAACGGGCTCTGATTTTCCAAGTTGGTCTTAAGTTTTCCACAGCCGGTTTACACGGCTTGTGGGAAACTTCCTCTCTGCTTGCAGTTGTCCATAACTTTCCCCAAGGAAGCGCTTGGCCCAACACTGGCTGTAGCGACCGGGGTTTGCTGTGGGCAACTGCAAGGGCCGAAAAGTTTATTTGAATAAACTTTTTGAGAAGATTGAACCGGTCATTTCGTTCCGAGTCGAGCCGGGTTTTTGATTAAATCCTAAGTTTTCCATAGCCGCTTACAGCGGCTTGTGGGAAACTTCCTCTCTGCTTGCAGTTGTCCATAACTTTCCCCAAGGGAGCGCTTGGCCCAACACTGGCTGTAGCGACCGGGGTTTGTTGTGGGCAACTGCAAGAGCCAAAAAGTTTGTACGTACAAACTTTTTGAAAAGATCGAGCCGATCATTTCGTTCCGAGTCGAGCCGGGTTTTTGATTAAATCCTAAGTTTTCCATAACCGCTTACAGCGGCTTGTGGGAAACTTCCTCTCTGCTTGCAGTTGTCCATAACTTTCCCCAAGGGAGCGCTTGGCTCCGGCACTGGCTGTAGCGACCGGGGTTTGTTGTGGGCAACTGCAAGGGCCAAAAAGAGGTTGTTTCACCGGCTGCTGATGGCGTAATTGTGTTTTTACTCCTGCGCCTGATATGTCTGAGGAGTGTTTCGACGAGAAAAAATGCAGTCGCAGATAAAGCAAAAGGGCGCTAACTGCGCCCTATGAAGTAATTTCACTTATTGATTTTCAACTTGTTCAATTCTTGTACAAGTTCGTCGTACGTATCAGAATCTAATTTAGTTTTCTCTTTCTTTTCCATCGCTTGGTACGCCTGCTGACGTATCCAGCGCGACCCGCCTTGTTCCCGTATCCATGCGGCAACTTCCCTCGGCAGATAGAACGTTACCCGCTGTCCCCCGTCGGGCGTCTTTCTCGGCGCCCCTACTGTTTTTTTCTCTGTCATTCTTGTCCTTTTCTGCAATATTGTTCGAGGTCGTACGCTACTGGCATACCGTCAGCGGAACCGAAAACAAATCGCCCTTTTACCGCATCAAAATAGCTAGACCAGAACGCCATTTCGTTTTTTCTAACATCGTTATGGCTCATGCCGTTCTGGCCATAGGCAGAAACTGTGATGCCGAGCATTCTCTGAACGTCCTCGAATTTAAAATAGAAACGGATTTTGTCTCCTTTTTCCCAAAGTTTTCCAAGCTCCCGGATTTTTGATTCGTCGTATTTACCGAAATTCATTTCAATTTTTGGTTCAGCAGACGTTTCTTCCTCAACTGGTTCGTCTTGTTTTTCTTCATCGAAAAAATAATTTTTTACGTTTTCAGACAGAATTGCGCTGTCTTCTTCTAGAAGTTTGCGCTGATAGGGCAAAAATTCCTGAAACGCTTCTCTTAATTTCGGTCGATCTTCTTTATTAACAGGAGTGAATGCAGTTTTCCCGAGGCAGGAGCGAAGTGCATCAAGTAGCTCTGGTTTTTCTTTAGCGATAAATTTCCCAAACATTTTCAAAACGATTAACGGTGTTTCGTCATTTAAATATTTGTCGTTTGTCATTTGCAATCTCCTTAATGAGTATGTTTGTATTCTATTCCTAATTATATATTGTGTCAATACATAATTAGGAAAATTGTAAAACTATCGACCTTTTTGTTTTTGTGCTATTCTGATGCTGTTCTAGAACCGTTTAGTCGCTAGTTGATCGAGCGACTTGCCGATAAGTTCCCCGCTTAGGCGGGGATGATCCGAGTAGATGTTCTTGTTAAGCGAAAACATGCTACTAAAGTTCCTCGCGTCAGCGGGGATGAAAGGGCCTTCGGGCCCTTTCGCTTTTCTGAAATATCGTGTAATAGTTACTATATCACCTTGGCAAAAGTTGCTTAAAAAGCCAGCATCCACGAGCAAACGTCAAAACTAAGAGGGTTAGACTCAAAAATGCCCAGAATACCCCTAAGTAGTTGTTTAAAACAGGCGCACAAATTGCGGTACCGAAAATAAAACAACAAACGAAATCCATCCAAAGAAATGATGATAAATAATAGCCTTTGGATCGCAGCCACATTAATAGTCCAATGCACACAAAAGACATGAGAGTTACAGTACCCACAAGCATTGCGAAAATCAAATCGAAATGTGTCGCTGTTAATTTAGCTATTTCATCCATGTTCTCTCCAATTGAATTATTACCCCCTCCATACCTTTTGGCTCGCACTCATTAATAATTACAGCCGGTCACTCTTTTTTTGATTCTATTCTTTGTTCATAAGTGTAGTTTTTCTGCCGTTCAACTTGAGTACTTCCCTCAAGCATTGACGAGGGGCATCAGTTGGTTGTGAACGGAAACATTGAAATTGCTCAGTGCAAAGAACACTACTAAGTTTTTTGGCATGTCACTGAGTCGCCGGACTTTTGATTTAAAAGTTGGTTCAAACCAACTTTTTGAAAATACCTTAGAAGTCAAAAGACCTCCGAAGAGGCCCTTTGAATATGGTATTTTCTATTAATTATTTTCCGTTAACTGCGTCCTTGAACATTTTCCCGGCTACAAATTTCGGCTGCACAGAAGCCGGAATTTTGATTTCTTTGCCGGTAGCCGGATTACGTCCGGTTCTAGCAGCACGTTCGGCAGATTTAAAAGTACCGAAACCGATCAACGCGATTTCATCACCAGCCTTTACCGTTTTGACCACTTGGGCAATAAGAGCCTCTAAAATTTCTTTGACGTCGGCCTTGGATTTTCCGGTTTCTTCGGCAACGGCTGCAACCAATTCAGTTTTGTTAAATTCGTTTCTCCTTAAAAAATTGAGGTTTGTAAAAAGTAAGAGTAAACCTTAATAGGAGTTTTCTTAATCTCTCTTTTTATAGGAATATCAAATTTTATAATCGTCGAATCTTGCTGATCTTGCAAGACAAATTAGTACTCAATAAATGCAAAGGATTGAACATGAAGAAACAACTTCTTGCTATGGCTCTTGGTCTCACGTTTGCAGTTGCTGCAAACGCCGCTGACGCACAGTATCGCCTTGTTATTCACGGTGGCGCCGGCAACATTACTGCTGACCGTTTTACCCCTGAACAACAAGCTGAATACCATGCAGGTCTCCAAAAGGCCCTTCTTGCTGGTAACAAAGTTTTAGCTAGCGGTGGTACGGCTATTGATGCAGTGAAGGCTGCTATCAACGAAATGGAACTCAATCCGATCTTTAATGCTGGTCGTGGTGCTGTGTTCACAAATGAAGGTAAGAACGAACTTGACTCTTCTATCATGGACGGTAAGACCCTTATGGCAGGTGCCGTTGCTGGTGTTACCAATATTAAGCATCCGATTAATTGTGCAGACATCGTTCGCACGAAGTCTCCTCACGTTATGATGGCGACGAAGGGCGCAGAAAAGTTCTGTGCTCAAAACGGTGCAGAAACGGTTGATCCGAAGTGGTTCTTCACGCAAAACCGTTATGACCAGCTCAAGAAAGCTCAAGAAAAAGAACAAGTTATTCTTGACCACGATGGCGCTACAAAGAAAAAGACTGCCAACGCAGAGCTCTACATTGATCCGTTAATGTATGACTATAAGTATGGTACGGTTGGTGCTGTTGCCTTAGATAAAGACGGTAACCTTGCAGCAGGTACCTCCACGGGTGGTATGACCAATAAGCGCTATGGTCGCATCGGTGACAGTCCTGTGATTGGTGCTGGTACCTATGCTAATAATAAGTCCGTAGCAGTATCTGCAACGGGTTCTGGCGAAATGTTCATCCGTACGTCTGCCGCTTACAATGTTCACTCCCGTTACACGCACTTAGGTGAAAATGTTCAAAAGGCTGGTGACGCAGTGATCAAAGAAATCGGTGACATCAAGGGCACGGGCGGTATGATTATTCTCGACGCTAAGGGTAACTTCGCCTTCCCGATGAACTCCGGTGGTATGCACCGCGGTATGATCGACTCTAAGGGCGTCCCGATGACCGCTATGTTCGGTGATGAACAATTGCGTCATTTCAAAGCTAAGTAATCTATAGCCTATCGGATGGGGTGGCGATAAGCCACCCTTCCACACCACCGGGCATACGGGTCCGTACGCGGCGGTTCCTCTAAACATCTAGCCCTACAAGTCCGTCAAGCAGAGCCATCCATGCTTGCGTTTTGGGGCTAATTTTATCTTGTTTCTCGGGCTCTTCTTCCTTCAACTTGAGAGTCCGTATTTTGCGGCTCCGGGCAATTCGCATTCGGCCCGACAAATTTGAATTGCTCAGTGAGCACTTTCCTCAAAAATTGCTTTCGGGTTTCGCATTCTGAATACTGCCAGCGCAGACTCTCTACCAAACGAGAGTCGGAAAATAAACGAGGTTTGCTCAGCTGCTCTATGGCGTCCAAAACGTCCTTGGCTTCTATGAAAATAGCGACATCTCGGCGCCCGGCAAGCTCGGCCCGCTTTTCTTCAAGCCACTTCTTGACTGACTCATTCATTTTCCTTCTCCGTTTTCTTTACCGCTGATCTTATTTTTAATCTATCTTTGTGCTGCGAAAGAAATTCATCAATCTCTTTGATATGCAGATCTATTTTTTGATTCAGCTGTTTCAAGACCGCCAGTATCCCAGCAACGTCCGAAAGATTTAATTTTCCCTCTTTATTCTGTTCATTCAAGACTCTGGCTATCTGGTTCAAGTTCACGCCGATCCGATTCAGTGAAAGAGTGGAGTCCGATATCAACCGATACTCTTTCGGATCAATTTGGGATTTATTCAAAAGAAATTCTCTGACGGCCGATACGATTAGTGCCTGACGGGTTTGTCCTCTGACCGCCGCTAATTTCCCAATAGCCTCCATTTCACTTTTTGTCATTCTGAGCTTGATTGGAACCTTCTCCTCTTCACTGCCTTCTCTTTCAACATTAAGCGATACTTTTAGCTCCGGCAGATTAAGAGACTCTTTTATGACTTCTTTTATGACGAAGTAGGTGTAGGCAGAAAGGTTCATATTGTTGAGCCGGGCAAGCTGCTTCCAGATGTCCTTTTCTTCCTGCGTCAGCCATACACTCATTGATGTTTTATCTTTATTCATACCAAGACTGAGCGGCACTGGGCCCCTTCTTATCACGCTTCTATGATGCGATTTAACGTCACGTCTTCAGCCGGAACTTCTTCTTCCGTACCGTCCTCATATTTCACAACGACGAACCCGTCCAACGTTCTTTTCTTATAAAGCAGTTCGCATTCTCTGCCTTCAATCAGGCAAAGGATCATGGGTTTTTTATACGTAGATTCTTCAGATTGCACCTGCAAAAAGTCATCCGCAGCGGTTTCAAGTTCTTCAGATTTCTCAGATTGTTCTTCTTCGTCGGATGTGGTCTTTTCCTCATAGTTGTCGATTGAACCGCATTCTTCCGGCGTTTCAATCTCTTTTTTCAGACCCTCTTCTGAGTTAACTGTTTCGGCTTCTTCAGATCCGTAATCAGCCCCTTTCGGCTCTTCCTCTGAATCTTCCGAGTCTGCATTATGTCCCGTTACAGGAGAAACTGAGGCATCCGAAACCGGATCATCCAGCTCTTGGTCAGACGGTTGAGATGTGGCTTCTTGGTCTTGAAAAGTTTGTACGTACAAACTTTTCGGATCAAATTTTTTTGCTTCTAATGTAGAAATCTTTTCTTTTTCGACAACAAACTTTTCAGTCTCTTCGGGATATTCCTGCCAATTCTTGAACAGAGCGTGGGCCGTCTGAATACTGCTTATTTTTTTAGATAAAAGTGCTTCTTTAATAAACTCGGGCAATTCGGGCCACGCGGCATATTGAGAGACGACCCCTTTATTCAGACCTAATTTTTCGGCTACGTCCGTTTGTTTTTCTCCGGCCTCCAACTGTCGGCAAATAAACTCTGCGATTTCGACCACTGTCAGATTGGCTCTTTTAACGTTCTCGGCCATTTGGACATAACCGATTTCTTCCGGTTTAAGCGTCTTTTTGACAATTGCTCGAATTGTTTTATCACCGTTCAGCTTTACAGCGCGGAAGCGTCTCTCTCCGGCAATGATGTAATACTCGTCTTCTTTGTCCGGTGACGGGCGCAAAACAATCGGCTGGATAAGGCCGTGCGCCTTAATGCTTTCTGCCAGTTCCTTTAAAGCCTCCTCGTCAAACTCTTTACGCGGCTGCCGGGGATCGGCTTTAATGACTTCGACCTCGACATCCCGCATTGTCTCATCAGATACCTCTGAGCGTCTGTGCGTAAAATCTTTGGCTGCTTTATTGATATTGCCTAAGTTCAGATTTAATCCCATTTTCTTTTCCTTTATTAAGGTTCGGCAACAGGCTGAGTCTCAACTGCTGCTAATTTGTCACTGTCTTCGCATTTTCTAATTTGAATAGGTTTCCGGGGCGTTAATCCCAGCTGCTTAAATATTGAAACCCAAACTCTTGCCAGTTCGAGCGCCTCGCGTCTTGGTTTACCGTTTTCACTGAAAAATACTGGACGGTAATACTGCTGTGCTGCTGTGTATTCGCTTCTTTCGTAGATGCAGCACACACCTTCAAACTTTCCGGTTTTGGGTTCGTATTTCTTCAGAAGCAGATTTTGGGTTTGCTCAATGACCCATTCAAAGTTTTTCTTTTGGATGCCCTGCATCTTCACCATGCTCATCAGCAGTCCTAAAAATTCCAAGGAATTGTTCACGTTTTCTTGAATTACCTTTGCTCGCGCTAAGGTTTTTTCGACACCGCTGATGGATTCGGCTTTGACTTGGAAAGGAATCAGGTAATGCGTGCTGAGGCTTAATGCAATCAGCTGACGAACATCGGCACTCGGTGAGCAATCAATAATACACAGGTCGAAATTGTCACTCACGGCGTCCAATGCCGAATAAAGATTTTGTGTGATTCCGGCTGCATCCCTCATGCTTTCCAATTCCAGAAGATTGTCGTCTCCGGGAATTACCATGAAGGGCTCTTCAGCCTTCACCAATCCGCCGTTTTTCATGATTAAACCGGCGGTTGTTTCGGTCGGAACGCACAAGCCTGAGTTAATCAGAATATCGCTTGTGTTTCTTTGCTGGTCTAAGTCAACAACAAGAACCCGGTTGCCGAGTTTGAAACGGCAGAAAAGCGCAAATTGCGTGGCGATAAATGACTTGCCTACGCCGCCTTTCTCATTGATGATTGCTAATGTTTTCATGGTACCCCCTTTTGTTAATCCTTGATCTTTTTAAAAGCCGTGATTTCTTCAGAATAAAATGTCCAATTTCCTTTTTTCCACCCGGCGCTTCTTTGCAAGCCGCCTTTTAGCATGACTTCATAAACTTCTTCCGAGTCGGGTTTAAATTTCGGGTATGCATTCCAGCCGCCGGGATCGAGCTCGGTTTGATTCTCCAAAACCGCTTCCGCCGGACGCGGTGAAAACTCTCTGTATGCTGCAATTTGATTTTCAAACCGAACCCAGTATTTATCTTTGGTAATTTTTCCGGTGCGGTATGATCCGTTTTTCAGCCTGACCAACCAATAATCGCATTCTCTGGTTTCACCGTTGATTGCCGGTTCCGTGTCCAGTCTTGGCGGTATGACTTCAGGCCATGCATTCCATTCGTGAGGCCGGTACGGAGGTTCTTTAAGAAGGTGCGCTCTGTCTGCAATTACATCAATCCGGCTGCCTGTAATACTTAAATCAGAAGGAACGCTGAATACCAAATTATTCGCATTTCGATTTTCATAAGCCGAGGCGAATATTTCCGGGAATGCTCCCTCGTTCTTCAGCAGTTTCGTGAGGTATCCAATCAGTGTCGGATCACAAAGCTCTTCGGGCTTAACAGTTTTGAAATCCATGTTTTTCTCCTAAGAATGTAGGAAAAGGTTCAGTCGGTTTCCTGTAAAATGCCCTACGCGGAATAAGCGGGCTATCCGGGCGCAAAGCCGGGCCCCGGCTGATTTCCTTGATTGTTTGTAAAAGAAAAGGTCGTTGTCGGCGGTATAAGATTCTCGCCGGGGATTCCCTGAAAGGGATGAAAGGCGGTACGGGTGTTCATTTCGACCCCGTAAAACGGCAACGGCCCAACTGCTGAGAACAGTCGAGCCGAAGTCAATCAAGGGAGCACTAGCGATGCAGTCGAAGAACTCGCTAATCTCCGTAGAGATATTAACACAAGTAAACAGAGAAGGGTTTACCTTCAAAGTTAAAGTTGCGGTGCCTTTGGCGCTGCTAGTGTTGATTATCTCGGCGGTCGCTGACAGTTGGTTTTCATAACCGTCAGCTGCGTTGAGGTTTAACGCAGGAAGTCCCGGTTCGGGGCTTCCGGCTGTTTTTTGTCTGTGGTTGTTCGGCATGACTGTCTCGGTTACTGTTTTTTGCGGAATAAAGGAAATTTCGTTCCGTGCAGGTCGATAAAAGAAATCTCAGTGAATAATTCCGAAGCTTGAAGCGCTTCGAGGCACATTCGGAATCCGTTTGTTCTTGAATCTATTTCCGGCCATTCTTTTCGGAATCCTTTGAGCGCTTTTTTAAAGAGATCGTCGTCCAGACAGGAAATCAAATACTGCTTCTCTCCCATTGATTCATAAATGAACCTGTCCAAAGATTTTTTCTGCTGTCCTGATTTCATTTTGTCCCCCTGTAGCTTTCCCAGTTGAAAACGACAAAAGTGTTTGTCTCAAAAATCCGATCTACAGTGCGTTCGTCCATGAACTCTTCCAAGGAATCCTCCCCGCGCATGGAAAGGTTGGAAATGAGGATGGTCGGCTTTAATTGTTCGTAACGGTCATTGATGATCGCGAAAAACAGATCTTTTTCTCTCGGAGAAATCTCGCGATTCGTACCGATTTCGTCGATAACCAAACAGTCCAACCCGGCAAGCTTCTTAAGGTACTTTTTCTGAGAATCATCCGTCGAGTTCCATGTTGCTTTCACAGCCGTAAAGACTTGATCCAAAGACGTGTAAAGCGCTGCTTTCTTTCCGGCAATAATCTCTTTCAGCAAAGAACAAGCTAAATGCGTTTTTCCGGTTCCGGGGCGACCGGTCAAAAGCAGTCCGTGCCCCGTTTTACGGTAATCCCCGAAACGCTTCACAAAGTCTCGGCAAAGGGTTACTGCGGCCTTTTGCCCGTCGTTCGTCACTTCATAGGTTTCAAAGGTTTGATCTGTGAATCTGGCAGGTATCAGCGCTTGGCCGAACGCGGCCTGACAGCGTTTTTCTGCTTCGCAAATCGGACAGCCGTTTGTGTAGCGCGTCCCTGAAGCATCCGTTATGGAATACACGTAAGATGTACCGTGAATCGGACAAGTTTTAAAAGTCTTTTGGACGTTATCGGTATCGGATGACATGGCGTTCCTTGGGTTAGTAATCGTTGGGGTTAGCGTTCGTAATTCGGATCAAGGCTGTAGGAGCCGTCGGGATTCTTGATTAACCCTTCCGTCCAGTCTCTGTCCGAATACTTCTTTTTCTTCGGAACGTAATTCGGGTCGGGGCTCCAAGATCCATCGGGGTTTTGAATCAGTCCTTCCGTGTAATCGCGTTCAGAACTTCTTTTCTTCGATCGTTTTTTTACCGTCACGGGTTCGCGTTCAAGTGCGGAGATAACGTAAGCGATTGACCCCGCAAACATGGCCCCTTCAGAACGTTTTTGTTCTTTGCATCTGGCAATCAGCTGGTCAAAAGCCTCTTGATCGAACCGTGGAAGAACCTCGGAAAAAAGCGCATTGAAGCGGGTTTGATTTCTGTCTGAGCGCGAAACCCACGCTTCGAGAAACTTTTGGTCTAACCCGGAATCAACCAGAAGCGTTTTGGCTTCCTGAAGCGTCCATTTTTTTCCGGTAGAGAATTTTTCAATTTCGCGCGAATTTTGATTTTTAAAATTTTCAGTTTTTTCTTTAACTGATTCCGATACCGATTCCGATTTATTTTTTTTATTAATTAAAAAAACATCAGATATCGGATTAATCGGATTATCCGACGCGCATACGTGCGCACACGCGAGGGACGGACCGGCTTCCGACTCGAACTCGGCTGTATTGGGCAAATTTTCTATTTTTTCTTGAAAATCAAAGGATTGGGCTTTATCAGTTGTAGCAAAATTTTCGTTTGCTAGATTTTTGCCAGCAGTTTGCTTGGCATTTGCTACAACTTTGCTAGAACTTTGCCAGCCGTTTGCTACAGTTTTGCTAGGAGTTTGGTAGCCGTTTGCTAGAGGTTTGCTAGAAGTTTGCTTGGCGTTTGCTACAACTTTGCTAGAACTTTGCCAGCCGTTTGCTACAGTTTTGCTAGGAGTTTGGTAGCCGTTTGCTAAAGGTTTGCCAGAGGTTTGCTTGATCTCTTCCGGTCCTTCGCCAATTGTTTGCTGCTCTTCCGGAACTTCGTTGACAGAGATTTCTTCATCAAAAACGGGAGAATTTTGATTTTTTCGGTTTCGGGCTTTCGTTAAGCCGCCTTTCATTCCGGCCAGAGCACGGGCTACGCGCTTTTGGACTTCTTTCTCGATTAAATTCTCTAATTGTTCTGACTGGCTATCCACTGAAGGAGACTTCCATAGTCCTTCTTTGGTTTGAACGAAGTAGTTATTTAAAAAACGTAGTAAGTTTTCGTCCAATGGAATTTCAACATTTGCGATACCTGCTATCTCAAATTCGTTTAATGGTTCTTCTTTAAAACAGTAAGAGGTTTGTAACTTAAATAAGAGAATCTTGTACTTATCTGGCAGCGATGAAAATTCCCTTGTAAAGTCTTCTAGTGTCAGTTGATAGAGTCTCATATAAGTTGAACCTTTTTGTCCCTGCATAAGAACCTTTTTGTGTTAGGACAAAAACTGTAATAAATTAATATTGAGATTAGTTTATATGAGATGTGCTAATATTGCAAATGCTGATATAATTATTTTGTATCTTCAAAGGAGCGTCTCATGAACACTATTTTGAAAATTTCGCTACTTGCCTCTTTATGCTTTTCCTTTAACTGCATAGCAGCACTTCCCTCAGACCCAAAACAATTATCTTTTGAGGAACTAGCAAACGTTGTTGACGATTTTCAATTAAGAAGAGAGGATTGTCAGCTTTTACAACTTACGGCCATTGCTAATAAGTTCCTTAACCTCAAGGTTACCAAGAAAGTTTCTTCGCAAAAGGCTAACCCTTATATAACTAAAGTAAATCAACAAATTAAGGATTGCAAAAAGGCTCGCCTAGCACATTTTGGTGAATAAATAGGGTGGTTCAAAGGTGATTGAAAGGCAATTCCTATAGGACTAGACCTTCACATTCAACCAAATATTGGTAACTTTTCCAATAAAATAAATTGAGTTGAGTTCTTCTGCAATTTCTTTTTTCACATCACTTTCTATCTCATAGTTTCCGTTGATTAATTGGGTAATTTTTCGAAACTTATAGAAACCGTTGATGCGTAAGAAATAAAGACCATCACCAATATATTTTTTTACGTTCGTGTCAACCAGAACGATTGAGCCTAGAGGGAGGGTTTTGAACATTGCAGCTTCAGTTGGAATATAGCCCTGAAGATTATGCTCTCCGCCTTCTGAAAATTGATCAATCATCATATTAGGCAATTGAATTTCTCCTTTAAGTTTAGGATTACAGTTGCCAGAGAGATCTTTTTCAGGCTGAATAAACACCGGAATTGACGTTATTTTTTGTATTTCTGAGAGCGGAATTGGTTCGGTTGTATCCTCTTCTTGTCTGGGCTGAATCGGGAGTTTGTCCTCGTGAATCTTGTCCATCCAGCCAACAGGGAGATGTAATTTTTCTTCAATACTTCGTGCCATAGCAATACCCATAGAACGAAGCCCCTTTCGTTTATTTATTTTTACCTGATTCCGAATTTGACTCAAGGTAGAGTCGTGACGTGGTCGGCCTAGAGCCAAATTAAGGTTAGCTATTGTTTGGTATTGCTCTATTAAAAAATTAAGGTTTTGACGCCTTATTTCAGTGACCGTTTCCATGTTCTCTCCACCATATTTTCCTTTCTTCCTTTATTAGCAGAGATAAGTTTTTTATATGAGATTCACTGAGCTGATATATGATATGGTATAATATTACATATGCTGATAGATCTACTGTCCGACGATATGAAACTACATGAATATTTTTCAATTGAAGGAGCGAAGACGCCGTATGCCCTTGCCAAATTTTTAGGAATTACTCCTGCGAACGTCTATGACTGGTTAAAAAATGGACGGCCCATTCCTATAAACCATTGCGCAAGAATAGAGAAATTCACCAACAACCTCGTTTCATGTGAAGAACTCGCGCCTAACTTCCGATGGAATGAACTTTGGAATATTTACGAGTTAAGACAAGAAAAAATAAACAGGGATCGCGCTTAGTTAGCCACGAGTTCAAGAATAAGGTGTAGCAATGAATTTGAAAGACTATTGTTCGTTTCTAAAAGAAGCTGGGGTTGCTGATCCTAGACGGTATTTAGCAACCGAGCTGGGGCTTTCTAAAGCGACGATTAACTCTTACATCTGCGGGCGTCGTTTAATTTCACCCGAGAATTGCCTGACATTGGTCAACCTTTCTCGTGGACACCTAACTTGTGAAGAGTTGCGTCCGGATATCCCTTGGAAGTTCGCTCAATTAGATAGAAGTAACGCTGAAACCGGCAGATTAAAAAAAGAGATTAAGCAGTATTTGAGCTGCCCCGGAGCAGAAGCGTTAAGCGCTTGAGGTTGATCCTGAAAGAGTTGAAGCAAAACATGATAAACATAGACTTTCACACAGCCGGTTTGCTTTTCGTCACGCTGCTATATTTGATAGTTGCGGGCCATATCATTGTTTTGTACCTTATTTGTTGTTTTTCTCATTCTTTCGTGAGGATGAGATAATGGCCGAGCAGAAATTCTTCTTCATCCTTCTTCTTTCCGGCCTTTGCTGTCTGGCAATTGCACCTTTATTCCTGTTCCGAAACAACGAAAGAAACTCAGTGTCTTTAACCGCACCCGGACTAATGCTTATCGGCATTGCGTTTGTCCTTATCGGTTGCTGCGGTTTTGTGGGACTGGACAGTTACGGGGGCTGATATGAAAACGATTTTCTGTTTTTTATCAAATCGACTTCGAAATGTTGGAAAAACTTCTTTCTCCTTGGGAGGAATTCCAAAGCGTTCAGTTTTGGTGGAATTACTTAAGGAACCTCTGCACAAAAGGTGGGTGATGTTATATAATTAGCACACTCCTGAA
>ERZ838577.3439-NODE-3439-length-15084-cov-36.708830_pt1 | contig 15084 bp, 10 predicted proteins | sample MGYA00519682_ERZ838577 | MGnify/ENA primary metagenome ERZ838577 (study PRJEB31850, sample SAMEA3708838) | human gut metagenome | biome: human gut; feature: human-associated habitat; material: faeces | place: China | collected 2014 ...
GGAGCTGGCAGTGCGTAGCACTGACTGAGGGGTTACCCCTAAATCTATTACATTATGCAAAAGATTTCACAGGAACCCCTACGCCTTTTTCGAATGGAACGAAAACTTGTTTTCATTGCCGGCTTTGAGCCGCTGGATATTGGTGCGGTGCATATAGATGACCCACGCCCCCATCAGTGCCGCCAGTCCGGTATTGAGCCAGAGGTACCACATGGGCAGATCGCCCCGCTGCCAGAACTGGAACAAAAACGTCACCACCGGACAGCATGCCGCCGCGATGATCGAGCCGAGGGAAACGTACTTCGAGATTGCCAGCACCACAGCGAAAATGACGATCAGGCAGAGGAACACTTTCCAGTCAATGCCCAGAAAGACCGACACGCCCACCAGCACACCTTTTCCGCCTTTGAAGTGGTAATAGATCGGGAACACGTGTCCCAGAATTGCGAAAATACCGGCAATATAGCCGATGAAATGCACATCGTTCTGTGCCGTCAGCCCTGTGCCCAGCAGTTCGCAGATGCCCTTGGACAGCAGCACGGCAACAATGCCCTTTGCCAGATCGCCCACCAGCGTCAACGCGGCACAGCCCTTGCCGAAGCAGCGGAGCGTGTTGGTCAGACCGGCGTTATGGCTGCCGAACTCCCGAATATCCTGATGCTTCAGCAGCCGCACCACCAGAATGGAACTGTTGAAACTGCCCAGCAGATAGGACAGCACCGCAGAAATGAGTATTGCAAGAATCAGCATGATATTCTCTCCCGTTATTTTTCATCTCTCGCCCGTTCCCGCACCACAAACCGCACCGGCGTTCCGGTCAGTCCGAAGGTGGAACGGATCTGGTTCTCGATATACCGCTGATAGGAGAAGTGGAACAGATCTGCACGGTTGACAAAAATGACAAACGTCGGCGGCTTGGTGCTTGCCTGCGTCATATAATAGATCTTCAGGCGGCGGCCTTTATCCGAGGGCGGCTGCACCCGTGTGGTAGCATATGCCAGCACATCGTTCAGCATGCCTGTGGAGATCCGCATAGCGTTCTGCTCGTAGACTTCGCGAATCTTTGCGAACAGCTTGGGCACACGCTGCCCCGTCTTTGCAGAAATGAACACGAACGGAGCGTAGGACATGAAGCTGAAATCCCGCTGCAATTTTTCCTCGAACTCCTTCATGGTGGTGTTGTCCTTTTCGATCAGATCCCACTTGTTGACCACGATAATGGAAGCCTTGCCCTGTTCGTGGGCATAGCCGGCAACCTTGGAATCCTGTTCCGTAAAGCCCTCTGTGGCATCGATCAGAATCAGGCACACGTCCGCACGGTCTACCGCCATATAGGCACGCAGCACGCTGTAGTGTTCGATTCGCTCGGTAACGCGGGCTTTTTTCCGGATACCGGCAGTGTCGATCAGCACAAACTTGCCGTCCTCGTTTTCCACAGTCGTATCCGTCGCATCACGGGTGGTGCCGGCAACATTGGACACGATCGCCCGTTCTTCGCCGGCGATACGGTTCACCAGCGAGGACTTGCCCACATTGGGCTTGCCGATAATTGCCACATGAATGGCATCTTCGTCGTCCTCCAGCTGATCCTCCGGCGGCAGCAGATCGTAAACTGCGTCCAGCATATCGCCGGTGCCGTGACCGTGTGCTGCGGAGATCGGAAACGGGTCGCCGATGCCCAGATTGTAGAACTCATACAGTTCCATCGGCGGTTCCCCGATAGAATCGCACTTGTTGACAGCCAGAACCACCGGCTTGCCGCTTTTCTGGAGCATGCTTGCCACGGCACTGTCATCAGCCGTCACGCCGCAGCGAACGTCAGTCACCAGCACGATCACGTCCGCCCGTTCGATCGCCAGTTCCGCCTGCCGCCGCATCTGCTTCAGAATCACGTCATCGGTCACCGTTTCGATACCGCCGGTATCCACCAGCATGAACGAACGGTTCCGCCATTCGCCCTTGGCATAGATCCGGTCGCGGGTCACGCCGGGGGTATCCTCGACGATCGACAACCGCTGTCCGATCAGCTTATTAAACAGCGTGGACTTTCCCACATTGGGTCGTCCCACCACCGCTACAACAGGTAATGCCATATGATTTTTCATCTCCTTGATTTTTTGATTCGTTCTATTTCCAGTCAGAAACGCTGTACTGTAGTATGCCTTCTTTGAAGGGTTTCATATTAGGCTCCCCTGAAAGGGCACCCGAAGAGCGTGCCTTGTGCTGAGCTGGCAGTGCGTAGCACTGACTGAGGGGTTACCCCTAAATCTTTTACACCAAGCAAAAGATTTCACAGAAGAACCACTCTACCAGCTTCGCTGGTTTCCCTCACTTTTCAAGAGTGACTCCCCCGCTATCATGCCCCCAATCCGAGGACAGCATACAAAAAAGAGAGGCGACACAAGCCGCCTCTCCTCCTCGTACAAAACAAAATCGTCTTGTCAGTCAGCACTTATTCTGCATCGTCCATCTTCAGAACAGCAACGCCCTTGTAAAATCCGCAGTTCTTGCAGACCTTGTGCGGAGCTTTGAACGCACCGCAGTTGCTGCATGTGCTCATTGCAGGTGCATCGAGCTTCCAAACAGCAGAACGTCTTTTGTTACGTCTTGCCTTGGAGACCTTATTCTTCGGTACAGCCATGTTTTGGCACCTCCTTCTACTTTCGACAGTCGCAGGTGGTTTCGTTCAGATTGCACCCGCAAATATCGCACAAACCCTTGCAGTCCTCCCGACAAAGCATCTTTGTCGGCAGCATGAGCAAAAGGTCTGAGATTGCTGTCTCATTCATATCAATGCTGTCGTGTTGTGCGACGAGGTATGTATCATAGATGTCGCCTTCGCTCTGGAGGGACGGTACGACTGTGTGAGAAAAGTCATACGAATAGTCCCGCCGCAGTTCCGCCAGACAGCGGTCACAGACCGCATCTAAGGTACAGGAAACGGTATATTTCAGTGTCACGATACCGGCACGGTTCGAAAACTCGCCCTGTACAGACACCGGTGCGGCAAATGTATAGCCGCGTACCTCGGACAGTTCTTCCAGCGAGATCGTATAATCCACCGGCAGATGCATGCCCTCTATCTGAAAAATCTCCCGTAACTGTAGAATCATACCTGTTCCTTTCACGCATTGCATCATTTATTATAACAAATTTCCAGCTGCCTTGTCAAGTCCTTTTTCAAAAAATTCGAAAAAAGCAGCATTTTTCCCTGTTATCGGGAATCCAGACCTCTTAGGCAATACCGCACAAAGATTGTGCGACAGATGCGTCGTCAAATTTTTCGTCAGATGAAACAAAAAGCGGAGTGAATACTTGATGTATTCACGAGCATTTTTGTGAAATATGACGGAAAATTTGCAAGCAGATGGCGTGCAAAGTCGCCAGACGCTCTTTGTGCGGGATTGCCATTAGTCTACGAACTTGGTCACAGAAGCCGGCAGTTCGGAAACGTCTGCGGAAACGGTGAAAGTCACAACGGAATCGTCGCCGGTCAGCTTGTCCAGCTTTTCCAGAGTACGTCCCAGTTCCTCGAAGTCCGCACCAGCGATCTTCAGGATACCGTCTACATAGATCTCCTTGATGTCATAGTTGCCAGCCAGCATGCCTGCTACGAAACCATAGAATGCATCGAAGGTGTCGATCGCAAACTGTTCTGTATCGCACCATCTAACCTTGTAGCTGATGGAACGACGCAGTGTTTCGCCCTTTTCGATGCAAACCAGACAGCCGTTGGTGTTCTTGACTGCTGTGTTGATTCTATCGATAATGATCTTGGTCTTACCGCTTCCCTTTTTACCTGTAATCAGTCGAATCATGATGATAACTCCTTTCGCACCGGAATTCCGGTACTTGTTTATTCCTTCACAGCCGCATCACCGGCTGTTGAATACATAAAGTATTTGCCCGTTATTCTGCCAGCTTTGCTTCCAGAGCAGCCTTCTGGTCTTCATAGCCCGGCTTGCCCAGCAGAGCGAACATGTTCTTCTTGTAGCTTTCTACACCCGGCTGGTTGAACGGGTTTACGCCCAGCAGATAGCCGGAAACTGCACAAGCCTTTTCGAAGAAGTAGATCAGATAGCCGAGGCTCTTTTCAGAAACGTCCTCTACCTCGAGGATCATATTCGGTACGCCGCCGTCGGTGTGTGCCAGAATAACGCCTTCCAGAGCCTTGCGGTTTACCACAGACATGTTCTGGTTGGTCAGGAAGTTCAGACCGTCCAGATTCTCTGCGTCCGGTTCCAGATAGAAGTCCTGCTTCGGCTTCTTGATGTCCACAACGGTTTCGAACAGAATGCGGCTGCCTTCCTGAATGTACTGACCCATAGAGTGCAGGTCGGTGGAGAATACTGCGGAGGACGGGAAAATGCCCTTGTTGTCCTTGCCTTCGCTTTCGCCGAACAGCTGCTTGTACCATTCTGCCATGGTCACGAAGCTGGGCTCATAGGAAACCAGCATTTCCACGTTCTTGCCCTTGCGGTACAGAATGTTCCGCAGTGCAGCGTACTTGTAGCAGTCGTTGTTGTCGAAATCTGCGGTGAGTTCCTTCTGTGCTTCTGCGGCACCAGCCATCAGGGCTTCGATGTCACAGCCGGCAACTGCGATCGGCAGCAGACCTACAGCAGTCAGAACGGAGTAACGGCCGCCCACATCGTCCGGAACCACGAAAGTTTCATAGCCCTCTGTGTCGGACAGGGACTTCAGTGTGCCCTTTGCCTTATCTGTGGTTGCAAAGATGTGATCCTTGGCACCGTCCTTGCCGTACTTCTTTTCTACCAGCTGCTTGAACACACGGAATGCCAGAGCCGGCTCTGTGGTCGTGCCGGACTTGGAAATGACGTTGACAGAGAAATCTCTGCCCTCGCAGATCGAGATCACTTCGTTCAGGTAGGTGGGGTTGATGTTGTTGCCCACATAGTAGATGTCCGGTGTGTCCTTCTTCAGGTTGTTGTAGAACGGGGACTTCAGGAATTCGATCGCCGCACGGGCACCCAGATAAGAACCGCCGATACCGATCACGACCAGTACCTCGGAATTCTTCTGGATCTTCTTGGCAGCCGCCTGAATTCTTGCGAATTCTTCCTTGTCATAGTCGGTCGGCAGTGTCAGCCAGCCCAGAAAATCAGAACCCAGACCACTCTTTTCGTGCAGCATCTTTGCAGATGCTTCCACCTGATGACGGATTCCGGTCAGTTCGTCCGGATTCACATAGTTTGCCAGATATTTTGTATTCAGCTTTACAGAAGACATAGTACAATTTCCCTCCACTTTCTTCTCAAGGCGTTGGACAGTACGGCGAAAAACGCTGCTTCCGCCAGACCATTCCCTTGTGACCGCAGGAACGCTCTGACAGAAACTGCACATACGGGTGCTGTCCAACCACTTTACCACTTATATCATACTATATTCTGCGGCAGATTGCAAGAGGTATCTGGATTCTTGTATAATCTACACAATTTTTCCGATTACATTTTAAGCATTTTGACCGTTATTTGATACAGAGCGTCCCAGAAGTCCCGCACCGGCACTGCATCAGCCGCAGCCACTTCAGTTTCATATAACAACGTGTCCCCCTGATAGAACGCGGCATGCCCCAGTTTCTGCCCTTTCCGGACGGGAGCCTGCACAAAACGGGGCAGCACCATAACGGTTTCCAGCTCCGTGCAGCTGCGTGGTACCACCAACCCTTTCAGCGGCCCCGACTCTGCCAGCACTGCCCGTTCCACGCCGCCGCGGACTTGTACCGGATAGAGGAACTCGCCGGACAGCTGGGGCTGCACCACTTTCCAGCCGGCGAAGCCCTTCCGTAGCAGCTGTTTCGCCAGAGTGAAGCGGCTGTCGGTGTCCCCGCACCCCAGCACCACCGCCACGCACTGCATGCCGTTTCGCCTGGCACCGGCGGCAATGCTCCAGCCCTCCGCTTCGCTGTGACAAGCCTTGAAGCCGATGCTGGTTTCGTCGGTACGGGAAAAGGTGTTTTCGTTGACCAGTTCCGTGGCTTCTCCCCGCAGGAAATCCCGCCACGTCCGGAAATAGGGCTGCAACGCTGTCTTTTTCGCCAGAGCACAGCAGAGCCGTCCCAGATCTGCCGCGGTGGTGTAGCTGGTGTCGGTGTCCCCCTGTGGGCTGGTGAACCACGTGTCCCGCATGCCCAGATCAAAGGCACGGGCGTTCATGTCCATGACGAACTGCTTCGTGTCACCGGCTGCAGCTGCGGCAAGCACAACGGCGGCATCGTTGGCGTTTCCCACGATCAGCCCTTTCAGCAAATCCCCCACAGTCATTTCCTCGCCGGCGGTGAGCCAGATCACAGCCCCCTTGGTACCGGTCACCGCGTCTGTGGCAGTGAGCACCGTGTCCGTTGTCCACGCCCCCTGCTCCAGCTGCTCCGCCGCCAGCAATGCCGTCATCAGCTTCGCCATCGCCCCGCAAGGCAGCCGGTCACTGCCGTGGGATTCCAGCAACACCGTGCCGGTTTCTGCCTCCAGCAGGGCATAGGCAGCCGCAGGGATCTCCGGCTCCTCCGCCGCCGAAACCGCCGCCGGACTTCCCGACAGCAGCCACCAGAACAACAGCACTCCGCAGCACAGCAACGCCGCATAACGTTTCATAAGCACACCCTCCCGAATTCGTTTTGTATTTTGTATAAAATATGCCGCACAGGGTGCGGGTATGCGGTGTTTTGCAGCGGCGGAATGGCTGGGGTTTGTGTTATCAATTAGGCTTCCCCTTTGTTATTCAGGCTCCCCTTTAGGGGAGCTGGCAAGCCGCAGGCTTGACTGAGGGGTGCTTCTGTGAAATCCAAAACGGAATGGAAAAGATTTCACGAAAGAACCCCTCCACCGCCTACCGGCGGTTCCCCTCCCCTTTCAGGGGAGGCTAAATAGCAAAAGAGATCCTTACTTTCAATTCTGTAATACACTGCAATAGTTAAGAATTTTTATTTTTGATAACTGTGGAAATAAGCCTCTCCTGAAAGGAGAGGGGGACCAGCGAAGCTGGTGGAGAGGTTTTTTGTGAAATCTTTTTCTTTATGTGATGTATCAGGACACCTTTCAGTCAAGCCTACGTCTTGCCCGCTTCCCTAAAGAAAGACCCCAAAAACAGAAAAACGGCACCCCGTTGCCGGAGTGCCGTCTTCCCCTCTTACTATTCTACTCAATCTTTGAAAAGATATGTGTTCTCAAAATAATCTGTGCTTACTTGACAATGTACTTGCCGATAGATTCTACCAGCTTTTCCGGATCATCGGTGTGTGCCTGCAGCTTGATCGGCTTGGACAGATCCAGGCTGAAAATGCCCATGATCGACTTTGCGTCGATGGCATAACGACCGGACACCAGATCAATGTCATAGTTAAACAGCATAACCTTGTTTACGAAATCCTTTACATCATTGATTGCATTCAGCTGAATTGTGGTTTCATACATAACAATTACCTCCTCTTGAAGGGGTTACCTCTCGCCCTTCCGGTGTCACAATAAATTGCAGAACGAAAAGCGAACTCCACGCTGCGGCAACGTGCACACCGCATCACGCTTTCTTTTGGAAGTTTCTGACGCCTTCCGTTTCTGTACTTATAGTCTACCACGAAAAATTTTTCTTGTCAAGATGATTGCAACATTTTCGTCGATATAGTATAATAGATGATGAAATCGCCTCTGTTTTTTTGACAGTGACGTTAATTTTCATGAAAATCCGGTGAAAATGACACAAAGATTTCGGGAAAATCCGGTGGTTTTTCCGCAGATTCCGTCGAAAAAGCTGCCGGATCTTTCCCCCGAGGAGGTCACACCCAAACTTGAACTGTTATTTTTACACATTCGGCTGCAAGGTGAACACCTGTGAAACCGCCGGCATGCAGTCCCTGCTGCAAAACGCCGGCTATACCGTGGTTTCCCAGCCGGAGCAGGCGGACATCTTTTTGTTCAACTCCTGCACCGTCACCGCCTCCGGCGACAGCCGCCTACACCACGCCATGCGAAAAGTCCGGCGGGAACACCCCGATGCTCTGCTGGTGCTCACCGGCTGCTATCCGCAGGCGTATCCGGAACAGGCCGCGGCGATCCCCGAAGCCGATCTGATTATCGGCACCAAGCACCGCAGCCGTCTGCCGGCACTGCTCGCCCAGCTGTGCCAGAACCACGCCCGCATCGCCGCCGTGGACAGCTATGCCCGACAGGACGATTTCGAGGTGCTCCCCTGTGACACCATGCCGGACAACACCCGTGCGTTCCTGAAGATCCAGGACGGGTGCAACTGCTTTTGCAGCTACTGCATCATTCCCTACGCACGGGGACGCTGCCGGAGCCTTTCGCTGAAAGACGTTGCCGCCGGAGCCGCTGCCTTTGCGAAAAACGGCTATCGGGAGATCGTCCTCTGCGGCATCAATCTGGGCTTCTACGGCATGGAGTGGGGCGGCTCGCTGGCAGAAGCCGTGGAGTGCTGTGCCCGCACCGCCGGCGTGGAGCGTGTCCGGCTGGGTTCTCTCGAACCGGAACGGCTGACCGAGGAACAGCTTTCCCGACTGGCAGCCCTGCCCCAGTTCTGCCCCCAGTTCCACCTGTCCCTGCAAAGCGGCTGTGACAAGACACTGCATGCCATGAACCGGAAATACGACAGTGCGGAATACGCGGAGATCTGCCGGAGGATCCGGCGGTACTTCCCCGACTGTGCCATTACCACGGATTTCATGGTGGGCTTTCCCGCCGAGAGCGAAGTGGACTTTCAGACCTCGCTGGCGTTTGCGGAACGCATGGGCTTCGCCGCCATGCACGTGTTCCGCTATTCCCCCAGAGCCGGCACCCGTGCCGCACAGTTCCCCGACCAGTGCAGCGGAGCCGAAAAAACCAGCCGCATGGAACGTGCCCAGAAAGCGGCGAAAACCGCAAAGGAAAACTTCCTGAAAAGCCAGATCGGCAAGGAATTTCCAGTACTTTTTGAACGGGAACGGGGCGACGGCTACCACGTGGGACATACCCCGAACGGCACCGTTGTGCGAATTTCTGCAAAAAATCCAAAAAAAAGTTTGCGTAATCGCGTTTTTTGTGTTAGAATAGTAGAGAGTGATGCGGAATGCTGCTATGGGATACTGACTGGGAAAAGCCTCCCCTGAAAGGGGAGGGGAACCGCCGACAGGCGGTGGAGGGGTTCTTTCGTGAAATCTTTTACATGATGTAATAGATTTAGGGGTAACCCCTCAGTCAGTGCTACGCACTGCCAGCTCCCCTTTCAGGGGAGCCTATGTACAAATAAGCCTCCCCTGAAAGGGGAGGGGGACCAGCGAAGCTGGTGGAGGGGTTCTTTGTGGAATCTTTTGCGTAATGTGCGAGGTTACATAAAAAAAATTCCTCAGTCAGCCTGCGGCTTGCCAGCTCAGCACAAGGCACGCCCTTCGGGTGCCCTAAAGGGGAGCCAGTTCACAACATCGCAGCACCCGCAAATCCAAAATAAAGGAGATTTACCATGTCTGTTTTTCGTATTTATGTGGAGAAAAAGCCGGAATTCGCGGTAGAAGCCCGCTCTGTTCTGAGCGACGTACAGACCGCACTCCGTCTGAATGTCACCGACATTCGCATTTTCCACCGCTATGATGCAGATCATCTGACGGCAGAAGCTTTCCAGCGTGCCGTTCCCACCGTATTTTCTGAACCGGCGGTGGATCACACCTACACAGAACTGCCGGTTCTGGAAGAAGGGCAGCGGACATTCGCGACCGAATACCTGCCGGGACAGTTCGACCAGCGTGCCGACAGCTGCGAGCAGTGTATCCAGATCCTGCTCCAGGGAGAACGCTGCCGTGTCCGCACAGCAGATGTCTACGTCGTTACCGGCAACCTGACCGATGCAGAATTCGACCGCCTGAAAAAGTATCTCATCAATCCGGTGGAACGCCGCGAAGCTTCTCCGGAACTGCCGGAAACACTGGACACCAACTATACCATTCCGACAACAGTAGAAACCCTCACCGGCTTCATTTCCCTGTCGGAGGACGAACTGAAACAGTTCATCGCTGACTACGGTCTGGCAATGGATCTCGGCGACATTCAGTTCTGCCAGAAATACTTCCGCGATACCGAACACCGTGACCCCACCATTACCGAGGTTCGCATGATCGATACCTACTGGTCTGACCACTGCCGCCACACCACATTCCTGACACAGATTTCCGACGTGGACATTCCCACCGACTATATCAGGGAAACCTATGATGCATACTGCACCGTCCGGCAGGAACTGGGCAGAGGCGAAAAGCCCATGACGCTCATGGACTTGGCAACCATCGCTGCCAAGAAGCTGAAAGCGGACGGCAAGCTGAACGATCTGGACGAGAGCGAGGAGATCAACGCCTGCTCCGTCAAGATCAAGGTGGACATCGACGGCAAAGAAGAGGACTGGATCCTCATGTTCAAGAACGAAACCCACAACCACCCCACCGAGATCGAGCCGTTCGGCGGTGCTGCGACCTGTCTGGGCGGTGCGATCCGTGACCCGCTGTCGGGACGTTCCTACGTATATCAGGCAATGCGTGTCACCGGTGCAGCCAATCCGCTGGTGCCGGTAGAGGATACCATTGCCGGCAAGCTGCCCCAGAGAAAGATCACCGTGGGTGCTGCCAACGGCTACAGCTCCTACGGCAACCAGATCGGTCTGGCAACCGGCCACGTGGCAGAGGTATACCACCCCGGCTACATGGCGAAGCGTATGGAGATCGGTGCGGTACTGGGTGCTGCTCCGGCTTCCAATATCCGCAGAGAAGCCCCCGTCCCCGGCGATATTGTCATTCTGCTGGGCGGCAAGACCGGACGTGACGGCTGCGGCGGTGCGACCGGTTCTTCCAAGTCCCACACCGTGGAATCTCTGGGACACTGCGGTGCAGAAGTCCAGAAGGGTAACGCTCCGGAAGAACGCAAACTCCAGCGTCTGTTCCGCAACCCCACTGTGACACAGATGATCAAACGCTGCAACGACTTCGGTGCAGGCGGCGTTTCCGTTGCGATCGGCGAACTGACCGACGGTCTGGAGATCGATCTGAACGCCGTACCGAAAAAGTATGACGGTCTGGACGGCACAGAGATCGCGATCAGCGAATCGCAGGAACGTATGGCTGTGGTGGTTGCCGCAGAAGATGCCGACAAGTTCATCAAGGAAGCCGGCAAGGAAAATCTGGAAGCTACGATCGTGGCAACCGTACAGGCAGAACCCCGCCTGCGGATGCACTGGAACGGCAACACCATTGTTGACCTGTCCCGTGAGTTCCTGAACTCCAACGGTGCCGTAAAGCACACCGACATTGCCATTGAAGCACCGCAGCCGGCAGCAGAATCCACCCTCACCGACAGTGCAGACGCATGGACAGAACTGCTGTCCAGCCTGAACATCTGCTCCCAGAAGGGTCTGATCGAAAAGTTCGACTCCACCATTGGTGCCGGCACTGTGCTGATGCCTTTCGGCGGTGTCTACCAGCTGTCGCCCTCACAGGCAATGGCTGCCAAGATTCCGGTGCTCAAGGGCGAAACCAACACCTGCTCGCTCATGGGCTGGGGCTATAATCCCACGGTCAGCGAACGCAACCCCTATCTGGGTGCCATGGACGCAGTCATCACCTCCATTGCCAAGGTCGTTGCAGCCGGCGGCAGCTGGCACCACTGCTGGCTGACATTCCAGGAATACTTCGAGCGTACCCAGAATGATCCCAAGCGTTGGGGCAAGCCCATGGCTGCCCTGCTGGGTGCATTCAAGGCACAGCTGGAACTGTCCTGCGGCTCTATCGGCGGTAAGGACTCCATGTCCGGTACGTTCGAGAACATCGATGTTCCGCCGACGCTGGTATCCTTTGCCGTTTCCACCGCCAAGGCAGACAAGGTGGTTTCCACCGAGTTCAAGCAGGCTGGCGACAAGGTCGTGATGCTCCGTCCGGAAACTGACGAAAACGGTATCCCCAGCTTCGAGAGCGTTCGTGCCACATTCGACAAGGTCGAAGCAATGATCGCCGCCGGCCGCATTCGTGCCGGCTGGGTCATCGACTACGGCGGCGTGGCAGAAGGTATTGCCAAGATGTGCTTCGGCAACGGCATCGGCTTCACCTTTGACCGCCAGCTGACAGATGCAGAACTGTTCCAGCCCTGCTGCGGCGGCTTCCTGCTGGAACTCTGCGGCGATGCAGAGGACGGCGAGGACGTGATCGGTTCCACCAGCGAAAAGCCGGAGATCGTCTGCCCGAAGTTCACCCTCCAGCTGGACAAGCTGCTGTCCGTCTGGGAGAAGAAGCTGGAGCCGGTATTCCCCTGCCGCATCAAGACCACCACAGAGGTTCCGGAAAAGCTGTCCTATCCGAGAAAGACCACGCTGTCCGCTTCGGTCAAGAGTGCACAGCCCCGCGTGCTGATTCCGGTATTCCCCGGCACCAACTGCGAATACGACACTGCCCGCGTCTTTGAGCGTGCCGGTGCAAGACCGCAGACCTTTATCGTCCGCAACCTGTCCGCAGCGGCAATGGAAGATTCTATCACCACCTTTGCGGCAATGGTTCGTCAGGCACAGATCATCATGATCCCCGGCGGCTTCAGCGGCGGCGACGAGCCGGAGGGCAGCGGTAAGTTCATTACGGCGTTCTTCCGCAACCCCCGCATCAAGGACGCTGTCCACGACCTGCTGAAGAACCGCGACGGTCTGATGCTGGGTATCTGCAACGGCTTCCAGGCACTGGTAAAGCTGGGACTGGTACCGTTCGGCGAGATCATGGACATGACCGATGTATCCCCGACGCTGACCTTCAACACCATTGCCCGCCACCAGTCCATGCTGGTACGGACACGCATCGCTTCCAACAAGTCCCCGTGGCTGTACGGCACCGAGGTGGACGATGTGCACACCGTAGCCATTTCCCACGGTGAGGGACGCTTTGTTGCTCCGCCGGAACTGCTGGCAGACATGGCGAAGAACGGACAGATCGCCACCCAGTACGTGGACATGGACGGCAACCCGACCATGGACATTCACTTCAACCCCAACACTTCCATGATGGCGATCGAGGGCATCACCTCTCCGGACGGCAGAGTGCTGGGCAAAATGGGACACAGCGAACGTATCGGACAGAACCTGTATCAGAACGTTCCGGGCGAAAAGGATCAGAAGATCTTCGAAAGCGGTGTCGCATACTTCAAGTAATCGTTTGATTCCTGCGGGAACGTGAGAACATTCCGGCAATACCGCACAAAGATTGTGCGACAGATGCGTCGTCAAATTTTTCGTCAGATGAAACAAAAAGCGGAGTGAATACTGGATGTATTCACGAGCATTTTTGTGAAATATGACGGGGAATTTGCAAGCAGATGGCGTGCAAAGTCGCCAGACGCTCTTTGTGCGGTATTGCCTTCCGTTTCCAGTCATTACAAAACCGCCATACCCAGATGCAAAAGTGCATGGGTGTGGCGGTTTTTGTTATGTTGTTAAGCCATAAATGGCTCCCTTGAAAAGGCACCCGTAGGGCGTGCCTTGTGCTGAGCTGGCAGCCGCAGGCTGACTGAGGGGTACCTTCCGTAAAACCTAACACATCAAGCAAAAGATTCCACACAAGAACCCCTCCACCGCCTATCGGCGGTTCCCCTCCCCTAAAGGGGAGGCTTTTTGTCGTTTAGGCTCTCACTTTCAAAATAGGCTCCCCTTTAGGGGAGCTGGCAGCCGTAGGCTGACTGAGGGGTACTTCCGTACATCTAAAACATCACACAAAAAAGCAGCCACACACCTCCACAGGTGCGTGACTGCTTTTGCATTATTTCTCTGCAAACACCGTGCTTTGCAGCTGCTGCTTGGCAGCATCGAGGTCGATCTCCAGCACCGACTGCCCGCCGACATCTGCCCCCTGAAACGTGCCGTCTGCCGGCACACGCTGCTGCTGCATGTCATAGGTCGCCAGCTTGAACGGCGTAGTAAGGGCATAGCCGTACAGCCCCGGCACCGACATGTTGGTCGTCATCTTCGGCAGTGCTCCCATGCACACGGGGAGCAGCCGAAACGGGTTGCTCTTGACCTTGCTCATGACCTGGCTCATCACTGTCCGCTGCCGTTCGGTACGCTCAAAGTCGGCGTTGCCCACATAGCGGATACGACTGTAGGAGAGAGCCTGCTTGCCGTCCAGCGTCAGCTTGCCGCCGCCGTCCAGCAGGTCGTCCTCCCGATCGTCGCCCATGATTTCATTGACTTCACTGATGAGGATCTCGTTGACTGCCTCCGCCTCACGGTCGGAGATCTCCAGTTCCACGCCGCCCACCGCGTCGATCATGGCGGCACACGCGGCAAAAGTGATCATCACATAATCGTCAATATGTACGTCGAAATTCTCCTCCAGCGTGTCCATCAGCAGTTCCGGCCCGCCGTAGGAATACGCCGCGTTCAGCTTGTCGCTGCCGTATCCCGGAATATCCACATAGGCATCACGCATAAAGGAAGTCATATAGATCTGATCGGTGCGGGAGTTCATGGACACCAGAATCATAGAGTCCGAACGCCCCCGTTCCTCGTTGGGGTCACGGGTGTCCGTGCCGATCACCAGCACGCTTTTCACATAGGCAGCGTCCATGCTGCCGCTGGTCACGCCGCGGTCGCCGGTGCTCACCCGATTCATGCCCAGAATGCCGATCATGGCAACTGCCGAGTACAGGAGGAACACCGCCACCACGATCGTCAGCAGCACCCGAAACAGCCTGCCCAGAAACGAGCCTTTCCGGCGGCGGTGCACAGTCGGACGGCGGCTGCTCTCCTGTCGGGGAGCCGTTTGCTGACGGGGAGCACTCTGCGGCGGTACACTTTGTCTGCGGGGCGGTTCCTGCCGCGGCGGTGCACTGGGACGAGGCTGCTGTGCCGGTCTGGGCTGGCTCTGCCGCGGGGCACTCTGTCCCTGTCGGGGAGCACTTTGCCGCGGCTGCTGGCGGTAGACATTCTGCTGGGGCTGCCGTGCCGGCTGGCGATACCCCTGCGGCTGTCCGCCGGTGTGCGAAGCATACCCGCCGCCCTGCGGCTGCCGGTAACCGTTCTGGGAGTACCCCTGCTGCCCGTAGCCGTTCTGGGAGTACCCCTGCTGCC
>ERZ838577.3441-NODE-3441-length-15082-cov-8.590803_pt1 | contig 15082 bp, 8 predicted proteins | sample MGYA00519682_ERZ838577 | MGnify/ENA primary metagenome ERZ838577 (study PRJEB31850, sample SAMEA3708838) | human gut metagenome | biome: human gut; feature: human-associated habitat; material: faeces | place: China | collected 2014 ...
CATATTCAAAGAAAATGAAAGAAACAGGAGCTATTGAGAATCAGGATACATTTGCGGTGATCGGTGCATCTGTTGCAGAAAATTTTGGGGTACAGATGCCGGAAGGCACGATTGGAAGATCAATATTGAAGGAGTTGCAGTAGGTAAATAAAACTGCTGGTGGGGAGAATATGGGCGAACTGTATTTATATCAGAAATTCCCCTTCTTAAGTCAGAAAAAAAGGAGCTGTCTGAAATATATTTTCGGACTGCTCCTTCTTTTTACTACCTATCGAATGCCTTTGAAAGTGACAGTTTTGCGCATCCCTCGTTTCAGGAATAATTTTTTATAATTTTTGGCCTGTTTTCTTGGAACATAGACTTTCATTTTTGCAGGTGTTCCTTTAAAGGCATTTGAACCAGTGTATTTCTCCGATAATCCTGGAGATTGAATGTTCAGTGTTCTTAATTTCTTACATCCGTAGAAACATTGCTTTCCAATTAACCGAACGGATCTTCCAACTTTTACAGAAGACAGTTTAGGGCATTTATAGAAAGCATAATTTTTGATCTGAACAACGTTATTTCCAATGGATACCTTCTTCAGATATTTGTTGTTTTTGAAAGCTTTGCTTCCAACAGAGGTTACAGTGTAATCCAGACCATTGAGTGTAATGCGGTCCGGAATATTAATAACACTCGATTTTTTATTTACGGGTTTTGTATACTCCAGAGTTTGAGTGCCGGTTACCTTATATATGCCATTACTTGCTGTATGTTTGACAGGCATTCCAACTGGGTAAGGTCTTGGAGCTGGAGTACTGGTAGGCTGTGGCTTCGGAACCGGAGTATTTGTTGGTCTTGGAGTCGGAGTGTTAGTCGGAACCGGAGTATTTGTTGGCACTGGAGTACTGGTAGGCTTCGGAGTCGGGGTACTGGTAGGCTTCGGAGTTGGGGTACTGGTAGGCTTCGGAGTCGGGGTGCTGGTAGGCTTCGGAGTCGGGGTACTGGTAGGCTTCGGAGTCGGGGTGCTGGTAGGCTTCGGAGTCGGAGTACTGGTAGGCTTTGGAGTCGGGGTGCTGGTAGGCTTCGGAGTCGGGGTGCTGGTAGGCTTCGGAGTCGGAGTACTGGTGGGCTTTGGAGTCGGAGTATTGGTCGGCTTTGGAGTCGGAGTTGTGACTCCTTGAGCAGAATCATAGAATTCTACTTGCGCGGTGTAGGATTTCTTTGTAACTCCGTCCGGTGCAGTTAATGTATAAATGACCGGATTGGTAAAATCATGTGGGTTTCCACTCCAAAAGGCAGACGGAAGGGAAGTACCGTAACTGTAGCCAAAATCAATAGATGGTTTCAGGGCAGTTACATTTGTGCCTTTTGGCAGCCGGAGAATGATCGTGTCCGTTCCAATCTCTCCGATGACATCCTGTTTAAGTTCCGGGTTATCCGAGGCACGCAGTACGAAACTGTAAAATTTTGCTTCACTGGAAGCAAGTACATGTAATACAATTTTTACCGATAAGGTCGCTTTTGTCTGAGTATCCTGAACGGTGTACAGTGACTCGTAAGTGCCGACAGGAGCAGTAACTGTTCCTGAGTAATAGAAATAAGAGTAACTGGAACTGTCAGGTATATTATTTCGGCTCAGTCCGGACGGAAGATTCTCGCTGACAACGGTTGTCTTGTACTCGCCACTGCCGCCGGTTACGTTGCCGGAATAAGCATATTGAGTGTTCTTGGTTCCAGTGCACAGATGAAGCTCTGTATCTGTAATCTGCAGAGGAGCCAGTACACTGAGAGTCGAGGAAACTGCAGTTACAGTTCCATACTGTCCTGGTAATATATCTGTAGCATAAAACAGAAGAGAGCTTCCGCTGTCCGAAGCAGTCATAATATGCTTTTTGTCAATCGCAGTAACATTTGAAGCAGCGCCAAGTGCTATATGAATTCCATAGGTATCCAGAGTATCAGTAGTAATTATTGGAGAAAGGGTTCCATTGCTGTAAACAATCTGAAGCTTTATTCCCGAAAGATCCAGCTTATCTCCGATGGTGTACTGAGTCTTTGATGGCGAAGAAAGAATATTCAGTTTTGTTGGTGTATTTGCTGCAACAGAAATCTTCTGTGTTACTTTTGCACCAAAATAGTCAAAAGTAACTTCTGTATCAGAAGAAGTCAGCGCACGCGTTTTATCATAAGTATATCCGCTGTAAATATAGGCATAGCGACCGCCTATGGTAGCAAAGAAGCTGACACCGGATGGATTGAACAGATCTCCCTCTGTATAGGAAAGTCTGGATGGTTTTGCTGATATCTGGAGACTTGTAATATCACTTGTTTTTGGAGCAACGACAGGAAGTAAATAACTGGTCTGTCGGCCTTTGTATGTTACAGTAATCTGGCAGGTATGTGCCGATGTATTATCAAAACCGCTGACCATATCCCGCGTAATGGAAACTTCCGTTTTGTTGTTTATAACAAGCGTTCCGAAGCTCCATGGTGTTTCACCAATATAACAGGAGGACGGAGTATATTTTACAGAAAGTGAAGTAATGTCTGAGGAATCGGTTCGAGCCGGGATTCCATCATCAGACATTTTCCAGTCAGCTCCAAAAGACCATCCCTGGTAAGAGGAAGAATCCTTCATCTGTGCATCTGTCAGCAGACCACCGGTTGAAGGCACTGCAGCAGTAGAACCGACCAGATTTCCAGATCCCGTTTTTCCATAACAGTTCAGGATGTGACCATTTAATCCGGTTGAAGAATTTATTACATTTGCAGCTGCAAGACCGCAAATTTGTCCAACAAAAGAGGAACCACCGGAAACTTTAATCTGACCGGCATGCAGACATTCTTTGATCACACCACCCATACCACTGAATTTTTGGGTTTCACCGGCAATACCACCGACATAAAGAGGATAAGAAGTGCCGTTTTCCTGGGTGACAGAGATGATTCCATTGCTGACACACTTTTCTATTGTACCAATATTTAATCCGGCAATACCGCCGACCCAGCCTTTCATAGCTGGCATAGACAGATTTATATTCAGGCGGGCCGTACACCCACTGATGATTCCGGCAAGTTCGTTCTGACCGGCAATGCCGCCAAATTCAGGAAAGACCATGGATCCATCGCCACCCATATGTCCGGTGACCGTGCCGGAAACAGAACATTCCTGAATCTTTCCCTGATTATATTGTGCAATGACACCCTGTACATTCTGGCTGTCATCGTCAAAATCAGCTACAATTCGCAGATTTTCAATGGTTCCGTCATTTTGGGCGATAAGCGGTTTTTTCAATCCGTAAATAGTGTGTGAATTACCATCTAAGTGTCCACTGAAATAATTTACAGAGAAATTAATATTTCCATTTGTCTGAATATCTTTGGTCAGACTGTAATAAGCACCCGGATGATCCGAGATAAGGTTCAGGTCATCGAGAGAAGTGATCTTATATGGATCAGAGGCAGTACCACTACCTTCAGATGGAGCTGCAGAAGTGGCGCGATTTCCGACGATACGGTAAATAATGCTGGAGCTTCCGTTGGCAGGAACCGTGAATTTCCCATTTTTCAGTTTTATAATGACTGCAGAAGCTGCAGGCAGCGTATAGTTCTGGTTACTGTTTCCGGAAAAAACAGGAAATGTTGCAGCCTTTCCGGCGGCAATACGGTCACCAGAGAAACTGTAATTGCCGTAGAGATCGCCGGCAGCGATTGCGGTATAGAAATCAGCCATTAATGTCTTAAATGGAATGCCGGTTACCTGCGTCAGGTATTCTTCACAGGTAAGGGTGGAGGCATCTATCTGGTAAAATTTTGGCAGGACATCCATTGGTTTATAGCTTCCGGCCATACGGTCGATTACATAACGCATAAAAAGATAAGGCATGCCGTAATCCTGCGCCGTATCATCACGGTAGGTCTGATAGATTAGGGAAGAGCCGCTTCGAATAGCGGTACTTCCGGCAATGCCGTTTAACCATCCGCTGGAATCAATGCCACCCCAGAGATAGTCCATGGCAGTCACAGCCAGTCCCTCATTGAGCCACATATATCTGCCGGTATTGGAAAATCTGGTTTTCAGCCAGAGCAGTGCATGCTGTCCTTCGTGTACAAGCAGACCGTTTCTTTTGGACATTTCACCGGAAACATAGGCAGATGCAGAAGGAGTGTTGATATGGATTGCTGTGATGTCTGTGTCGTACATGTACATGCCGCTTGCGGAGGATAAAGTTTCGAGAAGAATTGAAATTTTACCGGAATTATCTTCATATGGGATGTTACCACCGGCCAGAGTATTCAGGATTCGATAAGGTTGTCCGTCATATACACCTGCCATATCCTTTGCGATTGAGGAAGTCTTACCAGCTGCATCGTAACTGGCTTTCATATCTTTATCCATCCAGATATAGCAGTGTTCACCAATGCCGATGCATACATAAGTTTTGCCTGTACTATTTGAACGATAGATATATTTTTCCTGCCCGATGTAGTAACTTGTGGCAGCAGACTGTGCAGCTGCTGCGGAAAGGGAAGATGAAGAAAGAACATTATAATCACTGGTGTCAGAAGCTTTTTTGAGAATCTGGGATGCAGGCAGATTGGCTGCGCTGCTGCCAGTGCTGAGATAAGAAGAGACAGTATCTGTACCATCGTCAAAAACCAGAGTTCCGGTATTTTGAGATGAAGAGGTGTCTGTATTTATAACAACGGCATATTCTCCGGAAACAGTCTGTCCTGGTGAGCCTTCAACAGCATCTGCTGATACAGAAAAACAGCAGAACAGACCTGTGAACAGAAAACCGATTCCCATAGAGAGAGGAAAAAATCTTTTCTTTTTCATAGGGTTCCTCCAGTTTTATTTTTCTGTTTTTATTTTACCATCAGACTGGTGTAAAAGCTATTCTTTTCGCAGAAAATGCAATATCATGAAGAAAAGTAAACAGAAACGTAACCTGCCTGTGATTCAGGACAATAATTTGTTCTGTTGGCGATATTGTCTTGGTGACATCCCGTAAATGTTACGGAACGCTCTGGAAAAATGAAGCTGGTTTGGATATCCAACCTGAACGCTGATGTCACCAATGGACAGGCTGGTGCTGGTAAGCAGAGAGGTTGCTTTACTCATTCGATAGCGGATCAGGAAGTCCTGTGGAGACTGTCCGATCATATCTTTGAAAACTTTACCAAAATAGCTTCGGTCAAGATTACAGCGATTTGCCATATCTTCGACTGTGATTGGCAACGTATAATTTTGTTCAATAAAAGAAAGTGCTTCCTGTGCGTAAAATCTTGAAAGCTTTCCGCCCTGAAGTCTTTTTTTATTGGAAGAACCCTGGATAAGGGCATCCATAATAAGATATAACTGACCAATGATCCCAAATGGGCGGGAATTGTCCGGATATTGTGTCAGACGCAGCATTTCATCGCGAAGCTTATCTGCTGCTGTATCGGAAATGGGATGAAAGACCGGATGATCGTTGGACAGTCCGGCTTCTTCCATCAGCTCTTTTGCACGCAGTCCATCGAACTCTACCCAGACGTATTCCCATGGGAATTTCTGGTCAGCACTGTAAAGATTGATACGCCCCGGTTCAATGAGAAAGCCGGAATGTGCTTCCATATGGTAAACAGCACTGTCATCTTTTTCTGTAACACTCAGCATTCCTTTGCCGGAAATAATATAGTGAAAAAGATAATGATTACGTACAAATGGTCCATAAGAATGCAGAGGATCACATTTCTCATAGCCGTATTGGTATACGGTCAGGTCAAGAAAAAGTTCATTGGAAAATATGTGAAAAATAGAATCTGACATGGTTTTTATCATTTCCTCCTATGAGATATAGTAAAATATGCATAAAAACGAGATACAGAAATCATACAATTTTAACGAAATATCGCTATTCAGTACTATTATATACCATAATGAGTAGTAACATCAACATTATTCTGGAAATAACGCATTATGGTATATTTTGATGTTATCCATCTATGTACGAAGCTTTTCTTTTGGTGCTAGAATCGAATCAAACAGAGATGACCGGTCTGAATCTGAACTGCCGGATGGCAGTAAATAGCTGTAAAGAAGGGAGAAACAAATGGGAAAGCATAAAGTAGGTGCTGTTTTCCTTGCAGGCGTTCTGGCAATGGGAATAGTTATGACAGGATGCTCCGGAAAGGACGAAACAGAGGGCAAAACTGTAATTGAAATGGTACAGTATAAACCGGAGGCGGTAGATATTTTTGAACAGTTTCAGGATGAGTTCAATGCAACGCACGATGATATTTATTTAAAGATTGATTCACCGAACGATGCAATGACAATCCTGAAAACAAGATTTATCCGTGAGGATAATCCGGATATCATAGGAATTGGCGGGGATATTAATTATTCCAATTTTCTGGATGCAGACATGCTGATGGATATTTCTGATTTTGAAGGACTGAACGATATTAAAGAGAAATATCTTGAGATGAACAAAGATCTGGAATATGTGCCGAAAGATGGTGTTTATGCCGTTCCGTATATGGCAAATGCAGCTGGAATTCTTTTTAACCGGGATATGTTTGAAGAACATGGCTGGGAGGTTCCGACCACATGGACAGAATTTACGAATCTTTGTGATCAGATCCAGTCAGAAGGAATCCAGCCATTATATTTTGGTTTTAAAGATACATGGACTACACTGGCACCGTGGAATGCAATTGCAGTAAGTCTGTGCGATTCTGATCTGACTTATCAGGTAAACAGTGGAGAAACAACTTTTGCAGAAAATTACAGAGAAGTGGCAGAAAAGGAAAAAGCGCTTCTTGCATATGGACAGAAAGATCCGGTGTCTCAGGGATATAACGATGCCTGCACTGCATTCGCAAGAGGAACATCTGCGATGTTTACAATTGGAAGCTATGCGATCTCTCAGATCAAATCTGTAAATCCGGATATGAATATTGGTTCTTTTGTATTTCCGGCAAATGAAGATGCAGATAAAAATGTGCTGAATTCCGGAAATGATCTGATGTTCTGCGTGATGAAAGATTGTAAAAATAAAGAGGCAGCTTATGAAGTGCTCAGTTATATGCTCGAAGATGAAAATGTCAAAAAATATCTGAATGCACAGAGCGCTGTTCCATGTAAAAAAGGTGATTTTGAGATTACTCCGGAGCTGGAAGAAATGCGTGATTATATCGAAAACGGTATTGTAGCGGATTATCAGGACCATCATTATCCGAGCGAAATGTCAGTAGATGCAATGATCCAGACATATCTGATGGATGACAGTGCTGATGCGACAGATACATTTATGAAACGATTTGACAAAGAATGGATTCGCTACAACAGAGATGTCGTGGCAAAAGTAAAAGCATATGAGGAGGGTAATGATCATGAATAAAAAACATGGTGCGTGGAGCAAAAATGAAAAGATATTTTTTGGCCTGCTGGCACCGATTCTGGTTCTTTTCTTCTGCTTTAATACATTACCGCTGATCAAAGGTTTTTATTACGGACTTACAAACTTCCGCGGATATGGAAGTTATGATTTTGTAGGACTGCGGAACTTTGCAGAAATTTTCCAGGATTCCCGTGTGGGTCACTCATATCTGTTTACATTTAAATATGCGTTGGTTATGACAATTGTGGTCAATCTTCTCAGCCTGATCCTGGCACTGGGACTGAACAGCAAGATCCGTGGAAAAAATGCACTCAGAGGAATCTATTTTGTACCAAATATTCTGGGAGGTCTGGTTGTCGGTTATATCTTCAGTTTCATTTTTACATATATTCTGCCGACGATCGGAGAAGTAACAGGAATTGATTTCCTGAAAACAAGTCTCCTTGGAAGTACAAAATGGGCATGGATCGCAATTGTGATCGTCGGAGCATGGCAGGGAATAGCGATGAATACGATCATTTATATTTCCGGTCTGCAGACTGTTCCGGAAGAAGTTTATGAGGCATGTATGCTGGATGGAGCATCCGGATGGAAAAAATTTAAGAGCATTACACTTCCATTGATCATGCCATTTGTAACAATTAACCTTGTCCTTTGTATGAAAAATGCGCTGATGGTATTTGACCAGATCATGTCTTTGACAAAAGGTGGCCCGTCACAGAGCACAGAGTCCATTTCTTATCTGATCTATAACAATGGTATGAGTGGAGGACAGTTTGGTTTCCAGAGTGCGAATGCATTTGTATTCTTTATTGTGATCGTTGCGATATCACTGTTTCAGATGAAATTCCTGGGAAGTAAGGAGGAGCAGTTATAATGAGCAGAACAAAGAAAAAAGAAGGCGCTGTTCGTGGTAAGACTACAAACAGGATTATTAATATTTTACTGGTACTTGGCTGTCTGACGATTTTGTTTCCACTGTATATGACAGTGATCATTGCATTTAAGAAGCCATCGGAAATGACAAATGATGTAGCTGGTGCACTGGCATTCCCACAGAAATGGAGTTTTGAAAACTTTGCAGAAGCAATGCGTGTAACTGATTTCTGGCATTCTCTTGGAAACAGTCTTCTTATTACCGGGGTAACTGTGGTATTATGTATATTAATACATTCACTTGCCGGTTATCTGATCGGAAGAAAGATGAAGCAGCGTAAGATATTTAAGATTTCTTACTATTACATTGTAAGTGGTATGTTTGTACCGTTTGCGGTTCTTATGATGCCGCTGGTAAAAGAAACTGCACAGCTGGGAATCGCAAACCGCTTTGGTGTTATCGTATTGTATGTTGTGTTTTTTATGCCGATGAATGTACTGCTTTATTCCGGATATCTGAATAATATCCCGATGGCACTGGAAGAGGCTGCCTGTGTGGATGGAGCCGGAGTATGGCAGACTTACTGGAAGATTATTTTTCCAAATATGAAACCGATGCATGCAACAGTAGCAGTTCTCACAGCAATGAGTACCTGGAATGACGTTATGACTCCACTGGTCATCATGTCCGGTACAGATCAGAACACACTGCCGCTGGCACAGCTGAATTTCCAGACACAGTTCGGAACGAATTATAACCTGGCATTTGCATCTTATCTTCTGGCATTACTTCCAATTTTAATCTTTTATATCATCTGCCAGAAACAGATTATCAATGGTGTTGTAAACGGAGCAGTAAAATAATTCTTGAAAAAGACAGAAAGGGAAAACGACAATGGCTATCAATATAAAGAATCAGATTTTTACTCTTCATACAAAAAACAGTACTTATCAGATGAAAGTGGACGAGCAGAATATGCTTATTCACACTTATTACGGAAACCGTACGGATGATACGGACTGTTCCTATCTGATTCGTATGGCAGACCGTGGATTCAGCGGAAATATCCCGGGGACTGACAGAGAGCGTGTATATTCTCTGGATTTTCTTCCGCAGGAGTTTCCGGTATATGGCAACGGAGACTATCGTGTAGACTGTCTGAAAGCAGACCTTGGAAGCGGTGTACAGGACGGGATGTTTTTCTTTGACAGCTATCAGGTAAGAGATGGAAAATATAACATTCCGGGGCTTCCGGCATTCTTTTCTTCTGAGAAATCAGAAGGAGAGACACTGGAGATCGTTCTGAAAGATACTGTTGAAGAAGTCTATGTACATCTTCTTTATGGAGTCTTTGAAGAGCTGGATATCATTACAAGAGCAGCAGTAGTCGAAAACCGTACAGAGGGTGATATCCAGATTTCCAGAATTATGAGTGCGTGTCTGGATCTTGGAATGGGAAAATATGATCTGATTCATTTTTATGGAAAACATGCCGGTGAGCGTCAGATGGAAAGAAACAGTCTGCCACACGGCATCACGGAGCTTCGCAGTACCCGTGGAACTTCCAGCCACCAGCATAATCCTTTTGTGATTCTTGCGGATAAAGACACTACAGAGAGTACTGGTGAGTGCTACAGTGCATCTTTTCTGTACAGTGGCGGTTTTCATGCACAGGCAGAAGTAGATCAGTTTAATCAGACAAGACTGGTCATTGGAATTGATGACTATGATTTTTCCTGGAAACTAAAAAAGGGTGAAAGCTTCAGCACACCTGAGGTATGTCTGACATACAGTGCAGATGGATTTTCAAAGCTGTCCCAGACTCTGCATCAGGCAATCGTGTCGAATCTGATCCGCAGCTGCTGGAAAGACAGAGTGCGCCCGATTCTGGTAAATAACTGGGAAGCAACCTATTTTGATTTTAACAAAGACAATCTGATTGCAATTGCAAAAGAAGCGGCAGAACTGAATCTGGATATGCTGGTACTGGATGATGGATGGTTTGGAAAAAGGGATGATGATTTCTCCGGTCTTGGCGACTGGTTTGTAAATGAGAAAAAGCTGTGCGGAACCCTTTCTGAGCTGGTGAAAGAAGTACATGATATGGGACTTTCTTTCGGGCTTTGGTTTGAGCCGGAGATGATTTCTGAGGACAGTGATCTGTATCGGGCACATCCGGACTGGGCACTGGTCATACCGGGAAGACAGCCGATCAGAAGTCGTTCCCAGCTGGTATTGGATATGTCCAGAGAAGATGTGACAGATTATCTGACAGAGCGGATCTGTGATATTGTAGAGAAAGCAGATATCCAGTATATTAAATGGGATATGAACCGTTCACTTATGGCTGCTTACAGTGCGCTCCTTCCGCGTGATCGTCAGGGGGAACTGAGACATCGTTATGTGCTGGGTCTTTATAAAGTACTGGAAGCTGTGACTCAGAGATTCCCGGAACTTCTGCTGGAAGGATGCAGTGGCGGCGGTGGACGGTTTGATGCAGGTATGTTGTATTACTGTCCGCAGATCTGGTGTAGCGATAATACGGATGCGATTGAAAGACTGCGTATTCAGTACGGTACTTCCTTTGGCTATCCGATGTCTTCTGTTTCCGCACACGTATCGGTTTGCCCGAATCATCAGAATCATCGCGTGACACCATTCAAGACAAGAGGAATCTGTGCAATGCAGGGAACATTTGGATATGAACTGGATCTCAGTAAGATGACTGATGAAGAAAAGAAGATGGCGGGAGAACAGATTGCGTTCTTCAAAGAACATGGAAGACTGTTCCAGTTCGGAGATTATTACAGACTGACTTCACCATTTGAAAACAGAGACTATACTGTATGGGAATATGCGGCACAGGATGGCAGTGAGGCCTGCATGTCTGTCGTTTATACAGATATGTATGCAAATGCAGCATCTGAGATCGTGAAATGGAAAGGGCTGGATCCGAAAAAGGTTTATCAGATGCAGCTGGATGGAGAAGACGCTGGAAACTTCTCCGGCGCGGCGTTGATGCATGCCGGAATCCTGCTTCCATTACCAGAGCAAAATTATGATGCATTCCAGATTTATCTGAAGGCAGAATAGAATAAAGAAAAATTACAGAGAAAGCTCCTATGGTGTCGAAAGGCATTGTAGGGGCTTTTTTTTATGAAAAATCCACAAAATAAAGCACAAAAAAGGAAGAACGGAGTCGAGCAATGCCTTAACTAAATGACATTGCGGAGTCGAGTTCTTCCTTTTTTGAGATATATTTAATTCGATTAAATTGCGTCCAGTGCCTGAGCGATATCTGCGATCAGGTCGTTTTTATCTTCAAGGCCGCAGGAGATACGGATCAGTCCGGCTGGAATTCCGGCAGCAGCGAGCTGCTCGTCATTCATCTGGCGGTGTGTGGAGGTTGCCGGGTTGAGGCAGCAGGTTCTTGCATCTGCTACATGTGTTTCAATTGCTGCAAGTTTCAGATTTTTCATGAATTTTTCAGCAGCAGCACGTCCACCCTTTAATTCAAAGGAAACAACACCGCATCCACCGTTTGGCAGATATTTCTTTGCAGTTTCATAGTATTTGTTGGATGGAAGTGTCGGATAGTTTACGAATTCTACTTTGTCGTGTTTCTCAAGGAATTCTGCAACTGCCTGGCCGTTTTCAACATGTCTTGGCATACGTACATGAAGTGATTCCAGTCCAAGGTTCAGAATAAATGCACTTTGTGGAGACTGAGCGCAGCCGAGGTCTCTCATCAGCTGAGAAGTACATTTGGTGATGAAAGCGCCTTCTTTTCCAAATTTTTCAGCATAGGTAACTCCGTGATAAGAATCATCCGGTGTGCAGAGTCCCGGGAATTTGTCTGCATGTGCCATCCAGTCAAATTTGCCGCCATCGATGATCGCACCGCCGAGCGCTGCTCCATGTCCATCCATATATTTGGTTGTGGAATGTGTAACGATATCTGCGCCCCATTCGATTGGACGTAAGTTGACCGGTGTTGGGAAGGTGTTATCTACGATGAGCGGCACACCATGTGCGTGCGCTGCTTTTGCAAATTTCTCGACATCAAGAACGGTAAGTGCCGGATTGGCGATAGATTCACCGAAAACAGCTCTGGTATTTTCTTTGAAAGCTGCGTTTAATTCTTCTTCTGTGCAGTCCGGGTCAACGAAGGTAACGTCTACGCCCATTTTTTTCATTGTAACTGCAAGAAGGTTGTAGGTTCCTCCATAGATGGAAGAGGAGGAAACGATATGGCTGCCGGCTTCGCAGATATTGAAGACAGCGAAGAAGTTTGCTGCCTGTCCGGAAGAAGTCAGCATACCAGAGGTACCGCCTTCGAGAGCTGTGATCTTGGCTGCAACATAGTCGTTGGTAGGATTCTGTAATCTTGAATAGAAATATCCTTCAGCTTCAAGGTCAAAGAGCTTGCCCATGTCTTCGCTGGTATCATATTTGTAAGTGGTTGACTGAATGATCGGAATCTGACGTGGTTCACCGTTTCCTGGTGTGTAGCCTGCCTGCACGCATTTTGTATTAATAGTATAGTCCATGAATTTGCCCACCTTTATATAAATTGTAATATCTTTATGTTATACTTTTTTTTGTTATATGTAAAGAAAAAATACATACTTGATCGGTATGAGAAGGAGAAGAAGGTTATTGCCTATTATGTAAACAATAACGAGAGAATTATGGGACAAAGTAACAAAGCATTACACGAGAAATATGAATTCCGCGATATCAGGCGGGATGAGATCGAACAGGCCGTGAGAATTGAGGCAATCTGTTTTCCACCAAATGAGGCTTGTACATATGAGCACATGGCACCACGAATCGAAAATGCACCGGATCTTTTTCTGGTGGCAGTAGACCGCAAAACCGGAAAGATGGCAGCTTTTCTGAATGGTCTGGCAACGAATCGGGAACATCTGACGGATGACTTTTTTACGGATGCTGACCAGCATGATCCGGATGGTACAAATATTATGCTCCTTGGACTGGATGTGCTGCCGGAGCACCAACACCAGGGACTGGCAAGAGAACTGATGGAACAATATAAGGAAAGAGAACAGGTTAAGGGAAGAAAGAAGCTGATCCTGACCTGCCTCCCGGATAAGGTTGAGATGTATAAGAAATTTGGCTTTAAAGACCATGGAATCGGCGATTCTGTGTGGGGCGGCGAAGCCTGGCATGAGATGGATATTGTGTTGGAGTAGAGTAAGATATCCTTCTTTGCAGACTTGAATTTACATTCGTTTGATATTATAATCAAAGGGATTGAAACGAATCCTGAAACAGCGGGAACATTTAATTTTAAGGAGGAATCTTATTATGATTACCTGGAACAACCTGGATACTCTTGAATCTTTCAAAGAACTTTCCAATGTAAAAAAAGTAAACCTTGTAGAAGCCATGACCGGAGAAAATGGTGCAGAGCGTGTTAAAAAATACAGCGTACCGATGGCTGCTGGTCTTGCATATAACTATGCTGCAAAACAGGTAGATGACAATGTACTTGAAGGCCTCAAAAAGCTTGCAAAAGAAGCACAGCTTACTGAAAAATACGCAGCTCTTTACAATGGCGAAATGATCAATACAGGTGAGAAACGTCTTGTTCTTCATCAGCTGACACGTGGACAGCTTGGTGATACTGTCACAGCTGACGGTGTTGACAAACGTGCTTTCTATGTAGAACAGCAGCAGAAGATCGCTGACTTTGCCAATAAAGTACATGCAGGTGAGATTACAAACGCAGCAGGAGAAAAATTCACAACTGTTGTTCAGATCGGTATCGGCGGAAGTGACCTTGGTCCTCGTGCAATGTATCTTGCACTTGAAAACTGGGCAAAGAAAAACGACAAATTCAAAATGGAAGCAAAATTCATCAGCAACGTAGATCCGGATGATGCGGCAGCAGTTCTGAATTCTATCGATGTTGCACATTCCATTTTTGTACTGGTTTCCAAATCAGGTACAACCCTTGAAACTCTGACAAACGAATCTTTTGTTAAAGATGCTCTGAAGAATGCAGGTCTGGATGCTTCCAAGCATATGATCGCAGTTACAAGTGAGACATCTCCTCTTGCAAAGAGCGATGATTACCTCGCAGCATTCTTCATGGATGACTATATCGGCGGACGTTATTCTTCCACATCTGCAGTTGGTGGTGCTGTATTATCTCTGGCATTCGGACCGGAAGTATTTGCAGAATTCCTTGAAGGTGCAGCAGAAGAAGACAAGCTTGCAAAGAACGAAGACGTCATGCAGAATCCGGCTATGCTGGATGCACTGATCGGTGTATATGAAAGAAATATCCTCGGATATCCAAGCACAGCTGTTCTTCCATATTCACAGGCACTGAGCCGTTTCCCGGCACATTTACAGCAGCTTGATATGGAATCCAACGGAAAATCTGTAAACCGCTTCGGTGATCCTGTAAATTATGTAACAGGACCGGTAATCTTTGGAGAACCAGGAACAAATGGACAGCATTCCTTCTATCAGCTCCTGCATCAGGGAACAGACATCGTACCGCTTCAGTTTATCGGATTTAAGAACAACCAGATGGGTACAGATGTAGTGATCCAGGACAGCACAAGCCAGCAGAAACTCTGTGCAAACGTAGCAGCTCAGATCGTTGCATTTGCATGCGGTAAAGCAGATGACAATCGCAATAAGAACTTCGAAGGCGGACGTCCGTCCAGCATCATCATCGGCGAGCAGGTAAATCCGGCAAGCCTTGGCGCACTCCTTGCACACTTCGAAAATAAAGTTATGTTCCAGGGATTCCTGTGGAATGTAAACAGCTTTGACCAGGAAGGCGTTCAGC
>ERZ838577.3453-NODE-3453-length-15036-cov-22.635472_pt1 | contig 15036 bp, 8 predicted proteins | sample MGYA00519682_ERZ838577 | MGnify/ENA primary metagenome ERZ838577 (study PRJEB31850, sample SAMEA3708838) | human gut metagenome | biome: human gut; feature: human-associated habitat; material: faeces | place: China | collected 2014 ...
ACCTATGACCCTCTGCTTGTAAGGCAGATGCTCTCCCAGCTGAGCTAAGCTTCCACTTGCTTGTCTTTCCGGTGTTTTTTGTGTTTTCCTCACCGGCGACTATTACAGTATATCACATTGCAAGGGGTTTGTCAAGCGTTTTTTTCAAAAAAATCGAAAAAACGCACACTTTGTTATGTCTGTATAGTTTCAACATTGTTCCATTGTGTGATATGCACATGAAAACCGTCTAATTTCTGCCATTTTCGCCGCTGCGACGGAACAGCCGCAGTACTTCCAGCCGCAACGCCCCATGTTCGGGAGCCGACAGATCCGCATCTTTTTCCAGAATTTTTTTTGCCGTTTCCTGCACTTCATGGAGCAGCTGGGTGTCATGGGACAGGTCGGCGATCTGTAACGGCGGCAGACCGTGCTGCCGCTGCCCGAAAAAGTCCCCCGGCCCCCGCAGCTGTAAATCCGCCTCCGCGATCTGAAAGCCGTCGTTGGTACGGCTCATGATCTGCATGCGGGTGCGGCAGTCCTCCGTCACGTGGTCGGTCATGAGGATACAGTAACTCTGTGCACTGCCCCGTCCCACGCGGCCCCGCAGCTGGTGCAGCTGGGACAAGCCGAACCGTTCAGCGTTTTCGATCAGCAAAATGGTAGCGTTTGGCACATCAACGCCAACTTCAATCACGGTGGTGCTGACCAGCAGATCCAGTTCATGGTTCCGGAACGCCGTCATCACGTTGTCCTTCTCTGCCGGCTTCATTCTGCCGTGGAGCAGTCCCACCCGATAGGCAGAGAACGCCCCTGCCTGTATGGACTCTGCATAGCTGGAAACCGCCTGTAATTCGCTCTCGTCCCGATCGTCGATCATGGGGCAGACAATATAGCCCTGATGCCCCTGTTCCAGCTGCTGCCGGATAAAGCTGTACGCCCGCTGCCGCAGCTTTCCGGTGACTGCAAAAGTCTGCACCGGCAGCCGTCCGCGGGGCAGTTCTTTCAGAACAGAAATGTCCAGATCGCCGTAGATCATCAGAGCCAGCGTGCGGGGAATCGGCGTCGCCGACATGACCAGCTTGTGAGGACAGCCGCCCTTGTCCGCCAGCAGCGTCCGCTGTGCCACGCCGAAGCGATGCTGCTCGTCCGTAATTACCAGCCCCAGCCGTGCAAAGGAAACCTCTTTCTGAAAAATCGCATGGGTGCCCACCACCAGCGTCATGCTGCCGTCCGCCAGTGCTTCGTAAATCTCCCGCCGTTCCTTGGCACGGACAGAGCCGGTGAGCAGCCCCACAGACACGCCCAGCGGCTCCAGAAACTGCTGCATGGTGTGATAGTGCTGCACCGCCAGAATTTCCGTCGGAGCCATCAGAGCACACTGCATGCCGTTCCGTGCGGCAAAATAGCACGCCGCCGCCGCAACCGCAGTTTTCCCGCTGCCCACATCGCCCTGTAACAGGCGGTTCATGGGAGCATCACCGCACAGGTCGGCTGTAATTTCCTCCACTGCATGCTTCTGTCCTGCCGTCATGGTAAACGGCAACGCCCCGTAAAACGGTTCCAGATCGGTATCCTGCCGCATGGGATAGGCAGACCGCCGCCGGTTGTCCGCACGGCGTATCAGCATGCCCAGCTGCAATTGCAGCAGTTCGTCAAAGGCAAGCCGCCGGCGAGCCGTTTCCATCAGTGCCGGATTGGCAGGAAAATGCACCTGTTCCAGTGCCGCCGTCAGGGGCAGCAGTCCGTGTTCCAGACGCATCTCCTCCGGCATCCAGTCGAAAGGCTGCTGCCGCATCAGTTCGATCGCCTGCTTGACTGCCCGCACCAGAATCGGCATGGTAATGCCGCTGGTCAAAGGATAGGACGGGTAGATCAGTTCCTTGCTGTCGTCCGCCAGCACGTGAGGTGCAGAAATTTCCCGCCGCAGCAGTCCGCCCTGCAATTTGCCGGACATGCGGTACCAGCTTCCCGTGTGCAGAGCCTGAAAGCCGTAGGGGTTGTTGTATAAGATCACCGTCACGTCATTCAGCCCGTCCGTGGCAACCGCCTTGAAAATGGTCATGCCCTTGCGGATAAACTGCGGGGCAAGCTTGTGCACGATCTGCACCCGAATCACACAGGGTTCTCCCGTAGGTGCCGCCGCAACGGGGACAGGGTGGCTGTAGTCCAGATACCCCCGCGGCACATGGTACAGCAAATCATAGGGAGTGCGGATCCCCAGCTTTTCCAGAGCCTCCGCCCGCTTGGTGCCAATGCCTTTCAGGTTGGCAACCGGCTGAAATAATGCGTCCATGAAACGATTCCTCCTTTCTGAAAAAATGTTGTTCGAGGGAACACAGCCTCTTTCGCTCTATTATAGCACAGTTTTCTGCAAAAGGCAACAAAAAGCTTCCCCGCCAACGCGAAGAAGCTTTTTTTCAAAAAATCTCAAAGAAGGATATTTGTCTTATTTGTTGTTGTAGCCATCAATGACTTCATCGATCACAGAGGACCACTCGTCACGCAGTACAGCCCAGGAGTCCTTGTCGCCGTTCAGCAGTGCAGAGGTCAGGTTGTTCATGACACCTCTGGTTTCGTAGGTGTATTCGCCGTCGCCGTACATTCTGCTGCCCATGCCGTAGCCGAAGTCGAATACCGGTGTGATGTTCTTCGGATCCTTGTAATCCTGCAACGCATCATACTGTTCCTCGGTCACATAGGACTTCAGCTTGCCCTGTGCATTGACTTCCGGAATGATCGCCTTTTCCTTGGCAGCGTCCTTGTATTCGTCGATCATAGCTGCCAGACGCTCACATTTGATGTACGCTGCAACTGCATCGCCCTTGTCAGAATTCTTGACCAGCATCTTTGCACCGAAGTTGCAGTTCAGATAGTATTCATCGCTGCCCGGCTGCTTCGGGAACGGTACGATCATTAGATCGTTTTCTTCCACAAAGCCGTCATCTTCATAGTCCGGATTCGGATCCGCCTTGACATTCGATGCACCCAGTGCCCAGTCTGCCATGCCGAAGAACAGCGTGGAGCCGTCGTCCGGCAGATAGCCGTACCATGTGGGATCATACAGACCAAGGCTCATGATTTCTTCCATTACACCCTCAGCTTCTTCAATTGCCGGATTGCTGATATTGTTGGAGAACTTGGAGCCGTCATACTTGACAAATGTTTCGCCGGTAGACTGCACCATTGCCTGACCAAACCAGCCGTTGATGCCGTAGCGGGTTTCGCCGTCCTTGGCATTGGAAACGAACGTTTTCATCATGTCCATGAAAGCGTCCCAGTCCCACTTGTCCTTCTTGTACAGCTCGTAAGGATCGTCCAGACCGTTCTCCTCACACAGGGAACGGTTATAGGTGATCAGCAGCGGATCAGACAGGCAGTACGGTACTACATAATGCTTGTCCTTATACTTGAACATTTCGATAACGTCTGACATATCCGACCAGATGTCGTCGCTCAGATCCAGATAGTCGTCCAGCGGCTGATACTGTTCCTTGGTCACGCCGTTGGGCACAGCGTCCCACTCATAGGGGAACATGTCCACCGGATCGCCGCCCAGAATACGGCTTGCCAGTGTGTCAAACTTGGTGTCAGAGGTACAGGAAACATACTCCACCTTTGCACCATATTTGTCCTCGAACAGCGACAGGGCAACGCTTCTGTCCTGATTGTTCTTCGGGTTGATGTCATAGTCTGCCAGCCAGTAAATGGTCTGTCCCTTAATGTCCGGATCATTCTTGACCATATCGTCTACCAGAGAAGCATCAATGGCAACGTCGTCCTTTTCCTTATAGGCAGATTCTGCCTCGGAGGAAGAAGCACTCTTGGAATCGTCCGAACCGCCGCCGCAGGCACCCAGTACTCCCACCATTGTCAAAGCCATCAGTGCCGCCAGCATACGTTTTAAAGTTCTCATTCTTGTAAAAAACTCCCTTCCAAATTATATCGCACAAAAAACGATTCGTGTCACGAATCTAGCACTTGTATTATAGCATAAAATTTGAGAAAGGTCAAGCATTTCAGACGGTCAACTTGCACAAATTGTGGGAAATATTTTTGGAAATCCCACAGAACATGCCCGTGCAAATTGCCGGTTGCAGAATTTTCAAATATATAGTATAATAGAACCTATGCAGAAAATACAAGGAGGCAACATATGAAAACAGTACAGATCTTCACAGACGGAGCATGCAGCGGCAACCCCGGACCGGGCGGCTGGGGAGCGATCCTGCGGTACGGCACCGCGGAAAAGGAACTCTCCGGCGGCGAACACGAAACCACCAACAACCGCATGGAACTGACCGGTGTCATCGAAGCCCTGTCCGCCCTGAAAGAACCGTGCAACGTTCTGCTGACTACGGACAGCAAATACGTGGTGGACAGCATCACCAAGGGCTGGGTCTACGGCTGGCAGAAACGGGGCTGGGTCAAGTCGGACAAGAAGCCTGCACTGAATGTGGACTTGTGGAAACAGCTGCTCCCGCTGCTGGAAAAGCATCAGGTCACATTCCACTGGGTCAAGGGACACGCCGGTCACCCCGAAAACGAACGCTGCGACCAGCTGGCAGTGATGCAGCGGGATCGGAATGCGTGATGTCGTATTCACCAGACAATGACAGGAACATTGCTCATATCCCCGCAAACGGAAAAGTCCCCACTCTTTCGAGTGAGGACTTTTCCTGTATTATAGGGGTAAAAATGAAAAAATGAGATTGTCAAAAATAAGATTCGCCAGAAGCAGAATTACTTCTTCTTTCTGGTGATTGTGTATGCGCCAACGCCCAAAGCTGCGGTTGCTACTGCACCCAGTGCGACTGCGGCAATGCCAAAGTCACCAGTCTGAGAAGTGGTTGCATTGTTGGTACCGCTCTTGGAGTTGTTGGAACTGGAAGAACCACCAGAACTGCTGTTGGAAGAACCACCATTGCTGCCGTTGGAAGAACCGCCGTTGCTACCTGCTGCGGTAGTTGTTGCCGGAGTACCGTCAGCGTTTGTTGCTGCTGTGGTAGTACCGTCTGTGCCGTTACCGCCGTTTGCAGCGGTAGTGGTAGTAGTAGTGTTATTGCCGCTGTTGTCAGACGGAGCAGTTGTGCCCTCGCCGTTACCGCCGTTGGAGATACCGCTGACGGTGAAGTTTACAACGACCTTATCGCCGGCAGCCAAACCGCCGTCCGGAGAAACATGATCGCCCGTACCAATGTCATTTACTTTCGGCTGTGTCCATACATTCATAATATTTACACGAATGCTGGTGCCGTCATCTGCGGTACGCAGTGCACCCTCAGACGGACCTGCATATGCCAACGGTGTAGAACCGCCGCCAACATGCTGAACCTCAATAGAATCGATTTCCACCTTTGCGGTGCAGCCCTCCGGCAGACCGCCGGTCGGGGTAGATGCTCCCTCCGGAGCAAAAGAAAATGCATTAATATTGGTAGAAAGAATCATAGCTTCAATGGTTTCCGAACCGTTCACCATGGTAATATCTACAGAATAGCTGCCGTCGCCGGTAATTGTTGCTTCCGTTGCTTCTGTAATATTGTTCTTGTCTGCAATTACAGCCGGATCATCTGTGGAAGAAACCTACTTCTTATCCCCGCCTGCCTGAAATGCCAGAAAAGCATTATACGGTGCTTTATCCTGTGCCTTCAGATCAGCAGATGCTGTCAGAGATGCAAAAGACAATACCGCAACCGCAGATGCCGCAACAGCTGCCATGATCTTCTTCATAAACTTCATTGTAAGCTCCTCCTTATTCACGCACTGCCACGCAATGCGTTTCACATTCTTTCAGTATTATAGCACATTTCAAAAAAGCTGTCTATGCACATTTTGACTAAATTTCAAGAGGAAATCCGTTAACTTCGACAAAAACCGCACAAAATTGCACTGCGGCAGTATTATTTCACGCTGCTTTTCCCAGCTTTTCCTAAAACGTCCAAGACTTTGCGGAACAATTCCAATGGCGGTTCTCCCGCCAGTTCCACGCCGAGATAGGGCTTCCCCACGCTGCCGAACTGCACCCGTCCCCGATACTTCCGAGACAGTGCCCCGATCATTTCCGCCGTGGGGTGCTCCATGTAGAACAGCATGCTGCCGCCACGCTGGTTGATCTCCGTGATTCCCAGCTGTGCCGCCGTGTTCCGCAGACGGGACACAGTAATCAGCCCCTGCACCGATTTCGGCGGTTCGCCGTACCGGTCGATCAGTTCGTCCAGCAGGTCCATTTCGTCCTCCTGATTCCGCACGCCGGCGATCTTCCGGTACATATCCAGCCGCTGGCTCAGGCTCTCCATATAGCTTTCCGGAATATGGGCATCGATCTGAATATCCACGGTGCACTCTGCCGTTTCCTGTATCGGCTCGCCCTTGGCTTCCGCCACAGCTTCGCCCAGCAGCCGCAGGTACATGTCATAGCCCACGGATTCCATGTGTCCGTGCTGTCTGCCGCCCAGCAGGCTGCCTGCTCCGCGAATTTCCAAGTCCCGCAGGGCAATGTGAAAACCGCTGCCGAACTGGGTAAATTCCCGCATTGCCGCCAGCCGCCGCGTGGATTCCTCCCGCAGCACCTTGTCCCGCTGAAACGTGAAATAGGCATAGGCACGGCGGTTGGAACGTCCGACACGTCCCCGCAGCTGATACAGCTGGGACAGTCCGAAGCAGTCGGCATTTTCAATAATGAGGGTGTTCACGTTCGGCACGTCCACGCCGGTTTCGATAATGGTCGTGCAGACCAGAATATCCGCCTCATGTTCCACCAGCTTCCGCCAGATCTCCGACATTTCCGCCTCGCCCATTCGCCCGTGTGCCACCAGAATCCGTGCGTCCGGCAGATACCGCTGCAGCTTCGCCGCGGTGAATTCAATGGTGTCAATGCGGTTGTGGATATAGTACACCTGTCCGCCCCGTTTCAGTTCCCGCTGAATCGCCTGCACCAGTACCGGCTCGCTGTACTCCATGACATAAGTCTGCACCGGATAGCGATCCTGCGGCGGCTGGGAGATGACGGACATATCCCGTATGCCGCTCATTGCCATATTCAATGTGCGGGGAATAGGCGTTGCCGACAAGGTCAGCATATCCACGCCGGCAAACATGTGCTTGAACTTTTCCTTGTGTGCCACGCCGAACCGCTGTTCCTCGTCCACGATCGCCAGCCCCAGCGAACGGAATTCCACGTCTTTCTGCACAATACGGTGGGTGCCGATAATGACATCCGCCTTGCCGCTTCTGATCTCTTTCAGAATCTCTTTCTGCCGCTTCTGGGGAACGAAGCGGGACAGCATCACCACGTTCACCGGAAAATGTTCAAACCGGCGGACTGCCGTCTGATAATGCTGCATGGCGAGCACAGTGGTCGGCACCAGAATGGCACACTGTTTCCCACTCATGACGCATTTCATTGCCGCACGGAGAGCCACCTCTGTTTTCCCGAAGCCCACGTCGCCGCAGAGCAGCCGTTCCATAGGGCGTTCCTGCTCCATGTCGTGCTTGATCTCGTCGATGCATGCCAGCTGATCTTCCGTTTCCACATAAGGGAACCGAGCCTCAAAGTCATGCTGTTCCGGACTGTCCGGCTCAAAGGCAAAGCCCTTGGTCTTTTCCCGCTTGGCATACAGTGCCAGCAGTTCGTCCGCCATATCTTTCACCGCACGGCGGACGTTGCTGCGTGTCTTTTGCCACTCCGGCGAGGACAGCCGGCTGAGTTTTACGTTGGAATCTTCCCGCGGACCGATGTATTTCGTCACCATGTCCAGCTGTGTGACCGGCACATACAAGTTTTCCTTGCCGGCATACTGAATGGTGATGTAGTCCTTGGTCACGCCCTCCAGTTCCAGCTTGCGGATTCCCAGAAACCGGCCGATACCGTGCAGGGCATGCACCACCAGATCACCGGGGACAATGTCCGCCAGTGTCCGGATTTCCTCACCGCGGCGGTGCTGTTTCCGCCGCCGTGTGCCGGCGTGGAGTGCTCTGCCCTGTGTGATGAGAGCCGTTTTGGTTTCCGGATAGGCGAAGCCGCCGGACAGGCTGCCGGTGCGGAGATAGACCACGCCCGCACGCCACACGCTGTCCGGTTCCGCCAGCTCGCAGCGGATCCCGCTTTCCTGCAAGTCCTGCTGCAAGATCGGCAGCGTTTTTTCACTGCCGGCACAGAGCATGGTGCAGTAGCCCTGACTGCTGTACTCCTGTAAGTCCTCAGTCAGCTGCCGCAGTTCCCCGCCCCACGGGGCGTTCTGGACTGCCTGCACACTGAGCAGCTTCTGAAATTCCACATGTTCGCCGCCCTGTAAGAAATTGCTGCAATACACCTGAAAGCGTTTGTCCAGCTTCGCCGCCGTTTCCGCAGGGTCCTGATAATAGCCCTCCAGACCGCGGCAAAGGCTGCCCTCCTCCAGCAGCAGCTTGCAGTCCTCCTGATACTGTGCCATCAGCCCACGCTGGCTCTCCACAATGGCACCGTATTCGCTCCAGCAGACGATCTCCATGCCGTAATCATACAGCATCGGCGGCTGCTCCCACAGCAGCGGGGCGTACTTATCCAGATGCACCGGAATCATGCCGGCTTCCAGATGATCGGCATCGGCATAAAGCTTTTCCCGCACCAGATCGGCACGGCGAATGCGGAGCGACTTTCCCAGCATACGAATTTTCTTCGCCAGTTCCGCAGGGTCGCAGAGGGTTTCCCGTGCCGGCGGCACCAGCACCTCGTCCAGCGGGTCTGTCCGCCGCTGGGTTTCCGGATCGAAATAGTGCATGGTGTCAATGGTATCGTCCCAGAATTCCAGCCGCACCGGAGCCGAAAGCTGCACCGGAAAGATGTCCACAATATCGCCGCGGACGGAGAACTGTCCCTGACCGGAAACGCTGTCCCCGCGGACATAGCCGCAGTCCGTCAGCTTTCTGGTCAGTTCCGACAGGTCTGCCGTGCCGTCCCGCTGCAACAATATGGTATGTTCCCGCAGCTGTTCCGGCGAAAGAGTGGGCTGGAGCAGAGCCTCGATGCTGGCGGCAACCACCTTGCACTGCCCGTTCTGCAACGCAGCCAGTGCTCCGATCCTGGCGTGTTCATAGGCAGTGGTGATGCCCTCTACCGGTGTCAGGATCACTTCTTTCGCCGGAAATACCCATGCCGCAGTTTCTTCCAGCATGGTGTTGACATCATCACAGAGCCGGCGTGCCTCTGCTTCGTCGGCAGTGATGACCAGAACCGGTGCCGAGGTCTGGCTCAATGCCGCCAGCAGGTGTGCCTTGTGAATCTGGGAAACGCCGGTAAAGGACACCGGTGTCACACCCTCCTGCCTTGCCCGCATCAGTTCCTGATATGCCGACAGCTGTTCCATTGTTGCGGTAAAAAACTGCATGGCTGATTCCCCTGCCTTTCGTTTCTAAGAAAACACGGATTAAGGAAACACTGAATAAAGCTTGTGCGTAAGATGCGTCGTCAGATTTTTCGGCAGATTGCATAGAAATTCCGCAGGCAGACTTGGTGTCTGGCAAGGGATTTCTGGGCAATATGACGGAAAATCTGCACGCAGATTGCGTGCAAAGCCGTCAGGCGGGCTTTATTCAGTTTTTCCTTAGTGACTGTACAGATTCATTGCGGTGTTCATGTCGCCGCCCACAATCTTCACGGCAGCATCTGCGGCGTGTTCCAGTGCCGGCTGCAGGGCAGTCATATCCTCCTCGCTGAACTTGGACAGCACCCAGTCCGCCAGATCATACTGGGGATTTGGCTTCGCCCCCACGCCTACGCGGATACGGGGGAATTCCTCCGTGCCCAGCTGTGCGATAATGCTCTTGATGCCGTTGTGTCCGCCGGCACTGCCCTTTCGCCGCAGCCGCAGCTTTCCCGGCGGCAGAGAGATGTCATCATAAATGACCAGCACCTGCTCCGGCGGGATCTTGTAGAAGTTCGCCGCCGCCGCAATGGCATCGCCGCTGAGGTTCATGTATGTCGTCGGCTGCATCAGCAGGCAGCGTACTTCCCCCAGCATTGCCTCGCAGCAATTGGACTGAAACTTCATCTGGTTCAGTTTTACGCCGCCGCACTGTTTCGCCAGTTCCTCCACCGCCAGAAAGCCGGCATTGTGGCGGGTGTGTTCGTATTCCAGCCCGGGGTTTCCCAGACCGGCAACAATCCAGCTCAGCTTGCCGTGCACTCTGCCGGCGGAACCTGACTCGATCTGCTGAAATAAATCAAAAATGCCCATTTTTCCTATAACCTGCTTCATGCGGCACCAGAGCCTTCCGATGCCGCATGAATCCTTTCGCTAATACTGCTTTCCGTTTTTTGTCAGCGGGCACAGCATGCTGTACCCTGTCCTCTAGGCAATACCACACAAAAATTTGCAAGCAGATGGCGTGCAAAGTCGCCAGACGCTCTTTGTGCGGTATTGCCTCTATTATAACGGATCAAAGCGTTCTTTTTCAAGGGGGATTTTATGAAAATTACTTCTTGCCGCCGTCCTCGGGGAACAGCTTGCTTTTCAGCTTCTTCAGGCTGTAGCCCTCCTTGACCTTGAGGTCTGCACGTTCCACAGCCAGTGCGTAATCCGGCACGTCCTTTGTGACCGTAGAACCTGCGGCAGTATAAGCACCCTTACCCAGTTCTACCGGTGCGATCAGGTTGGTGTTGCAGCCGATAAAGCAGTTATCACCGATCACACAACGCTGCTTCTTCAGACCGTCATAGTTGACGGTGACAGTGCCGCAGCCGAAGTTGACTTTCTTGCCCACGTCGCTGTCGCCTACGTATGTCAGGTGAGCAATGGCAGTCTGCTCGCCCACGGTGGAGTTCTTGACTTCCACGAAATCGCCGATCTTGACACCGTTTTTCAGGTGTGAATTCGGACGGATATGGACAAACGGGCCTGCCTTTACAGCATCTTCGATCTCGGACTCGAACGCCTGTACATAGTTCAGTGTCACGTGGTCACCGATGCTGCAGTTTTCGATAAGGCAGTTCGGGCCGATGGTACACTTGGCACCGATCTTGGTCTTGCCTCTTAAAATGGTACCCGGCAGAATGGTGGTTTCCGCACCGATCTCCACATCGTTGCCGATGATGATGCCGTCGGTGTTGACAAAGTTGACACCGTTTTCCATGTGCTTCTCCAAAACCCGTTCCTGTGCCACCTTGTTCAGATGCAGCAGGTCTTTTCTGGTGTTGGCACCCAGGATCACGTCCGGATTCTCGCTGCGGTATGCACTGGCTTTCCAGCCCCGTTCCAGTGCCAGTCCCACAGTATCGGTGAGGTAATACTCGCCCTGTGCGTTGGACTGGGACAGATTCCCCAGCAGTTCCAGCAGAGCCTTGGTCTTGAACCAGTACGCACCGGAGTTCACCTCGTGGATCTCCCGCTGTGCATCTGTGGCATCTTTTTCCTCTACGATCGCCGCAATGCCGGTTTCGCTGCGGAGAATTCTGCCGTAGCCGGTGGGCTGTTCCAAAGTGGCAGTGATGACTGTCACGGCATTTTCCTGTGCCTCGTGCAGCTTCAGGGCATTGGCAATGGTTTCGCTGTCCATAAACGGGGCATCACCGCAGAGCACCAGTGTGTTGCCGTCGGTGAATTCCTGCATGAATTTTTCTGCCTGCATCACTGCATGACCGGTGCCCAGCTGTTCCGCCTGCAAAGCCGTCCGATAGCGGTTGCCCAGATACAGTTCCACGTACTGTGCCTTATAGCCGGTCACCACGCAGATGCGGCTCAAGCCTGCACCCTCGCATGCACGGATCACCCAGCCCAGCATCGGCACGTCCAGTACCTGCAGCATCGGCTTCGGGATCGCAGCCTTCATACGTTTGCCGTGTCCACCGGCAAGAATAACAACCTGATTCATGTTTTATGTCCTCCTGTAATACCCCACTCCGGAAATTTCCGGAGCAAAGTGATTTTGCATCATTGCATGGATTGGGTGCTCCTCCGGACAGCCGTCCGAAAAAGCCCCTTTTTACATTATGACAAAATCTTGAAAGGATTGCAAGTCTTTTTTCAAAAAAAATTCGTGTATTGTGATTTTTGTATAACTTGCCACAAAAATGGGCGTAATTTTTTCTTGAAAAGTGTATAGTATTTTCATGAGAAGTATGCTATAATAATAATGAGCCGGTTGAGAAAGGGAAATTTGCCAGATTTCCCCGAATGCAATCACGCAGCCGGACATTCAATCGAAATCAAAAATTGGAGGTATTTACCAATGGCAAACAAATGGGTTTATATGTTTAGCGAAGGCGACATGACCATGCGGAATCTCCTCGGCGGTAAGGGTGCAAACCTGGCTGAGATGACCAGCATCGGTCTGCCGGTACCGCAGGGCTTCACCATCACAACTGAGGCCTGCACACAGTACTATGAGGACGGCCGCAAGATCAACGACGAGATCATGGCTCAGGTCATGGACGGCGTTAAGAAGATGGAAGAGATCAACGGCAAGAAGTTCGGCGATCTGAACAATCCGCTGCTGGTTTCCGTTCGTTCCGGTGCACGTGCTTCTATGCCGGGTATGATGGACACCATCCTGAACCTCGGTCTGAACGACGACGTTGTTGCTGCAATGATCAAGGGCAATCCGGATCCGGCTTTCGAGCGTTTCGTATATGACTCCTACAGACGTTTCATTCAGATGTTCTCTGACGTTGTTATGGAAGTCGGCAAGAAGTACTTCGAACAGCTCATCGACAAGATGAAGGAAGAAAAGGGCGTAAAGTTCGACGTAGAGCTGACCGCTGCTGATCTGAAGACTCTGGCTGAACAGTTCAAGGCTGAGTACAAGAACCAGCTGGGCACAGACTTCCCGTCTGATCCGGTAGAACAGCTGAAGCTGGCTATCGAAGCTGTATTCCGCAGCTGGGACAACCCGCGTGCAAACGTATATCGCCGTGACAACGATATTCCGTACAGCTGGGGTACCGCAGTTAACGTAATGCCGATGGTATTCGGTAACCTGAACAACGAGTCTGGTACTGGTGTAGCATTCACCCGTGACCCGGCTACCGGTGAAAAGAAGCTGATGGGCGAATTCCTGATCAACGCACAGGGCGAAGACGTTGTTGCCGGCGTTCGTACTCCGATGCCGATCGCTCAGATGGCACAGGAATTCCCGGAAGCTTACGATGAATTCATCAAGGTTTGTGATACCCTGGAAAACCACTATCACGACATGCAGGATATGGAATTCACTGTCGAGAACAAGAAGCTGTACATGCTGCAGTGCCGTAACGGTAAGAGAACCGCACAGGCTGCTCTGCAGATCGCTTGCGACCTCGTAGATGAAGGACATAAGACAGAAGAAGAAGCAGTTCTGATGATCGATCCGAGAAACCTGGACACCCTGCTGCACCCGCAGTTCGATGCCAAGGCTCTGAAGGCTGCTACTCCGATGGGCAAGGGTCTGGGTGCTTCCCCGGGTGCTGCCTGCGGTAAGGTCGTATTCACTGCTGACGATGCAGAAACCTGGAACGCAAAGGGCGAAAAGGTTATTCTGGTTCGTCTGGAAACCTCTCCGGAAGACATCACCGGCATGAAGGCATCTCAGGGTATCCTGACTGTCCGCGGTGGTATGACTTCTCACGCTGCCGTTGTTGCTCGTGGTATGGGTACCTGCTGTGTATCCGGCTGCGGCGACATCAAGATGAACGAAGAAGACAAGCAGTTCGAACTGGCTGGAAAGACCTTCCACGAGGGCGACTACATTTCTATCGACGGTTCTACCGGTAACATCTATGACGGCATTATCCCGACTGTTGACGCTTCCATCGCCGGCACATTCGGCCGCGTTATGGGCTGGGCAGACAAGTACAGAACTCTGAAGGTTCGTACCAACGCTGATACTCCGGCTGACGCAAAGAAGGCTCGCGAACTGGGTGCAGAAGGTATCGGTCTGTGCCGTACCGAGCACATGTTCTTCGAAGCTGACAGAATCGCAGCATTCCGTGAAATGATCTGCTCTGACACTGTTGAAGAAAGAAAGGCTGCTCTGGCAAAGATCGAACCGATGCAGCAGGGCGACTTCGAGGCTCTGTACGAAGCTCTGGAAGGCAATCCGGTTACCATCCGTTTCCTGGATCCGCCGCTCCACGAATTCGTTCCGACCGAAGAAGAAGACATCAAGAAGCTGGCTGATGCTCAGGGCAAGACTGTAGATCAGATCAAGGCTATCATTGCTTCTCTGCACGAATTCAACCCGATGATGGGTCACCGTGGCTGCCGTCTGGCTGTTACTTATCCGGAAATCGCTGAAATGCAGACCAAGGCAATCATCAAGGCTGCTATCAACGTAAAGAAGAATCATCCGGATTGGACCGTTAAGCCGGAGATCATGATCCCGCTGGTCGGCGATGTGAAGGAACTGAAGTTCGTAAAGAAGGTCGTTGTAGAAACTGCTGACGCTGAAATCGCTGCTGCTGGTTCTGACCTGTCTTATGAAGTTGGTACCATGATCGAGATCCCGAGAGCTGCTCTGACTGCTGACGACATCGCAAAGGAAGCTGACTTCTTCTGCTTCGGTACAAACGACCTGACTCAGATGACTTACGGCTTCTCTCGTGACGACGCTGGTAAGTTCCTCGGTGCATACTATGATGCAAAGATCTTCGAGAGCGATCCGTTCGCTAAGCTGGACCAGACTGGTGTTGGTAAGCTGATGAAGATGGCTATCGATCTGGGTAAGCCGGTCAACAGCAAGCTGCACTGCGGTATCTGCGGTGAGCACGGCGGCGACCCGACATCTGTTGAGTTCTGCCACGAAATCGGTCTGGACTATGTTTCCTGCTCTCCGTTCCGTGTGCCGATCGCAAGACTGGCTGCTGCACAGGCTGCAATCAAGAACAAGTAAGTTTGATTCGTTCGTTTATCCACGCAGTCGCCTGACTGCCTGACTCCGAACATGTGCAGGACCTGACGGACAAGTTATGGACAAGTCACTGTCGAAAATGATTCCCGAACAATTTTGATATATCGAAAAGAATCCCTGTACATCGGACGTGATGTACAGGGATTTTTGGCAATACCGCACAAAGATTGTGCGACAGATGCGTCGTCAAATTTTTCG
>ERZ838577.3479-NODE-3479-length-14948-cov-3.083328_pt1 | contig 14948 bp, 10 predicted proteins | sample MGYA00519682_ERZ838577 | MGnify/ENA primary metagenome ERZ838577 (study PRJEB31850, sample SAMEA3708838) | human gut metagenome | biome: human gut; feature: human-associated habitat; material: faeces | place: China | collected 2014 ...
GATACGGCACACGGTATGCGTTATCGTGTCATAAGCTCTGTACCGTGCTGACGATGCGCGGCGGCACGCAGACAATAGAATAAATAAAAAACGAAAACGGGGGGCGTAGCATGGGCTGCAAAAAGCGCAGCGGCGAGTTTCTTTCCTCTGACGGACACAGCAGAACGAGTTGGTTTATCTGGACGCCCGAGGAGGCTGTGCCGTCTGCGATATTACAGATCTCGCACGGTATGTGCGAATATATCGAGCGTTACGAGAGTGAGGGCTTTATCGACGCTATGACCTCTGCGGGCTTTGTCGTCTGCGGAAACGACCATATCGGTCACGGCAGACGTGCGCAGGAGAACGGTGATCTCGGTTACTTTACCGATTTTAGTAATCTTGTCGACGATCTGCATACGCTGAACGGCATAGTGAGGCAGACCTATCGGTCGCTGCCGTACATCCTGCTCGGTCACAGCATGGGCTCGTTTGTGGCGCGTGAGTACATTGTTAAATACGACGATATCGACGGCGCGATAATATGCGGTACGAGCGCGGGAAATCAGCCGCTGCGTGCGGCGGTCATGCTCGCATCTACGCTTGCGCGGCTGCGCGGCGAAAGGCATATCAGCCGCAGACTTGCGGCAATGTCCTTCGGCGGCTACAACGATGCCTTTGCCGAGGAGCATGACGGTGATTCATGGCTGTGCTCCGATCCCGAGGTTCGTAGGCGATACCGTGCGGATCCGCTCTGCAATTTTACATTTTCGGTCAGCGCGTACCGCGAACTGTTCCGGATGCTGTCGGATATCTCCGATAAGCGCGGCGAGCCGTGGAGCGCACGTGTGCCGCAGTCGCTGCCGGTGCTGCTCATAGCCGGAGATGCCGACCCGCTCGGCGAGAACGGTAAGGGCATACGCGAGGTATACGATCGGCTGTCGGATGCCGAGCTGTGCGAGCTGAGCATGAAGCTGTATCACGGCGGCAGGCATGAAATACTGAACGATGTTATGAAGCACGAGGTGTGCTCGGATATTGCCGAATGGATCAGGTCGGTCGCGACCGGGGTTGCGGCGTGCCGCGGCGCATCGGTGAAATGAAATATAAAGGTAATGATTTAAAGAAGCGCGGCACTGCGGAAAGGCGTTGTACAGAATGAAGAAAAATTTTAAAGGATATCTGCTGGCAGCAGGGCTCATTACTGCGGCGATTGCTGCGGCTATCACCGTGAGCTGCCTCGGCAAGCACGGAGTCTACGGCGATGTCAACAGCGACAACAGCGTAGACTCCGGAGACCTTGTTCGCTTAATGAAATATATAGCGGCAAACGGTGATGGCATAGAAGCCCACGGAGCCGATTTGAATGGAGATGGAATTGTGGACACAAGAGACCTCATCAGACTGATGAAATATATATCGGATCCCGAAAATAACAAGCCGGGCCCGATCGTTGAGGACGATGCGCTGCCCGAGGATCCCGACCGCTATACCGGCGAGTATTCCGAGGTAAACGGCGCACTTGCCGGCACAGATTCGCTCGGCAGGACCATTCCGCTCACCGACTCCGGCATTAACGAAAAGAAGGTCGGTATATTCTACTTTCTTTGGCAGGGAGAGCACGGTACGGACGGTCCGTACGACAATAACAAGATAGTCGCCTCCGATCCGAGCGCCATCCGCTCAGAGGCGAATTGGCTTGCAGCGGGCGGCGGAGCTCAGGGCGCGCACCATTTCTGGGGTGAGCCGCTCTTCGGCTACTACCGCTCTGCGGATACGTGGGTAATGCGCAAGCATTTTCAGATGCTGAAGGATGCCGGTGTTGACTTCATCGTATTTGACGCGACGAACGGCTTTACATATACCGAGCGCGTCTATGAGATGATCGAGATATGGAACGAGTATTACGAAAAGGGCATTGATGTGCCTCAGCTCGCATTCTATACCAACTCGAACTCCGGCGCGACCATGCGTAATATCTACGATCAGATATACAACAACGCAGACCTGCGCAACGCTTATCCGAATCTCGATAAGCTCTGGTTCAACTGGAACGGAAAGCCTATGATCGTCGGTGTCTCCGCAGAGGCGGACGACGAGCTCAAGAGCTACTTTACCATCAAGGAGTCGCAGTGGCCGAACGCGGAGCGTACCGACAACGGCAACGGCTTCCCGTGGATGGAGTTCGGCCGCTTGCTTACCGAGGATGCGGTGTACGGCGTTGACGGCAGACGCGAGGTCATCAGCGTCTCGGTCGCACAGCACTCGACAACGAGCCGCTTCAGCGCAACGGCATGGTACGGCGGAAACGACCGTACGCGCAGCTGGCACAACGGTGCAAACGATACCTCCGATGGTGCGGAGCAGTACGGCTATAACTTTGACGAGCAGTTTGATTTCGCTATCGCTCAGGATACCGAGATGATATTCATTACCGGCTGGAACGAGTGGGTCGCACAGCGCCAGTCCCCGACGATGGTACCCGGCGAGCCGATACTCTTCATCGACTGTGCAACACCGAACTGCAGCCGTGATATCGAGCCTATGAGCGGCGGCTTCGGCGATAACTACTACATGCAGATGGCTGAGCGCATTGCCGAGTACAAGGGCAGCGCAAAGCGCGTAAACACGGGGCGCAATGTTACGATAGATGTGGGCGGCAGCTTTGCACAGTGGGAGAGCGACGAGATAACCGCCGTATATACCGACTACTCGAATGATATCGGTTCGAGAAGCATGACCGGCTTCGGAGGCATCCGCTACGACGATTACAGCGGAAGAAACGACCTTACCCTGATGAAGACCGCAAGAGGCAGGGATAATATCTATTTCTATGCCGAGACCGCGAACGACATCCGTTTGAGTGGTAAGGAGGGACGCATGACCCTCTTTATCGGAACGGGTGAGGAGAACAGCTTCAGCGGCTTCGGCTATGCAGTCAATCTCGGCAGCTCCGACGGTAAGAAGGCACCCCTTGTTCGCCTCGCGTCCGACGGCAGCAGCACCGTTATCGGTGAGGTGGATATGAAGGTCGAGGAGGATCAGATCATGTTTGCCGTACCGCGCTCGCTCATCGGCTGCGCGGACGGACTGGTCGATATCACCTTCAAATGGGCAGACGGCTTTGCGATAAACGACGGCAAGATCGACATCATGACCTTCTACTCGCAGGGCGATGCGGCTCCTATCGGAAGATTTGCATACGTTTTCTCCGAGAAGAAGTAGTGGGAATGCCCTAAAAAGTCCGAGCCGAAAAATGAATAAGATATTATTTCGTTTTAGTACGGCAGAGAAGCCATGAGAAATTCGAAGGAATGAAATTCGCTTTTTCTGCGAGCGTCACTCCGAACATTATATCTATCCCTATCGTAAGACCACGGGTGCAGAGACGATTGCTGTACACGTGGTCTTTTTACTTGACAAAGCGTGGGCGCGGTTGTATAATAAGATGTAATATGCTTATTACGCCGATGCAGAACAGAGGAAGCAGAGAAGATGAATAGTGAAGTAACCGTTAGAACATTGAGCGTTAGGCGTGACGAGCCTAAGGAGATAAAGAGCCTGCGCGACCTTGTGGAAACAAGCGCCGAGCTGTACGGCGATAAGATACTGTATATATATAAGAGAGGAGAGGCGCGTTACAGTTTTTCCTATAACGACTATCGCAGAGACCTTTATCGTCTCGGCGAGGGTATGAGCCGCATAGGGCTTATGGGCAGGACAGTCGCCGTTATCGGCGAGAGCTGCCCGGAGTATATGACGGCATATATCGCGGCGGTCAGCGGAGGCGGCGTTATCGTTCCTCTCGACCGTGATCTCGGACACGCAGAGATCGCGCGCTTTGCCGATCTGAGCGGCGCGGAGGCGGTATTCTATACAGAGCAGTTTAACGACGTGCTGCCCTCGCTCGCAGAGCAGATGCCGCAGGTACGGTACTTCATCCCGATAGCTCCCGCAGAGGGCTCGGATACTACCGACGGCAGCTCTTCCGCGGGAGATGCGGTCATTCTCCCGTATTCCGAGCTTCTTGCGCTCGGAGACAAGGCGATGGAGGAGGGAGACCGCAGCTTTCTTGATTATGACTGTACCGCCGATATGTCTCAAATGTCCGCGCTGCTCTTCACATCGGGAACGACCGGGACGAGCAAGGGCGTTATGCTCTCGCATGCAAACCTTGTCGCATCGGTCAACGCAGCCAGCCGCGGTACCATATTCGGACCGGACAATACATTTGTCGACCTGCTGCCCATGCATCACAGCTACGAGATAACCTGCGGACACCTCGGTGCCGCAAATCTCGGCGGAACGGTATATATCAACGACAGTCTTAAAAATACTCTGCGTTCGATAACGACCTTCAAGCCCGACTCGCTTATCGTCGTGCCGCTGTATGTGGAGACGATGCATAAGCGCATATGGGCTGAGATAGCACGCAAGGGCATGACGCGCCGCGTCCGCGCTCTTATGAAGGCGTCCTCCGCAATGCACCGCGCGGGCATTGATATAAGAAGAAAGCTGTTCAAGCAGATACTCGACGGTCTCGGAGGAAATCTTCGCTACATCATCTGCGGGGGAGCGCCGCTCTCGCCCGAGCTTGTTCGCGATTTTGATGCTTTCGGCATTGAAATATGCGAGGGCTACGGAATTACCGAATGCTCGCCGCTTATCGCGGTCAACCGCCACGGCAAAGTGCGCCTGCGCTCGGTCGGTCAGCCGGTCGATAACTGCGAGGTGCGCATCGCCGATCCGTCTGCGGACGGCACCGGAGAGATCGAGGCGCGCGGCAGAAATGTTATGCTCGGTTACTTCGGAAACGAGGAGGCTACCGCCGAGGTATTTACCGAGGACGGCTGGTTCCGCACCGGAGATGTCGGCTGTATGGATGCCGACGGCTATATCTATATAACCGGACGAAAGAAAAATATCATCATCCTCTCCAACGGAAAGAATATATTCCCCGAGGAGATAGAGGAGCATCTGTATACCTCTCCGCTTATCGGCGAGTGCGTTGTCATAGGCAGAAAAAATTCTGCGGGCGATACGCGCATTACCGCCGTTATCTACCCGAGCGACGAGGCTGCCGAGCTCGAAGGAAAGAGCGAGGAGGAAAAGCTCGCGCTCATCCGCGACGCGGTGAACACCATCAATCGCAGTCTGCCGGTCTATAAGCAGGTTCGCGATGTCGAGCTGCGCGGCGAGGAGTTTGAAAAGACCACCACGCGTAAGATAAAGAGATTCCTTGTCAAGTGATGCGGCATCTGCTGCGTGCTTGTTATTTCACCATCATGCGGCTAACCGCTTGAAATACAACAAAAAAAGCACTCTTAACGGAGGAGAATATTATGTTTGAAAAGATCAAAAAGCTGCTCGTTGACGAACTTCAGGTAAGCGGCGATATCACCGAGGATTCCGCACTTGCAGAGCTTGGAGTCAACTCTCTCGAGCTGGCAGACCTTGTTATGCACTGCGAGGAGGAGTTCGGCGTTGAAATAAGCGACGACGATATACGTACCTTTATCACCGTAGGCGACCTTGTTCGCTTCCTCGAGAGCAAGCAGAAGTAAGCCCTTCCGCTCTGTGCGGACCCACGGAAAACTGAATATTAAAAAAATCGGAGCGATACGGCATCCCGGCGGCTGCGCTTTGCCGCAGCATATCGGGTATACGATCCCGCTCCGACCGAAAGGAGGCGATGTATCATGTCCGCGGGGAGTAAAATAATTCTTGTGCTGCTGATACTCGTCCTTCTTTTTTTTATGGTTCTGTTCGGCAGACGGATGCTGTGCGCTCTGCGCGAGCGTCGGCTGCTGCTCAGCGGCAGGGGCGGCTGCGGTTATCTGCGCGAGCTATACCTCACCGCATTCGGCAAGCAGTGCCGTGTGCTGCGTGATATCTATCTCCACCGTGACGGAGGGGCGGGCGGATCGCTCTGCCTTGTGCCTATGGTGGTCGTATGCCGGGGCGGGATATTTACCGTCGAGGAAAAGCATATGGACGGCTTTATCGAGAATCCCATGCGCGGCGATTGGCGGCAGTTCCACGGCGACCGTATAATCCAGTTTCAGAACCCCTGCGAGCGAAACGCGGTACATATCGCCGCTATACGCCGTCTGCTTGATGCGCGCGGCATTAAGTACGGCAGCGCAAAGGGAATAGTTGTCTTTACCGGTCATGACTATCGGTTTAAGAATAATTTCGCTCAGGTGCTGTCTGCGGAGGGCTCGCTCGACTATCTCGGAGGCGAGATGCGCGGTCGCATTATCACACCGGAGCAGGTCGATACGATCTGCCGGGTGCTTAAGCAGCAGAATCACAGAATAAGAACGCACGGCTGATATGCATCGTCGGCTGTGCGTTTTTCTCTGCTTTTTGCGGTATTCTTCGGGTGATATATGACTTTCCGTTTTTTATACCGTTGGTTGAGCTTGTCGAATTGCGCTGTAAGATGTTGACAAATCTGCTCGCAGATGGTATACTTTTAGTTGTCGACGGCGCATAACATTTGATGAGTTTGCCGTCGGCGTGACATTCGGAAATCATATATGCAGTAAACAGAAAGGGAAAAAGGAATGAAGAACAAAATCATGCAGTGTATCACCGCTGCCTCACTCTCGCTTGCAATGCTTGTATCGCCCGCGCTTACGAATGGGATAGCAGCCGAGGAGGAAGCTCCGCGCTATTATATAAACTATTACCGCGATGCGCAAAAAAAGCAGAAGGTCGATCTCTCGGAGATAGCCGATAATGCACCTGTCTATTATACCCTGATCCCGGCTGACGGCTGCTTTATCTATACCTTGAAAACAAACGGCACCTATACAGACGATGAGAAAATGATATTCGCATCCTCCGACCGCACAGTAGATATAAGCTCATATCTTGCCGGTGATATTACCGGCGACGGCAAGCTCGATACCCACGACATCGTCAGAGGAATGAAGTATATAGCGGGGAGCTTCGGCACAGGAGAGATACACAACGAGCAGCTCACGGCTTTTGATTCAAATTTCGATACTGTTATTGACGTTAAGGATCTTGTCCGTGCAATGAAGCTGATCGCAGGCGCCGATGTTGATCTGAGCTTGGAATGGTACGGCGGCAGGCAGCTGTCGTATAAGCATAATTATTATTATTCGGCATTGACCCGTGAAATGGGCAATGTTTCTCAGTTTTATATTAGTACCATAAACACACTTGAAGAGTTCAATGAATATATCAGCGCAGCTCAGCGGGTGTTTGATTACGAGGCTGACCTGACCTTTGTCGATGAGCGCGACAGAGGCCGCTATGAGAGCAGAACGGTCGATGCGGAAGCGCTGAAAGCTCGGTACAATGAGGCATTTTTCAGCAACCATACGCTTATCGCAGCGTCTATCTATTCTATCGACGAGTCGACCGAGCCTATTCTGCTCGATGTTATGGAGGACGGATATAATATCCCGTGCGTTGAGTTTAGTTACAGGCTGTTCAATTTTGACGAGGATTATGGATTGTTCGGTGCGGTCGATTGCTTCGTGCATAATTTTATCGAGCTTGATAAGATAAATTATGTTCCGGAATACGAGGACGGAGAAATCATTGTCGGACGATATGTTATTCGCGGATTGCAGGAATATAACCGTGTGACGGGCTGACAGACGGCACGGCGAGCTGTTCGGCAACGGTTTCGGCACTTTTGCGGCTCTGACCCGACTGTGTTGCTTCGGCTATGAAGCTTGTTTCGGCTTTAATGTGATATAATGATAGCCGAACTCGACTTTTGGTTGAATTATGATGTTTTATCATACAAAAATATTGACATCTTTTTACGATAGTATTATACTTGTCATGACAAAATTTTCTCGATTTACATGTGTTACAGAAAGGAAAGATAATATGAAAAAGGATTTTGCAAAACGTATCGCGGCGGCTTCGCTCTCGCTTGCAATGCTCGCCGCACCGGTGCTGTCGGTCGGCGTAGGCGCGGAGGAAGAGGCTCCACTTTATACCGTCAGCTTCTATCGCGATGCGGAAAAGACACAGGCAGTCGAGCTTTCAGAGGTCGCTGAAGGAGAGACGGTGTATTATACCGTTGATATGCGTGACGGCTGCTTCTATACCTTTCTTAGCACGAACGGCTCTTATACCGATAATGAAAAGATGATATTCAATACCGCGGACCGCGAGGTTGAGGTTGATGCATATCTTGCCGGAGATATCACCTGTGACGGCGAGCTCGATACGCATGATATCGTCAGAGGTATGAAATACATATCGGGCACATTTGAGGTCGGAGAGCTATCAAACGATGCGCTTATCGCATTTGACTCCAATTTTGACGGCATGATCAATGTCAAGGATCTTGTTCGCGCCATGAAGCTGATCGCCGGAGTTGATGTCGATCTGGGCATATACGCTTATTGCGGTGCGAAAAGGGCCTTCACCGATACAGTAAGGTACTCTGCAATAAATGCAGATGCAAACACCGATGCGTTTTATGTTGATATCATAACCTCGCTTGATGAGTTCAATGCCTATATTAAAATGCCGCTGTGATTTACGATTACGACGGCGAGCTTATTTTTGCTAACGAGTCCGATGCGGAGCGATACAAGGACCGTATGGTCGACGTTGACGCTCTCAAGGCAAGATATAATGCCGACTATTTCAATACGAATATGCTGATAGTTGCAACGCTTCTGTCCATCGACGAGGCGACCGACCCGGTAATTAACTCTGTTACAAAGCTCGGCCTTGGAACACCCTGTATTAATGCAGAGTATCGTTGGGAGAATGCCGGCAGCGATCCGGTAGGCGCTATCGGCTGCTATGCGCATCATTTTATTGAAACGGAAAAGATGACCATGAATCCCTCGTATAACGGCGACGATATGTTTTATGCTGCTGGGCTTAACATCAAGGGAATTCAGGAGCTTCTTACGGCAGTCGGCGGCTGATATACTGCGATATCACGGTGCGGCGCATGTGATTCGGCGCTTGTATATTACATTATAATTAAAAGTGCATGTTAAGGTTTGAATTTTAACATGCACTTTTGTTTTTTATATATTATTTTTACTGCCTTTTGCTGTGCTTCATCAGCTCGTCGAGCCGGTAGCTGTCCGCGCCCATATATTCCGCCTCCTCGGGCGAATGTGTTATCAGCAGAACGGTGTCGGAGTGCCGGAGCACCACCTGAATTACACGGCGCTTCAGCGCAGGGTCAAGGCCGCGAAACGGCTCGTCGAGCAGCAGCAGGGGACGATGTGATATCAGTGCCCTGGCTATGGCGACACGCTGATTCATGCCGCCGGAGAGCTGACTCGGAGTTTTTTGCTGTGCCTGCTCGTCAAGACCGAGTGACGATAGCAGCTCCGATGCCTCACGCAGTGCTTCGGCATAGCGCTTTTTGCCGAGCGGTGAGAAGAGCGCGCAGTTGTCGAGAGCGCTGTGCCACGGCAGCAGCCGCTGCTCCTGAAATACCGGTGCGCACATGCCTGGCTCAAGTCCGAGCAGCTCGCCGCTGTCCGGCTTGACCTCGCCGCACAGCACGCCCATGACCGTACTCTTACCTATTCCGGACGCTCCTGTCAGCGCGGTAACACGGTGTGCCTGCAGCGTAAGGTCAAGCTCGTACAGCACCGCCTTGTCACCGTAGCTCTTGCATATCCCGCGCAGCGCGATATCATGAGTGAGCGCCGCTGCACCGACGTGTTTTTTCGGTGCGCCGATCGGTTTCGCATCGGAGGCATCACTCTCATATTCGCTTATGTCGGCGGTTTTCTCCGTATCGGCAGCATAATTCTCCGTGTCGGCAGCATCATTTCCCGGCAGGCTTATGTCGTCACCGTTCTCAGACTCACCCGCATTGCTCGTCGTGCCGTCGATATCGGACCTTGCCCGCATCCCCCGGCGCTTTATCAGTACGCAGAGCAGCTTTGATATCAGCATGCTCAGCAGAATGACGGTCACGGTCCATGCGAAGAGATCGGTGGTCTCGAGATAGAGCTTTGACCGATATACGTTTGCGCCTATCGAGTGCAGCGGAACGGCGAGCACCTCGGCGGCGACACCGGATTTCCACGCGAGACCGAGAGCCGTCGACAGTCCTGCCGATAAGTCGGGAAGCATGGACGGCAGATACAGCTTGCGCAGTACGACCGTTCGCGGCAGTCCGTAGATGCGGCAGAGCGAGACGAGACTGCGGTCGATGCCCGCAAGCCCGGCGCGGGTGTGCGATGCCACGACCGGTATCACTATCAGCATGACTATAAGCGAGGGAACGAGCTGCTTGCCTATCCAAACGAGGGTCAGAATAATGACGGATGCGACGGGGGTCGCGGTTATGATGCTGAGCAGCGGAGACAGCAGCAGCTCGGCGGTGCGGCTGCGCTCGCACAGATATCCGATAAGAGTACCGAGCAGTACCGCGAGCAGATAGCCCGCCATTATACGGCAGAGCGAGCCTCCGACCGATGCGAGAAAATCCTCCTCGCGAATGAGGTAGAACAGCCGCCGCAGTACCGTAAGCGGAGAGGGCAAAAGCACCTCGGTGCCTACGGCATCGGCACCGAACTGCCATACGGCGAGCCAAAATACGACCGCCGTAGCGCGCAGCAGGGGAGAAAAGCGCGGAGAACTGCCTTTGCCGTTTTTTCTATCGGTATGTGCGCCGCCTATGTGCTTGCTGCCGTTGTATATGCCGTCAGTATTATTGCTGCTGCTCGGTTTATTTACCTTGCCGCCGTTGTCACCGACGTTATACGTCGAGCATCTGTCGCTGTTTTGCATTATGCTGTCCTTTCTCTCTGCCGAGCGAGTATTTCGTATATCAAGGCTTTTCGTAATGATGCGGAATAATAGTTATATTGTGATTTAGGAAAAACGGAATTATCGTAAAAAACGATAATTCAAAAAATGGGGATGTCGTAAAAGTCAGTGCCTTTTTGACATCCCCGAATAGTTGCATTATTTTCTGTCACCGACCGATTGATGACTGTAATAGTACTGGACCGTTCTCAGTCGATGCAGCACATCCTCCTCCTGCTCGTCCAAAACATAGGTCAAGCCGTTCTGTGTAAAGCATGCGCCGCTCGAGTGAACCACGGGCAGGGTCTGCATGCAGTCATCCATAAATTGCATATATGCGTTTCCGGTCCATCCGCAGAGGCTGAATACCTTGTTCATCAGGTAGTACGGACCGATGCGGTCGCCGCTGCCGCCGAAGCTGTCGCCGAGCACCGCCTTAGCCGCATCGTTTGCCCAGATGTAGTAGGAGGTGCAGTAATAGTTGCAGAAGCCGTCCTCGTCCGACAGCTCGAGGCTGATGCCGAGCTCCTTATAGCCGCTGTTTCCGTCGCCCATCCACGGCATATGGTCTCCGAACATGACGAGCAGTACGGGGCGGTCGGAGGCGCGGAGAGTCTCGAGCGCCTTTGCAAACTCCTCTCCCGACCGACGTACGGTGTCGAGGTAGTTATTCAGCATGGTGTAGGTCTCGTTCGAGAAGCCGGTATTTGCCACGTATTCGCGGTCAAAGAGGCTGTACTCGGTATCGTACGGACCGTGACCCTGAAATGTTACGTTAAAGGAGAAGTACGGGTCTCCCGCGCCCTCCGCATTCTGCTGCCAGAGCGAGATGATGTTTGGTACGAGAATATCGTTATCGGCGCAGTACGAGCCGCCGGAGAGATCAAAGTAGGTGTCCTCGGCGAAGTAGTAATTGTCAAAGCCGAGGTATTTGTTTACGTTCTTGCGGTTGTAGAACCAGTCGTTTCCGGTGTGGCTGCCCTCAACGCGATAGCCCTCGGATGCGAAATAACGAACGTAGGAATTTGTATTCTTGGTATACGACGGCTGAAATTCGTAGCCGGTGAGATAGCTGCGCTCGGTAGATATCGTTCCGCCGGCGAAAACATCGTCAACGAGGTAGCCGGAGTAGCATTCCTTTTGCAGCTCATGCCAAAAGGCATACGGATCCTCGGTGAAGGTCAGCCCGTCAAAGCGGGTGAAATCGCTGTATGCTTCGAGCATTACGGAGATGATATCGACCTTTTCATCGACGGGTATGTGTTCGTCCTCGTATTCGGCGAGGATATCCGCACCGCTCTGCTCAACGTAGTTTTCCGGCGGCTTGTCGAATGCGGTCGAAAAGCTGTGCAGAAACGGATAGAAGCAACCGCGGGACAGATACTGGTCGATGCTCGACCATACGTCGATATGCTCGGTATTGTCGTAGGTCTCATACACATTGTCGCTCATATAGAAATTCATGCCGAGAACGGCGATAACGACCGCGAGCAGCAGCGATACGAGCCGCACATAGCGGATCCTTATCCTTGCCTCGAACAGCAGTCGGATAACGACGCAGTACAGCAGCAGAAATACCGCGAGCAGTATCATTATCGGGGTGAATTCTATGGTATATCTGTCGGAGATGTTTGCAGCCTCCGAGAGGTTCACGATATCCGCCGCGATGAGCGGATCGCTGCGCAGCATGATCTTAAAGTAGTTGCTGAGCGCGAAGCCGTAGGTTACAGCTCCCGAGAGGAAGCATGCGACCGATACGCGGTTTGACAGCAGATAGAATACCGCGCAGAGAAACAGCGCCGGCAGTGCATTCAGCACGAATATCATCGGGTGTGAGAAATATGAGCTGAAGAGTGTCAGATTTGCCGCAAACGGGCGCGAGGCATAGTAGAGGTGTATCGCGGTCCAGAACAGCGAGCTTGCGAGCATAATGCAGATCGACACCGCATATTTCAGTATCCAGTGGCGCACATAGTCGGCGCGGGAGAGATACAGTCTTGCTCCGTCGGTCATTATGCGGCGGGATGCGCGGCGCATTATCGGCGAGCGCATGGTGCCGTATGCGGTGTACTCGCCCTCGGGCAGCTCACGCAGATCGCGGTAGACGCTGAAGGTCTCGCTGATGGGGGAATACTCACCCGCGACCGTTTTCATTCCGGTCAGCTGCTCTATCACCTTGCGCGGGTGGGTGCTCAGCACCGTTACGTTATCGGGTGGGAGATGCAGCCGCTTTTTGTTTTTCCGCGCAAAGGCGGTCACCGACAGCTCGGGTACGTCAAGCTCGCGCAGGAACGACCAATGCTTTGCGAGATATTTCTGCCGGCTGATGATGTGAAAATAGTAGAGAAAATCATATAATAAATATATGAAAGCAAACTTCCACAGCGAGAGCTTTCTCCTGCGGCAGAAGGCATACAGCTTTCGCTCGAGTGCACAGTTATATATTCCGTGTTCAAATACAATATAGTTCATTACAGTGTCTGCCTCGGCGCACGGCGCGGGCATTCCTTTTTATATTTTTGCATTTTTCTGCCGTACCGGCTGCCTGCGGCGCGGTAAGAGGCAGTGCGCTTTTTTCGCGGATCCCGTGATACATTTTTCGAGTTCTATCGACCTAAAATTATATCACGTATACGGTATATGTGTCAAGTGCGAAATGCCTATGTCGGACGGGAGCATGGCACGTTCGGCGCGCGGAGGACATTTTCTTATGCGGCTCGCCGTGCCGGAGCGCTGTCGAATATGGGATGGAGTCGAAGAGAGCGTGCGCTTGAGACGGAATATACAAAAATTCCGCCGCCTGTGGAGAACACGGGCGACGGAACCTCGGGTCAATTACTTGGTGCTGCCGTAATAAAAGTCGTCTCCCGGCAGCTTTCCGCCGACCGATGTCGGATCGGCATCGAACAGCACGGAGAGGAAACCGCTGAGCTGTGCCTTCATCTCATCGCCTGCAAGGTAGAGAATGTTGCAGTTCGGCAGCGCTTTCTTTGCGATAGCGGCAGAGGGAACAATGCCGCAGTCGGCAATGATATCCGCAGCGTCGTCGGCGGTATTTATATAGTCGACCGATGCATGATATTCCTCGAGGAACTTTTCCACAGCCTCGGGATACTCCTCCGCAAACTCTGCGCGGACGACAACGCAGCCCTGGAGCAGGCTCGACTCGTCGCCGGCAACGCTTGCCCACTCGGTCGTGAGGTTGAGCGCGGTGCGCAGACTCTCGGGACCCTTGGTGAGGGTGGTGGTTACGTTCGGCTCGGGGAGAACACCGAGTGCGACCTCGCCGGAGATCATCTTTGCCGCAAGCTCGCTGTGCTCGCTCAGATATTCTACGGTTACGTCTGTCCCCGGCTCGAGCCCGTTCTTTCTGAGAATATAGTTAAGGATATATTCGGGGGTGGATGCCTGACCGGTGGAGTAGACGGTCTTGCCGCGCAGATCCTCAACCGAGTGGATGGTGTCGCCGTTTTCGAGAACATAGAGAACTCCGCCGGTGTTGACAGCCGCGCAGAGGACCTTGCCGCCGGTCTTGTTATACAGCGATGCCGCAAGGTTGGTGGGCAGCGCCGCAATGTCATACTCACCGCTGATGACCGATGCCGCAACTGCGGGAGGATTGGTGTCGACGGTGAAGTTGTAGCTCAGCTCGGTCTTTTCGCTTTTTGAGTCGGCGATGAGCTTTGCCGCGCCCATTCCGGTAGGACCGGCAAGGACTGCAACGTTAATGTCGCGGTCGGGAGTCTTGATCGGCTCCGCCTCGGTCGTTTCGGGTGCTGCGGTCGTTGTCTCGGCAGTAGTCTCCGCTGGCTTTGCCTCGCCGCAGGAGCCGAGACCGATGACCGATGTCAGGCTGAGTGCGAGCGCAAGCAGCGAATAAAGAATTCTGTTCTTTTTCATAGCTTTTCCTCTTTCTTTTTAATTATCATTGATGGCTGCAAACAGTTTTTTCCGGGAATGTAAGAAGCCCGATGGGGATAAGTGAGTTTTTATGCTTTGTGATTTTCGCATTTCAGAGAATCTTATAGGTTTGTGCTGTCTTGGACTTTCGGGAGTTCGGGGATAGATAAAATAGATGCAGAAGCGTCGAAAATCGTCACGTCGCCGTACAATTGTACGGCAGAGGCGATTTTCGGCGGTAGAAAAAGCGGATAATTATTTCTTCGGAGAAATCCGATAGG
>ERZ838577.3516-NODE-3516-length-14807-cov-19.705870_pt1 | contig 14807 bp, 10 predicted proteins | sample MGYA00519682_ERZ838577 | MGnify/ENA primary metagenome ERZ838577 (study PRJEB31850, sample SAMEA3708838) | human gut metagenome | biome: human gut; feature: human-associated habitat; material: faeces | place: China | collected 2014 ...
GGGCGGCGAGGTGCTGGCCGTGGTGCGCAGCGGGCTGTATCTGGACTTCCGCTTTCTGGATATGGCCCTCTCGGCCCTCACGCCTGCCCCGGATGAGCGCTGCCGGGTGCTGGCCACCGACGGTCAGACCCTATATTACCAGCCGCAGCGCCTGTTGCAGCTTTACCAGCAGAACCCGAAGTATCTCAACCGGTTGTATTTGCATGTGGTATTCCACTGTGTATTCCGCCATCTGTGGCTCAAAGGCCGCAGGGAGCCGCAGCTGTGGAGCCTGGCCTGTGACATCGCGGTGGAAAACGTGATCGACAGTCTGAACCGCGCCAGTGTCAAGCGGCCCCTGACCTATGTGCGGCAGAATGCGTATCAGCAGATCACCGCCGAAGAAAAGGTAGTGGCGGCGGCCCCGGCGTACCGGTGGCTCACCCGCCAGACGCCCGGCGTGCTGCGCCAGCTGGAACGGGAATTCGTGGCCGATGACCACCGCCTGTGGCCCAAGGACGCCCCGGAGCAGCCCCAGCAGATGCCCACCCCGCTGCCCCAAAAGACCTGGCAGAAGATCGGGGAACGGATGCAGACCGAGCTGGACCTGCGGGACAAAGAAGCCGGGGAAGGGGCCGACGCCCTGAAACAGCAGGTGAAGGCCGCCAACCGCAGCCGCCGCAGCTACAAGGATTTTCTGCGCCGGTTCTGTGTCATGCGGGAGGAAGTCAAGCTGGACCCGGACGAGTTCGACCTGAACTTCTACACCTACGGCCTGTCGGTGTACGGCAACCTGCCCCTCATCGAGCCGCTGGAAACGCGGGAAAGCAAAAAGATCGAGGAACTGGCCCTGGTCATCGACACCAGCTATTCCACCTCCGGTGCGCTGGTGCGGGCCTTTCTGGCCGAGACCTACACCCTGCTGAAGGGGCAGGAGAACTTTTTCCACCGCATGAACCTGCACCTGATCCAGGCTGACAATGCCATCCGGCAGGACTTGCTCATCCGAAACGAGGACGAGCTGATCCACGCCATGAACCACTTTGAGCTGCGGGGCGGCGGCGGCACCGACTTCCGGCCCGCCTTTGCCTATGTGGACCGGCTCTGCGCCGAGAAAAAGTTCTCGAACCTGCGGGGACTGCTCTACTTTACCGATGGCATGGGCACCTACCCGGCAAAGCGCCCGGCCTACGACACGGCCTTCCTGTTTTTAGGAGAGCGGTTCGACGACGCCAATGTGCCGCCTTGGGCTATGAAAGTGGTGCTGGACGAAGAAGAATTTACCGGTGCGGCGGCCCGCCCGGCCAGCGCTCTTGCCGACGCGCTGGCCGAAGAGGACGACCTGTACCGTGACCTGAACAACTCCTGAAACGAGGGGGAAGCTGTTATGAACATCAAACGCGCCAAAGAAGAGATCGAACACACCGTCAAGGCCTACCTTGCCAAGGATGCCCTGGGCGAATACGCCATTCCGGCCATCCGGCAGCGGCCCATCCTGCTCATGGGGCCTCCGGGCATCGGTAAGACCCAGGTGATGGAGCAGGTGGCCAGAGAGTGCGGGGTAGCACTGGTGGCCTATACCATCACCCACCACACTCGCCAGAGCGCCGTGGGCCTGCCCTTTATCCGGCAGCGCCACTACGGCGACAAGGACGTCTCGGTGACCGAGTACACCATGAGCGAGATCATCGCCAGCATCTACGCCAAAATGGAGGCCACCGGCCTTTCGGAGGGCATCCTGTTCATCGACGAGATCAACTGTGTGTCCGAGACGCTGGCTCCCACCATGCTGCAGTTTTTGCAGTGCAAGACCTTCGGCAACCAGGCTGTGCCTGCGGGCTGGGTCATCGTGGCGGCAGGCAACCCGCCGGAGTACAACAAATCCGTCCGGGACTTTGACATCGTCACCCTCGACCGTGTGCGCCGCATGGACATTGAGCCCGACCTGCCGGTGTGGAAGGACTACGCCCGGGCGGCCCACATCCACAGCGCCATCCTGAGCTATCTGGAATTGCACCCTCAGAACTTCTACCAGATCAACGCCGACGTGGACGGCACCCAGTTCGTCACCGCCCGCGGCTGGGAGGACCTGTCTAATCTGCTGGACACCTACGAGCAGTTGGGTCTGCAGGCCGATGAGGACCTCATCAAGGAATACATCCAGCACCCGAAGATCGCTGAGGACTTCTCGGCCTATCTGGACCTTTACTATAAGTACCGCGATGACTACGGCGTGGAGGAGATCCTGGCCGGGCAGGCAAAGCCCGCCGTGTTCGCCCGGCTGCTGCAGGCCCCGTTTGACGAGCGACTGTCGCTGGTCAGCCTGCTTCTGGCGGGCCTGAACACCCGGTTTGCTGCGTCCCGGCAGGCAGATGCGGTGGCCGATGCCTGCTATGCCTTCCTGCGGGAGACGAAAAAGGCCCTTGCCACCCTGCCGGACGATGTACCGGACGGCTCGGCAGAGCTGTTCAGCCAGCAGATCGCAGACTACGATGCCGAGACCCAGCATCAGCGGGACGCGGGCCTGCTGAGCCACGACGCCCTGACCACTCGCCTGCAGGTGCAGGCCGTGCTGCGCCGGTGGGAAGGCGAACTGCGCCGCGCCAACGCCGCCGGGACCCAGGAGGCCTTTGAGCTGCTGCGTGGGCAGTTCCAGACGCTGGCCGATGACCGCGAAAAAGCTCAGCAGACCGCCAGCGCGGCGCTGGAAGCAGCCTTCGACTTTATGGAGCAGGCCTTTGCCGAGAGCCAGGAAATGGTGGTGTTCGTCACCGAGCTCACCGTGAACCCGGTGTCCCATGCTTTCCTCACCGAGAACGGCTGTGAGCGCTATTTCCAGTACAACAAGGATCTGCTGCTGGACCACCGCAAAGCTGCCCTGCAGCAGGAGCTGGCCGCTGAGCAGCGCCGCCACGGGGGCGTGTGAGCCATGTGGGAAAATGTCCGGTTCAGCGCATTCAGCCTGACTTTCTGGCTGTTTTTGCTGCGGAGCATGGGCTGCATCGCCTGAACGAAACCTGAAAAAGCTGAGCACCTGCCAGACGGCGGATGCTCAGCTTTTTGTTTTTGCGGTATTTTGAGGTCGGCTCAGTCCAGCCACAGCTTCCCTTCGCAGGCCAGCACCTGGTCCAGGATCATGCGAGACACCCGTGCTCCGTACACGATGGCGGGGTGGTCGTTGTACTCAATGATGTCGTGGAAGTCCTTGTTCATCAGCACGATGACATACTCCCCATAGGGCGTGTGCACGATGCCGCCGTCGTTGCGGCAGGCGTTCATGCTGCCGCTTTTGCTGGCCACCCAGAGCAGCTCCGGGGCCCCGGTCTCCTCGCAGTCCAGATAATACTGCGGGAAGTCCTTGGTCAGCATGGTGTTGTAGTGCTGCTGACGCAGGATGGCCAGCATCTCGACGCTGGCGGCTTTGCTCACCAGGGTGCCCCGAGCCATCTGGGCCAGCAGGGAAGCGTAGTCCCGGGGCGTGGTGGTGCCCAGCTGCCGGTACCGGTCAAAGTGCAGGGCGTTGTGCAGTACGGTGTGGGCAAAGCCCAGCTCCCGGATGCAGGCGTTGATGGTGTCCAGCCCCAGGTAGTCGATGAGCATGTTCGTGGCGATGTTGTCTGAGCAGATGATCATCATGGTGGCGGTGTCCTTCACCTTGAGGCGGGCCCCCACGCCCAGGGCACGCAGCATGCCGCTACCGTCCACGAACTGGCTGGCCTCGTATTCGATCTCGGCGGAAAGATCCGCCATGCCGCGCTCGGCCTGCAGGTAGAGCGCCGCCAGCAGAAAGGCCTTGATGACCGAGGCCGTCTCAAATTCCTCGTCAGCCCCGCGCTCCACGGTGTGGCCCTGCAGGTCGTCCACAAAAACGCTCATCCTGCCCTGATAGGAATACAGTTCGGCGTCGATGCGCTTTTCCAGTGTCATGTTCTTGTCCATTGCGGTACGCTCCCGTCTGTTTTACAGGTTGTGCTCAAAGAAATCCCGGGCATTGCGCCAGAAGATGCGCTCCACCTCGTCCTCGGTAAAGCCGGCCTTGCGCAGGGCGTCGGCCAGCAGCGGCATGTCCGCCGCTGTTTCCAGCTGGTGGTGGCCGTCGATGCCGTCAAAGTCGCTGCCCAGGGCCAGCACCCCGATGCCGCCCACCTGCTTGTAGTGGGCCGCGTGCTCTGCGATGCGCTCCACCGTGCTGCGGCAGGCTTCCGGGTGAGCGGGATCGGTGTCCAGGAAAGCAGCATAGTAGTTCAGCCCCGCGATGCCGCCTTTTTCGGCCAGGGCGCGGATCATCGCATCCGTCAGGTTGCGGGTGTGGGGGCACAGGGCGCGGCAATTGGAGTGGCTGGCCGCAAAGGGGCGGGTGCCGTGTTCCACGATGTCCCAGAAGCCCCGGTCAGAAAGATGGCTCACGTCCACGATCATGTGCAGGCGCTCCATCTCGGCCAGAAAGGCAAAGCCCATCTCGGTCAGGCCGCGCTGGGTCTGAGCCGCCAGCGGCCCGCCGGGGGTTGCCTGCGGGGCGGCCAGCTCGTTGTCGTGGTTCCAGGTCAGGGTCATCATGCGCACGCCCAGCTCATACATCCGGCGCAGCACGCCCAGGCTGCCCTTGCAGCAGCCGCCCTCCTCCACGGTGAGCAGGCCGCTGATCTTTCCGGCTTCGGCGTTTTTGCGGATGTCGGCCGCCGTGTACACCGGGGCAATGCGGTCCGGATATTTTGCCATGATCCGCTTGAACACGTCGATCTCTTCCAGCACCGTCACCAGCGGGTCGGCACCGGGGGTGGGGTCGGCCAGGTTCACAAACGCGGCCAGACATTGCAGCATGTAGTCTCCGGCCTGCAATTTTTCCAGGTCGATGTGCAGGTCATTGTGGGCAAAGCTGGCCGGGGTGCCATTCTTTTCGGCACGGCGCAGCTCGCTGAGGGTATCACAGTGCAGATCCCAAACCTTCATAATGCTTTCTCCTTATGCTTCTTCGCCCAGCAGCTGCAGCAGCTCCTCAGGCTTCATGGACAGGATCGCGCCGTCGGCCGAGCCGGTGACGGTGTCCGCCAGCGATTGCTTGGCCTGCTGAAGCTCCACGATCTTTTCTTCAATGGTGTCCTGTGCAATGAGCTTATACACCTGCACAGGGTTCTTCTGACCGATGCGGTAGGCGCGGTCGGTGGCCTGATTCTGGGCCGCCACGTTCCACCACGGGTCGTAGTGGATGACGATGTCGGCCGCGGTCAGGTTCAGGCCGGTGCCGCCGGCCCGCAGCGAGATCAGGAATACGCTGGCTTCCCCGGCATTGAAGCGGCGCACCCGCTCGGCACGCACTGGCTTGGGGGTGGAGCCCTGCAGGGTGAAGTGGCTCACCCCGGCCTCGTCCAGCCGCTGGGCCAGCAGGTCCAGCATGGAGGTGAACTGACTGAACAGCAGGATGCGGTGGCCGCCCTCCACGGCGGCGGTGACCAGCTCCATGCAGGCGTCCAGCTTGGCGCTGCCGCCGGACCAGTTGTCAGCCACAAGGCGGGGGTCGCAGCAGATCTGCCGCAGCCGCATGAGCACCGCAAACACTGCCATTTTGTCCTCGGGCTTGGCGGCGCGCAGCTTCTCGCGGGCGTCCACCACGGCGGCAAGGTACAGCTTGCGCTGTTCGGTGTCCAGCTCGATGCGGTGGACATTTTCGGTCTTGGGCGGCAGCTCCCGCAGCACATCCGCTTTCATGCGGCGCAGGATGAACGGCCCGGTGAGCTGATTCAGCCGCCGCACGGCGTTGGCATCTTCCTCCTGCACGATGGGCTTTTCAAACCGGGCACAGAAGTTCTTGTACGGCGGCAGATAGCCCGGCATGAGGAAGGAGAAGATGCTCCACAGCTCGCCCAGCCGGTTCTCCACCGGGGTGCCGGTCAGGGCAAAGCGTACCTGACTGCGGACCTGGCACACGGCCTTGTATTTCTGGGTGGTATGGTTCTTGATGGCCTGCGCTTCGTCCAGGATGCAGGCATAGAAGGGCTGTTCGGCGTAGCGGTCCTCATCGCGGCGCAGCAGGTCGTAGCTGGTCACCACAAGATCGGCCTCTGCCCACCGGCGGGCCAGCACAGCGCGGTGGGCGGCGTCGCCGTCCATCGCCACACAGGTGAGCTGCGGGGTGAACTTTTTGCACTCTTCCTCCCAGTTCAGCACCAGTGACGCCGGGCACACGATGAGGCTGGGCAGGGGCTGCCCGCCCTCCTTGAGGGCCAGCAGGTAGCTTAGCACCTGCAGGGTCTTGCCCAGGCCCATGTCATCGGCCAGGATGCCGCCCATGCCGTAGCCGTCCAGCGTGCGCAGCCAGCGGTAACCGTCCCGCTGATACTTGCGCAGCACGCTGTGCAGGGACTGGGGCGGGGTATACTCGCTGTCCTTCACGGCATGGAAGCTGCGGCTGATGCGGCGGAATGCGTCGTCGCGGCTGAAGCGCAGGCCGTTCTGGCCCGAAAGTGCCCAGTCCAGCGTGGGGGCGCGGTAAAGCGGCAGTTCCGCATGTCCATCTTTGAGCTTTGCGCCGGACAGCTCCAGCGTTTCGTTCAGCTCGTCCAGCCCTTCCAGATTGTCGTCCAGCCGCAGCAGGCGGCCGTCGCGCAGGCGGTGGTAGCGTTTTTTCTGGTGCAGGGACTGCAGCAGCTCCCGCAGTTCTGCGGTCGGGAACTCGCCGGTGTCCACCTCCAGGTCCAGTACGCTGCCGTGCACCGACACGCCCACCGAAATTTTGGGCGGGGCGGCCTGCAGATTGCGAAAGGCGTCGCTCAGGTACACTTCGCCTTCGTCCATCAGGGCGGGCACACCCTCTTCCAGCAGGCGGTACAGCGGCTCTTCGTCCGTGACCATGTACTGTCCCGGCTCGGTGGGGTCCGGCTCCAGCCAAGTAGCCAGCAGCCGGTCGGCCCGGCGCTCGGCGCGGGTGTCCCGCAGCAGGCCCGCCGGGGCCGGGCCGGAGGGGGTGATCCGGTCCTCTCCGTACAGGAATTCGGCGTGGGCGGTCACGGTCATACCACGGTCGCGGGGCGCATCCAGATAGAACTGCACCACGGGTTCCAGTGGGATCTGGTTCAGCAGCAGGCGTTCCGGGTCCACGATGGTCAGCTTGCTGCCCAGCTCCGGCAGCACATAGCTGCAGAATTCGGTGGCGTCGGCACTGGTGAAAAACAGGCTTTTGCCGCACAGCGCCTGCAAAGCCGGAAGGATGCGGGCACTGGAAGCCCGCTGCAGCCGCCACAGGGTGTCGGCGCTGTAAAGATAATCATAGTCCAGCCCGTGCACGGCGTTCAGGGCCGGGAGGGTGTCGATCTGCACACCGCCCCGGCGGCGCTGCACCGTCATGGTGATGACGGGCAGGCCCTCCTGCAGGGCGTAGCCGCCCAGCGTGCCGGTGGGCGCATACAGCTGCACCAGCGCGTCAAAGATCTCACCGGTCAGCGGCAGACCGCCTGCCGGGGCATCCGACGCCGCATAGCTGTAGCTGCGCACCACGTTGGTCTCCATGCTCTGCTTGGCGTTCACCTGCCGACGCAGCAGCTGCAGCAGCTGACGGCTCTCTTCGTCAAAGGCGTCCCAGCGGTGCACAAAGGTCAGAAAGCGGCCATAGCCGGCACTGCGGCCGTGCTCCACATCGTCCAGCAGGGCAGGGATGCTCTTGACCACATACTGCCGCCCCCGCTCCCGGTTGGCGATGCGCAGCCGCAGCCACGGCTGCCCGCCGGACAGCATGGTCAGCTCCGGTTCCAGCTCCACAAAGCCGGTGTCCTGAGGGGAATCTCCGGCCTCGCCCAGGTCCTGCAGGGCACTCTGCTGGTAGGTCTCCAGCAGCTTGCGGGCCTCCTGGTCGGTGACGGGGGCGTCGCCCCGCCACTTGCGGCCGAACAGCATTTCCAGCCCGGAAGCATAGCTGTCCTTCCGGGAAGCGGCGGGGTTCAGCCCGTCGGTGCCGCGCACCACGCCCGGGATGGTTTCCGGGGCGGCCGGTGCCTTGGGGGCGGGGTGCTTGGCCGCATCCTCCAGCAGCAGCGCGCCGATGTGCTTGCAGTAGGTGCCGTCGCCGTTCTGGTTGTAGGGGCAGTCGCAGGAAGCACTGACAAAGCTGCCGTTCTCCCGCAGCCAGACCTGTGTATAAAAACAGTCGGCTCCATTGCCCTGCACCAGCGCCGAGACATGGCGTACGCCATCCTCGTTGGTGGTGCAGCTGCTCTGCAGGATGCGGCGGCGGTATTTCTGGGCACGCTCAAATACCATTTCGCCCAGCAGTGTGCGGATCTCGTCTGCGTCCATGGATGTCCCCTCCCCCGGTTCGCCGGTGAAAACCTTCTTATCTTATAAGGATACCGCACCCGCTGCCCGGATGCAAGAGGTCAGGAACGAAAAAAGCTCCACATCCTGCCGGTCAGGCAGTACATGGAGCTTTCGGTCCGAAGGATCGTTTCCTTTCCGGAACCATTATTTCAGGCGGGTCAATCTGTTCAGGAGCATCACCGCAAGCACAATGATGCCAATGACCAGAATGATCCCAACCATTCCAATGATCATAATCGGAAGCGTGGTCATCCACGAAGAAAGATAAATCATCACGGCACCTCCTTCAGGCCATCAGGGTCAGGATCAGTCCACCCGCGATCACGGAGGCGATCTGACCCGAAACATTGACGCTGATGGAATACATCAGCAGAAAATTCTGGTTGTCTTCTTCCAGTCCCATCTTATTGACGACTCGGCCGCTCATGGGGAATGCGGAAATCCCCGCAGCACCGATCATGGGATTCAGTTTCCTTCCCTCTGGCAGGAACAGATTGATCAGCTTTGCAAACAGCACTCCGCCGGCCGTGTCAAAAACAAAAGCCACCAGACCCAACGCAAGGATCAGCAGGGTGTCCGGCCGGACAAACTGATCTGCCGTCATCTGCCCGGCCACTGTAAGGCCCAGCACAAGAGTGATCAGATTTGCCAGCACATTCTGTGCCGTTTCGCTCAGCGTATTCAGCACACCGCACTCCCGCAGCAGGTTGCCGAACATCAGGAAACCTACCAGTGCCACACTGGCAGGTGCGACCATGCCCGCAATGACCGTGACCACGACCGGGAACAGGATCCGGGTCAGGCGGCTGACACTGCTCTTTTCATAGGGCATTCGGATACTGCGTTCCTTCCGGGTAGTCAGCAGACGGATCACGGGCGGCTGAACAATGGGGACCATCGCCATATAGCTGTAGGCAGCTACCATGATCGCGCCCAGATAGCGGGAGCCAAGCGTGTTGGCCACAAAAATGGCTGTGGGACCATCTGCTGCACCGATGACTGCAATCGAAGCAGCATCCTTCAGGTCGAAGAAGAAACCTGCCAGGAACAGCGTAAAAAAAATGCCGAACTGAGCCGCTGCTCCAAAAAGCATCAGCCACGGTTTTTCCAGCAGCGGCCCGAAGTCGATCATGGCACCAATGCCGATGAAGAGCAACAGCGGAAACAGCTCGTTGGACATTCCCGCTTCAAACAGAGCCGAGATGGGGCCTTCCGTATCGCCCTGTGTGATTGCACCGGAAAGCGGCAGGTTCACCAGCACTGCGCCAAAGCCCATGGGCAGAAGCAGGCTCGGTTCCATCTTCTTTGCGATTGCAAGGTAGATGAGCAGCGCACCGATCCCCCACATCACGACCATCTGCCAGGTCAGATTTCCAAAATTGGAAAAGAGACTGTCGAATGCATTCCAGAAATTCATGTTCGTTCATTGCCTCCTTACGATCCTGTCGCTGCGGCAAGAAAAAAAGACCCCTGCCACAGCACCATGTCTGTGACAAAAGTCTCAAGCGAACACATAGCATCGGGTATTTCTACCGTGTTGACGCTGCCATGCAGCAGCCTGCAGGGTCCCGGACCCGCCGACTGCCCTTTACTCCCTTTTATCGTAGCGAGTATAGCAGAAGTTCCCGGCCCCGTAAATCGTTTTTCCGGATTCTTTTCCGCATCTTTTCCAGTATTCTCAGGACATCCGCGCCGCATCAGAGCTTTCTGCGCAAAACAAAACCCATCGTCTTTTCCACAAAGACGATGGGAGCATTCCAGTGTTCCGTTCCGGGGTGTCGCTTACTCATCCTCCTGAGCTGCCGCATCCGTGCGCAGGGCACTTTCGCGGATCTTTTCCAGCGTTTGCTCGCTGAGGATGTGCTCTGCCTTGCAGGCATCCTCAGCGGCGGTCTTTTCGTCCACACCCAGCTGCATGAAGAAGTGGGTGAGCAGACGATGGCGGCTGTAGATGCGTTCTGCGATCTCACGGCCCGGCTCCAACAGGGTCAGGTTGCCTTCGCCGTCCACCGCGATATAGCCGTTTTCCCGCAGCTTTTTCATGGCGATGCTCACGCTCGCCTTGGTAAAGCCCAGCTCATTGACCACGTCAATGGAGCGCACCTTGCCCATGCGCTGGGTCAACATCAGGATCGTTTCAAGATAATCTTCTGCGGATTGGTGGATCTGCATGGTTTGTTTGCCTCCTGCCTTGCCCCGCCCCACGGCGGGAAGTTCTCTGCCGGGATGCAAAGCACCACGGTTTGTATGTTACAGGATATCACACTTTTGCCGTTGATGCAAGCAATTCGCAGGAAGTTTGTACAAACAAACCAACTTTCTGCTGCACAAAACAGCGGGTTTGCCAATTCCAGGCCGGTTTTGTTTTGTGTAAAGGGGACAAAACCCCGTTAGTTTTCGCTTTCCAGATACGCCGCTGGGCCGGACTGGTACAGGTCGCCGCCGTGGGCGTCCAGGATCACGGTCAGGGGCATATCCCGCACGGTCAGGCGGCGCACCGCCTCACAGCCCAGGTCCGGCCAGGCGATGACCTCCAGGGTCTCGACACTTTTTGCCATCAGGGCACCGGCACCGCCGAGAGCCGCCAGATACACGGCCCCGTTGCGCACCACGGCTTCCTTGACGGCGGCGTCCCGCTTGCCTTTGCCGATCATGATCTTGTTGCCCAGATCCAGCAGGCGGGGGCTCATGGCGTCCATGCGGCCGCTGGTGGTGGGCCCGGCCGAGCCGATCACCTCACCCGGACGCTCCGGGGTGGGGCCGACGTAGTAAATGGCGCTGCCGGTCAGGTCAAAAGGCAGCGCTTCGCCCTTGTCCAGCGCCTCGATCATCCGCTTGTGGGCCTGATCGCGGGCGGTGTACACCACACCGGACAGCAGCACGGTATCGCCCGCCTTCAGCGGGGCAAGGTCCTGCGCGGTGCAGGGAGTGGTCAGTCTGTATTCCATGCTTCTCCCTCCTTACAGTTCCGCGCTGGCGCGGCGGGTGACGTGGCAGGAAACGTTCACGGCCACCGGCAGGCCCGCCACATGGGTGGGCATCTGCTCAATGGCAAGGCCAAGGCAGGTGGTCCGGCCGCCAAAGCCCTGGGGCCCGATGCCCAAGCCGTTGATGGCGGTGAGCAGTTCCTGTTCCAGCTGTGCGTAGTAGGGGTCGGGGTTGGGCACATCCAGCGGGCGCAGCAGGGCCTTTTTGGCCAGATACGCTACCTTATCAAAGCTGCCGCCCACGCCGATGCCCAGCACGATGGGCGGGCAGGGGTTGGAACCGGCCAGCTTCACGGTCTCCACCACGAACTTCTTGAAGCCCTCCACGCCGTCGGCGGGTTTGAGCATCTGGATGCGGCTCATGTTCTCGCTGCCAAAGCCCTTGGGGGCCACCGTGATGCGGCAGCCCTCGCCGTCCACCAGATGCACCGTGATGGCGGCGGGGGTGTTGTCGCCGGTGTTGCCCCGGCGCAGCGGGTCGGCCACGATGCTCTTGCGCAGATAGCCGTCGGTGTAGCCCCGGCGCACGCCCTCATGGATGGCGGTTTCAAAGCTGCCGTCAATGTGCACATCGGTGCCCAGCTCCACGAACACGCAGGCCATGCCGGTATCCTGACAGATGGGCAGGTCCTTCTCTTTGGCGGCGCTCAGGTTCGACCACAGCAGGTCGAGGGTGTTCCTGGCCAGCGGCCAGGGCTCTTCCTGCCGGGCCTTGTCCAGTGCGGCCTGCACATCCTGCGGCAGGCGGGTGTTGGCCTCGATGCACAGCCGTGCAACGGTATCGGTGATCTCCTGTGCAGAAATCGTTCTCATGGGCAGTTCCTCCGGTTACAGGCGGGCCACGCCGGTGTCCCGGGCAGCCTGGGCCACAGCGTCGGCCACAGCCTGGGCCACACGGGGGTCGAAGGCACCGGGGATGATGTTCTCCTCGCTGCGGTCATCGTCGGTGATGAGGTCCGCAATGGCGTAGGCGGCAGCCAGCTTCATCTGGTCGTTGATGTCGCGGGCACGCACGCTCAGGGCACCCTTGAACAGGCCGGGAAAGCACAGCACGTTGTTGACCTGGTTCGGGAAGTCGCTGCGGCCGGTGGCCATCACCCGCACGCCGCCAGCCTTGGCCTCGTCCGGCATGATCTCCGGGGTGGGGTTGGCCATGGCAAAGACGATGGCGTCCTTATTCATGGTCTTGCACAGCTCAGTGGTCAGGATGCCAGGCTTGGAAACGCCGATGAACACGTCAGCACCGGCAATGGCTTCTTTCAGGCCGCCCTTGACCTGACGGGGGTTGGTCACCTCACCCAGCCAGTTCTTGTGGGCCTCGGCGCTGTTGCAGCCCTTGTACAGGGTGCCGAACTGATCCACGGCGATGATGTCCTTTGCACCGGCGGTCATAAGCATCTTGATGATGGCCGTACCGGCGGCGCCGGGGCCGTTCAGCACGATGTGCACATCTTCCATCTTCTTGCCCACCACACGCAGAGCGTTGATGAGGGCAGCGGTGACCACGATGGCGGTGCCGTGCTGGTCATCGTGGAACACAGGGATGTCCAGCTCTTTTTCCAGCGTCTGCTCGATCTCAAAGCACTCGGGGCTCTTGATATCCTCCAGATTGATGCCGCCGAAGGTAGGCGCAATGGCCTTGCAGGCTGCGATCACTTCTTCGGCACTGTGGGCGTTGATGCAGATGGGGAAGGCATCCACCCCGCCGAACTCCTTGAACAGCACAGCCTTGCCTTCCATGACCGGCAGGCCGGCCTCCGGGCCGATGTCGCCCAGGCCCAGCACGGCAGTGCCGTTGGAGACAACGGCCACCATGTTGCCTTTGAAGGTGTACTTGTACACGTCCTCCGGGTTTGCCTTGATCTTGCGGCAGGGCTCGGCCACGCCGGGGGTGTAAGCGGTGGACAGGTCATCGCGGGTGGCGACCTCCACCTTACTCACGATGCCCACCTTGCCCTTGTGGCTCTCGTGCATTTCCAGAGCGGCTTTGTTGTAATCCATGGGTTTTTCCTCCATTTTTATCAGGCTCCCCCTGAGAGGGAAACGGTTCAGGTCACATAATTTTATTGTAGCAGAACCGCCGGGGCATTTCCACCGGTTTTGCCGGGTTTTGCCGGGCCTGGCAGGCAAAAGTGTGACGTTCTGCCCCGGGACATTTGTGGAAATTTCGCAAAAAACTTTCCTTTTCTCGTTTTATCCGATATAATAAAAAGGTATCTTTTATCTGAAGCAGCCGCTCCCGGCGGCTTTTTTACAGGAGGTCTTTTCTTGAAACAGTCTACCAAAACCCTGCTCTGCGTGCTTTTGGCCATTGCGGCGGCGGTCTGCATCCTTGCAGCCTGCTTTACCCTGACCAAAAAGCAGAATCCTTCGTCCGGTTCCTCTGCCGCTTCCACCGCCCCCACCCAGTCGGAGTACGGCACGGTGGACAGCTTTGACTACCAGAATTTTACCTACAGCGACGGTCTGGATGCAAACGGTTACCGCACCGGCATCACTGCACAGGACTATGTCACCCTGCCGGACAATGTGGCCGCTCTGCCCATCAAGAAGGCAGACGTCACCCCCAGCGACTCGGACGTCCAGGCCCGCATCGACAGCCTGCTGAGCCAGTACAGCACCACCCAGGCCGTGACCGACCGCGCCGCGCAGAACGGCGACGTCGTGAACATTGATTATTCCGGCACCGTGGACGGTGTGGCGTTCAACGGCGGCACCTACCAGGGCTACGACCTCACGCTGGGCAGCGGCAGCTTCATTACCGGCTTTGAGGACCAGATCGTCGGCCACAACACCGGCGATACCTTTGATGTGACCGTCACCTTCCCCGACGGCTACGACGCCTCTACCGACTCCGACGGCAACACCGTTGAGCTCAGCGGCAAGGAGGCCGTGTTCCGCGTGACCGTGAACTCCATCTCCGAGCCGGTGACGCCGGAGCTGACCGACGAGTGGGTGGACAGCACCTTCGGAACCGGCGACGACGTGCACACCGTGGAGGCGCTACGCACCTACTTCTCCGATGCGCTGTATGACCAGAATCTGGAGGATGCCATCATGGACAGCCTGCTGGACAACGCCGCCTTTAAGGATCTGCCCAGCGAGGTGCCCGGCTACTACGCCTGCATGTTCCTGAATTACTACTACCAGCTGGCCAGCTACTACAGCAGCGATCTGGACACCATCGCCCAGGCACAGGGCTATACCGACGCCAACGCCATGCTGGGCGCTTCGGACAGCGTGATCACTCACCTGGCCAAACAGGACCTGCTGTATCAGGCCATTGCCGAGAGCCAGGGCATCGAGCCCACCCAGGAGCAGCTGGATGCCGCTGCCGCTTCCTACTCCGGCAGCTCCTACGGCGACAACTTCGTCCATCAGACCGCCCTGCAGACGGCTGTGATGGAGTGGCTGAAAACCAACGCCGTGGTCTCCTGATCCCGTTTCTCAATACGTAGCAAAGCCCCGCTCTGTGCGACTGAACTGCACCCCATTTGTTAGACAGTATGGTATACTGTTTAGGAAATGGGGTGT
>ERZ838577.3524-NODE-3524-length-14758-cov-11.472285_pt1 | contig 14758 bp, 7 predicted proteins | sample MGYA00519682_ERZ838577 | MGnify/ENA primary metagenome ERZ838577 (study PRJEB31850, sample SAMEA3708838) | human gut metagenome | biome: human gut; feature: human-associated habitat; material: faeces | place: China | collected 2014 ...
TGGCGTATACACGCTTTCCAGGCGTGCCTCTTCAGCCACTCGAGCATCACTCCAGGTTGTTATTGTTGTTTTTGCCACCGATCTCAGCTTTCTGATTTTCTGCTATTCCGGGAGCGCTTCGGCTCCGGAGGGATGGCGGCCACTATAATCGTCCTGATGTTATTGTTGTTTAATTGTATGCTTCGGAGAGAAGAATAATACTCGGAGAGAATGGCCGGAAGTGGCTTGGCCGGCCCGTGAAATCTCGTTTCACACTGCGAAGTTAATGCTTTTAATTGAATTGACAATATCTTTTGATGTTTTTTTATTAATTTTGTATCATAATTATCGGAAAAGGTTCCGAGCAAGCGATGCGAGAAGCATCCTTTGGCGTCAAGCCGAGATGGTGTGTAAAAGCATCCTTAAACATTAAGCTATGAAAAGGTATTTCAAGAGTGTATTGGCCGCGGTTTCGGTGCTTTGCATCGCTTCGGCCATATCTTTATCCGGATGCGGCAAGAGAGGCGACGGTTCCGACTCCGCCTTCCCCTCCGATTTCAAAGCGATGGGAGACACGGCCCGCGTGGCTTTTGTGATGAAACATGCCGCCCCGGATTCCGTGGCCCGTTTTATATGCAGGGCCGCTTTGGGTGAGATCGAGGGGGCTCCCATCGACAGCCTCGGCATAGCCACAAGCTATGCCTACGAGAAATATACCGGCAAGGATATGGACCTCTTCGGCGAGGCTTACGATGAGTTCGTGGCATCCCTTCCGCTCGACAAGAAGATGCGCATGTATGCGATGGCCGGCGTGGAAGACCCGCAGGGTCTCGGGCTCACCCTGGGCCTCGAATATATGCAGTCGATACGCGACAAGAACATGAAGGCCGACGAAGTGGAGCGCGAGCTGAAAGCTTTCAAGAAAGCATGCGGCAACGATTCCGACACCTATCGGCGGTTCATTATCGGCTTCCACACCGTGCTCAAGTCCGATCGGGGCGCCGATATGCCCAAGGAGATCTACGACCGGTTTATCGACTACGACAAAGATTTTTAATATAATGAAGACATTTTCCGAATATACAGGCGTCATCGAGAAATCGCTCCGCGAGCTTAAACTACCCGGAGGAGAGCTCGCCTCGCTTTACGAACCGATTGCCTATGCACTTGCCGCAGGCGGCAAACGTCTGCGTCCAGCCCTGCTGCTGATGGCCGCCGATGCTTTCGGCTGCAAAGCCGAAGAGGCTTTCCGCCCGGCCGTAGGGATAGAGATGTTCCATAACTTCACGCTCCTACACGACGACGTAATGGATAATTCCGACACGCGGCGCGGCCGCCCGTCGGTGCATGCCAAATGGGATGTGAACACAGCCATACTCTCAGGCGACACAATGCTCACCTTGGCCACTCAGCTCATTTCCGAAGTCGACGACCGCCTGCTTCGCGAAGTGCTCGACACCTTCAATTCGATGGCTATCCGTATCTATGAAGGGCAGCGCCTCGACATGGATTTCGAACAAAGCGGAGACGTGACAATCGACGACTATCTGCGCATGATTATGGACAAGACCGGAGCCCTTCTCGGTGCCTCGGCAAAGATCGGCGCCCTTATCGGCGGAGCTTCCGCAGAGGATGCCGCAAAGATGTATGAATACGGCATGATGCTCGGCGTCGCTTTCCAGATTCAGGACGACTGGCTTGATGTGTTCGGAGATTCCACCACATTCGGCAAGCCTATCGGCGGCGATATCAACAACAACAAGAAATCCTTCCTGCTTCTCAGCGCACTCGGGGAGAAGACACCCGAGGCCGATGCCCTGCGCGAGGCCATGAGACTTCCTGCCGGGCCAGTGAAGATAAAGACCGTGACGCGCATTTACGAGAAGATGGGAGTATCGGAGAAATGCCGCTCCGAGATTGCCCGCTATTCCTCGAAAGCACTCAACGCGCTGCGCGGCACATCGATGAACGACGACGCCAAAGAGCTCTTCCGACGCGTTGCCGACAAACTCACCGGACGAAAGAAATGACCGATACCCACACCCATCTATATATGGATGCCTTTGCAGGCGAGGAGGCGCAGGCCGTGGAGCGTGCGCTTGCCGCCGGCGTAAGCCGGATGGTTTTCCCGGGAGTCTCCCCCGAGAGCCATGAGGCCATGATGGCGCTCCACCGCCGCTTTCCGGAATCGACCTGCGTGGCGCTCGGACTCCACCCCACGGAGGCCGGCGAGGATTTCCGTGAAGTCCTCGACAGCATGGAACCTCTGCTCGACAGCGGCGACTATAAGGCCGTCGGAGAGGTGGGCATCGACCTCCACTGGGATTCCTCTACACTCGGGCGCCAGAAAGAGGCATTCGCGCGCCAGCTTCTCTGGGCGGCGCAACGCGGCCTCCCCGTGATTATCCATTGTCGCGACGCCGTGGAAGAAACACTTCAGACCCTTCGCGAATGCCCGTTGCCTCTCCCTCCGCTTGTGTTCCATAGCTTCACATCGGGCATTAAAGATGTGAGGCGCATCAGGGAAGTGTGCGATCCCTACTTCGGCATCAACGGAGTCGTGACATTCAAGAATGCCGCGGCGCTGCGAGAAGCAATTCACGAGATAGGGATAGACCGGATCATTCTCGAAACCGATTCCCCTTATCTCGCGCCCGTGCCTCATCGCGGAAGCCGCAATGAAAGCTTCTACATCCCGCTTATACGCGATGCGGTGGCCGCCACGCTCGGTATGGCTCCCGAAGAGGTGGAACATCTCACAGACAATAACGCAAAGAAATTTTTCGGATTTTGATATCATTCCCTCTACAGCAACCTGTTGCGATTTTCCTGCTTGTTCTCCTGCTCATACTGCTGGGGCCGCTGGTATTCCGTCCGCTCAGGATTCCCTCCATCGTCGGCATGATCATCGCAGGCATGGCCGTAGGCCCCTACGGCCTCAATATTCTTGAGAGGGATTCAAGTTTCCGCATATTCGGCGAGGTCGGAATCCTGTATATCATGTTCTTGGCCGCTGTAGAGATAGATATGTTCCATCTGCGGCAATATTCCCGCAAAGGGCTGGTTTACGGCCTTCTGTCGTTTGCTCTGCCCATGGCGGCGGGTATCTTCGGCTCGCGCTATGCTTTCGGCGTAAGCTGGACCACCGCGGTGCTTATCGCCTCGATGTATGCCTCCCACACGCTCATCTCCTACCCTGTGGTGAGCCGCTTCGGACTCTCCAACCACCGTTCGGCGGTGATAGCCGTCTGCGGCACGATTGTGGCCGTTCTGCTCGCGCTGTTCACCCTCGCTCAGGTCGTATCGGCCAACGCCAACGGGGGCGAGATCCATCCCGGCGACATATTCCGCCTCATAGCCCTTTCCGCAATTTTCATGATAGCGGTGGGCTATTCATTCCCATGGCTCACCCGCCGCGTTTTCAGCCATAACAACGACCCGATAACCCAGTATATCTTCATCCTCGCCCTTGTCTTCATAGCCTCGCTGATTGCACAGCTCATCGGCCTCGAAGCCATCCTCGGCGCCTTCTATGCCGGTCTGGTGCTCAACAGGATGATTCCGGCGCGCTCCGGACTGATGAAGAACATCAAGTTTGTGGGCAACGCGCTGTTCATTCCCTATTTCCTTATCGGAGTGGGAATGCTTATCAACATCGGCGTTATCGTGAAAGGATGGGGAGTGGCGTGGGTGGCTCTCAACATGACGGTTGTGGCCCTTTTCACCAAATGGCTCGCTGCATGGGCGGCATGCCGCATGTTCGGTCTTGCGCGCCTTGACCGCGCGCTGATGTTCGGTCTAAGTTCCGGCAAAGCCGCCGCTACTATCGCCGCCACAATGATCGGCTTCCAATACGGTCTGCTCACAGAAGATATCATGAACGGAGCCGTTGTAATGATACTTATATGCTGTCTTGTCTCCACAGTCGTTACTGAAAACGCCGCCCGGCGTATCCGTATCGGGCTTACGGCAGAAGACCTCAGCCACGACGAGCTTACTCCGGGCGAGTTTGCCCGTCAGCTCGTGGCCGTTGCCAATCCGGTCACGTCGGAAGGTATTATGCGCCTGGCCATGTTCATGCGTGACCCATCGAATCACAACCCCGTCACCGCGCTTTTCGTGCGAAGCAACGATGATTCCTCCGTGCTCCAGATGGGTCGCAACGCCTTGCAGAGCGCCTCGGCTGTGGCCGAAGCCATGGATGTTGAGGTCAAGAAAGTGGAACGCTATGACCTCAACGTGGTGTCCGGACTTACGAATGTGGGGAAAGAGGAGAATTCCACAGAGATGGTGATCGGTCTTCACCGCAAGTCGAATGTCGTCGATACATTCTACGGAGCCATGATAGAACAACTGTTGCGTTCCACCAACAAGATGGTGATGATGTCGCGATGCTTCATCCCGGTAGATACCGTGGACCGCATAGTGGTGGCCGTTCCTGAAAAAGCCGAGTATGAGACCGGCTTCAAGCTCTGGCTCATGCGCGTGGCCAATCTCGGAGCCCAGGTCGGTGCGCGAATCCTCTTCATCTGCTACACCGCCACGAAAGAATTCATCCGCGGCATAATCGCCGAAGGAGGCTACGAGGTGCGTCACGACTACCGCACAATGGATTCCTGGGACGATTTCATCCTTCTATCAGGAGAAGTCGAGGCCGACGACCTGCTTGTAGTCATCGGCGCCCGAAAGGGGTCCATCTCCTATTCCGGCGACCTCGAAAACATGCCCGGCTTCCTCGGCCGCCATTTCACGCGCCACAACCTGCTCGTGATCTACCCCCGTCAATACTGATTACACAATCTCTTTTTACCTTATACCACTGAGTCCGCTTTTTTAAGCGGACTCGGTTTTTTACCTGATTATTTCACCTTCACTGTTTTGCGGAGGATGATATTGTCGGATGAATCTCCCACAAGGATTTCATATTCTCCGGGATCATACCCGAAAGCGTGGCGATCGGTCTTATAGTATGAGAAGGCATCGCTGTCGAGAGTAATGTCGAAACCTACACTCTCACCCGCCTTGATCATTTTCTTGTCATAACCTTTCAGCTCCTTATAGGGGCGGAATACCTTTGCGTTTATGGGGCGGACATAGATTTGCGCCACCTCCTTGCCGTCGCGGTCGCCGGTATTCGTCACATCGAAGCTTACGCGATAACGGGGCTCACCCTTTTTGCTTTCATTCTTGATCCGTAGATTTGAGAAATCGAAAGTTGTATAGCTCTTTCCGAATCCGAACGCGAAATTGGGTTTCACACCTTTAGTGTCGTAATGCCGATAACCGACGAGCAGTCCTTCGCCGTATGTGACGCGCTTGTCGCCATCCTTGTCGTAATACCATTCATAGGCGGGATTATCCTCCCATCTTTTCTCGAATGTGACGGGCAGTTTACCCGAAGGATTCACTTTGCCGAAGAGGATCTCCGCTGCCGCAGAGCCCCCCTCCTGACCCGGATACCACAGATAGAGGAATGCCGGAGCGCGATGCTGCCACCGGCTGAAATCGGCGTTGCTACCGGCGTTCACCAGCACTGCCGTATTGGGATTGGCGTCGAGAACGCGGTTAACAAGGCTGTCCTGATATTGGGGAAGGGTGAACGGACGGTCATTGCTCTCCCGCTCAAGGCTCTCGTTGAAGCCGATGCTGACTATGGCTATATCGGCTTTGGCGGCAAGAGCCGCCGCTTCGTCAAAGAGCTGAGTGTCTTCGCGCCAGCCGAAAGAGACATCCACCGGATGCACATTGGCGAAGTATTCAAGCTGTACAGGATATTCCTTCCCCGCTTCGAGAGGCAAAACAACTTCGCGCAGCGTGATACCCTGGTCTCTCCATTCATTTATCACCTGTTTGCAGTCGACTTTGAGACGGAAACCGTCGAATCCGCGGACCACAAAGCGATAGTCGGCAGTCTTTTCAGGACGCACTACGCCGCTCCAGCGCATCGAGCAATGGTCATAGGGAAGGCCATGGTTCTCGGTTGCTATATGGTAGCCGTTGGCAATATTCACAATGCTGTCGATATGCGTATCGACCGGCTCACCCTTGAGACGCGGGTTGTTGTAGAACTCGGCTTTGAGACCACGCACATCCGAACCGGGCGCCGTATAGAACACCGACAGCTGCACTGTTTCAGGCAGTGTCGGCAAACCGGGCGAGTAAAGAATCTCAACTCCTTCGGGAGCCTGAGAACGGATGCCGTCGAGCAGCGACACACTATGGAAGGGGAATGTATATGAGCTTCCGCCTCCCGATATATAGCTGTTGGCGTTCGGCCCTATCACGGCTATGCGCTTTACGCCGGGTTTGACAGGCAGAACGTTGCCTTCATTCTTCAGCAATACTATCCCTTCGCGCGCCAGATCGAGTGCGGCCGCCGCGCCCTCCGGATTATCCATGGGCACTCTCGGGTCAAGCTGTTTCTTCTCGAAGAAGCCGTTGGCAAAAATCATCCGGAGTATGCGGCGCACTTTGTCGTCGATAGTCTTTTCGCTTACCCTACCGTCTTTGATAGCCGGGAGCAGCACATCGCGGTTCATGCACTTGGCCCTCGGCATTTCGAGATCGAGTCCGCCGTTGGCGGCTTCGATGCCGTCGTAGGTAGATGACCAGTCGCTCATGACCACCCCGTCGAAACCCCACATATCGCGGAGAACGGTGTTGTTGAGATACCCGTTTTGTGTGGAATGCACTCCGTTCACGGGATTATAGCTGTCCATCACGCTTCCCGCGCCCGCTTTCTGTATGGCGGCCTTGAATACAGGCAGATAAATCTCATGAAGCGTACGCTCGTCGATATCGCTGCTCACATTGTTGCGGTCCCACTCCTGATTGTTGGCCGCGAAATGCTTGAGTGTGGCCACTACTCCCTGATCCTGAAGACCGCGCACGTATGCGCAGGCCGTTTCGGCATTGAGGAACGGATCTTCCGTGAAATACTCGAAGTTGCGTCCGCACATAGGAGCCCGGAGGATATTCACGCCCGGCCCGAGCAGCACATGCACGCCTCGCGCGCGGCTGTCGCGCCCGAGCTGTTTGCCAAGCTCATATACAAGGTCGCGGTTCCATGTCGCGGCGGAAAGCACTCCTGCGGGATAGGCAGTGCTGCGGCCGTCCTTGTGAGTGCCCACGGGCCCGTCGGTGAGCTTGATCTCCGGTATGCCGAGACGCTCGACGCCGCGGATATAGAATCCGTTATATCCGCCGATGTAATCTATTTTCTCTTCGAGGGTCATGCGGCCCAGAAGATCCTCTACACGTGCATCGACAGGCGCCGAAGCATCTTTATAGACTTGTGCGCCGGCCGAAACTGCCGCCGCGAGTGCGAAAGATAAGATAAGTGTACGCATTATTCTTTATGTGTAGCTTGATGTGTAGCTTGGTCTTATTTGTTGATTACTTTTCCGAATTGTTCGCGCCAGATGTCATAGCCCTCTTTGGCGGGGTGAAGTCCGTCGCCAAGGAAAAGCTCGGGACGCACCGTGCCGTCGGCATTGAGCATGGGCGTGTGAATGTCGATATATCCTGCACGCGGTTGGCTTTCCACAAATTCTTTAAGGAGAGCATTGAATTTCTGGATCTTGGGAAGGCTCTTCACGCGTACCGGCGAGGGCTTAACCGACACCATGCAGATCTCGGCATCCGGTTTCATGCGGCGCAACTCATGGAAGAGACGCTTCATGGATTCCATCATTTCATCCACTTCCCATTTGAAGCCGATCTCGTTATCCCCTTCGTAGATAATGATACGCTTGGGATTGAAGGGCGCGATAAGCTGTTCCCGATAGTTGTAGAGGTCGATAGCCTTGGTGCCGGATACTCCGCGCCTTATCACGTGTTGCGCCGCGAAATCCTCCTCAAGCGATTTCCACATGTCGATCGATGAACTGCCTACCACGAGCGTCGACTCGGGCCATGCGGCCTGCTCCGCGTCGCGCTCCATATAATCTTTGATTTTCTTTTCCCATTTGAGCTGTTGCTGCATTTTGGGCAGCCCTTTCACAGGATTGCATTCGGCGATTGTGCCGCGGACGAGAAGGCGGCCGAGCATGAGGTAAGTCTTGTCGTAGCGGTCGGGGTTGGCCTCGATGTCGGCAAGCTGTTTGTCGCCGAGTATCTTTTTCTTGTCGGCTTTGCTTTCGCTCACCTTGAGTGTGACCTGATGCAGGCCGGGAGCCACTTTCACAAGCACATGCTGTCCGCGATAGCGATTGTTGCAGTGGCGGTTGAAGCGGTTCAGATAGTGTGTGCCCGTGAGAGGCGTGGCCTCGTTGTATTGCAGCCCCGCATCCTTGCAGCTCTTGAGACGCACCATCTGCCCGTCGACGTATACTTCGAGCTGTCCCATCTCGGGACCGCCGAGGTCGAACAGGCCGAACATATCGCCATCGAATGCGAAAGAAAGCGTCGAATTGGGATGCCCGCTGGTGAGCACGGTGGGGAACCACTCGGCAAATTTCTTCATCCGCGGATCTTTGGCGGCCTCCACTTCTTTCCATAAGCCATGACGTTTGCATACTTCGGCCGGATTATACATCCGGGCGTTGTCCCAGTCGGTGCCGAACATCGGCGCGGGAAATTTTGCGGCTTTCTTAACCGGAGCCGACGCTATCTTTTCAAGACTGCGGGCCACAGCCTGAGCATATAGATTGCCGCCGCCGTTTGCGGGATGCAGCCCGTCGGCAGAAAACACGATCTTATCTGCCGGAGCGTCTTTGGGCCCTTTCCATATAAGTTTCCCCTCGGACTCGAGCGCAGCCGCACGCCGCGCCATGTGTATGGAGGGAAGTCCGTAGTGGTCGGCGAGTGCCTCCTCCCCCTTCACGACATCCGCCATCTCCCCTTTCTGATAGGCTCGCATGTGCGGTTCTGTGGCGGAATAAAGCAGACAGATATCGGTGTCGGGATTATGCGCATGGATTTTGCGTATGATGCCCTCCATTGCGGGAGTATAACCGCCGTTGGCAGAAAATTCGATGAACACAAGGTCGGGGTTGGCCGAGAGCACCTGCTCGTCGACGCGGAAGGCGCCCAAATCGGTACCGGTTCCGGGAACCCCGGCGTTGATCCATGTGAACTTCACATTCGGATAGCGCTTCTCGAGCCATTTGGCAAGCTGAAGTCTATAGCAGAAACCGCCTTGCGTTATGCTGCCCCCTAAGAACGCCACCGTCACCGGTTTCCCGTTCCTGATCAGATTCATTGCGTGGGGAAGTCCACCGCGAACGTTGCACTCCCCTTCCGCAGCTTTGTCGCTGAGTTCGATTGCCGGAATATCGGAGCGCGAGGTATTGAATACCAGCGACGCCGCATCGGCGAAAGCCGACGCATAGCCGCCCAACAGCAGTGCCGCTGCCAATAATATCTTCTTCATGACTTATATTTCGATGTTATGAGTTTTCTGATTGCCTTTGGAATCGCTTATCGTGACGTTTATCTTCACCTTATCCGACGGCGCGAATTTCGCAAACGACCACTCGTAGGGATAGACGTCGATTTTATTCTGTTTGTCGCCGCAGCTCACTTCCACGCTGACGCCGTCGCAGGGAGGCGTCTCGCAGAATCCGTAGACTGAATCCCAGCCGTATGGGGAGCGGATGCGGAAAGTATATATCTTGCCGGCTTCCGTGCCGCTGTCGATGATTTTATAGCCGTCTTTGAGCACAGGCTGACGGGAGACGCCGAGAAGCGTCTGCAATTCTTTGTCAGAAGCGGCGATGCCCGCTTTGAGCGGAATCGAGATGGCGGCGAAACCTTTGGGCTGCATCGTTATCGATAACTTGTTGCCGTCGGCATTGAGGCGGCTGCGTCTCCCTTTTGAGTTCAGCAGCGATGCGGAGGCCGCATCTGAGATATCAGAAAGCCTGTCGCCAAGTTCTATAGTTGTCGAAGCCTCTTCGCGGCTCTCGTTGCTGAGGAGAATCCAGAGATAACGGTCGGAAACGGCCGTGAGATAGTTGATCTCGGGATTGTCGCTTTTAATCAATCCCTTGCGCAGCCACAGCGACACATTCTCATCGTCATAGACCGTTCCGGGAACGCCCCCGAAGATGCGGTTTGCGAACCATACGAAGCCCTCCTGTTTGCCGAAGGGGAAGCTCACCTTGCCTGCCGAGCGCTGTATCGCCTCGCTCACTAAGTAGTCGGCGGTGAATGCCAGATGCGGCGGTATGTGGTGATAGTATATCGAGCTGACATCCGGGCCTTTATAGGGGAAATCCTCCTTCATTGTGAGGTCGGTATATCCTGTGGCATAGTAACCGGGATAGTTGGTGAAGCGGCCGATCACGGCATTGCGGGCGTAGGTGTCGAAAATCTCATCGCCTGTGTGTTGGTTCAGACGCAGGAAATCAGGGGCCCAGGAGCTCATGAACACGGGGCGCACGAGCTTCCCTTTGGCACGCAGGAAGTAGGTTGAAGGCTGTTCGAATCCCAGACCGACGGGAGAAACGCGCCATTGCTCCACATCGTGTTCCGGAGCATCCCCCTCGACGCGCGGGAAACCGAGACGGAACTGTTCCGAACCTTTCCACCACATCGTGGCGTTGCCGTTGTACACCCCTCCGGGGTGGATGGTCTGTGTCGAGTCGGCCACCGCCGGCCAGCAGCGGATGCCGGCCATCGTCTGCGCGGCGCCGTATCTTGCCGCATCGAGAAACTGACGGTCGCCCGTGGTCTCATAGAGATCGATGAACTCCCACCAGGGATGATAGATTGTAGAATTGTAAAACGCCTGATATCGCATAGGCTTCTCGCTGTTGGCGTAGATGTGCATCTTGGCGTCGCGTTCGGCCGTGGTGCGTGCGCGTCGCAGCCATTTCTCATCGCCGGTAAGCCGATAGGCGGCAAGCGACTGCACCCACGACAGTATGGGAGATGAATAACCTCTCGGAGCCCTCGGCTCGCCATCGGGCATTGCGATTGAGGGAAGCCACGCATTTCGGCCGCCAAGGAGCCGGTTCAACCCTTCATAATATGTGGTTGTGAACTGCGAGCCGAAGGGCGACAGGCGCAGTGTCTCCGGGTCTTTGTTATATCCTTCGTCGGTTGTCTGCGTGCTCCAGCGGTAGCCTTTGCGCGAAAGTGTATATTCAATTGTCGGCAGGGCGCGGCTCAGATAAAATTCCTCGTCGCCGGAGTTGACAGCGGCCGCCACTATTGCGAGCGGCGCCGAATGAACAACGGTCGGCGCCTTGGTCGGTTTCCCCTCTATGTCATAGTAGCCCCGCATCGCCGGGTCCCAGCCTCCGTGTTCATCATCGCGCATCAGGTCGATGATGTCATACATCGTTTCTGTCAGCGATTTGTCGGGCTGATGCCTGTAATCGCGCACTTTGTAGATATTTGTCACGACATGTTCGAGCGCTTCATTCCATGGTTGCGCCGACAGGCCGACCTCGAAACGGCGGCTTATGGTCTCCCCCCCCTTCATGCGGCTGTCCTTCATGCCGAGCACCGGCGAAAAGGCTATCGCCTCCACCATGTTGTCCTGGTTCTTTATGGTGAAACCCATCGGGGAATAATCCACTCCTCCCCAGTCGAGAGGAGCAAGAGCATCATCGCCGCACACGAATGCCGTCATGCGCCGGCCTGCTGTTTCAGTCTCTACCATGGCCACAGGCGTGGGCATCATTGCCGACAGGAGCATTTCGGGCTGCGGCTGAATGCGGTGGTACTGATACATCGGCGGCAATTGAACATTTGTTACCATATTTGGCAGCGCCGCATGCGTCGCCATTACGCCCAGGCTGTAGCAACCGGCCGCAGAGGGCGTGAAGTCGAGTTGGAGTGTGGCGCTGCGAGCCTCCTTGTCGAGAGTCCAGATGCCGCGCACGGTGTGGTTGCCGCTCGTGACATACTCCACTTCGATGCTGTTGACCCCTGCATTGTGGGCCTTGACAGGAACTGCCTCGCATACCGACCCGCTCCGCCATGGATTCGTCGACAGTGAATCGCCTGCCTGCCAGGCGGGATAATATGATTTGTAATTAGGACGTTTAGGTTTTTCGGGACCGGTGATCACAAAGATTTTATTGTCTTCGAGAGGGCCGATGAAGTGCTGCCATTTACCATCGATTTTGGCTTCCATACTGCATGCCAGAGCCTGATTCCCCTCCCCTGCACGCACGTACTGCAGACGCAGATTGTTGTTGGAAATGCTCGCAACCGCTTCCGCGTTTGCCTCAATTGGCAGCGGAGGAGTGATTATGACGCGCTGTTGGGCGGTAATGGTCCCTGCGGCTAAAAGCGCGAGGGCTATACTGATGTGTCGGAGTCTCATTTTTCTAAAGGTAGTTTTATGATTTCAAGGCCATAAGGCGCGATAGTTGCGGAGAAACGCCCGTGACCGGCAATCTCTGTTTCGGCCTTTTGCTCTGTGCCGACATCATTGAGCAACATCAGGAACATCGTTTTTTCGTTGCGCGCAATGACTGTCTCGACATTCGGATTATCGGTTTTCACAGCGCCGGGGAGCATCACCAGAGAGGCGCTCTCACCATTGATCTTGCCGGGGCGGAAGGCGTAGGTCCGGTGCGGTCCCACTTTGGGAGTGATGAAACCTGCCGGGAAACTCACCTCTCCGTTGCTGCGGAGCTCAAGTTCCGCGAGAAGATAGTCGGTGATCCAACCCATTTGCCACCATGCATGGTGGGGATAGGGTCCGGCGCCGTTGTTCATGGCCGCCCAATAGTAGGAGGCCACGCCGGTCGCATCCTCCACGAACGCATCGCGCCCTATGGCGGCGGCGCGGGCCATATCGAGGAATATCTCTTCTCCCGTGAGTCGGTACATGCGCACGAACATTCCCGCATGCGAGGCCAATAGAATCGGTCCATGCAGATTGGCCGAGCCGATTATGCCGCCGTGCTCGTAGGAAAGACCGGAGGTAGTGATCTGCCACTGCTCCAGTGGTTTCCCCTTTACGCTCACCGGTCGTTTCGAAGCGGTTGGATTGGTATAGACCGATGTTGCGTAGAAACGGGCCGTGGCCATGGCGGCATCAAGATACCGGCTCTCGGCCGTGGCGTCGTAAAGTTCAAGGAGCGCCTGCGCGGACTGGGCGGTGGCAAAATCGGGAGCGAAACGGGTATCGCCGCAGACGCCGAGCCACTGCTGAGGCTTCACCGCATGTTCTATGAGCCAGTCGGCTCCCTTGCGGGCTCCGTCGAGATATTTCTCATCGCCCAGTATACGGTTGGCAATCAGCAGGCCGTAGAAAGTGGGGCGCAGATCCCGGAGGTCTTTGAAAGTTTCCGAGTTGTCGGCGTCGGAATATGCCACGGCCCACGATCCGTCGGCTTTCTGTCGCTGAAGAAGCCAGTCGGCGGAACTGCGGATAAGTTTGCGGACTTCGGCGTTATCCGGCTCGAAGAGAGCTATGTTGCCAAGATCCATCAGCATATAGTAGGTCGTGGCGATAGGCTCGGTATAGGGTCCCCATTCCTCCACGAAACACTTGCTGTCGCGCAGATAATACTGCCCTCTTGATGTTCCCTGCATGAATCCGGGCGAGGCGTTGTGCTGACGCAGTTTGAAATTGAGGGCGTAAGGAAGGCGCTTCACGGTCAGCAGACTGTCGGCGGTCATGGCGCCGAGCATCCACATGGCGCCGTAGTCGGCGTTCTTCATCGCATCCTTCTTGGCCTTGTAGACGCCGCCGAGATATTCCTGCGCACCGATGGTATCTCCCTCGAATTCCACGGTATGCCAGCGCGATGTGCTGTCGTTGACCACATAGCGGTGGATCGCATAGAGACGGTCGGTGAGCGAGCGGCGGTTGGCACGCAGAGGCAGCGTATCGCCGAAGCGATAGATGTCGTAGGCCACATGCTTGAATACCGGCCACCATCCATTCTTGCCGAATGTGAAGCGGAAGCGGAAAGTGCGCTTCTCCCCTTCCTTCATGTATGATTCATCCTGACCGAGCACCGGATGATAGAGTGTCGGCGACAGGGCTCCGCTCCGCTTCATCGCCGAGAGTCCTAATCGCCACAGACCTTTGTTGCGGTTGTTGTCGCCCCAAGGCTCGGCGGCAGTGCCGGGCTCGGCTGTCACGGCAAGCGTGACGCCATCTTTGCATGATACGATCGAGCTGAGTGTAGATGTGCAGCGCTCACGATAAAGTACGGGGAGTTTGGGAATACCGTAGCCATAGGCATATGCCCTGCAGAAATCATCGCTGATATATCCGCCGTGCAGAACTCCCGGGATTATGGCAAAGTCGAGGTTCTCGGGCGCGACTTCAAACAGCGACGGTGTACTTATCGAATACCATCCGTCGCGCCCGGCCGTGAGGGTCACATTCACGTTCGCCTCGCAGCCGTTGAGCCGCCATTCCTGTTCGATGCCGAAATCCTTCCCGGCATATTTCAGAATCAAACCACCATAGGTCGTTTCTCCGGCCGATGAGGGAACATAACGCAATTCATCGCCGGCGCGGTTGAGAGCCACAGCTGTCGTGGCCTCTTTCCAGGAAGGAACGACATACCGGTATTCCTTGCCGGGGAAAGCCTCGTCTCCCCCATATTCCGATGGATGAAGGGCCTCGTCCGACGGACGCTCGGCACAGAACAGTATCCGGTTCTGCGTCTCCGGTGCTTTGAGGTTCACGCCGAAGGCGTTTATCGATCCGAGGACCCAGCCGTCGGAAGTGCGTACCCACTGCAGGCTCACACTGTCGTTCGACAGGGACAGGGCATCCCTCCTCGCGGCGGCTTGCGAATGGCAGGCGCCGGAGAAAAGGATTAATGCTGTTACGAGCGCGGCTTTCCGGTTCATG
>ERZ838577.3525-NODE-3525-length-14757-cov-3.429669_pt1 | contig 14757 bp, 14 predicted proteins | sample MGYA00519682_ERZ838577 | MGnify/ENA primary metagenome ERZ838577 (study PRJEB31850, sample SAMEA3708838) | human gut metagenome | biome: human gut; feature: human-associated habitat; material: faeces | place: China | collected 2014 ...
ATATTATCAAAAATAAAATTTTTCGAAAAATGGAAAATAGTAAAAAAGAATCTCTTAAAAATAATACGTTCGTAAAGCTCTTAATGCCACTATATCATTGGTATATGAGAAAAAAGGCAAGAAGACCATATGCTCTTATGACAAAACAGATGCATTTAGTGGATCCTGCAGAAAACTATCGGCCTAAGTATTGGAAGAAGAGTGGTGTTAATACTTCCGGGAATTTTAGAGTAGGCTATGGGGTATACTATGATGCTGGTAATGCTTCTCAAATCACAATAGAAGATGGAGTTTGGATAGCTTCTGAATGTTTATTACTGTGCCACAGACGCCCTCTTAATAATTATAAAGTAGGGGATGACTATAACAAACTGGGATATAAGATTGAACCCATTGTTTTAAAAAAGGGATGTGTAATAGGTATGCGCACAATTATTATGCCAGGAGTAACAATTGGAGAAGGTGCGATTATTGGTGCTGGGTCAATCGTAACAAAGAATATACCGCCATATACAGTTGCTTTGGGAAATCCTGCTAAGGTAGTAAAGGAATTTCCACAAGAATAATTTCAAACACTTATAAGCATGCGTTTAAAAAGAATAGTAAAGAAGTTTTTTCTCATAACAATTGATTTATTAGGTGTAAATTGCTTACTCCGGAGAAAATCAAATTCTCCAATTGTCTTTTTCTGGCATGGTGTCTCTAATCATGCTAATCTTGATATAGAGGGTGAAAGTTTCCCTAAGAAATTGTTTGAGAGGCAGGTCGCTTTTTTAGCAAAGCACTATGAAGTGATTTCTCTTGATGAATTTAGTAGAAGATACTATGAAAGATGTTTTACTAACAGAGAAGTAGTTATAACATTTGACGATGGCTATAAGGATAATCTTACTATAGCAGCTCCGATACTCAAGAAGTACGGTCTTCCATTTACAGTTTTTGTTAGTGCTCAAAATATAGAAAAGCAGCAGAGGTTTTACATCTCCATTCCTCGACTTATTATAATAGGAGGTCAACTTTCTGAAGTGAACATTCCATTAATGAATTACAAAAAGGAACTTCATACGGATGTGGAAAGAAAGGTTTGTGCTCATGAAATAGAATATACCATAAAGTATTATTCTCATTTACAGGCAAAAACAGTAGCAGAAGAATTGATTACATCAATAGGTCAAGATAAGTACAAAGAACTTTGCATGAAGTACACAAATGGCATGTTACTTGATTGGGAAGATGTGAAGAAATTAAGTTCTGATTACGACTGTACAATTGGTTCTCATTGCCTTGATCATTGCATATGCCATCCAAAACAAAATAAAGAAGAGGTTAAAAAGCAAATACTGGATAGTAAGGCTTTGATAGAAAAACGAATAGGTTTGAAATGCAACTATTTTGCATACCCCAACGGAGATTTTTCTGAATATTCAAATGAACTGGTTGCTGAAAACTATAATTTAGGCTTTTCGACAAAAGATTGTACGGTTTTTGACGAATCTACTAATAAAGCTTGTGTCGGACGTATAGGAGTACCTTGCGATATGTTGGAGTTTAAGTATTTTCTTTCAAAATTATCATTGCGATAGAAATTATGATATTTTTTTTCATATTTTTTGTTGATGTGTTATTATTCATACTGGCACCTACGTCTATGGATAAATCGTACATGGTAACAGTTCTTGGCATTGCTTTCTATACACTTGTCATTTACTTACGAGATTGTAACAGGACTGGTTTTAAATTGAAACATGTACGATTGAGGCATTCGGTTTTTTTTCTTATCTGTTTCTTCATTGTGTTCTTTCAATGCGATTTAGATTACGTTCTTGGTATTGTAGATAATAATGATGTATACCTATGGATAAATGAAAAAGCAGTAAGCAAATCTCTTGCTATATCAAATCTTGCACTTATAAGTTTTATCATTGGATACCGCAAGTATAACGGGCAAGAGGTTTTCAAGCCGTCTGTTCTAATAATCAGCAATAGCGCTAAAAAGACACTCTCTCTCATAACATTAGGATTGATAGTCCTATATATTGTGATAGTGCCAAGGGACTATCTTTCTAATGGTTATCAAAGAGGAATAGATGCAGGAGGGGCTTCGGTGATTATGGGATATTTGCAGGCATGTTTCATCTCTTTGTTTACAATTTATAGCATGTCTTATTCCGAAGATAAGTATCAAAGTTGGTCTTCTTACTTCAAGAAACCTTTGGTGCTCGCAGTCTTGTATTCTATATTAATATTGGTTACAGGTCGAAGAACTGAGGTTATTCGAGTGGCTTCGGTACTTTTGATTGCTTATTTGTATTGCAGATATGAAACGGTAAGATACAAAAAACTGCTTATTTATGGATTTATCGGGATACTGTTATTTTCTATTCAAGGAGCACTGCGTGCCATAGAAAGTGGAAGTGTGATGGAAAGTGTGAATTTAATAAATCAGTATCAATCTATCTCCCCTTTCACAAGAGAATATGCAGGTAGTGTTAATACGTTACACATTGCTGTAGAAAATTATCCGTCAAAGTTTGATTATAATTACGGGCAAACATTTTTCCCTTCATTCTTTAAGATTATACCGGGTTTATATTATTTTTATGAAACATATATTATTCAAGATTATGTTCCAACGTCAGGCGAGATATTTACTGATATCTATTTCTCTGGAGACAAAATATGGGGTTTGGGGAGCTCAATCCTTGCAGATATTTATATATCATTTGGTGTGATTGGTATATGTCTTATTCTAATGATATTTGGATACTTTGTTAAGTATTTGGAAATTTCTACATTTGTAAAGAGGTCTTCTCCTTATGTGATAGCCTTGTCTTTCTCTACTTATTCTGCTTTTCTTTTTGCTTGTAGAAGCAGTATGTCCGCAATCTTCTTATGTTGGACATACTCGTGTATATTGATTTTTATTTTCACGAGAAAAAGCATTTCAAAGTAATGAATGTTATATGAAAATACTCTTTCTTTCAGAAAACTACTTCCCAAATGTGAGTGGAGTACCGGTCGTGGTGCGTTATCTTGCGGAGGGGCTTGCAAAATTTGGGCACGAAGTGGTACTTGCCACTTCTCAATATCAGAATAATCCTGAGGTTGAGGTGATTGGTGGTGTTGAAGTACACAGATTTAATTTGGTTAAGGATCATTTTAACTGTTATCACGGTGACATGAAAGGATATTTAAACTTTGTTCTTAGTCTTGAATGTGATGTCGTTGTTTTTGAGTGTCTTCAGTGTATTACTACAGATTTGGTTCTACTACATATCGATGAACTCAAGGCTAAGAAAATCCTTCATTCTCATGGTGTATCAGGGTTACGTCTAAAACTATTTGATAAAAAGAAAGACTTAGTTCATACTGTGGCGAACACTTACCACTATCTTTTCTATAAATGGTATTTCAATTGCTTATTGCCAAAGAGTATAAAAAAAATCGATAAGGTAATTGGGCTTTCCGAGATTGACGACACTATTGGTTATTGCTCAAAATATGGTATGAAGTGTGAGGTTCTTGGAAATGCTGTAGAGGATGTGTTTCTAGAACCAACAGGCGATGTGAAACTATCGGATATTAGTGATATGAACATGCCTTATTTCTTAAGTGTAGCTTACTACAACCAGATAAAGAATCAGATAGGAATACTCCGGGAATTCTATAAATCGGGCATTACTGATTATGTAATGGTGTTCATTGGTCCTTCTGAGAATGAGTATTATCGAAATCTCGTTGCAGAGAATAAGAAACTTGAAGAGCAATACGGAAAACGTAAGGTGTTAATGCTTACTCATATAGATCGTTTGCTGATACCGGATATAATTGGAAATGCAAAGCTTTACATCGTGGGGAGTACTATCGAACAGTTTTCTATCGCTATTGCAGAAACTATGGCTAAGGGGGTTCCGTTCATTAGTACTAATGTAGGTAATGCGCGCTTACTCCCTGGGGGGATCACTATCAACTCGATTGATGATATACATGTTGCTATGAGAATTTTGGTTGCTGATGAGGAGAAATACTCTACTTTAAGTGCCGATGGTAAAGCGTATGTAGCTAAGAACTGTGTACGAGAGGTTGTCATCAGGAAATTGGAATCATATATTAATTCTATACTATAATGTTAACCCAAAGGCTTCCATATTTAGACAGCATCAAGGGGATATTGATTATCTTGGTAGTAGTAGGTCATGCAATACAATATTGTTTGTCTACTTATGAAATGAATTTTACTTTCCGCTTTATCTACTCATTCCACATGCCACTGTTTTTTTGTGAGTGGCTATCTTGCAAACAGAGGGAGATGGGATAGCAATGTGATACGGAGGAGAGCTATACAGTTGTTGATTCCATTTGCGGCGTGGGCGTTTGTAGCTCCACTGCTGAAGACCGGGAGCATGGATGTTGCAGTCAGTTTGCAAACGCTCATCTATCCAGATAAGGGCTTGTGGTTCTTGTATAATTTGTTTGTATATTCCGTAATATTCAATATTGCAGAGTACTTGCAGAGCCGCTTCGGTGTGAAGCATTGGCTGGTGACGGGTATTTTCTACATGTTGTTAGGTGCACTTATGGTACTTTTCAAAACTAAGTTCAATTGTTCACAGCTTTGCTATCACATTATTTTTTATGCAGCAGGTTATTACTATAGAGAACTTAAAATAGTAAATAAGTATAATTGTTTGAGCATTATTGGGCGTTGTGTTTTTACTAACAGTTCCCTTCTGGGTGACAAATGGAGCTCCTTTGTTTTACAACCAAATTAACTTAGGCAGTGTATTTGCCTATGCGTATCGCTATGGTGTGCAGATAGTTGGCATGATGTTCTTCTATGGCTTGGGTTATAAGTTCCTTAATAGAGAAGTACCGATGTTGCAGAAGCTTGGTACTGTTACCCTTGGCATTTATGCTGTTCAGTTTACGGTAATATACTACTGTGTGAAGTTGCTGCCTATTGACAATGTATCATTAAAAATAGCATCAGTTTCTGCTCTTGCCGTACCAATATCCTATTTGTTTGTATGGATGGTCAGAAAAGTGAAATATTTAAGATTACTTGTCGGAGAATAATAATTGTATGAAAAAGATATGTTTTGTAACTACGATTCCTCTTACTATCAAATCATTCCTTCTTGGACTGACAAAGCATCTGATAGAAAAAGAAAACTATGACGTGACTTTCATGTGTAATGATGATGAAGTGTTGCGCGATATGTGTAACGAACACTTGCATTTCATCCCTGTAAAGATGAAACGTGGTGTTGGCTTTGATGGTATCTCAGTCATCAATAAGATGACTAAAATCTTCAAAGAGCAACAGTTTGATATCGTGCAGTATTCTACACCTAATGCTTCACTTTATGCTTCGATAGCTGCTGGCAGAGCCAACGTACCTTGTCGTCTCTATTGCCAGTGGGGGATCCGCTACATGGGCTTTATCGGTGTACCTCGTTTCATCTTCAAGAGTATCGAGAAACTTATCTGCAGGAAGTCCACCATCATAGAGGTTGAGAGTTGTTCGTTGATGGAGTTCAGCCTAAAAGAGGGACTCTATCGTAAAGAAAAGGCATCTGTAATATGGAATGGTAGTGCTTGCGGTGTGAATCTTGAGAAGTTTGACTACACAAAGCGACAGGAACTACGTACACAGATACGCCAACAATTGGGTATCTCAGAGAAGGATGTTGTATTTGGTTATGCAGGCAGAATTACTCGTGATAAGGGTATCAATGAACTTGTAGATGCTTTTGTAGGAGCTAAGGGAATAGATAAAGCAAAACTCTTGCTGATCGGTAACTATGATAATTCTAGAAGTATGCGTGCTGATGTGATTGACACTATTGACAAGTGTGAGAGTATCAAGCATGTAGGATGGGTAAAGAACGTGGAGCAGTATTATGCAGCTATGGATGTATTTTGTTCATTGAGCTATCGAGAGGGATTCGGGTTGGTGGTTATCGAAGCCGGAGCTATGGCTACTCCAGGAATTGTATCAAATGTTCCCGGACAGGTAGATACGATAATCGATGGTAAGACAGGAATATTGGTAGAGGTGAAGAATGTGGAGAGTATCCGTAAAGCTATAGAGACCTTTATGGCAAATTCTGCGTTAGTCGGCGAGATGGGAATCAATGCACGTAAGCATATTGAGGAGTCGTACGATGATGGCGTGTTATTCGCGAAGCTGGCAGAACATAGAAATCAATTAATCACGAAATAGACTATGCCAAGAGTGTCCATAATAATGGGTGTATATAATGGATTCAAGCGAATGGATCGTTCTATACAGTCCATAATCGAACAGACCTATAAGGACTGGGAATTCATTATATGTGATGATGGATCGTCAGACGATTCATACAAGAAGCTACAAGAGTATGCTACAAAGGATAATAGAATCGTAGTGATAAAGAATGTTCAAAACGCTGGTCTTGCCCAAACACTGAACAATTGCTTGAAGGAGGTCAAAGGAGAGTATGTTGCCCGAATGGACGATGATGACTACTCGCATCCTGACAGGTTGGAGAAGGAGGTTGCCTTCCTTGATATTCATCCTGAGTATGCCATTGTTGCTACTGGTAGGAATATGATGGATGAAGAAGGGACGTGGGGAGAAGACACCTTTGTGGGGGGACGTTCGGCATCCGATATCTACAAAGGTTACATGTTTGCACATCCTACAGTTATGATACGCAAGGAGGCATATGATAAGGTAGGCGGCTACTCTACCTACCCTGGTATCGGACGTGAGGAGGATACCGACCTGTGGTGTAAGATGTACGCTAATGGTTTTAAGGGGTACATCACAGGCGAGAAGTTACTCGACTATTTTGAGTCCCGTAGTTCGATGACTAGACGTAAATTTAAGTATCGCTTTGCTGAGACTCGAATCAAGTTGAAGTACCGGAGTCGGTTGGATGTGCCATTCTATATGATACCACTTGCCTTCAAACCTATATTGGTAGGAATGTTGCCTAAGGCTGTCGTCGAGATGTACCATCACTATATATTCAATAAAGAAATAGATAAATGAAGAAAGTTTCGGTAATCACACTACAGAATATCAAGAATTACGGTTCAATGCTTCAGGCATACGCAACTCAGGAGCTACTTCGTGACAAGGGTTTTGAGGCTGAGATAGTAGATTATACACGCCCAATAGCCAAGTTTTGGAATCATATTCTTGGATATTCCACCAAGGACAATATCCTTGTGAGAATGGTCAAGACTGTCATCCTCTTTCCTACTGAGTTGCGATATGCTTTACTTTGGAAGTCGTTTAAGAAGACACATCTTAACTCTTCCGCGATATCATATACCACAAACGAGGAGCTAAAGGCAAATCCTCCTCAGGCGGACATCTATTGCTCGGGCAGTGATCAGGTATGGAACAGTGGCTGGAATGGAGGTCTTTTGCGAGAGTTCTTCCTTGACTATGTTCCTGTAGGTAAGCCTAAGTATGCTTTGGCTTCGAGTGTAGGTATGAACGAGTTTAATGATGCAGAGAAGCAAGAATTGAGGTCTTTACTTCAGGAGTTCTCGTCTATCTCTGTACGTGAAACGAGTGCAGTTGATATGATTAAGGGCTTGGGCATTGATAACGTTTATGCTGTAATGGACCCCACACTGACCAAAGATGCTGCTTTCTGGAGGAAATTGGCTACTGCTCCAAAGCACAAGAAACCATACATCTTGATTTATCAGTTAGGTAAAGATCATCGTGTGGATGAGTATGCAAAGTTTATGGCAGAGAAGACCGGTATGGAGGTTGTAAGAATCTGTATCCGATACGATTATGCGCTGCGTTATGGAAAGTCAATCTTGATACCGTCGTTCGAGGAATTTCTGACTTTGTTTGCTAATGCTTCGTATGTTATTACTGACTCTTTCCATGCTACCTGTTTCAGTATCAACTTCAATCGTAAGTTCTGGTGCATTTTACCAGATATGTATCAGGGACGTATAGTGGATCTGCTCACAATGGTAGATGAGAAACAGAGAATAGTTCCTGTTGATTACAACAACCTTGATGTCAAGGCTGAGATGGATTACGATCATGTGAACAAGGTGATAGCTGAACAACGCAAGAAGACGCTTGCATTCTATGACAAACTCTCATAACGGCAGCTATGGATAAAGATATAATGAGAACCGTATGTGAGCAGGATATGTGTTGTGGTTGTATGGCTTGTGTAGAGACCTGCCATAAGGATGCCATAAACATAGTAGATAACCTGCGAGCATTCAATGCAGTAAAGAACGATAACTGTGTGGAGTGCGGTTTGTGCGAACGGGTATGTCCTCAGAATAATACCCCTACTGCTAATGACTCTATTGCTTGGAATCAAGGATGGGCAAGGGATGAGAAGACACGCATAGGAGCGTCATCGGGTGGATATGTATCTGCTATTAGTAAGGCTTTTGTGAAAAGCGGAGGTTGTGTATGCAGTTGTGTGTTTGAGAATAGCGAGTTTGGATTTAAGTTTGCAAAGACAATTGAAGAGTTGAAAGGCTTTGCTGGATCAAAGTATGTCAAGAGTAATCCTAAAGGCGTATATGGTAAGTTGAAGCAAATGTTGAGGGAGGGTGAACGAGTTCTGTTCGTTGGCCTTCCTTGTCAAGTAGCTGGTGTGAAGAACTTTGTTGGTTCAAAACTGCAAGATGGTCTTTATACTGTGGATTTGATTTGCCATGGTACTCCTTCGCCTCTGGTGCTGGATAAGTTCTTTAATGAGCATGGAGTCTCTTTGGGTGATATCAAAGCTATCAGTTTCAGATACAAAGTTCATTTTGCTGTATATAAGGATAATCAGAGCATGGTTCCCGAAGGTAACGTAGATAGTTACACCATAGCATTTCATCATAGTTATAGCTATACCAACAATTGTTATGAGTGCCGGTATGCGAAAAAAGAGCGTGTATCTGATGTAACCTTGGGCGATGCATGGGGCTCTTCGTTGTCTGAGCTTTCATCTGGCAAAGGTGTTTCATTAGCTTTGTGCCAAACAGAAAAGGGGGTAGAACTCATGAGAATGGCTGATATTCTGACTTATGATATTGATCTTGATATAGCTATAGGACACAATGCACAGTTGAATGCACCATCACTAAAACCTGCGAACTGGGAGCAATTCTTTGGTGATATGGCGAAAGGAAAGACACTTGATAGACTTGTAAAGAAATATATGTTTAAGGCGTATATCAGACAAGTAGTCAAGTACATTTGTATAAAACTCCATATTGTAAAACTGGGAGGGATAGTATATCAAATTAACTATCAAAAACATAAGTAAATAAATATGGTTATAGTAAAGATATCGGGTGGTCTTGGTAATCAAATTTACCAATATGCATTATATCGAAAGTTTCAGTTACTTGGCGTTGAAGCTAAGATGAGTTTGAGTTATTTCCGTGATACTACTTTGATGGAGGCTGTTCCTAGCCACAGTAAGAACTTCCTTTTGAGTGACATTTTTGGTGGTATCAAAGAAGAATTCTCGACAGAGGAACAGGATGCCAAGTATTCAAAATATGCATCAAATTCTTTCCTTAGATTCTTGGCAAGAAAGGGTTTTGTCAAAAGTTTAATACTGGAGGATGTTCAGAATGAAAAGACAACCTACCATCCTGAAATTTTGAGATGTAACAATTGTTATATTGATGGATATTGGCAGAGTGCCAAATACTCTCATGATATCATTGAGGATTTACGTAAGGAGCTCACTTTTAAGAAACCACTTGAGGGCAAAAATGCAGAAATCGCTCTATTGATGGTAGAGTGCAATTCTGTGTCCATACATATCCGAAGAGGTGACTATGTGAATACAGAATATGAACTGCTTGGGATACCTTATTATAGTAAGGCAATTGCTTTGATAAAAGAAAAGGTCACAAAACCTCGTTTCTTTATCTTCTCAGATGATATAGAATGGTGCAAGAAAAACCTTGGTATTGAGGGCATTTATATTAACTGGAATAGGGGTATTGATAGCTATATAGATATGCAGCTAATGAGTCTTTGTAAAGCTAACATTATAGCAAACAGTACTTTTAGCATCTGGGCAGCTACATTGAATAAGAATAATCCACTCGTAATACACCCATACAAGTATTCAAAGTTTGATGTTCAGAAGAAGGACAGATGGTCGGAGGAATGGATTGAGGTTGTGTATTAATGTAGAGGAAAGTTGAAGTATGTATATTCTCTTAGCTTTTACCTTTTCTTGCATTGTTGCTTGTGTGGTAGCACTATGTCTAAAGAAATGGAAGATGGCAGGAGGAATAGCGGTGATTATGCTGTTAACAAACTCGTTGCCGGAAACCTTTCCGATAGTTCCTCTTACCTTTTTTCAATCTTTGCAGAATGGCACAATACTGAAGGTGGAGTGTTATAATATACATAGTGGAGGTGAGGACTTTGAAGAACGGTCAGATGACATATACAAGCAGATATGTGAGACGGATTCTTCACGATTCTATACAGGTATTGAACTCGGCTATGTGGTGAGAGACTTGGAAGCAGATATCATATACAAGTGTTTGCAGGTTGAAAAAGCATTCTACCATCATGATGGCTGACATGAACGACATAGGAGGATCGTATGCCATGAGACGAATTAAACGAGCTGGTATGACTGATGCTTGGTGGAAGGGTGGTTTCGGATATAGATACACTTTCCATAAGCATGTATTCCGATTTAGGTTGGATTCTTCTATGATGATGATCGTATGCGGTAGTGTGACATAACCGTATATGATGCTGACTTGTCTGACCATAATACCTTGTCAGCTTCGTTTGTATTGAAGTAAGAGGTCAAAATGATAAAATATACGGAAAGACTGATATTAGGATTACTTGTAGCCTCTGTAACCACAAATGACAACCCAGATGAGGAGATTAAAACCTTACCGCCACATATGGACAATGAACTTAATGAACTGAATGATATCACTTACTACAATAATCCTTCACAACGAGAGTGTGTCGATTGCAACTGCTATTTGGGTAATGTCTATGAGGTAGGTAATGCCACTGCTGTGGAATTGGGTGGACTGGTTGGAAGATACATATAAATATTTGTACATTCATCTCGAGGGCTTGATAATAGAGAGCCATCACTATCATTTTTGTGTGTGGATATAGAGGTTTGTGGCATTAAGCATTTCAGGTGGTTGGCTTCAGAGAGTATGCCAATGATGATATGGAATAGCTTTGCTTTCAGTTCTTACTGACATAGAGATATAGAATTAAAACAAGGATAAGTATGTTATACGTATTTGCTCACTTTCTAAGGGATAAGATGCCGTTTCTTTGGAATATTGTTGATATAGTGAATTCTTTCCTCTTCTCGCAGAGATACGGTAAGAAACTTAAGGTTGTGGAAAGTTCATTTACTTGTTATAAGGTAGAGATAGGGTATGACGTTTTACCCATATCATTGGTTGATACCCAGGAACTTGTCTCATTTTTTTCCCACCAGCCAGAAGAAGCTTACACCTTTTTCAAACCACATGGTTTTGATGTTAGGTCAATTAAAAAAATGCAGAAGAACAACGCCTTTCTTGCGTATGTCCTGAGAGATACTAACAATAGAAATATTGCTGGCTATTGCTTCAATCGTTCATTTTTTCATGGTAAAGGATTTCGTGGACGCATGGTTGACATCAACTATCGTGGCAAAGGATTGGGTACACTTATGAATAGGATATTGAATGATATCGGTTTCGGTATTGGGCTTCAGTTATTTGAGACCGTATCTAAAGACAATATTGCCTCATATCGATCTGCTGTTTCAGCTAGCAACTTCAAGGTGGTGAAAGAATTACCTCATAATGAACTATATTTGGAAATTTTGAAGGACTAAAAATGATATTAAAATGGGTATTTGACCGTTTGATCGCTTTGATAGGTCTTATGTTCTTATGGCCTATACTGCTGATAGTTGTAGTCTTGGTGAAAATGAAGATGCCAGGTGGTCCTGTATTCTTCTGTCAAAAGCGTGTAGGAAAGGATGGCAAATTATTTACCTGTCATAAGTTCCGCACAATGATGGTGAAACATAGTGGTTCCACTGTCTCGGTAGCTGGTGATAGCCGCATCACTCCGTTTGGAGCAACTCTTCGTCATTATAAGCTTGATGAACTCCCTGGACTGTGGGATGTACTTATCGGTAATATGAGTTTTGTCGGCCCACGTCCTGACGTACCTGGTTATGCCGATAAACTGGTGGGGGATGATCGTGATGTGCTGAAGCTTCGCCCTGGCATTACTGGTCCTGCTACCTTGAAGTACCGTTTGGAGGATGAGATGATTTCGGAGTATGTGACAAAAAAGCAAACAGAGGGTGACAAGCGTCCAATACAGGAGATTGCTACAGAATACAACGACAATATCATCTATCCCGACAAGGTGCGACTGAACTGCTACTACTATCGTCACTATTCATTCGTTAAAGATGTAGAAATGATTTTTGCTACTGTTTTTGGCTTCAAAGTAAAGTTCGCAGGAGAAGAAGTGTAAGGTTTGAAGGTTGTTTATGTGTAGTACAACATAAATGTTCTAAAGTGATTGGTTGGATCTCATTCTCTACTAAATTATCCAAAAGTTTTGATAACCTTGCTGAACGGACTATCTGAAAGCTGACTACTTGGTGGAATAACTCACTTCATTATGAAAGTGATGCTGGTGTATAAATGGCTGTAACTTATCACAGTGTAATCGGAATGGTGATGTTTCACGAAGATCCTTGCTGGAACTTCATTGGAACTTTTTTCTGCAAAAAATCATTCGCCATACAATAAATCTCTGTAACTTTAGCCTCTGAGAACATTGTGGTAATCGTTTAAATGTTATAATTTAGCACGATACTTAATAAAGTAATAAATACGAATAATGATCCGTTGGTTACATATATCAGACTTACATTTGAATAACCGGAATTTTTCTTCTGACAGGCTTCGTGACGAACTCCCGTCTTTCCTAAGGCAAGAGGGCTTGAAGTGTGACTATGTGTTCTGTACCGGGGATATAAGGTCGGCAAATGTTACGCCTAACGACTTTACGGATGAGATGGCAGATTATCTGAATGATATCTGTAATGCAGTAGATGTATCAAAGGATCGGTTGTATATTGTTCCCGGCAATCATGATGTGGATATTTTTGCTGGTGGAAGAGAGGAGGCAATTCAACGTCTGCTTCCCTATGGTGGTTATTATAAACCAAAGTATGGACACATAGATACTGAGGACTTGGCTTCTATTATGTGTGGCAGAGAAAAATTTGTTGATTTTTTGTCTAAGCTTTACTCTGATGACAGGCTAAATAACTATACAAATGCAGATGTTCCTCATTTCAATATTGAGACACCGGATTTCAATATTCTACATGTTGACTCTACGCTTGCTTATTCCAAAAGTGGGAAAGCGACTGATTTATTGGTTGGATTAGAATCTTTATATTCTGTTATCCGTAATCTGAACAAGCAGAAACCAACTATCTTGCTTACCCATTATTCTATCACGTCTTTGCTTCAGGATGAAAAGAAGTTTCTTTCAGATGTGTTGCAGAAAAATGGTGTGAGACTTTGGTTGGCCGGGCATGAGCACGATCACAATTTACAACGACTAAAATATCTTGATTCTCTTCAGGCAGGAGAGTTGTTTGTTGAGAACGATGCAAACGCAACGATATTAATTGGAGAGTATGACCCTTTAACTTATGATTGTCGCGTTTATGCTTATACATGGTTTCCTGAAGGATGGGCAAAGTATCCCATTATTAATTTAGATGGTGAACGTCTTGATACTTATAGGTTTCAGATGAAACCTGTTGGTGATGGTGGTGTATCAAGGGAACTGGCAGTAGCAAGACAGGCAAATGATCGGTTTGCTCATCGTTTGCCGGATAATTTAGAGCGTGATCTTGTTCCGAAGATTCATTTGAACTGTAACGATTATACCTTAGGAGAACTTCTTGATGCGTCATGGAATACAAATATTCCTCATATTGTCCTCCTCGCTGATGGTGGCATGGGAAAGACGACGATGCTATTGGATTTCTGTAAGTCTGCAGATTATCCTGTGCTGTATATCTCGGTTGAGCAATTAGCGAGTTTAGGCATGGGAATTGTGCAATATTGTGCGAGGTGTCTGTATGAAGGGGATATGGTATTGTTGGACAAGTGTTTAACTACGAAGCATCGCGTACCCACTCTTACAATATTTGTGGACGGCTTGAATGAGGTTGATGGGGCATTGGAACAGGCTTTTGTAAAGGAGATACAGCAATTAAGCTTTCTAAATGGAATTCAAATTCTAATATCTTCCAGATCTGATTTTACTATACGATATAATTTACCGTCTTTTCAAAAAGCGGTTTTGTGTGAACTGAGTGAGAAAAATATTAAAGGTTTTTTTTCAGATGACGAGTGGAGGGATATAGAGCAGTCGCAGGCTCTAATGCGTCTACTTTGTAATCCAATGATGGTAACCATCTATAAGGAAATTTGTTCGGTTGTGAATGATTATAGGAATGTTCCTTTCTTGGATTGGATATTTTCTATAACTTGTGAGACTGACCTTTTTCATAATTACTATGTGGCTCAGCAGGCATTATTGATGCGACGAGAGCAGGTAGATGGTAAAAAGGTACTTTTGTCACAAGTCTGTTTGGATGAAGTCCTTCCGAATATTGCTTATGCTTATGAATCGTCTTTCAGGATAAATATGGAAGATAATAAGTTTAGGCAAAT
>ERZ838577.3532-NODE-3532-length-14725-cov-3.042331_pt1 | contig 14725 bp, 11 predicted proteins | sample MGYA00519682_ERZ838577 | MGnify/ENA primary metagenome ERZ838577 (study PRJEB31850, sample SAMEA3708838) | human gut metagenome | biome: human gut; feature: human-associated habitat; material: faeces | place: China | collected 2014 ...
TCTCCTTGATGTCGGGAGCAAGGGCACGCATGTTTGCCTGCGACTTGAAGCTCTTGTAGGTCAGCGGGAACAGAACAAGCTTGATAAAGAGAGTGAGAAGCAGGATGATTATGCCGTAGCTCTTGATGAATCCGCTCAGGAAGGTGAACACCGGAATGATCACCAGTGTGTTTATCCAACGGAAGATAGGCCAGCCCAGAGGGATGAGGTTCTGAAGTTGCAGATCCTCGCCGGAGTTTCCGCCCTCATCCGCTACGATGCTCTTGTCGAGACGCTTGAGCAGGGGGTATAGGTTTGGTCCGTAGAAGATGTCGACGGTCACCGGATTTTCGGCAGCCGACGAGTAGTTCATCGTGGCCTTGGCGGTGAGGTCTTTCACAAACATCGGGTCACCTTTCAGATCGGTAGAGGCCACCTCGGCGCCGACAAAGTTGCCGCGGGGTATCATCACCGAGGAGAAGAACTGGTTCTTGAAAGCAATCCATCTCAGCTGCTGGTTGAGCGTCTCGCTGTGGTTTCCGGTGTTGCCGAGTTCGTCGGGGGAATCCCCGGCATATTTGTAATAGATGCCGGAGTTACGCTCCTCGAACACGCGTCCGCGCTCGTTGCGCCCCATCTTCTGGTGCCAGATCATCTCCATCGTGGCCACAGAGGGGGGGATCACCTTGCCCATGTCGTTCTGCACCACATCCATGCGCACCACATAGGAGTCTGCAGGGAGTGTATAGCGCAAAGCCCAGAAAGCGCCACCGCCGAGATCAAGTTTCATCATCACGGTGGAGTCGTTGACCACCTCGGGAGTGAAATAGAACGTGGATGTATCGAAACGGCGTGTGGCGGAGGTGAGTATGAAGTTGTATCCTGAATATTCCGGACGGCACACTTCCACATTGGCGGTGTCGATCTTGCCTGTCTTGGGATCGGTGTTGACATAAGTGTCATATTTCAGGAGGGTAGCCCCCGCGATGTTGCCGCCATGATTGCTGATGGAGAGCGAAAGCACATCGTTTTTCAGCTCCACGGTCTTCTCCTCTCCGTCGAGATGGCGGGCGAAACCGCGGTAACGGTCTGCGTCGGCAAGCGCCGCACGCAGGTTCTCCACAGCCGAAATACGGTCCTGCAGCGAAAGACCGGTGCCGAAACGCGATGCCACAAGATCGGCGTAAGGCACCACGGTGTCATTCGCCTGTACGGTGCCAGAAACCTGGTCGCCTGTCACGGTGAGGTCCACAGTCTTGGTGCGGTAGCGCATCGTGGCCGCCGATGTGGTATCGGAGCCGGCAACAGGCGTGCCTGCCTGACGCAATACCGCCGCGATGCCTGCCAGCTCCTCCGGGCGGATGGAATCCACAGTAAGCGACTTGCGGGCTGCGACGGCCTCCTGTTGCTGCTGTTTCTCGGCTTGCTCCTGAAGCTGTTGCTGCATCTTCTGCTGATCCCTGTTGTTGATATACATGAACCCGAATATCACCAGGCCCATCATCAGCAGACCGTATAACGTGTTTTTGTCCATCAATAAGTAGCTCTTATAATTTAGTCAATGGTTTTGTCTCTTTCCTTTTTGTATTTTATCGCGGCGTCGATGAAGCCGATGAAGAGAGGGTTGGGCGAAAGCACCGTCGAGGAGTATTCCGGATGGTACTGGGTGCCCAGATACCAGCGCTTGCCGGGAACTTCCACCACCTCCACCAGGTGTGTGGAAGGGTTCTCCCCCACGCACTGCATGCCTGCTTCCTCGAAACGGGAGCGGTACTCCTCGTTGAACTCGAAGCGGTGGCGGTGACGCTCGCTCACGAGTGTCTTGCCATAGGCCTGCGCGGCAAGCGAACCGGGACGCAGGGCGCAGTCGTAGGCGCCGAGGCGCATTGTGCCTCCCATATTCGAGATGCTCTTCTGCTCCTCCATGAGATCGATCACGTTGTATGGCGTCTTCGTGTCCATCTCCGTGGAGTTGGCGTCGGCAAGACCGAGCACATTGCGGGCATATTCTATGACCATGCACTGCATGCCGAGACATATGCCGAAAGTAGGCACATCATGCTCGCGGCACCATTTGAGTGCCACAAACTTCCCTTCTATGCCCCTGTGGCCGAAACCGGGGGCTATTATCACACCGTCCATCGGGCGCAGTGTGTCGTCGACATTGCTTTCATCCAGTTTTTCGGAATGGATGAATCTCAGGTCGAGTTTCTTCCCCTCGTATGTGACTGCCTGGAAAAGCGATTCGTTGATCGACTTGTAGGCATCCTGCAGCTCCACATATTTACCCACCAGACCTATGGTCACGCTCCCCTCGGCATTGTGCATCTTGTCAAGGAAGCCGAGCCAGGGAGCCATGTGCGGCTCTTTGTCGGCAGGCAGACCGGTCATACGGAGCACTATGCTGTCGAGCCCCTGCTCGTGCATCCTCACCGGCACCTCGTAGATGGAGGGGAGGTCGATGCTCTCCACCACTGCGTCAGGCGCCACATTGCAGAAGAGCGCTATCTTGCGGCGCACTTCGGGGGTCACATGATGCTCGGTGCGCAACACAAGCACGTCGGGCTGTATGCCGAGCTGCTGCAGCTGCTTCACCGAGTGCTGCGTCGGCTTGGTCTTCAGCTCTTTGGCGGCGGCGATGTAGGGCACATAGGTGAGGTGTATGCACACGCTGTCGCGCCCAAGCTCCCACCGGAGCTGACGCACTGCCTCCAGGAACGGAAGCGACTCTATGTCGCCTACCACACCACCTATCTCGGTGATCACGAAATCAAACTGACCCGTTTTGCCGAGCTGCTTCACCTGATGTTTTATCTCGTCGGTGATGTGGGGCACGATCTGTACCGTTTTGCCAAGGTAATCTCCGCGGCGCTCCTTGTCGATCACGCTCTGATAGATGCGGCCGGTGGTCACGTTGTTGGCACGTGTGGTGCGTATGTTGGTGAAACGCTCGTAATGGCCAAGGTCAAGATCAGCCTCATGGCCGTCGACTGTCACATAACACTCTCCGTGCTCATAGGGGTTGAGCGTCCCCGGATCGATGTTTATGTACGGGTCAAACTTCTGGATTGTCACACGGAATCCGCAGGCGATCAGAAGATTGGCCAACGACGATGAAATGATACCTTTGCCAAGCGATGACACCACACCGCCGGTGACGAAAATGTACTTGGTTTCCACTGTAGAAAAGTTTATAATAGCTTTAAACTACGTCTTCTACGAGCCAGATGCCCGCGCCGGGGTGTACGGACGCACATGCACCCCGTAGTGCGTTTCAAACACTACGGGGTGCAAAGTTAATTATTTTTCATTATAATTCCTCAACCTTGCGCTTGAAATCCACCATTTTGATGGCGGCTTCAGCGGCTTCGGCTCCCTTGTTGCCGAGGGATCCACCCGCGCGGTCAAGGGCGTCCTGCTCGGTGTCTACGGTCAGCACACCGAAAATGACCGGAGTATCGCAATCGGCGTTGAGACCGGTGATGCCCTGTGTCACGCTCTGGCATACATAGTCGAAATGCGGTGTTCCGCCTCGGATGACGCATCCGAATACTATCACTGCGTCGAAAAGGCTCGCTTCTATGAGTTGCGACGCGGCGAAGGTCAGCTCCACCGCTCCGGGCACATGAAACACACTTACATCCTCTTTCATGTCGAGACCGGCACCTTTCAGCACCTCCAGGGCGCCTTCGGTAAGGCGTGAGGTGATATGCCCGTTCCACTCGGCGGCCACGATGGCCACCCTTACGTTATCAAGTTCCGGGAGCTTCCCCGAGGGGGCGGCTCCGCTCAATGATGTGCTCACTTATATTATCTGTATTACAAATTAAACGACTTGTGTTTGCGTCAGTTCCCCTGACGGGCCGCATGGCCGAGATAGCCGCCATGATGGCGCATGGCATAGTCCTGACGCGTGAATCCGGTGAGTTTCATCACATTCACCACGAGTATGTCGCCTATGACGGTCATCATAGTGGTGGAGGTGGTGGGGGTAAGCCCGAGGGGGCATACTTCCGGCGCTCCTCCGGTGGGAAGTGTGGCGTCGGCCAGACGGGCGAGCTCGCTCTCTCCGTTGCCGGTTATCACAATGATAGGCACATCGGTTATGAGTCTGCGGGCGAGGCTTACCAGCTCCAGTATCTCGCGTGTCTTGCCTGAATTGGAAATCAGCAGCATCACATCGTCGGGCTGCAGCACGCCGAGATCGCCGTGCTGTGCCTCCGAGGGGTGAAGGTTCACCGCGGGGATGCCTGTGGAGCTGAACGTTGTGGCTATGTTCATGGCTATCTGGCCGGCTTTCCCCATGCCTGAAGTCACGAGTTTGCCGCCACGGCGATGCACATGTTCCACTATCAGCTCCACCGCCTTGTCGTAGTCAGGGGTATACGGTATGTTTTTTATCGCTTCGCTCTCCGCAAGGAGAATATCGCGCATAGTCTGCTCAATCTGCATGTCTTGTCAGGTTATATCTCCCCGGCTGGGGAAACATTAAAAACTGTGGTTTTGCCTGTGATGGCACCTATATCCGGCAAAATTAAAAAATTTCCGCATATTTTCAAACACCGCTCTCAAAACGGCTCAGGTCGGCCACCCATGCGGCGTCAAGCTCCGCCCCTTGCCGTGTCTTCGGATCAAAACCCGCCATGACCACCGTAGCCACGCATTTCACATCTCCTGTGGCGGGGTTCACCACACGCTGCTCAAGCACGAAACTGCGTTGGGAGATCTTCACGCAAGCCGTAAGCACCCCCACATTCTCCCCGAAATATGTGGGGGAGAAGAAGCTCACGTTTATGTTTACTATCACTGTGGCTATCCCGCCCATCTCGAGCGGTTTACCGGTGACAGCCTCGAAATAGCGCACTTTGGCGAGATCCATGAACTGCAGGTAGGCCGAATTGTTGAGGTGGCCGAGCATGTCGAAATCGTTGAAACGGGTCTGGATCTCCACCATGTGGTAGAATGGATGCTGTGCCTCGGGCACTTTCTCGTTGTTTGCCTCGGGCAGTATTACAGGTTCTCTCATATATATAAGCAACTGTTTGGTAACTGTTCAAAAATCATTCTGTCTACCGGTCAGTGTATACGAAGCTCTGTGAGCGCTTCGGCGCCGGCCAGGGAGTTGAGGGCGGCTATGATGGAGGATTTCTGAAACTCCAGTTCTGTCTTCAGGGGAGCCGACGACACATACACATGCAGCACCCCACGGCTCACGTAACGCCGCTGTGTCAGCCGGTTTATCCCGGGACCCACCACATCGGGCCAGTACGACATGGCGCGTTGCTCCATGTATTCGTTTTTCCGCGATGAATTGTCGAGCACCTTGTCAATGATCTGGCGTATGCTCATCGGGTCTGTACGTTTCATGCTGTGGGCTGTTGTTGCGGTGGGTCATCGGCATCGGGTTCCCCGGCCGATGATGCCATAAGTGTGAATGTGCCGTCCTCCACCATCCATGAACGGTGGTCGTTTGCCGACCGGCTCATTATGTGGTCGAGATGGTCGCGGTTGGTGTCGGTGATGAATATTTGTCCGAAAATGTCTTCCGAAACTATTTCCACCAGACGTTCCACGCGGGTGGCGTCGAGCTTGTCGAAAATATCGTCGAGGAGCAGCAGGGGTTTCATCCTGGCCGCCTCCCGCATGAAATCATATTGCGCCAGACGCAGGGCTATGGTGTAGGTCTTGCACTGCCCCTGCGAGGCGGCGCGGCGCACGGGCATCCCGTTAAGCCACAGGTCTATGTCGTCGCGATGCGGCCCCACCGAGGTGTGTCCCACTATCTCGTCGTGGCGGCGTGTGGAGTCGAGGAGCGCCATCAGCCCGTCGGGATTCTCCGACAGATGGCTCTTGAGGCTTATCGACGGTATCTCGCCGTCGGCCGCTATCCGTTCGTAATAACGCCCGAAAATACCGGTAAGGCGTTCCACCCATTCCTGGCGCGCACGTGTGATGTATGCCGCCGAGCGCTCCATGGTCATCTCTATGGCGAGATAGAGCGACGGATCCACGGCGTGGTCGCGCAACAGTTTGTTGCGCTGCTGCAGGGCGCGCCCGTAACGTATGAGATGGTCGAGATAGAGGGGGTCTGTCTGCGAGATCACCTGATCCATGAAACGGCGCCGCTCCTCCCCCGTGCCGCTCACAAGCTCCTGGTCGGCAGGCGCCACAAGCACAAGCGGGAAAGCACCGATGTGGGCGCTGAGGCGGTCATATTCTTTCCCCCCGCGCTTGAAACTCTTACGTTTTCCGGGGAGCAGACCCACCTGCAGCTCCTCGTCGATCCCTTTGCGGTCATATTCACCCCGCATCGTGAGAAACTCCTCACCGCGTTTCACCAGAGCGGCGTCGGCCAGTCCGGTAAAACTCTTGCAGAAGCTCAGGTAGTGCACCGCGTCGAGCAGGTTGCTCTTCCCCATGCCGTTGTTGCCCAGAAAGCAGTTTATCTTAGGGCTGAATCGCAACCGGGCATCGGCGATGTTCTTGAAGTTTGTTATGGCAAGGCGTTTGAGATGCAAAACTTGTAGTTTTAGAAGATTAGAAGTCAGAGCAGCGGAAGTCAGGCAATGAAGGCTCCCAGAAGCACTATCGCCAGGCTCAGCAGGAGCATTAGCAGGGCGGTGCGTGCGAGCAGGGCGGTCAGCGCCCTCCCCTGAAGCGTGCCGAGCTGTTTCCAGAGTGTTATGACACTCAGCAGCTGAAAAATGCTCGGGATGGCTCCCCAGCTGAACTTATACCAGACCGCGCACAGGAGCGCCCATGACGCCAGGCCGTTGAACAGATACAGCCCGCGGGTGAATTTCGCGCCGAAACGCACCGCCAGAGTGAGCTTTCCCACGGCACGGTCATCGTCTATATCGCGGTAATTATTAACTATCAGCACATTGGCACCGAGCAGTCCGATTGCTACAGCCGCCATCCATACCTGCGGGGTACACACCCCGGTCTGCACGTAATATGTAAGGGTCACCGGAGCTATTCCGAAAAAAAATATCACAGCCGCTTCCCCCCACCCGTGGCGCGACAGAGGATAAGGGCCGGTGGAATAAGCCAATGCGCCGACAACGATCAATATTCCGGCGGCGATGAGCCACCATCCGCCCCAGTAGATGAGCGACAGCCCCAGCAGGGCGGCCACTCCGAGCGATCCCAGGGCTGCGGCAAGCATGGAGCGCGGGGAAATGTCCCCTTCGGTGACACCGCGGCGCGGTCCCACGCGCCCTTTGCGGTCAAGGCCGTCGCGATAGTCGAAATATTCGTTGGCGAAATTGGATGCTATCTGGGCGAGCACGGCGAACACAAGGCATATCACGGCAGGAAGCCACCGGAATCCGCCGTCGGCAAGCGCCAGCCCCGTAGCCGTAAATACACCCGCCACCGAAACCGGAAGAGTGCGGAGCCTCATGGCTTCGATCCAGCATTTCAGTTTACCGGGTTTTGACATATGCGGTTATCTAAATGAGGTTCAACAAGTAAACGGTCAGTCAAGGCGCAGTGTGACAAGCCCGGTGGAGTCGAACCGGGGCAACGCCCTGAGTTGCACAGGCGCCATGCGTGCGTAGGGGGTTTCGGAGCCGTCGCCCACCTGCGGCACTCCCGCGGCGAGGAGAGCCTGCTCCACAGCCTTAAGAGCCACTTCGGGAAGATTGTTGTCCTTGCTGAGATGGCACAGGAAGATCTGGCGCAGTTGCGGGGTGTAGATCTGTGCGAGATAAGCGGCCGTGACCTCGTTGTCGAGATGTCCTGTAGCCGAGCGTATGCGCGCCTTAAGATATTCGGGATAAGGACCCGCCTCAAGCATGCTGTTGTCATAATTGGCCTCTATCATCAGATAGTTGGCCTGACGCATGTAATGGTCGGCACGGTCACTCACACACCCCAGATCGGTGGCCACTGCCATGCGGTGGTCGCCTCTGGTTATGAAGAATCCAGCATTGTCGGTGCCGTCATGCATCACCTCGAACGCCAGTATCTCGAAGTTTCCTATCCTGAACGGATGTTCCTTATATATGGCGCGATGGTAATCCTTTATGCGGTTGGATATGCTGTGGCGGCGCAGAAGCCCGTTGAGCGTGCGCGGAGTGCAGTACACCCCGATATGGCGGTACTTGCGCACAAAGGAATAGACGTACCTTACATGATCGGAATGGTCATGGGTAAGGAGTATTCCCTTCACTCGCGTCATAGGTATGCCGTTGCGCTTCAGCTCGAGCACCACTGCGTTGAAATCCACACCCGCATCAATCAGCAGTCCCGTATCGGAATCGCCGATGTAGGCACAGTTGCCCGAACTGCCGCTGCCGAACGATATGAAGCTCAGTTTATTTATGTCAGGAAGCACGTCAAGTGGTGCGAAAGCCCCGTCATCGTCGCTGAAAATATCGGTGCGCCGGCGCTCACGTTCCTCAAGAAGTTTTCTGGCGGCTTCCTCTATATGGGGCGACACAGGAATAGGAGCCACCTCAGGGAACAGATTGTCCCCGAGATTATCGAACAGACCGGTCATCCCGTCGTTCCAGCCACCTTTTTTCTTGAATCGCGCCATAGTCTGAATCAGTTGAACAACAGGAATATGGTGGGCACTTTGGCATAGTCATAACTTGCCTTTGCCCATTGCGAAAGCGGACGGGTGACGATGCTCTCCCCTTTGCCCGTAATATCAGACGCCACACAGAGGCGCAGCTGCCCCGGCAATGCGCGCGACAGCTCGGCGATCAGTTTATTGTTTCTGTAGGGAGTCTCTATGAATATCTGGGTCTGGCGCTCACGGCGTATACGGTTCTCCATCTCGCGCAATCTGGAAGCGCGCTTCTGCGGCTCTATGGGCAGATACCCGTTGAAGGCGAAGCTCTGGCCGTTGAAACCTGAGCCCATCAGTGCCATCAGTATGCTTGAAGGGCCAACCAAAGGCACAACTTTCAGCCCCCTGCACTGCGCCACAGCCACGGCATCGGCTCCGGGATCGGCAACCGCCGGACATCCCGCCTCCGAGATCACCCCCATCGGCTCACCCGCCTCCAGGGGGGCAAGCATCCCCTCCACCTCTTCGGGGCGGGGATGCTCGTCAAGCACCGTGAAAGTCATCAGGTTCACATCTATCGAAGGATCGACACGCTTTATAAACCGGCGCGCCGAGCGCACATTCTCCACCAGGAAATAGCGGATGCGCCTGAGCAGCTCACCGTTGCCCGGCGGCAACACATCGCTCACCCTGGAGCTGTCGCTCAGCGGCACAGGAAACAGATACAGCGCAGCCTCCACAGCCGCGCACTCCTCCGCCGTTTCTCCGGCAATCTGTGTCTTACCTTCAATCATAACCACAAAATTACACAATTCCCCGCATTTCCCAAAAAACATTTTCCCCGGCCACAGCACACCGCCAGACATAAAAACCTGTCCGCATCAATGAAGCCATGTGTGCTTCGGTGGCGCGGACAGGTTTTATGCGTTGTTACCGGGACGAACCCGGAAAACGGATTACTTCACGACGGTTTTCTTACCGTTGACAATGTAGAGACCGGGAGCGGGAGTGCCGGTGACACGGCGTCCCTGAAGGTCATAGATACCTTCGGCATGCGGAGCGGCATTGTCATCGGCTTTCACATCGGCGATGCCGGCACCGGTGCCGAGACGGTCGATAAGCGCTTTGGCCCACACGCTGCCGAGAGCCACAGAGCCTTTGGCGCCGGTGGCGCCACCTTTCTGGCAGTTGTATTTGTCACCCACGGGTGATATCACGAGGTCGTTCTCGAGATAGCGCACCACAGGACTGAAATAATACTTGAAGTCGTCGGACATGGCGGCGGTAAGCATGGTCGCGCTCAGCTTGGCGGAAGAGACCGAGCGGCTGTCAAGCTGCAGGCCATATTCACCCATCGGCTGTGAGGCATACCAGTCAAGTTCGGTATTTCTCACATCGGGGAATATGTCGAGGCTGAAAGCGCGGTCGTAATACAACGGATATTTCTGCCCCCATTCCAGAGTGGAACCATGGCGGTAGTGGTCGCCGGCATCAAATGTGGTGCGGAAAATCTCCTCCCATCTGCCTGCCATTTCCTGATAGAAGGCGGCATCGGCGGCATTGCCGCGCCGCTCGGCTATATAAGCCACAAATGCCATGGCAAGCACGCTCTTCAGACGAAGGTTGGCGCTGTTGTTGATGGCTCCGTCCTCGGAACCCTCGTTGGGGAAATTGGCCACATACTGAGGAAGGATGAAGAGGTCGAGATAGCGGCACAGCGAGGTAAGATATTCGTAGCTGTAATCGCTTATGGCAGCGGCATCAACGCCACACTTGACCGCGGCACCGGCAAGAATGCAGAGGTCTGTGGTGGAGTCCACACCCATGTCGAGGTGCACGCCTGCCATGATCGGCCATGTGCCCAGATGATGGGGAGCATTGCCGTAGGGGCTCGAGAAACCTGGGAACATCTTTATATAGTTGGGCACACCCTCGAAAAGGTCATAGGCGAGCTGTGGATTGTACATCAGGAAGAGCGGGGCGGCAGCCAGAAGCTGATCGGCCTGGGAGATCTGCCATGTGTTTCCGGCGTCGATATTGTAGAGCAGCACGTCACCTGTGTCGGAAACGGCCTGCTTGCACCCGGCGATCACCTGGCGGTAAACCGACTGGCACAGATCGGCATAATTACTGCCGCCGGCTGCCAGAGCGTCATTGTAGATCATGGCGTCGAAGTCGCGGCACGCTTTCAGGCGCGCGTTTACCTCCCCGGCATAAGACACCATCAGCTCATTGAACGACCGGAACGAGCGTTTCCAGGGAGCCGGGAAACGGGCATAGCCGAAGCCTATGGCCATATCGTTCTCGTCCCTGCCCACGAGTGTATAGTCCGATGCCGACGCCACCGATCCCATATCATCCGTGAACAGAAGATTCTTTGCGGTCTTGGCCATGCTCTGTCCGCGGTCCGCGTCGGCCATCATGAGGATATATCCCCAGTTGGCACGATTGCCCTCGGTCATATTCTGTTCGGAGCGTCCCATCTTGCCGAAAGTCATGCCTTCGGTGTCATCTGTGAGGATTTTCACACTTTCACCGGTAGAACGGCGCGCCAGATCGGCCGACAGAGCCATATGGAACTTCACGTCATGTTCCTTCCCGTCGAGCGAGGTCACTTTATATGATATGTAATTCACCGCCGCCTGCAGTGTGGAAGCGTCATTTACCAGAAGCGGAGCGGAGAACACTACAGAGAGGGCCACATTTCCGGCGGTAAAATCGCAATAGGTCTGTGTGGCAGTAATGGTGCATGCAGTCTGTACCGCCTGCACGGAGGTGCCTGTAACTCCCTTTATACCCTTTATGACTTCGGCAGTCTCGTCGCCCAGAAAACGGTAAAGCTCGCCATCGACCTCCAAATATCCCTCAAGAGCGTTGTTCGAGCCACTGAGATGCTTCGTCGTACCCTCGGCCAGGACTGCATTGTGGGACCATACGGAAAGGAACGGATCAGCTGCCAGCAGGGGGATAGCCGGGGAAAGGCGTTTGCCCGCATGCACCGGCGAGAATGCGTCGCCGAACGAAAGCTCCGGAAGCACTGGAGCTGTGTACCCCTCGACTGTCGCGGTGAGATCCGCCACCTTCTTCGGTTTCAGGATCACACTCAGAGGAGAGAACTTAACCGTATTGTCGCTGTAGGTATAGACTTTACCGTTAGGCGCGAAACTATAATTGTACTCACGCCCCGAATGTGCGTTAGCCGGTGCATAAATACCTGTCATAACGCAGTCATCACCCATTTTGACAGCCTCGGAAGGCTCGAGGTCAACTCCTTCAATAAGGAATGGCTCCAGGAGGTCCACACCGGGCATTACCAAATAAGGTTTGTTGGCCTCGATGCTTTCCACCTTTTTCAGTGTCACGTTATTGTCGGCGTAAGACTCATAAGTCCGCACCTTGGTGCCTTCACCGAAGATCCCGGATATTTTCGATGCGGACATGGCAAACGGAATGCAGAGGGTGTTCCACTTCCCGGCATACATCCGCTTGTTCACAAGCACATCTGCCCCGGCTTTGGCTGCGGGCACATTCACTTTTACGTTTTCCGAAATGTATGTGATGCCGTTCATTTCGCAGAGCATCTCCATGAGCTGCTCGTTGATGGCGATCATGCCGGGCACGTCGGGGTGCTCCTCGATCTTGGTTATGTCGTGGAGCTTGAGCACCGGCACCCCGTAATGGTCGCAGATGGTCTGCACACTCTCGTTGATATCGGCGCGCAGACCGTTGTTGAGCATGAAGATCAGCTGCGATTCGGGATATTTTTTCTGCAGGAAATCAATCACATAAGCCGTGCCTCCGCGGAAAGTGCGCTTGTCGGCATCGGTAAAATTGTCCCACACATAATTGCCGATCACCGAGCCGGCGTTGTTGTCGTTGGTGGCGCCCTCCACTATTATGAGGCCGGCCTCGCGGAGATTGTCCACACGTCCTACAAAAGAGTTTGTAAGGTCGGTGGCATTGTTCCAGCTATGGGTGCAGATGGTACTCCCTGAGAAAGAGTTGTTCTGCACAAGCTCCATGCCGCTCGCATGTTCGAAAAGTTTCCACCAGGTCTGTTCCACACTTGCCATGGCGTTTCCGGCATGCGGATACCACTGGGCATTGGGAAGAGGGTCGGTGAATCCCATGAAAGTGGAGTAAGAGTCACCGATCACCGAGAAGCTGCCATACTTCTGTGCCGGTGTCTGCGCTGCACTTCCAAACAGGAATACAGACAGCAGCAATGTAAGGAGTGAAAGTTTTTTCATCTATGTCAGGTAGATTTAAGTAGTATGTTTACAATGCAAAATTAATGATTCTTTCCAGGTAGTCCGGTAATAAAATCAGAAAACGTGCAGGGGAATCCAAGAGAATTACCCTGCACAGATTCATAAACTTATAGACTCAGGTGACTTCATTCACCATACTCTCGAAAGATCGCGCACTTTGGCTTCGGGCTCCTGTCCCTCCACCTTCAGACGGTCGTAGATGGTTGTCGGGAACACGAGTGTCGACATCATGAGCGAGCCATCCTCGGTGGTAAGCTCGACTGAAGACTGGTCCACATAGAACTGGAGCACAATATCGTTTTTGTCGGTATTGAGGTTGCCTACCACGTGGGTCAGCGGGAATTCGCGTGCGGAATATGTGCCGGTCCTGCCGCCGCGGTCGATGATTACACGACGGTTGGCCGCGTCAACCCTCACCTCATACTCCTCACCTGCGGCATTGCCGAGAGTGATCACGCAGTCGCTGCCGAGATTTACAGGCACATTGAGCTGATATGCGTCGGTGATACCGAGCGATACCCTTGCGGGACGCCATTCACCTGCTATTCCTTCAATCTCCTTTGCGATGGTGGTCATGATGATGGGTGTGCCGTTGTATTCCCCGAGCACCAGGTCGCGGGGCAGTGTCATGCTGCTGCGCCAGGGCTTGCAGGGATAGTTGCCCGAGTAGAGCTGATTGTTCATCCAGCCGATGGAAACCCTGCGGTCGCCGGTGTTTGACCATGTCACACTCGCGTAATTGTCGAGTCCCTGCTCAGCCCAGAGAGGGTAGTCATATGCGTCGGGGGTGAATTTCTTGCCGTCGAAAGAGCCTACGAAGTACATCGTGCCCGATCCGCCGCCATTGGGGAATCCGCCGCTTATGTTGACTGTGATGACATATTTCTTCTCACCCTTGTAATCCATGGTGAACATGTCGGTGCACTCCCACACGCCCTGTTGGCAACCGCTGTAACGGCTCACTGCGAATGTGGAACAGATGGTCCATTTCTTCAGGTCATCGGATTTCCATATCTGGGCGGTATGCTCGCCGCCGAGAGCGAATATCATGTACCAGCAATTGTATTCGTCGCTCCAGAACACCTTCGGATCGCGGTAATCGCCGTGTGAGGTGTTCTTGATGACGGGGTTCCCCTCATACTTGGTGAAAGTCATGCCGCCGTCGGTACTGTAGGCGATCGACTGCTGCTCGTGGGCGCCGTGCGAAGTGTAGATGGCCACAATGGCTCCCGCGCCGAAACCCGCGGTATTGTTTTTGTCGACAACGGCACTGCCGGAGTAGATGTATCCGAGTTCATCGGGCATGATCGCCACAGGCTGTTCCTTCCAGTGGAAGAGATCGGTGGATGTGGCATGGCCCCACGACATGTTGCCCCAGTCCTGTCCGCAAGGGTTGTACTGGTAATAAAGATGCCAGATGCCGTCGGCATACACCATGCCGTTGGGGTCGTTGATCCAGTTCTGACGGGGTGTGAAGTGGATCTGCGGACGCCACTGTTCGCGGTAATCTGTGGCGATATCGGGTGTGGGCTGTATCTGGAGTTCAGCCTGGGAACCCTTTTCCCCCTCTTTCACTACCTCCACTATCGTGTCGGCCTCTTTGGTACAGGATGCGAGCATGAGGGCGGCAGCTCCCATGTAGTATATAATCGGTTTCATATATGCTTGTAAATTTTTTATAAATGGGAACTGTGGTTATCTTGTCTTGAGGTATTCGATGGCGTTGCGGGCAATCTTGAGAATGTTGCCGTGATAGGGGTTGTTCATCGGATATGCGCTTACGTCGGGGGTAGCGTCGTCGTTTTTATAGGAGAACTCCAGCGTCGGCTCGGCGAACACGATGCCCTCTTCGACGCCGTAGCGCTTCGCGAACGAGCCGGCCGACAGGTTGCGCACGATGACCTCCAGCGGCACGATGGAAACGCGCTTGACCACCGTTTCGCGCGGGGAAAGC
>ERZ838577.3539-NODE-3539-length-14691-cov-2.909606_pt1 | contig 14691 bp, 11 predicted proteins | sample MGYA00519682_ERZ838577 | MGnify/ENA primary metagenome ERZ838577 (study PRJEB31850, sample SAMEA3708838) | human gut metagenome | biome: human gut; feature: human-associated habitat; material: faeces | place: China | collected 2014 ...
CATTGTTTGATTTCCTCCAAAAATTTTAGTTTGTACCTCTGGCTGTTTCCTCCCCTCTGCTAACCCGTTTTTTTACAAATGGGCACAAACAAAGAGTCCGCAGCCATGCGGAATGCTGAATTATCATAGCACAATGTGAAACGGATTGCAAGAATTATTTCCAAAAAATACGTGAAATTTTCGGCGTTTCTCCGAAAATTCCACGTTGAGCTGTTTTTTATCAGAATTTTTTCCGCCGGCGGCGTTCCAGCGCCGGGTCCCGGTGCTGGGCGGGCTTGTCGATGAGGATGATGTCATCCCCGATCCGCTGGATGCTGTCCCACGGGACGTAGTACTCCTCTCCCCTACCGAACAGCCCGAAAAAACGGGCGGGACCGTAGACGATCAGGGCTGCCGTCTGGCCGTCCGGCATCCGGAGGTCCACGTCCCCCACAAAGCCCAGCCGCCCGCCGTCCGTAATGTTGATGACCTCTTTCCGCCGCAGTTCCCGTATCCGCATCTACGCCGCCCCCTTTCAAAAAATGGTATGCCGATCCGGGACTGTCCTATGCCGCCGGAATCGGCAAAAACCTCCCGTATAGGAAAAACGCGGCAGGGGCATACTGACTCCGTCGAGCTTAACGGCAGGAGGCGGATATATGCAGGGGAAAGTGGAGATCGCGGGGGTCAACACGGCAAAGCTGAAGGTCCTGAAAAGCAGTGAGACCATGGAGCTGCTCCGCCGCAGCAAGGCCGGGGACCGGCAGGCCCGTGAAGAACTGATCGAGGGGAATCTGCGGCTGGTGCTGTCGGTGATCCAGCGGTTCGCGGGGCGAGGTGAAAGCGTGGACGATCTGTTTCAGGTTGGCTGCGTAGGGCTCATCAAGGCCATTGACAATTTCGATATTTCCCAGCCAGTAAAGTTTTCTACCTACGGTGTGCCCATGATCGTAGGCGAGATTCGCCGCTACCTCCGGGACAACAGCGCCATCCGGGTCTCCCGCTCCATGCGGGACACCGCCTACCGGGTCTTGCAGGCCCGGGAACACCTCATGGCGGAAAACCAGAAAGAGCCGACGGTGGAGGAGATCGCCAAGGTGCTGGATATTCCCCGGGAGGAGGTTGTCTTTGCTATGGACGCCATCGTGGAGCCGATCTATGACAGTGGCGGGGATGCCATCTGCGTCATGGATCAGGTCAGCGACACGAAAAACACAGATGAGCGCTGGACGGAGCGCATCGCCTTGAAGGATGCCATGAAGCTGCTGGACCCACGGGAGCGGCGCATCCTGTCCCTGCGGTTCTACGAGGGCAAGACCCAGATGGAGGTCTCCGCCGAGGTGGGCATCTCTCAGGCGCAGGTGAGCCGGTTGGAAAAAGGGGCCATCAACACCATCCGCAAGCACTTATAGGAGAAAAACCGCCGGAGCGCTGCTCCGGCGGTCAATTCTGTATTCCACCGCGCGGTTGCAAGCGAAACGGAACGGTTTTTGAGCATTTTCTTCTGTTTTCGTTTGACCTTTTCTGTCAAAGCGTGTAAAATGGGGCAAAATCATGTTGAGGAGTTCCTGCAAATGGATATGCAAAAAATTTTGGAATACCGCAACGCCCGCAACCGCTTCTGCCAGCGTATCGGCATCACGGTAACGGAGCTGTCCCCCGGCTATGCCAAGGTGGTCAAGACCGTAACGGAGGACGATCTGAACCCCGTAGACGTAGCCCATGGCGGCCTGTTCTTCTCCATGGCGGACAACGCCGCCGGCTCCGCCATGGCGGCTTACGGCGAACAGGCGGTGACGCTGAACGCCCAGTACAATTTCATGCGTGCAGCCAAGGCAGGCGATGTTCTGACCGCCGAGGCCCGGGAGACTAAGCACGGCGGCACCGTCTGCGTATTCGACATCCGGATCACGGATCAGGACGGAAATCTGGACGGCACCGGTACCTTTACCTTCTACAACCTGAAAAAGCCCCTGAAGATTGACTGAGCAAAAAAGGTCTGCCCCGAAGTTTCGGGACAGACCTTTTTATTTGGCTTACTTTTTGAAGCTATCCTTCAGGCTGACGCTGCGGTTGAACACCGGATGGCCCGCCTTGGTATCCTTGTTATCCAGGCAGAAGTAGCCCAGACGCATGAACTGGTAGCCGGGAGCCGTCTTTCCGCCCTCGTGGCTTTCGGCATAGCGGTCCGCGGCGGCGGCCAGACCAGCTTCCACTTTGCAGTCCGTCAGGACCTCCAGAGAGCCGGGATTCAGGCACTCGATGAAGTCCTTGTCGGCGGCGTCGGGGTTGGCGTCGGTAAACAGGTTGTCATAGAGCCGCACCTCGGCATCCACGGCGGTGGCGGCGTCCACCCAATGAATGGTCGCGCCCTTCACCTTCCGGCCGTCGGCGGGGTCGCCGCCCCGGCTGTCGGGATCGTAGGTAGCCAGAACCTCCGTCACGTTGCCGTTCTCGTCCTTGACGCAGCCGGTGCAGGTGATGAGATATGCACCCTTCAAGCGGCACTCCGGGCCGTTGGGGGTCAGACGCTTATACTTGGGGATCGGCTCAGCCATAAAGTCATCGGCCTCGATCCACAGGCTGCCGGAGAAGGGTACTTCCCGGGTCCCGGCAGAGGGGTCCAGCGGATTGTTCTCCACGGTGACGATCTCCGTCTTACCGGCGGGATAGTTGGTGATGGTCAGCTTGATGGGCCGCAGAACAGCCATCACCCGCTGGGCGGTCTCGTTCAGGTCCTCCCGGAGGCAGTGCTCCAGGAAGCCGTATTCCACCACATTGGCGGACTTGGCCACGCCGATGCGGTCGCAGAAATTACGGATGGAACGGGCGGTGTAGCCCCGGCGGCGCAGGCCGCAGAGGGTGGGCATCCGGGGATCGTCCCAACCGGAGACCCGGCCTTCCTCCACCAGTTTGCGGAGCTTGCGCTTGCTCATGACCGTGTGGTCGATGCCAAGACGGGCGAACTCGATCTGGCGGGGATGGGCAGGCAGGTCGCAATGCTCGATGACCCAGTTGTACAGGGGACGGTGGGCCTCAAATTCCAGAGAGCACAGGCTGTGGGTAATGCCCTCCAGCGCGTCCTGAATGGGATGGGCGAAGTCATACATCGGATAGATGCACCACTTGTCGCCCTGACGGTGATGGTGCATGTGGTTGATCCGGTAGATAACGGGGTCCCGCATATTGAAGTTGCCGCTGGCCAGGTCGATCTTGGCCCGCAGGGTCATGGAGCCGTTGGGGAACTCCCCTGCCCGCATCCGGGCGAACAGATCCAGGCTCTCCTCCACGGGACGGTCCCGGTAGGGAGACGTGGCAGGAACGCCGATGTCTCCCCGGTGGGCACGGAACTCCTCGGGAGACAGCTCGCACACATAGGCAAGGCCCTTTTTGATGAGGCCCACCGCCTGACGGTAATCCTCCTCAAAATAGTCGGAGCCGTAGAAGAAGCGGTCACCCCAGTCGAAGCCAAGCCAGTGGATGTCCTCCTTGATGGCCTCCACGAACTCCTCGTCCTCTTTGGTAGGGTTGGTGTCATCCATCCGCAGGTTGCACAATCCGCCGAACTTCTCAGCGGTGCCGAAGTCGATGGTCAGGGCCTTGCAGTGGCCGATATGCAGATAGCCGTTGGGCTCCGGCGGAAACCGGGTATGGACGGTCATGCCTTCAAACTGTCCGCCCTGGGCAATATCCTCCTCAATAAACGTGTGGATGAAATTGCGGCTTTCGGGGGCCTCCGCCGCCGTGGTCTTGATCTCGTCAGCCATTGCTGTCAGTCCTTCCTGAAAAAATCTATCATAAATTGGCATTATACAGAAGCTATGGAGAAAATGCAAGGAAAATCCGGCGTTTTCAGCCGAAACGTCGAAAAGTCAAGGAACGGTTGTCAGTTTGCTTCCTCCCGGGGTCCCGGCAAAAACTCCTCCCCGGCCGCCGTCATGGTCAGACTCCCGGCGGAAAGCTCCGTCAGCCGGAGCTGGAACGTTTCCGCAGTCCCGGCGGGAAATGCCGTCCGGAGGGTGATGTCCGCGCCGTATTCCGCGTCCCGGACCACGCCGCCGGTGGCGGCCACCTCCAGCTTCATCCGCTCCAGCAGCGGATAAGTGCAGGGCACGTCCCACAGCGTCCAAAGCCCCATCCGGGCGATCCCGGCGGCGGTCAGCGCATCAGCGGCTCCCTTGGTGTAGGCTCTGGTCAGCCCCCCGGCTCCCAGCAGTACGCCGCCGAAGTACCGGGTCACAACGCAGCACACGTTCCAGACCTCCTGCCGCTGGAACACGTTCAGCATAGGCTGGCCCGCCGTGCCCTGCGGCTCGCCGTCATCGGAGTAGCGGACCACGCCGCCCTCTTGCAGGAGGTAGCACCAGCAGTTGTGCCGGGCGTCATAGTATTTCTTTTTCATTTCCTCGATGCGGGCCCGGGCCTCCGCCTCCGTCTCCACCTTGTAGAGGTGGGTGATGAAGCGGGAGCGCTTTTCCGTAAACTCGCTCTCGGCGTCCTGATAGGGGACGATGTACTCCGTCATGCAAACTCCTTTTCACCGGAAAAAGCCAGCCATTCTTCCTTTTTCAAGGCGTAAAACACCGTTTTGTTGGTCATTCCGATGACATTCGTTGTCTCTTTCGTGAACTGATAACGGAAGCCGCACTTCTCAATGACCCGACGAGACCGGCTGTTCCAGTCATAATGCGAGCACCAGACGGCTTCCAGCCCCAGCGTCTCAAAGCCGAAGCGCAGCAGTTCTGTTGCAGCCTCCGTCATAACGCCATGGCCCCAATACGGCCGTCCCAGCCAATAGCCCATCTCCCGCTGCTCTGTGGCAGACAGCTCCGGAAAAATCTCCGATGACGGCTGAAGGCCCACCGCTCCCAGCAGTGCGCCGCTCTCTCTGCTGAGAATCGCGCAGACCTCCGGCGCGCTGAACACATCCCGGATGACCTCCCGGCTTTCCTCCACGCTTCCGTGGGGTTCCCAGCCGCACATGGGTCCGATCTCCGGGTCCGACGCCAGAGCGTACAATGCCTCGGCATCCTCCTCCCGCCAGGAGGCGAGGAGCAGCCGCCGCGTTTTCAGCGTGATCATTCCCAGTCCTCTTTCGGCGGCGTCCAGTCCGGGGTATAGTCTCCGATCTGGCCCAGCACCTTGGGCGGGCACACCGCCACAATGTCAATGGTCTCGCTGTATTCCACGGATTCCACCTTGGCCTCCCGGTACAGCATATCCAGCAGGCTGCCCTTGTCATACGGCAGGTGGATGGTCACCCGGCGGGTGCCCTTGTCCAGCCGCCGGTCGATCATTTCCAGCAGACGGTCCACGCCCTCACCGGTCCGGGCGGAGATGGAGCAGATGTCAGCGCCGTGGGGCCGCAGGTCACCGGCCTCCACACAGTCGCACTTATTGAATACGTCGATGCGGGGGATCTCATTGGCTCCCAGCTCCACGATCAGCTTCTCCACAACCTCCGCCTGATGCTGCCATTCCGGGTTGGACACGTCGATAACATGAAGCAGCAGGTCGGCATACTCCAATTCCTCCAGCGTGGCCTTGAACGCCTCCACCAGCTGATGGGGCAGCTTGCGGATGAAGCCAACGGTATCGGACACCACCACATCCATTGTATCGCTGACCGTCAGCAAGCGGCTGGTGGTGTCCAGCGTGTCGAACAGCCGGTTATTGGCCGGGATCGCAGCGCCGGTAAGCTGGTTCAGCAAGGTGGATTTGCCCGCGTTGGTGTAGCCAACGATGGCCACCACCGGGATCTCGTTCTTCTGCCGCTGCTGGCGCTGGGTGGCCCGGACACGGCGTACCTCTTCCAGATCCGCCCGGATCTTGTCGATCTTCTTGTTGATCAGACGGCGGTCCGTTTCCAGCTGCGTCTCGCCGGGGCCCTTGGAGCCGATAGGCCCCTTGCCGCTGGTGCCGCCCTGACGCTCCAGATGGCTCCACATACCGATCAGCCGGGGCAGCAGATAGCGGTACTGGGCCAGCTCCACCTGCAAGCGGCCCTCCTTGGTTTTTGCCCGCTGAGCGAAAATATCCAGGATCAGGCCGCAGCGGTCCAAAACCTGAACGCCCAGCAGCTCCGTCAGCACCCGCTGCTGGGAGGGGGAAAGGTCATTGTCGAAAATGACCATGGTAGCACCTACATTTTCAACGTAAAGCTGCACCTCCGCCACCTTGCCCTCCCCGATGAAGGTCCGGGGATCCGGCGTGGCCCGATTCTGGAGAACGATGCCGGCAGTCTCGCCGCCGGCGGTCTCCACCAGAGCGGACAGCTCGTCCATACTTTCCTCGGTGGCACTGTCCTCCCGCAAAACCGGGGAGTTCAGGCCCACCAATACAACTTTATCTCGAATTTCTTCCTTTTTCGGTAACAAATGTGTCTCTCCTTGCGTTTGGGAGGCCCCGTGTCAAATGGGTTTCCCATTTCATTGATGTGTCCAGTATATCCGAATTTTGAAAAAATGCAATAAAAAAGCAGTGGTCTGCGGATGCAGACCACTGCTGGATGTGACGAAGTGTACAGGCTTACTTGTTCAGGCCGAACTTCTTGTTGAACTTGGCCACGCGTCCGCCGGTATCGACCAGCTTCTGCTTGCCAGTGAAGAAGGGGTGACACTTCGAGCAGACTTCCACCTTGATATCACTCTTGGTAGAACCTGTCTCAATCACATTACCGCAGGCGCAAGTAATAGTAGTCTGCTGATAATTGGGATGGATTCCTTCCTTCATTGCTCTCGTTCACCTCTTTCTGGTACAAAACTACCTCTACGGAGCTTTCACCCCACAAAAGCTAAATAAGCATATCACATCGGAACACAGATTGCAAGCATTTTTTCCGGTTTTTGCGAAAAAGCTTGAAATCACGAGATTTCCACGGTTTTCCCGGCTTGCAGGAAGTACAGTGCCTTCCGTGTCACCGCCTTTTCCAGCACCCGTTCCAGCGCCAGAGAGTATGCCGCCAGCTGGCCCCGGTACAGCTCCGCGTGCTGCGCCACATCTTTCTCCGTCTGTACGAAGTCGGTCTTAAAGTCCACCACCGTGATGCCCTCCGGCGTTTCAAACCAGCAATCCACCACGCCTTGCAGCAGGATGCTGTCCTCCTCCGCGGCTGCCGGGTCATAATCCCGGGCCAGCATCAGCACCGTGAACCGATACTCCCGCGCCGCCGTTTCCGCCTGCCGCATTTCCTCAGCCAGCGGGGATCCCAAAAAGCGCCGCAGGGCGAAAATGTCCACAGCCGCCGCCTGCTCCGCCGTCAGCTTGGCCTCCAGCCGCAGCTTTTCCACCTGTCCGGGCACATCCAAATTTTGCAGATCCAGATACTGCAAGACAAGATGGGTGGCGGTGCCCCGCTCCGCCGGTGTCAGTCCCTTTTTCTCCCGGCGGAATTTCGGCTGGACAAGGGGCCGGATATAGGGCGTGTGGTAGGCATCTTCCGCGATCTCCTGATCCAGCGCCCGGCCCTTTAGCTGCGTGGCGGTGAGTTTGGCGGGGAGAGTTGTTTCCCGCTGATAGGGATACCGGAAGGTCAACAGCGCCGGGTCAAAGAGCGTTTCTCCTGCATCCTTCTCCGTGTCGGACACGGCCACTCCGGGCGCCCATCCGAAGTCATCGCCGTCATGGACGAACACCTGCCACGGGGCGGTATCTCCGGTATACAGACCGCCCGCCATCACCCCGGCCATATCCCGCAAAGGCGCGGCCTCCGGGCGGCACAGCAGCGGCAGTAAGATCCAATCTCCGAAGCACTTCCCCTCCGCCACCACCTCCGGCATGACGGGACAGGCCGCGGCGGCGGTCAGCTTTTGAAGGCGCTTTTCCGCGCCGTACAGCGCGTCTACCAAAATCAGCTTTTCCTTTGGCCGGGTCATGGCCACATACAGGATCCGCTGTTCCTCCGCAAGATTTTCACGGCGAAGCTTTTCTTCCAGCGCCAGCCGGGCCATGGTGGGATAGCGGATCTTCCGCTTCAGGTCGATGCACAGAGGGCCAAGGCCCAGTGCCGGGTGCACCAGCACCGGCGTATCGAAATCCTGCCGGGAAAAGGCGTGCTCCAAATCGCAGAGGAACACGATGGGAAATTCCAGGCCCTTGGATTTGTGAATACTCATCATCTGAACGCCGCCGCTCCCTCCAGCGGTTTTCACGGCGGGAGCTTGTCCGGCGTCAATGAGCCGCCGGAGCTGTGTGATGAAGGCGAACAGCCCCCGGTAGCCGCTGCTCTCAAAGCGCTCGGCATGGCGGGTCAGGGCCACCAGATTTTCCTGCCGGACGCCGCCCTCGTCCATAGCGCCGAAGATGCCCGGCAGATGCAGCGTATTGTAGATATGCCACAGCAGGCGGCACACGCTCATGTCTGCCGCCGCGTCCCGCAGTCCGGTCAGCATCGTCAGGAACGCTTGTACGTCCTCGCCGCCGTCCGCCAGCAGAGCGTCATAGAAGTCTCCCTCCCGGTCACGGCTGCGGATCTCCGCCAGACGGTCCGGCGTAAAGCCGAACACCGGGGAGCGGAGCACGGCGATCAGCGGCACATCCTGCCGGGGATTGTCGACGATCTCCAACAGGGCCAGCGTCACGGAGATCTCCGGGGTCTGGTAGAAATCGCCGCTTTCCTCAAAGGAGCAGGGCACATCCCGCTCCGCCAGCGCCTGAGCGAAGGCGGCGGACCGGCTCCCCGGAGAGCGCATCAGGATCACGATGTCCTCCGGGCGGCAGGGCCGCAGCGTACCGTCCTCCCCGGTGACGGGATAGCCCTCATCCAAAAGCTGACGGATACGCTGCGCCGTGAACCGGGCCTCCGCCAACAGCCGTTTCACCGGGCGCTCATTTGCCGCCGACTTCTGGTGGGCGGAGATGAGGTGGAATTCCGTCTCGCAGTCCTTCCGGGGCGGGTAGTACTCCGCACCGAAGTGGAGGGACTCGTCCTCGCCGTATTCCATCTCTCCCATCTCCGCCGACAGGATGTTGGAGAAGACGAAATTGGCCGCGTCCAAAATCTCTCCCCGAGAGCGGAAGTTTTTGGACAGCAGAATTTTGCGGTCCTCCCCTTCCGCTGCATTTTCAGCAGGTGTGAAGTTGCGGTACTTGTCAAGAAAAATCGTAGGGTCCGCCAACCGGAACCGGTAAATACTCTGCTTTACGTCCCCTACAGTAAAGAGGTTTTTGCCTTCACGGGACACCGCCCGGAAAATGGCGTTCTGCACCTCGTTGGTATCCTGATACTCGTCCACCAGGATCTCCCGGTAGCGGCCCGCCACCTGACGGCCCAGTTCCGTAGGCGCGCCGTTCCGCTCCACCAGCAGGCGAAGGGCCAGATGCTCCTGATCGGAGAAGTCGGCGCAGTTCATCCGCAGCTTTTCCGTCCGGTAAGCGTCGGAAAAGTCTGCCGTCAGCTTCAAAAGGGCTGTCATGGCAGGGGCCATGGTCTGAAGGTCCTCCATGGCCTCCGTATCGCTGACCGCCAGCATGGGAGCCAGCTTTTTGGCGGCAGTTTTGGCGTTCTCCCACAGCCCCTTCAGTCTCACGATCTCCGGATCATCCGCCATTCCCTTCGGCGTGGTGAGCCGGGGGAATTCCAGTCCATCCAGAGAAACGCGGGCGGCCTCCCAGTTCTGTGCTGCCGCCAAGGGTGCGAAGCTGCGGCTGGCCCGCAGAAATTTTTCGCCGTATCCCTTATAGAGATCCCCGCCCACGGTGGACTGTCCCGCCCGCCGCAGCGCTTCCATATAGTGAAACCCCTTTTGACGGATGACCGCCAGCAGCTCGGCGGCGTAGGGCGTTTCGTCGAAGTCCCCGCTCCGATTTTCCCAGATCGTCCGATTTTCCGCGAGCCAGTGTTCGGGATCGGCGTGGCTTTGCAGCTTTTCGTAGGTTTCCAGCACCAGATCCTCCAGGGCGCTGTCATCCCGGCCCGCGCCCAGCGTATCCGCCAGCAGGGCGCCGCCCTCGTCCAGTTCCTCGTAAAACCGCTCCAGTACCCGGGTCAGCACGCGCTGGCGCAGGAGCTTTGCGTCATTTTCGTCCAGCACCCGGAAATCCGGCGTCAGGGTATAGCGCTCTCCCTCCTGTGCCAGAAGATGGGTGTTCTCCCGCAGCAGTGCCGTGCAGGCGTCCACGGTCTTGATGTCCGCCTGATACACCCGCAAAAGCTGGCTGCGGAGGTGTCGGTCCTCCGGGGTCTCCGCCATCCGTTTGGACAGTTCGGCGGCGATCTTGCTCCGCAGCTCGGCGGCGGCAGCCTTCGTGTAGGTGATGATGAGAAAATCATCGATATGGCAGTGGTCTTCCGTCACATATCGGAACAGCCGCTCCACCAGCACCTTCGTCTTGCCGGACCCGGCGGCGGCAGACACCAGCAGGCTGCCGCCCCGGTTTTCCACCGCCGCTTGCTGCTGCTCCGTCAACTTCAGCTTTGCCATGGGTCACCGCCTCCTTCCTCAAGTTCTTTCCAAAATTCCTCCGGCTTCACCGGCAGGATGTACCGCAGACGATCCCGATCCCGGCCATCGCGGAACTGACAGGCGGAGACCCAGTCGCAGAAACGGCATTGGCTGTCCTCCTCGCTGTGGCAGCAGGGATCCGCGTCGATGTTGCCGCTGCGCAGCTCGTCGGAGATCTGGCCCAGCAATTTGTCCACATACGTGCCCAGTTTTCCCAGCCGGGCGGCGGAGGCAAGGCTCCCGGAGAGATTTCCGTCCTTGCCGACCCGCAGCGGCAGATAATGGGGCTCCGTCAGGGCCTCATGCTCCATGGCCTGTAACACCGCCGGGTCCTCCAAGAGAAGTCCGGAGCGTTTCAGCATCTTTTCCCGCTCCTTTTGCAGAGCCTCCGGGGAGATGCCCCGCTCCGCCGGCAAAATCTCGTCCCGGGCGGGGAGATACAGCACGCCCGCCGGCTCGATCTCTTTTCCGAAAAATTCCGCCCCCTCCTTTTGCAGGGCAAAGAGGTACAGCAGCATCTGAATATCCAGTCCCATGCGGACGTTGGCCAGATCGAATTTCTTCTTGCCGGATTTGTAGTCCACCACCCGGAGGTACAGCTTATCGTCCTTGATCCAGCCGTCCACCCGGTCCACCTTGCCGCCTACCCGCAGCTCCCCGTCCGGGCGGGAAATGGTGACGGCGGGCAGTGTTCCGTCCTTCCCTCCGAACCCCAGTTCGAAGGCCATGGGGACAAAATCCGAGTGGCGCAGTTCCTCCGCCACCTGGTCAATGATAGCGTAGGCGTTGGTCCGCAGACGGTTGAACAGATACCGGAACCGGGGGGTACGGTTCTGGAAATTGTGCAGCTCCTGTTCCGCGTATTGGTCGATATATTGTCGGGTCAGGCGGTGAAGTTCTTTGTTATCCACCGCGGCAAAGCCGCCCTGCCCCAGTACGTCCCGGGTGACGTTTTCCAGCAGATAGTGGAGAAACGTGCCGATCTGGGGCGCGTCGAAGGAGGCCGGTTCCCGGGGTTTGGCCCGCAGACCGTACTCCATGAAGTAGGCGAAGTGGCAGGAGCTCATCCGTTCCAGCCGGGAGGCGGTCATGGAAACCCGCTCTCCGTAAATGGCCCGGACTGCGGCGGGAGACAGACTGCCCCGTCGGGCCGCGGCGGCCCGCTCCATGGCGCTTAAATGCCGGGCACAGTCCGGCTCCTGCTGAAAATATCGCCACAGGGGGCCGTCGGGGTCCTGTCCCGCCATTTCCAGCGCAGGTTCAACGGCTGACAGGCGATATGCCTTGTCAGCTCGCTCGTGTTCCACACGCAGCTCCGGGAATAGTTTCCGCAGCCGCTCCACCACAAACGCGGGGCGCAGTTCGCTGCCGGAAACATCCGTCACCGGATAGCTCACCGTCAGGCCCGCCGTGGGCTGGGCAAGCGCGGCGTAGAGGTTTTGCAGTTCAATGCCCATCCGTTCCATGCCGGTGGGGGCCAGCTCGACGCCCCGGAGGGCCAGCGCCTGACGGTCATCCTCGTTCAGCAGGCCGCCGCTCTGACCGGGGTCCGGCAGCACGTGGTCATTGGCTCCCAGCAAAAAGAGGTAGCTTGTGGTATGCCGGTCATTCCGGGTGATCTCACTGACGGACACCTGATCCAGCGCCACGGGGATGGTACCCACGCTGTACTGGGTCAGCACCAGTCGGAACAGCCGCTCAAACTCGCTCTGTTCCAAGTGTTCTTCCCCTAAAATTTCCACAAACTGATCCAGCACACCGCAGAGGATCTCCCAAAGCTGAGCGGTCTCCTCCGCCTCCTGCATCAGGCCTGCCTCCGCCTGGGCGTGCATCCGCTCCGTCAGGGCCGTTTCCAGCTTCAGTTCTTCCATAAAGCCATACAGGGCCTCTACATAGTCCCGGGCCGTCTCCCCGGCCTTCAAGCCCGCCGCCAGACGTTCCAGCGGCTCCCGCACCCGGCGGCGCAGTTGATTTACCTGCGTCAGCACGGCCTGCCGCCGGTCGTTCCACGGCGCGCCGTAGCCGTCCGGGTTTTCCGTCCAATCCTCGTCACGGAGCCACGTCTGGCCGTGGATGTCCCATTTCAGAACATAGTTTTCCAGCAGGTCACATTCTTCTGCCGTCAGGCCCGCCAAACCGGTTTTCAGCCAGCGGAACATATCCTCGTACTCATAGCCGTTGGAGATGGAGGACAGCACGCCGGTCAGCAGGCTCAGCACCGGCTTTTCCAGAATGTCGCTGCGGCGGCTGAGATACACCGGGATCCCGTACCGCTCGAACACCGTTTCGATGGTCCCGGCGTACTCCGTCATATTCCGGGCCGCCACGGTGATGTCCCGACAGCGGCACTTCCCCGCCGCCAGCAGACGGCGGATGTCGGCGGCGGTCTGCTCCACCTCGGAATAGACAGTGGCGGCCTCCCGGAGCCGGATGGCGGCGCTGTCGCCCTCATAGGGCAGATTCTCCCCAAAGAAATGGCGCTCCAAATGTCCAAGTGCTGACGGGTCCTCATTTGTTAAGGATAGTAGCTTTACAGGTTTCCCCTCAGAAGCGGCCAACCGCTCCAGCATGGACATGGTTTTCAGCGTGGGTTCAAAGATCTCCTCCCGGCTGTTGACCTCCCCTAACAGCGTGACCGTGACAGACCGGGCCTGCCGCAGAAAAATCGCCAGCGCCCGCCGCTCCTGCGCGTTGAAATAGGTAAAGCCGTCGATGAAAATGTCCTTGTCCCGCACATACCTGGACTCCTCCAAATGGTCGCAGAGCTTGGTCATCCGGTCCCGTGCGTCCAGACCGGGACGGCGGAGCCGGGCCTCATAGGCGGCGTAGAGCAGACTCAGATCCGTCAGCTTGTCGTGGGTGGCGCCGTCTATGTCCTGCGCCTGCTGATACAGAATCTCCGGGGTCACCTCGTAGCTTCGCAGTTCGTCGAACAGCGCCAGCATCTGTTCCAGAAAGCCCACCTTCTGCGAGGGCTTCCGATACACGGTCATCTGAGGGGCCGTTTCCAGCAGCGCCCGCTGGAGCGTCAGCAGCTTGCCGCCGTTGTCCAACGTCACATCCGCGATGCCGCCGGTGATGCTCAGCACTCGCTCGCCCAGCCGCCGAAAACTCAGCACCTCGGCATGACGGCTGGCGGTATCGCCGCAGGCGCGGCACACGTCCACCTCCGCCTGATGGGAGGCATGCTCCGGCACCAGCAGGATCTGCTGGCTGCTCTCCCCCAGTTCCGCCATCCGCCGCAGCATGGTATCCGATTTTCCCGTTTTGGCACGGCCGATCAAGATCGTCAGCATAGTGACCTCCCGCAGTTTGTTTTTTTCTCATTCTATCACAACACCGCCGCCAAAAACAGACCCGATTGCCTTTTTTTCGCCGCCATGCTACAATGGCTTCGCTATGAATTCTGACATACAGGAGTGATCGTCATGCCCCATATTCCACAGGGCACCACGGATACCGTGGCCCTCGAGCTGTTTGAACCGGCGCTGGACGCCGCCCTGCGCCCCTCCCCGGATTACGATGTAAGCCGCTGGCTCTATGTGCCCAACACCTATTCCGAATACCGTTACATTTTAGGCACCCGGGGCCAAAAGTCTCTGATCTGCGTGGGGATCAACCCCTCCACCGCCGCGCCGGACGCTCTGGACCCCACCCTCCAGTCCGCCCAGCGGATCGCGCTTTCCAACGGGTACGACAGCTTTTTGATGTTCAACGTCTACGCCCAACGTGCTACCAATCCGGATGATATGGAGCTGACCTACAACGCCCAGCTCCACCAGGAGAATCTGAAGGCTTTTGACTACGCCCTCTCCCTGGACCGGGGCGGAGCGCCGGCCATCTGGGCCGCCTGGGGCACCATCATTGAAAAGCGGCCATATCTTCCCCAATGCGTACAGGATATGATCCAGGTAGGTAGCGCCCGAAACGCAGTCTGGTACTCCGCGGGGAAGCGTTCTAAAAAGGGACATCCCCACCACCCCCTCTATCTGAGGCGTGACAGCGCTCTGGAGCCATTTGACGCGCAATCTTACATCACGCAGCTTTTATCGGATCAGGACGCCATCTGACCCTATCCGAGAAGATCCTTTGTATTCTATCCAGTCGATGTGAGCGGTAAAAATCACAACCCGCCGCCTGCGGCATACAGACGGCGGGTATTTCTCTGTTCCTTTATCTAGTAGTAGGAGTACAAAACAGGGAACGGACCTGGTGCAGCAGCCCGGTTCGTTCCGTTCTTCAGGTGCACGCCCGATCCTGCTGGATCAGC
>ERZ838577.3541-NODE-3541-length-14663-cov-3.093305_pt1 | contig 14663 bp, 19 predicted proteins | sample MGYA00519682_ERZ838577 | MGnify/ENA primary metagenome ERZ838577 (study PRJEB31850, sample SAMEA3708838) | human gut metagenome | biome: human gut; feature: human-associated habitat; material: faeces | place: China | collected 2014 ...
CCGCCAAAGCGGTGGCAGCGCCCACATACTGGGTGATACTGCCCACATCAAAGGCTCCTGCCCAGGCTTTCAGGCAAGTGAACACATAGGTAACACCGGTAACGATGGCAGTGATGCTCACACCAAGGGCAGAATAAATCCCAAGGGGACCTCTTGCACATTTGGCAAGTTCTCCATCTGCGCTAAAAATATGGCATTTCTCCCAATAAGCAGATATTAAATTCTGCTGATTGTACATCCGAATATCCGCACTGCGTCCCTTTTTGCTGCCAATGAAGCCGAAGTAACCGAACAGGCGGTTGCCTAACGTAGCTTCCTCCGAAGCATTCCCCCAATAGGTATAGGCCTTTGCATTGAACTTTCCCGCCAGGAAGGTGACCGCTAGCATCACTGCGGCAAGCACAGCAATAAACAGCGGGTGATTGAGCACCGTCAGCCAGCCGGCATTCCCCGGCACAGGCGCAGCAAAGAGGCTTACAGTCAGGGCAATGCCGCTGAGGATGCCCACAATGCCCTTAAAGCCGTCATGGAAGATGTAGGGCACCCGCGCCAATCCCCAGCTGGACCAATTCTCATTTTGCTGAATTTGCTGCCGCAGGTCATGGGTTTCCTGCTTGTCTAAATCCGCATAATCCATGGAAAATGCCTTACGGATGAATAGGATTTCCTTCCGCCCCCAAATGTCGCTGAGCAGCGTTTCTTTTCGCTGATTGAGGAATGCTTTGGCAATAGCAAGCAGACCCGTGGTCAGAACGCCTGCCGCCACCCATTTCCACAGCACCTCCGGTCTGCGCAGAAGTGCCAGCTCCCGCAGGATTGCGGCGGAGAAAAAGACCGTCACATACGGAAGCAGCGCCTCCACTCCGGCATGAAGGGCATACACCGGGAATAGTCTTGGTCCGATTTTATGCAGCTCCTTCAATGCCCGCAGGTGCTGCTTCATCGCATAGCGAAGGGTTATTTTCTTTTCCATTAAAAATCCTTCCCTTCCTGATAATAGCGGCTCTGCACCTCAAAGAGCTTTGCATATGCGCCGCCCCGTGCCAGCAAGCCCTCGTGGCTCCCCTCCTCTGCAATGCCGCCGTCTGCCAGGAAAATAATCCGGTCGCAGAATCGGGTGGACGCCAGCCGGTGGGAGATGAAGATGGCGGTCTTCCCTGCTGTCATATCATTGTATTTCATGTAAATGTCATTTTCCGCTATGGGGTCAAGGGCAGCGGTTGGTTCATCCAGCATCAGGATGGGGCCATCCTTGTAAAGTGCCCTTGCAAGCATCAGCCGCTGGGTCTGGCCGCCGGAAAACAGCACGCCATCCAGATACACATCTCTGCCCACATGGGTCTTGGTGCCCTTTGGCAGCGCCGCAATTGCCTGGGTCAATCCCGCCTTTTCAATGCAGACGGCAACCTTTTGCTCATCAATATGGTCTGCCGACTGACTGATATTTTCTTCTACCGTCACATCCAGCAGGGAGTACTCCTGGAACACTGCACTGATGAGCCGGTAGTACTCCCGGCGGTTAAATGTACGTACATCCTGTCCGTTGAGCAATACCTGACCTTCGGTTGGATCAAACAAGCCGCACAGGAGCTTCACCACAGTCGTTTTGCCTGCACCGTTCAGGCCAACGATAGCCAACTTTTCCCCGCTGTGGACGGTCAGATTCAGATGGTGAATGGTATCGTGGTCTGCGCCAGGGTAGCGGTAAGATACGTTTTCCAGCCTCAGCTCGTAGCGTTCTGCTTTGGGAATTTTCTCGCCCCCTTCAAACCGGAAGGGTTCAGGATATTCCAGGAACTCCCGCACCTGAGAAATATCCAAGCTCTCCTGGTGCAGCTTGACGCTGTGCTGCAAAATACCCATCACCCAGGTGGTAAAGGTGGACACTGCGGTGAAATACAGAAGGAACTGCGGAACGGTCAGATTTTGTTTCAGCGCCATGTTCAGCAGGTATACATAGGCGATGCCGTTTCGTGCCATGGTAAGCACAGCCTCAGTAACATCCGCCAGCAAAAGCTTGCGCTCCACCTTATATAGATAATCCAGATAGGCATTGTGGACGCTGTCAATCATGTCATCAAACCAGTTTTGAAGGCCGAAAATCCGCACGTCCTTTGCCAGCTCTACCGATTCTGCCTTGTCCCGGATGTAGCGCTTCTTTGCATAGTACTTTTCTTCTTGTTCCCGCTGGGTGAACTGCCAGCTATTCACGCGCCGGGACACCAGGAAGCCAGCAAAGCAGGTAATCACAACCACCGCCAGCAGCGCCGGACTGATACCGGACAAAATGGTCAGGTACACTGCAAACCCGCCAATGTTTTGCAGCAGGCACGTCAGAGTCTCCCAGATATGCTCCGTTGCCGCTTGATTGGAATCGCCTGCCATGCTCGTCTTTTCCCGGAGCATGATAAAATCAGCCTTCAGGGTATTAGGATAGGAGGTTGTGTTGTTCTTCTGCCCCAGCAAACCAATAATGGCGGAGCGTACATCAACCCGTGGGAACAAAACATTGTGCTCAATGTAATCCTTGGCTCCAATGGCAAAGAACAGCGCCAGGGTAAAAAATCCGATGGTCGCCAGCAGGCTGCCCAAGGGAGCGTGCTGCTCTACCCGAGTCAGTATTTCCGGCGCAATATACAGCTGCGTCAGGTTGTACAACACCTCCAGTCCTGCCGACAGGATGCAGAACAGGAGCACCCGCCTGCGGGTATTCCAGGCGATTTTTGTCATCCACCAGACATTTTGAATGACATTATACTTCGGTTTCGTTTTTTCTTTCATGTTGCCTCACCTCGTAACCGTACTCTATCATAAAAAATCGTCCCCGGTTTATTCTGGGGACGAATTGTTATTCTGGGGTGACGAATTGCACGCTCAGGTCTGCGGGATGAGAATTTCCGTTGTGAATGCCCCATCCTCAGAATTGCGGCTTAAATAACCACCCAGGCGATCAATGATGTTATCAATCCGCACCAAGCCGAAGCCGTGACCGTCTCCTTTTGACGTTTTGAATATATTTCCAAACCTATTTAACTTCCTGCCGGATGTGAAATTGGTAAAGGAAATATAGAGCTGTGTGCCTTTCATGTCCATGTACACCCGAATCTGCCGTTCCCTTTCCGGCAAGGACAAGCTGGCCTCTATGGCATTATCAAATAAATTTCCAAGAATACAGCACAAGTCCAGCTCGGACATTTGCAGCTTCACCGGAATGTGGGCATCACAGTGAACCGCAATGGATTTGGACTGCGCCAGGGAGATTTTGCTGTTGAGGATGGCATCCGCCATGGCATTTCCGGTTTTCACAACAGTGTCCACCGTATTCAGGTCTGTGTCCAGCTCATCCAGGTAGGCTTTGATGCCATCCATGTTACCATTTGCCGCCATCACCTTCATTGCCTGAATGTGGTTGCGATAGTCATGCCGCCAGCCCCGCATTTTGCGGTACATATTGTCCACTTCCTGATAGTGGGTTTCAATCAGCTCCCGCTGGTAGGCGGCAATGCGCTTGTCAATCTGCTTTGAAAAAAGGGACATGGTTTTCTCCTTTATGTATGCTGAATAATTGCCCGATTCAGCGGCTCATAGGCACCCCTTGGCAGCGCCAGCACCGTGCCATCCGACAGCAGCACCTCGGTCTTGGTAACACGGCGAATGTATTTCAGGTTGAGAATCAAGGCTCTGCCCGCCCGAAAAAAGCGGCTGTCCAGTTCCTTTTCAAATTCCCCCAGGGGGCGCTTCACCGTATAATCCGCTTTTGCATGAACCGTTACATAGTTCTTGAATACATCCAGATAGCGTATTTCATAAAAAGGAATCCGCACCATTTCTCCGGTGCATTCTAAATTCAGGCATCCGTCCTCCTGCTTTCGCTTTTCCAGCGCCCTGTCCAGCACCGCAAAAAGCTTTTCCTGCTTTACCGGCTTCATCAGGTAATGCAGCGCCGCCACTTCATATCCTTCCGCAATATAATCGGAGTAGCCGGTGATGAACACAATCTGCACCACTTCGTTCTGGGAGCGTACCTTTTTTGCCATGGTCACGCCATCCATGGCTCCCATCTCAATATCCAGCAGAAGAATATCCCACGCCTTGTCCTCTGCATAGCGGAACAAAAAGCTTTCTGCAGAATGAAACTGCTCCGTCTGAACCACCACATGACGGTCTGCCGCCCATTGAACCAGCAGCTCCTCCACGAACCCAGCATCCGTTCTGCTGTCATCCACAATCGCAACTCTACAGGCCATGGCTACATTCCTTTCGTTTTGTATGTATTATAGCGTTTTCTCCGTCGGATGCAAGAAAAAATCATAAAAGCGCAGCCTCACACCGGACGTGTCCGCCCGAGTGAAAAGCTGCGCCGCATGGTGGCCTTCGTCAATCCACGTTCTCTCTTTTTTCAGACAGCTCACGGTCTTCCTCTTCCATTTCCTTCAGCAGTTTTTTATCCTGCTTTGAGGACAGGTCGAGCTTTTGGTACATATCCGGTCTTCTGGCTTTGGTACGCCGCAGGGATTGCTTTCTGCGCCAGAGGTCTACCAGCTTATGATTGCCGGACAGAAGAATCTGCGGCACTTCCCTTCCGTGCCAAACCGCAGGGCGACTATACTGGGGATATTCCAACAAGCCATTAAAATGGCTCTCGTCCTCAAAGCACTCCGGGTCGGCAAGAACACCGGGAACCATGCGACAAATGGCATCCGTCATGGCCATGGCAGCAATCTCGCCGCCGGTCAGCACAAAATCCCCCAGGGAAAGCTCCTCATCCACGCACTCGTCTATAAAGCGTTGATCGATACCCTCATAGTGCCCGCATACGAAGATGATATTCTCCTTCTTACTCAGGCGAATGGCATCTCTTTGCGTAAAGGTATGGCCGCAGGGAGAAAGATAAATCGTATGAACCGGCCCGGCCGCCTCATCGCAGACGGATTCCCAGCAGCGATACAGCGGATCTGCCTGCATGATGGCTCCCCTACCGCCCCCATAGGGATAGTCATCTACCTGATTCTGCTTATTGGAGGTATAATCCCGGATTTGATGCGCCTCAATATGGATGAATCCCCGCCCCTGGGCACGTCCCAAAATGCTCTCGGAGAGTACATCTCCCAGCGCATCCGGGAACAGGGTCAAAATATCAATCCTCATCGCTGCGCATCCCCTCGATGACAGTTACATCCATGCGATTTGCATCCAGATCTGTGTGATGCACAAACGCTTTTACAGCGGGAATCAGATACTCATTCTCCCCCCGCACCACATACACCTGATTGCCTGGATAATCCAGCACATCCTCAATCTTCCCCAGGAACCGGTTGTCACTGTACACCTCCACGCCAATCAGCTCTGCGGCAAAAATTACATCGCCAGAAATGTCCTCACGGTGGAGCTGGACAATTTTCCCACGCATGGATTGCGCAACTTCCATGGTGTCAACTGTGTCAACTTTTAGTAGATTACAGGTTTTTTGCACACGACAAGAGGAAATTTTATATTCTGCACCGTCAATCACACATCGCTTAAACCCGCACAAATCCTCTGGAGAATCCAGCCAGCAAAGCACCTTCATTTCTCCCTTTACACCATGAGTGGTGACGATTTCACCGGCATCAATCAATTGGAGTTTCATTGCAAACAGCTCCTTCATCGGTATCAGACTACTTTATTATTTCTACATAAACGAAAATGCGTGACGAAAATTCGCCACGCATAGCCGTTTCTTCCAGGGGTGCTGACCCTACCTCAATAGGCAGCGCCAACAGCGGCCTTATTCCACAATTTCGACAGTAACCTTCTCGCCAGTGCGCTGGGCAACCGTCTTAATAATGGTACGGATTTCTTTCGCAATCCGTCCCTGGCGGCCGATAACCTTACCCATGTCCCCTTCGGCAACATGGAGTTCCAGAACCTTCCCATCTTCGCTGGTCTGTTCTACAACGGTGACCGCATCAGGATTGTCCACCAGGTTTTTTGCCATGTACTGCAAAAGTTCCTTCATCGTGTGACTCCTTCAGGGAAAATTACATGACGCCAGCGCTCTTGAGCAGGCCACGAACGGTATCGGTGGGCTGTGCGCCGTTCTTAATCCAGGTCTGAGCCTTCTCGACATCGACATTGATGGTAGCGGGCTCGGTCAGAGGATTGTAAACGCCAATCTCTTCGATGCAGCGGCCATCGCGGGGAGAACGGGAATCGGCAACAATGATACGGTAGAAAGGAGCCTTCTTGGCACCCATTCTTCTCAGTCTGATTTTAACCATGAGAGTTTCACCTCCATAAACAATCTCAATTTATATCGCAAAGCGTTTTGCTTAAAGCGAACGGAATTTACATACCTGGCATTCCTTTGAAGCCGCGCATCCGCTTGAGCTTCTTGCCAATACCAGGGCCGGAGAATTGCTTGATGAGCTTGCGCATTTGCTCGAAGGATTTGAGCAGGCGATTGACATCTTCTACTTTGACACCGGCACCGGCAGCAATTCTCTTTTTCCGGCTTGCGCCAATGATTTCGGGCTTTTCACGTTCCTTCGGGGTCATGGAAAGGATGATTGCTTCCGTGTGCGCCATGGCCTTTTCATCCAGCTTGACATCCTTGAGGTTTGCACCGCCGGGCATCTGCGCCAGCAACTCCTCCATCGATCCCATGGACTTCATCTGAACCATCTGGTCGTAGAAATCCTGGAGTGTGAAGCGATTGTTTTTCAGCTTCTCCTCCATCTCGGCGGCCTTCTTGGCATCGTATGCCTTTTCAGCTTTCTCAATCAGGGTAAGCACATCGCCCATGCCAAGGATTCGGCTGGCCATCCGGTCAGGATGGAAGGGCTCAATATCTTCCAGCTTTTCGCCGATGCCGGAGAATTTAATGGGCTTCCCGGTCACAGCCCGGACAGAAAGCGCCGCGCCGCCGCGGGCATCGCCGTCCAGCTTGGACAGCATCACAGAATCAATATCCAGCCATTCATTAAAGGTCTGGGCTGCATTCACTGCATCCTGACCGGTCATGGCATCCACAACCAGCATGATTTCGTTGGGCTTGACCGCAGCCTTGATGTTTTTCAGTTCTTCCATCAGCTGCTCATCCACATGGAGGCGGCCAGCAGTATCCAAAAACACCATGTCATAACCACGCTGGCGAGCATAAAGAACAGCCTCCTTGGCAGTCTTTACCGGGTCTTGCGTCCCGCGCTCAAAAACAGGGATTCCAAGCTTTTCACCGCACACCTTTAGCTGCTGAATGGCAGCGGGACGATAAACGTCACACGCAACAAGCAAGGGGTTACGCCCCTGGCGCTTCATAAGCCCAGCCAACTTGCTGCCGTTGGTGGTTTTACCGGCACCCTGCAAGCCCACCAGCATCACAACTGTAGGGCCATTGGGATTGAAGGTAATGTGCTTTGTATCGGAGCCCATGAGCTTTACCAGCTCGTCATTGACGATTTTAACAATCATCTGTGCCGGCGTCAAGGACTCCAAAACGTCAGCGCCGATACAGCGCTCGGTAACGGACTTTGTAAAATCCTTGCAGACCTTATAGTTGACGTCTGCTTCCAGCAATGCCATACGGATTTCGCGCATGGCCTCCTTCACGTCAGCCTCTTTCAAGCGGCCTTTGCCGCGAAGCTTTTTGAAGGTATTATTGATTTTTTCAGTTAAGCCTTCAAATGCCATCATTTACTCCTCAAGTCTCTGCGCCGCTTCAACAATCTGGGCGGCGAGCACAGAAACGGCCTTATCCTGATAGGTAATCAGCTTGTTTGCCGCATCCAGAATCTCCCGGACTGCTTTGCGGGTTTTCATTGCCCGCTGCACGCATCCCGTTTTTTCTTCCATATTTCGCAGCAGAGCCTCGGCTCGGCTGAGGTTATCGTACACGCCTTGGCGGCTGACCCCAAGCTCCTCGGCAATTTCACTGAGAGACAGGTCTTGATTGTAGCGCATATCCACACAGGAACGCTGGCGCTCTGTAAGCAGGTCACCGTAGTAATCAAAAAGCAGTGTCATTTCCAGTGCTTCCATGTGTTCCTCCTGGTGTCAAGGAGATTCACTTGACATCCTCGGGTATTCTACACGATAAGTACGACTTTGTCAAGTACTTTTCCTTGACAGTTGGAATTTTATTTTACTCGGTACCAGCGGGACAGCTCCTCCACTTTCAAAAATCCCATTCGCTCGTATAGGGAAATTGCTTTTTGATTGGAGGAAGCCACCTCCAGCGTCAGCTGCTGTTGGGGCATCAAGGACTGCATTCCATGGCACAATAGCTCCCCCGCCCCCGGCTGCATGGAAGCAATGGCACAGATTTTATTTTCCTCCATCCATCCGATGCCCAATAGATTTCCGTTTTGGTGAATAAAATAAGCACCGCCCTGTGCCAGCCGTGGCTCATCCCGACTTTCTAATGTGGCAGCATTGTCCACATTTCTCATTCGCCGGTTATAGTATTCACGCCACTTCCCTGCCGTCTGCTCCGTCACCGGAAACATAGCAGGTATCTCCGCCTCATCATTCAGGGGAATGACTCCCGCCATGCGGTAAACGCTGGTGTGAAACGGATAGCCATTCAGCTGCTCATGACCACAGGCGAATATTTTTTCTGCACCACAGGCTGTGCAGAAGCTGATACATTCCTCCAGCAGCGCCTCCGGCTCTTGGGTATTCTGAATATGGATGTATGCCTCTCCCCGATAGGGAATCTCCTTCAGCACCAAGCTGGCAACTCCGTGCTGCGTGGGAAATACCGGAAAATCTTTCACTGCATCCCCTCCTTTTCTGGGATTTTATCATGTTTTTCCCTTTCTATCAACCCATTCAGAGAAAAATGATGCAGCATTGTTGTGGGTTTTGTGCATAAGATTTTCTTTTTTACGAAGCCAAACTGTTTCTATCTCACAATTCTTTTGAAAAATGGATACAATTTCCTGAATTACCCTTGATTTCTTAATTTCAGGATGTATAATATCTTAGTGATATGAAACGCAGGAAAGGAGGTTCGGTCCATGAAGAAGGTCATCTGCAAGATTGAATTTGACACCGATACTGCAACTCTGGTCAAAGCATATTCCTTTGGCGAGTTTGGTGATCCCGCAGGCTATGAAGAGGATCTGTATCAGACCCCCAATGGCTTGTATTTCCTCCATGTTGTAGGCGGCGAGACTTCCCCCTACCCCACCGAGGACATCGTTCGTCTGGCAAAGACAAAGCTCAAGGCTTGGATGGAAGCCCATCAGTAAGCACATAAATCCCAAGAGGTCCACTTCGATTTCGGAGTGGACTTTTTTCTTTGGATATGGTATGCTCAGGAAAAAGGAAGTGATATTGTGGAGACAATCAACATTCATCCCATCGCCAGAATGCACAGCGATTTCGCTACAAAATTCGGCATCCCTCGGCAAAGCGGGCTGGTGGAGGAGCTGCGCTCCACCATTGTATTTGAGCCGGAATTCCGCAATGATGATGCCCTGCGGGGTATCTCCGAGTTTTCTTACCTGTGGATTATCTGGCAGTTTTCCGAGGCAGTCCGGCAGGGCTGGTCTCCCACTGTCCGTCCGCCACGCCTGGGAGGGAACACCCGCATGGGCGTATTTGCCACCCGCTCCCCTTTCCGTCCCAACAATCTGGGGCTTTCCTGCGTGCAGCTTCTGGGCGTGGAGCATACCCAGGAATACGGCACGGTTCTCCGGGTCGGAGGCGCAGATTTGATGGATGGCACCCCGATTTTTGACATCAAGCCCTATATTCCCTACGGTGACTGCAAACCGGAAGCCACCGGCGGCTTTACCGACCGCACCGGCGATTTTTTGCTGCAAGTGGAGTTTCCCCCGGCACTCCTGGAAAAGCTGCCGGAAGATAAGCGCCAGGCCGCCATCGGTGTTCTGTCCCACGACCCACGGCCTACCTACCAGCGGTCACCGGAGCGGGTGTATGGCCTGAGCTTTGCCGGCTGTAATATCCGCTTTACCGTTAATGATACGCAGCTGACTGTGCTGGAAGTGGAGTAAGATCCAAATCACAGAAAGGGTATATCCGCCGCACTGTCCCCGCATTTTGCTGCACAGAGCTGCGGTGCTGAGCCAGAAGCTTCACCAGAGGATAAACGTTAATCCAAATTTCGCTGCTGCATTCCTTCTGACTTTCGTCAAAAATCAGCTGAACGCCGAAATGCAGGTGGTTAATTTCAATGTTATTGGTGTTTTCCTGATCGGAATACCCCGTCCGTCCCATGAATCCGATGACATCCCCGGGATTTACCGTCTGCCCCACCGTCAGGCTGGCGGCAAAGGGCTTGTCCTTCAGCAAGTGCGCGTAGTAATAGTAGCGCTTGCGGTCATGACTGCGGATGCCCACACGCCATCCGCCATAGCGGTTCCAACCCAGTGCTTCCACCGTGCCGCCCTCAACGGCCACAATAGGCGTGCCGGGGTTTCCCAGCAAGTCGTTGCCCAAATGTTTCCGCTGGAATCCAAAGGAGCGGCTGGCTCCAAAATCATCGTAGTGGGAATAGCTGTAGCCCTCAGCAATGGGTGAATAGGCTTTGAGGCCGTACTTTGGAACCCATGTCCCATTCCGGCAAATGGCAAAGCTTCCCAACAGGCCTCCCAGGACGGCACTGTAGGCCTCGTGATAATAGGAATAGTATCTGAAGGCTTCCTCCAGTAGATCCTGGGGCACCTTTCCCTGCTTCAACTCCCGGGCAGCTCGCTTTACAGAGGTCAGGCCGCATTTTCCGCCGGTTCTGCACGCTGCCAGTGAAAGGATATCAATCCAGCTGATGTGCTGCTCCTCCTCAAAGCTGTCAATATCCACATTCATGGCATATTGGAGGGACTCATAGGGAACATCAAAATCCACCCATTTGATGAAATCAGCCGATACCGGCAGGCACATCAATAAGATTATGGAAACCAACCATAAAAAGCGCTTCATGTCCTCACCTCATGGATTAGGATGTGAAGTGCTTTCCGTTTTATTCGACCTTTATTTCAAATCTCTGACGATATCTTTTGCCACACGATAAATATCATCCATAGTGGTCAGGGATGAAATCTCATTTTTATAAAAGCTGCTATTGGGCACACCCCGCAGATACCACGCAAAATGCTTTCTGGCCTGCAAGCAAGCAATGTGCTCTCCCAAATCCTGCTGGGCAAGCTCAAACTGCTGCACGGCCACGGCTACCCGCTCCTTTAACGCCGGGCGCGGCGTTATGGGCTTTCCAGCCAGCGCCTCGCTTACCTCCCGGAAAATCCAGGGGTCGCCGAAGGTGCTCCGGCCAATCATCAGGCCGTCCGCCCCCGTCCACCTTTTGCAGCGCAGAGCGGTCTCTGCACCGGTGATGTCGCCGTTGGCAATCACTGGGATGGTCAGCTGCTCTTTCACCTTGCGGATGGTATCCCAATCCGCAACGCCGGTGTAGAGCATACTGCGGGTGCGCCCATGAACCGTCACCATAGCCGCGCCGCAATCCTCCATTCGCTTGGTAAAGTCCAATACATTGATGCTCCCCTTGTCCCAGCCCAGGCGGCATTTGACGGTCACCGGCACATCCACCGTCCGGGTAACTGCCTTGACAATCTCCCCCGCCAGTTCCGGCGTGCGCATCAAGCCGCTGCCGTCGCCGGAATTGGCAATTTTGGGCATGGGGCAGCCCATGTTAATGTCAATAAAATCGCAGCCGGAGATTTCCAGTGCCAGCCGCGCTCCCTCGGCCATCACTTGAGGATTGTTCCCAAAAATCTGAGCGCCGCAGAGGCTGCCCTCATTTTTCCGCAGCAGCTTGGCGCTTTTCTGATCCTTGTATACCAAAGCACGGGAGGAAACCATCTCCGTCACCGTCACAGCTGCCCCCAGTCGGGCGCAGATGGTGCGGAAGGCCCAATCCGTCACCCCTGCCATGGGGGCAAGAAACAGCGGGTTGTCTATCTGAATCGTACCGATTTGCATTGCATTCTCTCTTTCTGTTGTGTTATTTAAAGCAGAACGGTTGCCAGCCAGGTAAGTGCAGTCACCGCCGCACCGATGGATGCCCAAAATGCGCCATAATGGTATAGCTTCCGCTTGTTGGGGAAGCGCTCACCTATATGAATGGCCCGTTCCGCCTCTTTCAGCAGCGCTTCATCCGTCACACCCTCCTGGGCGGCATTCTCTTTCAGAATAAAAATCGCCTGCTCAAATAGCTTCGGTTCCGGCGCGTGAACCACAATGACTTGTCTGGAAATTCCTTTTACCATTTCCCAGCCCCCTTTGCAGGGAATATTCCCCAAAAGCAGGAGCATTTATTCATTGGTGAGGAAAGATGTATGGCATCTTAGGCGCTCTGCACTTATTGTCCTGCCAGCCGATTTGCCTCCCATTTTCTGAGCGGAATCACAATGGGCGGGGAGAGCTTCTCCGGCAACTTTCCCGGTTCAAAAAAGCGAAGGGCTTCGGATTCCTCTTCCTGGCAGGAGAGTGTGCCGGAATAGTCTCGGCAGAGAAACACCACGTCAATATTGGATACCTCATCCCCGTTGGGGTAGGTGTAGTGCAGTTCCGGGCCGGAGAACACGCCGAACAGCTCCAAGTTGTTAGCCGTCAAGCCAGTCTCCTCCAGAAGCTCCCGGGCGGCTGCATCCTCCACTCGTTCATCCAACTCCGTTGAACCACCGGGATAGCCCCAGCAATGGTTATCCGTCCGTTTTTGCAGCAGCACCCTGCCCTGCTCATCCTCCACAATCACACTGGCTCCCACTTGAAGCAGTGTCCGGTGACCAACGATTTTGCGCAAATCCATAATATATCCCATTTTAATTCTCCTCCTCATCCTTCCGCCGCCTGTGGTGTTCCTGGGGTCCCCAAGCCACCAGGGGATAGCGCTGCATAGCTCCGAAAATCCGCTCCTTCAAGTCAGGGTATTTCCCCACCAGTTCAAACAGCAGCTCCTTCACTTCTTCCCGCTTGGTGTGTTTATCCACAGGGCAGCGGTTTTTTAGGATGGGCATATTCTGCTGCTGCGCGAAATGGTCAACCGTCTTTTCGTGAATATACAGCATCGGGCGAATCTGAACCACGCCGGTACGGTCAAGCTTTGTCACCGGCTGGAAGCAGCTGATTCTGCCCTCGAAAATCAATGACATCAAAAAGGTCTCCACCGCATCGTCGTAATGATGCCCCAGCGCCAGCTTGTTATATCCTCCGTCAAGCAGCGCTTGATTCAGCGCGCCGCGGCGCATTTTGGAGCACATGGAGCAGGGATTCTTTTCCTTGCGGTAGTCAAAAACAATTGGCGCAATCTCCGTCTTTACAACGGTATAGGGAACCTCCAACTGCTGGCACAGCTCAGAGATGGCGCTGTAATCCATACCCAAACCCATGTCAATGGTAATAGCCCCCAGCTCGAAGAACTTATAATAGCTTCTCAGCCCTGCCAGCAGGGTCAGCAGCACCAGGGAATCTTTGCCGCCGGAAACACCGACCGCAATTTTGTCCCCCTCTTCAATCATGCGGTAGTCCTCCACGCATTGGCGGACCATGCCCACAAGCTTCTGCATTGTATTCTTCCTCCAAAAAACGATAAAAATAGGAAATTAGAATTCAAGAGTATTCAAGAGTATTTAAAAGAAAATTAGAGCTTATCTTGCGTTTCAGAAAATTCACGAAATAATCTGTTGACTTTTCAATCCGGATATGTTATAAACTTCAAGTGTTCGCAGGCTATTGTACTGCAAATGCCAGAAAAAGTCAAAATATTTTACCTAATTGGAGGAACGCATATGTCCACTACCCTCGCTAAGAAGGAGACCCTGGAGCGTAAGTGGTATGTCATCGATGCAGCCGGCAAGCCCCTGGGCCGTACCGCTGTGATCGCTGCCAACCTGCTGCGCGGCAAGCACAAGGTCGATTTTACTCCCAATGTTGACTGCGGCGACAACGTCATCATCATCAACACCGATAAGGCTGTTCTGACCGGCAAGAAGCCCGAGCAGAAGGTCTACTACCGTGTCTCCGGCTGGATTGGCGGCCTGAAGGAGACCAAGGCACGCACCATGATGGAGAACCGCTCCGATTACGCCATGGAGCTGGCCGTCAAGGGTATGTTGCCCAAGAACACCCTGGGCCGTAGCTGCATGACCCGTCTGCACCTGTACAAGGGTGCTGAGCATCCTCATGCTGCCCAGAAGCCCGAAGCTTGGACTCTGGACTAATTGGAGGTAACACACTATGTACGAGAGCAAGAAGAAGTATTTTTACGGCACTGGCCGTCGTAAGTCCAGCATCGCCCGCGTTCGCGTTTATGAGAACGGCACCGGCGCTATTACCATCAATGGCCGCGACATCGATGATTATTTCGGCCTGGAGACCCTGAAGCTGGTTGTCCGTCAGCCCCTGAACACCACCGAGCTGCTGGGCAAGGTTGATGTCGTCGTCACTGTTGTGGGCGGCGGTGTTTCCGGTCAGGCTGGCGCCATCCGTCACGGCATCGCCCGTGCTCTGGTGACCCTGAATCCTGAGTACCGTGCTGTTTTGAAGGCTGCCGGTTTCATGACCCGCGACCCCAGAATGAAGGAAAGAAAGAAATACGGCTTGAAGGCTGCCCGTCGCGCACCTCAGTTCAGCAAGCGATAATCTACAGCTTAAAAATGCTAAAAAAGCCCGGAAATATGGCATTTTCCGGGCTTTTTCTATGC
>ERZ838577.3543-NODE-3543-length-14658-cov-7.328768_pt1 | contig 14658 bp, 14 predicted proteins | sample MGYA00519682_ERZ838577 | MGnify/ENA primary metagenome ERZ838577 (study PRJEB31850, sample SAMEA3708838) | human gut metagenome | biome: human gut; feature: human-associated habitat; material: faeces | place: China | collected 2014 ...
GACTCCTTCATCCATGCTGCGTAGTCGTCGCGGGTCAGCATGTACAGGAAGTTCTTGCCGACGATTTCGGAGTCGATGTCCATGTAAAGACCATGCTCGCCCTCGGCAACGAAGTCCCAGCAGTTGTCGTAGGTCTTGTCGCCGGTGCAGTTGTACATGAAGACCTTGTTCAGGGTCTGCAGCGGCAGGAAGCCGGTGTAGGCATCAGCGGTCGTGCCGTTGGCGTCTGCCCAATCCTTCGGGATGAAGGTGTCGAGGATGCCGGTCTGGACCATCTTGCTTTCGATCTGGTTGCCGTCCTGAATCAGGGTCATGGCGAACGTGCCGGTGTCCTTCAGGGAGTCGGCGGTCAGCTGATCGAAGATCTTGTTGTTCTTGGGCTGCTGCCACTCGAACTCCATGCTGTAGCTGGAGTCGATGGACTGCAGGTACTCGATGAACAGCGGCAGGGCGCTCTTGCCGCGGCTGGAGTTGCCGACGCCGTAGAACATTTTGCCGTTGGACTCTTCGATTGCCTTCTTGGCAAGCTCTTCAAGGGTCATGCCTTCGGCTTCCTTGATGATTTTCTGGGTCTCGGTGAGGTTTTCTTCCTCAACGGGAGCTGCGGGCTCGGCAGTGTTTTCTTCCGCTGCGGCGGGCTCGGTGGCGGCAGCTTCTTCGGTCTTTGCAGGCTCGGTGGTGGTCTGCGCGGGGCTTGCTGCGCATGCCGCCATCGCAAAGATCATGGAGACTGCAAGAAGAAATGCAAGAATCTTTTTCACGATATGTTTCCTCCTAGAAAAATTTATCGGAAACAGCGCGTCTGCACTGTTTGGATATTCCAATTTTACCGGTTACTTGCACAAAAGAACAGGGGACAAATCTGCGTTCTTTTGTGATTCTCTGATATTTTTGTGATAAATGGATGAAAGTGACGACGGCGGTGTGGTATAATTAGGGCAAATTTATCGTGGCAGGTTATTTATGAAGAAACGAAGGATGATTGCTGCGCTGGTTCTGCTTCTGACGCTCACGGGCTGCGCGCAGACGGCGGTGCAGCCGGATTTTGCGCCGGCGGAAGAAAAGCGGCTGGTGCTGTATACGTCGCACAAAAAAGAGGTCTGGTCGCCGCTGGTTCGGGAATTTGAGGCGCGCACGGGCATCTGGGTTGAGGTCGTTGAAGGCGGCAGCAATGAGCTGCTCGAACAGCTCTCACAGCAGAAGGACGCGCCGCAGGCGGATGTGATGTTCGGCGGCGGTGTGGAGAGTCTGGAATCGTACCGGGAGTTGTTTGAGCCATACGCCTGCACGGACGCGGCGCAGATTCTGCCGCAATACCGCGCGAAAGACGACATCTGGACGCCGTTTTCGTCGCTGCCGGTGGTGTTTGTGTACAATCCGAAACTTGTGCGCGCGGGCGAGATTACGTCGTGGAAGGATCTGCTGGACCCGGCGTGGAAGGGAAAGATCGCGTTTGCAGACCCGTCGGTTTCCGGCTCGAGCTATACGGCGCTGGTGACGATGCTCTGCGCGGTGGACGCGGATGAGGACGCGGTTGTGCAGGCGTTTGCCGCGAATCTCGACGGCAGGCAGCTGACGAGCTCGGGCGCGGTGCTCTCCAACGTCGCCGGCGGACAGGCGGTGGTCGGTGTGACGCTCGAGGAGACGGCAAGCCGGCGCATTGCCGCAGGCGATGAGCTGGCAATGGTGTATCCGGCGGACGGGACAAGCTGCGTGCCGGATGGCAGCGCGATTTTGAAGGGCGCGCCGCACGAAGACAATGCGCGCGCGTTTGTGGACTTTACGGTCAGCCGGGATGTGCAGCAGCTCATTGAGGCGCAGTTTTGCAGGCGCTCGGTGCGAAGTGACCTGGACCCGGCGGGAACGCTGCCACCGTTTGGGGCAATTGCGCAGGTGGACTATGACGTGAGCTTTGCGAGCGAGCGGCGCGAGTCGCTTCTGATGAGCTGGGCGTTTTATCTGGGAACGGAGGAAGAGGAATGAAGCAGCTTCGTTTTTCTTCGTTCCGCCAGAGATTGAACGCGGCGTTTCTGGCAGTGTCGCTGGTGCCGCTGCTGCTGTGTTCGGCGCTTCTTCTGCAGATTTTCAGACTGCGCATGACGGCGGATCAGCAGCAGAACGCGCAGCAGCAGCTGGACGGCGCCTGCTACGCGGTAGATACGATGCATGAGGGACTGGCATCTGCCGCGGCAGCTCTGCAGAAAAGCCGGACGGTGCTGCGGGCGCTTTCCGGCGGTCAGGCGGACAGCGCGGCGGTCTACAGCGTGCTGTTTGACGCGACGGAGCCGGTGCGGCGGTTTGCACGGTTCGATTTATACGACGCGGATGGGACGCTCCGGTATTCCACGCAGACCGCGCCGGAGGAGCAGATGCTCTCTACCTCCTGGGGCGTTTTGCAGGAGGCGGTGCAGGAGGAGCCGGGCGTGATTGTCTACTGCGCAAGCGGCAATCCGCTCGAGCTTAGCGAGCCGGTTCTGCGCGCGGCAGCGCGGCTGACAATGGACGGACAGACCGCAGGCTATCTGGTGGCAGCAATGTATGAGTCGCATTTCCGGACGCTTCTGGATGCAATGGCTGGCGCGCAGAACGCGCTTCTGGTCATGGACCGGTTCTGGCACGGCATTTACTGCTCGCAGCAGGCGCAGGTGCTGACGCTTTCCAACGCGCTGCGCGGGCAGCTGCTGGCGGGACGGGCGCTGACGGGGCTTTCTGACAATTTTTTATACACCGCGCGGCAGAGCGGGACGACGGGGCTGTATCTTGTGCTGCAGCAGCCGCAGGTGTTTACGCGCGGGACGCTGCGGCTTTTGTATACGGTCAGCGCCCTGTGCGCGCTCGGCGGCGTGGCGGTGAGTATTCTTCTGAGCTTGCATCTGAGCCGGCAGGTGTTCCAGCCGATCGGTGCGCTGCACCACGCGATTACAAAGGTCGGAAAAAACGATCTGCAGGTGCAGGTGCCGGTGCAGGAGGGGCAGCACGACGAGCTGGGAGAACTGGCGCAGCAGTTTAACCGGATGGTTCTGTCGCTGCGGCGCAACCAGCAGGCGCTGCTTCAGAACCAGCAGGCACTCAACGACGCGCAGATCCGGATGATGCAGGCGCAGCTGAATCCGCATTTTCTGTGCAATACGTTGGATACGATGAAGTGGATCAGCAAGATCAATCAAGTGCCGCAGGTGGCGCTGATGTCGACGAATCTGGCGGATATTCTGCGCTTCTGCATCTCGCCGGACGAATTTGTGGAGCTGCGGCGGGAGCTGGAAATTCTGGGACGGTATGTGGAGATTCAGCGCATCCGGCTGTCGGACAGCTTTACGTTTGAGCAGGATGTGCCGGAGGCGCTGCTTTCGTGCATGGTTCCCAAAATGATGCTGCAGCCGCTGGCGGAGAACGCGATTCTGCACGGGCTCTCAGGCGTGCCGGACGGAAGACTTTCGGTCACGGCACAGCAATTGGAGGGCGAGGTTTTGGAGATTCGTGTGTGCGACAACGGCTGCGGCTTCCCGGCGGACATGCTGGGGCAGTACAAGCCGCCCGCGCAGCCGACGGGGCATCTGGGGCTTTTGAATGTGGATACGATTTTGCGCAAGCACTACGGAGAACAGTTTGGCTTGCGGCTGGAAAACCGGACGGACGAACCGGGCGCGTGCATTGCGGCGCAGCTGCCGGTCAGAAGGAGGAAAGCGGAATGCTGAGAGTGTTGGTGGTAGAGGACGAGGAGATGATCCGAAAGGGCATCGTACTGGCAACCGACTGGCAGAGTCTGGGCTGCGTGGTGGTCGGCGAGGCAGCAAACGGAGAAGAGGGCATCTTGCAGGCGGAAGCATGCAAGCCGTCTTTGATTATCACGGACCTCAAAATGCCGAAGATGGACGGGCTGGAGATGATCTCGCGGCTGCGCGAGGCGGGCTGCGAGGCGTATGTGATCATTCTGACGGCGTATGACAGCTTTACCTATGCGCAGACGGCAATCCGGCTGGGCGCAGTGGATTTTTTGTTAAAGCCGTTTCATGACGGAGATCTGGAAAACGCGGTGCTTGCTTTGCAGAAGAGAATTGAGGGGCAGAAAAAGCGCGTGGAGCCGCAGCTGCCGGAGGTGCGTGCGGGCGCAAAGAGCCGGTATGTGCAGGAGGCGATGGACTACATCGGAAAAAGCTGCAAGGACCCGGGGCTGTCTGTCGGGCAGGTGGCAGCGGGGCTGGGCTTGAGCGAGGGACATCTGAGCCATCTTTTTAAAAAGGAGACAGGACTCACGGTGGGGAGCTATCTCACGCGCTGCCGGATGCAGAAGGCAATGGCGCTTCTGAAGGAAGGAAAGCTGCGCGTCTATGAGGTGGCGGAGGCGGTCGGCTATAAGGACATCACGTATTTTTCCGGGACGTTCAAAAAGCTCACCGGCATGAGTCCGACGGAATATCAGAACGCGAGCTTCTGAAAAAGACAAATACCGGCGCAGTCTGCGGTGGTTCGGGCAGCAGCGCGCAATTGCGCGCTGCTGCCTTAAAACTCTTCGCGGGTGCCGTCGCCATGGCGCTCGCAGAAGCGGGCGGAAAACGACGGAGCCTCTCCGGCGGCGTCGAGGTGCGAGAGATCGCCGAAGCGGGACATGCGGAAGATGGCAGTGCCCGGCTCGCGCTCTTCGCTGGTGACGACGGTGACGCTGCTGGGCAGCGCGACGGTGTGGTGCCAGAGGACGACCGGGGAGCAGTCGAACAGGCGCGAGAGAAGCACGCATTCGACGCCGAAGTGGCAGAACAGGAGCAGGTTTTCCGTGTTCGGACGGACGGCGGCGTAGAGGTGGTCGCCGCGCTCGTAGCCACGGGCGGCAAGCAGGCGGTCAAAGTGTTCCGTGACGCTCCGGTAGACCACGTCGATGCCGGAAGCTTTATAGGCGGGAGCGTGAATCCAGCCCTCCGGGTCATAATACATGGGCTCGCGCGTCCAGGAGGACGGAAGAAAATCCCAGCCGTGCCCGCGGGGGTGAATCAGAGAATCGGTCCGGTAGCCTGCGTCAAACTCGCGCAGCCAGGGCAGGACCTCGGCGGTTTTCCCGACGGCTTTGAGCGTGAGCGAAGCGGTGTCGCGCGCTCTGCCGAGCGGGGAGACATAGTAGGAGGCGTCGGGAATTTTTGCCAGGCGATGGCTGAGAAGCGCTGCCTCGCGCCAGCCCTTTTCGGTCAGAGAATCGCGCGCGTAGTCCGGCTCTGCGTGGCGGATGATGTAGATGGTCATAAAAAAGCTCCTTTTGTCGGTGCTGAAATTGCCGCCTTATTGTAGCGCGGCGGGTACGATTTGTAAAGACGTGCTGCGCCTTGACGCGCGGGGCAATGCGCTTTATAATGACAGAAACAGCAGGTAAGGAGTGGAAAAATTATGGCGCTGCATAAATTTCTGATTGAACATGCCATCTGGCCGGCAATGGAAAAGCGCAAGGGAAACAAAATCCGCGAAATCCAGCGGGCGCTGGAAAAAAGTCAGTATGAGGATGTGGCAGCGCTGCAGCGCGAGCGGCTGACGGAACTGCTGCTGCACTGCAAGGCGCATGTTCCGGCGTATGAAAGTGTTCTGCCGGACGAGGATACCATCCGGCAGGACCCGTATGCGGCGCTGCGGTGCGTTCAGCCGCTGGCAAAGCGGACCTTTCAGACGGAGGCAGAGGCGCATCTGGCGGACAATGTGCCGCAATCGGCGCGCATTGCAAACTGCACCGGCGGCTCGACCGGAGAACCGGTACGCTTTTTCATGACGAGAGCACAGGTCGAGAGCTACGAGGCGGCAAGATGGCGGGGGCTCGGCTGGTACGGCATCACGCAGGGCAGCCGAAGCGTCATGCTCTGGGGAAGCCCGATTGAGCTTTCGCAGCAGGCGCAGCTCAAAAACCGGATCAAGGAGAGCCTTTTAAAAAACCGGCAGATTCTCTCGGCATATCACCTGAGCGAGCAGGAGCTTGCAAAGCAGGTCACGTTTTTGAACCGGTACAAGCCGGAGTATCTCTACGGCTACGCCTCGATTCTTACGGCGTTTGCACAGATGATGGAGCGGCGGGGGCTTTCTTTGAAGATTACGCTCAAGGCGGTCGTGTCGACCTCGGAGACGCTCGAGCCGTGGCAGGAGCAGCTGCTGGGGCGGGTCTTCCGCTGCCCGGTCGCCAACGAATACGGCGCGCGAGACGCGGGAATTCTTGCCTACCGGTGCCCGGAGGGATGCATGCATATCACGGCGGAAAACTGCGTGATCGAGGTGCTAAGCCCCAAAACGCACGAACCGCTGGGCGTGGGCAAAAGCGGCGTGCTGGCGGTGACGGACCTTCACAATTTTGTCCAGCCGCGGCTGCGGTATCTGCTTGGGGACGTTGCCGGAATTTCGGGTGAAGCATGCCGCTGCGGGCGGACACTGCCATTACTCACGCATGTCGAGGGGCGAGAAGATGATCTGCTTCTGGGGCACGATGGCGCGCTGGTCCACGGTAATATTATCGGGCAGCTGCTGCGCCCGGTGCCGGGCGTGGGCGCGTTCCAGTTCCGGCAGAAATCGCAGTACGAAGCCCGGCTGCTGCTGGTCCGGCAGACACCGGATGCGGTAATTGACGAGGCGTCCATTCTGGCACAGCTCAAAAAAGTGCTGCCGGATACGGTGGTAGCGATCGAGTATGTGGACGAGATTGCGCCCACAGCCTCCGGCAAGCTGCGCTATGCCATCCGGGAATGCCCGCTGCCAGACGGACGGAAAACCCGTAGAGTTTCGCCATCCACAGATGGCGAAAAAAATCAAAATCCATGTTATCCGGCGGCTTTGCCGACCGGACAGGACATCCGTTAGCGGTTTTACCGCTTACGGATGTCGCGTACTCCTTGCGGGTAAACATACTGCTCGTCTCGCAAGTGTAGAATTTTGTCCCTATAGGACAAAATTATGCGCGCAGTCGAGGCGCAATCCCTCTTATCGAAAAAGCGGTAGCTTTTTCGATAGTCAAAGCGCCCTGCCGGAAGGCAGGGCGCTTCGTTTAGACTTTTCTTTTGTAGTTGCCGTAGATCACCGCGCCGTCCTTGGCAACGATGAAGGCGTGGGGGTCGTATTTCATGATGATTGCGCGAAGCCTTCCAATTTCATATTTGGAGACGAGAATGTAGAACACGTGGACCGGGTCCCCGGTATATTCGCCGATGCCGTCCATGCGGGTGATGCCGCGATGCAGGTCGACGAGAATTTCATGCTCCATCTCGGGGCTTAAAATCTTCGTGACGACCGTGACTTCGACGTTGATGTTCTGCATGTGGAGCTTGTCCATCGCGGTGGTGGAGACAAAGGAGAAGAGGATGGAATAGATGGCGGTAGACAAGCTGAACGCGCAGGCGCAGATGGTATAGAGCATCAGGTTCCAGCAGAGGTTAACGTGCCCGATGCTGGTGTGGGAGCCGCTTTTGATCAGCATCATACCGAGCAGATCCATGCCGCCCGAGGTGCCGCCCATCCAGAGAAGAAGCCCGATGCCGCAGCCGCAGAGCATGCCGCCGATGAGGCAGCGCGCGAGCTGGTCACCCGAGAGGATGTCGGTGCGCGGGACAAGAGAAAGAAAAATTGTCGTGCCGGTGACGGACAGAAGCGTTTTGAGGACCACGCGGTGGTCAAGCCGCCGCCACGCCAGAAGCAGCATCGGAAGGTTGATGGCATAGTTGATGAGACCTGCAATGTCAATTGCAGGCGTCCAGCCGGTTGCGCGCAGAAGGAAGGTCCGAAGCAGCTGAGAAAGACCCATGATGCCGCCGGTGTAGAGTCCTGCCGGGACGACGAAGAGGTTCATGCCGAGAGAATACAGAAGCGTTCCGCCGAGAATGCCCAGACAGTGCAGAAGCTCGGATGCAGGAAAAAACTTCTTTTGCATGGATGGTTGCACAATATTTGCCTCCTTTGCTGCAAATGACGCAATTCATGCGTATAATAGCACGACAATCATGGAAATGCAAGACAGCGTTCAGAAAAAGTACGACAAAAAAACCGCTCCGAAGGAGCGGATTTTTTGTGTTTCGGGTTATGTAGGAAGACCGCAGAGCTTTCTGGAGATCAGGCGGTCGAAGAAGGTGATGAAAGGACCCAGACCCAGCGCGCAGATCAGCGTGCCGATGCCGATGACGCCTCCGAGCAGCGCTGCTGCAATGGCGCAGATGGAGTCGGTTGCGATGCGGCACCAGAAGTAGGGGATTTTGCTCTGGCGGCGGCTTAGGATGATCGACAGCGCGTCGTAGGGCGCGATGCCGGTGTCGGCAGTCTGGTACATCGACGCGCCGAGACTCAGAATCAGAACGCCGAGCAGCATGATGCCAAGGCGGACGGGAAACGAAACATCGCCCTCGCAGAGCCATGGGACGCGGTACATCCGGGCAAGCAGTACCTCCGCGATGGGACCGATGCAGGTCCAGTTGACAAAGGTGCCGAGCCCGATCATGCCGCGGGCAAGCAGAATCTCGACGATAAAATAGACGCTGTTACACAGCAGCATCGTGCGCGAAAGCCCCAGCCCCGTTTGATCGCCAAGGGCGATGACGACGGAGGTGCTGGGGTCATTGCCCATGCGCGAAAAATCAAACAGGGCAACGCCGATGGAAAGAAGCACAATGCCAAGCAGCATGACAAGCACGCGGCGCAGCGTCAGATTGCGAAAGCTGGAAAGCATGGGGATACCTCCGGAAGCTGGTAAGAATGCGCACGCAGTATAGCAAATACCGGCGCAAAAATCAAGCGGGAAGCACCCGGCTGCCCTACCAAAAGAGCAAGCCGGGTGCTTTGTTAGACGAGAGAAACGGAGAATGGTTCCGTATTTCCGCCTGCCTCGCAGAGTTTCGCGCCCGCAGGCGCGAAAGCCCTTCGAATCGGAAGGCGCAGCCTTCCGATTCGCGTTTAAAAGCTTCCGCTTCTGCCGGACCCACCGCCGCCGGATTCGGCGCTGCTGTCTCCGCCGGAGGAGGATTCATGCTCAATTTTTGTTCGGGTTTCCGTGGTGTGCGTATACTGATCGCGGCTTGCCGTGACGTTCAGTTCACCCGAGACATAGGCGTTTGCCTGCCGCGCCATGCGGACGGATTTCATCTTGCCGCGCAGCAGCATGCAGACGATCAGCGAGAAGACGCACGACGCAAGCGCGATGATGGCGATGGTGCCCCAAGGGCTGCGGCGCACGGGGGTACCGGAGGCGGCGAGCGAAAGAAATTCATCGCAGCCGGAGAGGAAGCCATAGATACCGTTTGCCCAGTCGTCGGCGCGGAAGTGGTCGAGGAAGTAGTCTTCGAGTTTTTCCTGCCCGTGCTTGTCGAAGGCGTATTCGGCGCGCGGACCGTAGAAGAAGGTGGCGAACTGGCGGTTATCCATGCTCAGAAGCAGAATGACGCCGTTGCGGTCCGCACCTTCGCCGAGTTCATAGGCGTGATAGATCTGCCAGGCGGTTTCATAGGCGCTGTCGTAGTAGTCTTCGTAATTGTTGACTGTGACGACGTAAATGCCGACGCCATAGTCCTGAGAAATATTCTCGGCGTAGGTCTCCAACTCGATGTTCTGCGACTCGGTCAGGATGCCTGCGTCGTCGGTGATGTGCCAGAGCTGGCTTTCGGCAAAGACGGACACGCTCAGGCACAGCATAAGCGCCAGCACGAGCGAAAGCCTGATGATTCGTTTTTTCATGGCACGTCCCTCCTTACGTCAAAAACAGATACACTGCGGAAATCACGGCGGTCAGCCCTGCCGCGATGGCAGCAAAGGTGCCCCAGAACTTGCCGTAGCTGGTGGGAAGATCGCCGACGAGCTTGCCGGTCTGCCCGTTCATGGCAAAGAGGTAGTCCTTGCCATTCCATTTGGTATGGAGCGTCCAGACCGGAAGCAGCGCATAATGGACCTTGCCGCGGTGCAGCTTCACGTCCTGCGAGACGGGGACACAGGAATCGTAGCCGGTGGCGGAACGGGCAAGGGCGGAGACGAGAGAGCCTTCGCAGCGGGTATCGGCGCGGACGGCGCTGTCTTCGACCGGGACATCGTATTTGTCGGCAAGGAAGCCGGGCAGATACGCCGTGGAAAACGGCTTTAGATCGTCGTAGTCAAACGGTTCAATCGAGTCCATGTAATCGTCCGGCATTTTGCTCGAAGCGTCGACGGGGACCCTGGAGAAGGCGAGCGAGCCTTCGCGGTAGACATCAAAATGGTCGGTCTCGGTGACCTCGTAGTCGCCCGAGGTGAAGCTGCGCGAGCGTGTCGCCTCATACTGCGCGCTGCCCTCCGCTTCGCCGTCAAACATCCAGAAGGGCACGTAGACGCCCTTGATTTCCTGCACGTGGTTTTCTGCGGTAAATGCGCGCGGGAGGAAGGGCTTTCCTTTGTAATGTGCTTTGAGCGCTTTGACGGCGTCGTCCTTGGAGAGCTTGAAGGGCAGGACAAAATCGGGCTTTAAGCTGCCGGTAAACTGACCGGGCACGACGCTGGGGTTTCCGCAGTAGGGGCAGGCAGTCGCGGCGGTTGATGCATCGCAGATCAGCTCCGCGCCGCACGACGGACAGGAGTAGCTCTTCATACCGGCTGCGTCCTGTCCCCAGTCGCCGGAAAGACCGGAGGTGTCCCAGCCGGTATCCGTTGATGCGGTCTGCGCGTTCTTTTCTTCGGCTGCCTTCTGCGCATCGGCTGCTTTCTGCTCTTTTTCCGCGTAGAGCGCCTCAATTTCGGCGACATCGTATTTCGAGCCGCAGTAGTCGCACTCAAGCTTGCCGGAGCTGCCGACGAAATGCAGAGGTCCGGTACAAGCCGGACATTGATAGTTGGTTACCTGGGTTGGCATAGCATCCCTCTTTTCTGATTTCTGAAAGTCTGGATTCGCGTCAGGTCGCGTCGGCGTCGTTAAAGGGATCGCCGCACTCCGGGCAGAACTTCGGGGGGTTCGTCGGGTCAGCAGGCTCCCAACCGCATTTGTCGCACTTATAATGGCGCGGGGTGGTGGGCTTGGGTCTTCCGCACTCGGCGCAGAACTTGCCCTTGTTGACCGCGCCGCAGGAGCAGGTCCATGTGTCGTTTGCCGCAGCTTCAGGTTTCTTTGTGCCGCATTCCGGGCAGAACTTTCCGCTTGCCGTCGCGCCGCACTGCGGGCATTTCCAGCTTCCTGCTGCCGGCTTGGGTTCCGGCTTTTTGCTGCCGCAGTTCGGGCAGAAATTGCCGCTGATGCCGCTTTGTCCGCAGCTGCACGTCCAGCCGCCTGCGGGCGCTGCGGGAGCTGCCGGCGCGGGCTGCGCTGCCTGCTGCTGCGCGCCCATCTGATAAAGCCCCTGCGTGTTCATGCCGCCCATCTGGCCTGCCATGTTCATGCCCATGAACGCCATCGCGGGACCGGCGTTCTGATTGTTGGCAGCCGCCTGCATTGCGCTTGCCTGCGCGCCGACCAGGTGCGCAGCCGCTCTCGTCGGGTCCATGAACGCTGCGTTGCGCTGCATTTCTTTGAGCATCTGTTCGTCTTCTTCGCTCGCCTTCACGCTGGAAACGCCGAACGATACAATCTCAAGTCCGCGCAGGTTGCGCCATTTGCCAGAGAGCACCTCGTTGAGCGCATCTGCCAGCTCCATCGTGTGACCGGGCAGCGCGCTGTAGCGGATGCCCATGTCGGAAATTTTTGCAAACGCGGGCTGAAGCGCGGTAAGTAACTCGGTTTTCAGCTGCCCGTCCAGCCGGTCGCGGGTGTAATCCTCACCCACGTTGCCGCAGACATTTGTATAGAACAGAATCGGGTCGCAGATGCGGTAGCTGTATTCGCCGAAGCAGCGAATGGCAATGTCAATGTCGATCCCCGCGCGCTGGTCAACGACGCGGAACGGGACCGGCGACGGCGTGCCGTACTTATTGCCGATGAGCTCCTTGGTGTTGAAGTAGTAGACGCGCTGATCCTTGGGCGGTTCGCCGCCAAAGGTGAAGCGCTTGCCGATGGTCTTGAAGGTGTCGAGGATGCTGGTACCCAGCTGGCCGGAGAAAATCGAGGGTTCTGTCGAGCTGTCGTAGACGAACTCGCCGGGTTCCGCGCAAAGCTCCGTGACCTTGCCCTGATCGACGATGATCATGCACTGTCCATCGGCAACCGCCACAACGGAGCCGTTGGAGATGATGTTCTCCGAACCTTTGTAGTTGGTGCTTCTGCCGGAAACGCGGTGCAGCCCCCTGACTGCCATCACGTTCTCCGGAATTGCCTCACAGTAAAAATACTCTTTCCACTGGTCTGCCATCACGCCGCCTGCGGCGCCCAATGCTGCCTTGATCAGTCCCATTTTATGTGCTCCTTTTTCAAAGTTTTTGCTTTTTTCTGCCTCGCCCGCGCGAGAAAGCAGGCGGACGGGCGCGGGGGATATTGGAAAGACGCCGCCGCGCTGGGCTTTGTTCCCAGGGCGGAAAAATCTTCTGAATACCATTATAGCAGATGATACGCGTTTTGTGGGAACTGTTTGGCAGGCTGCGGCAAAAAAATTGCGGCGCAGCCAAAATGGCTGCGCCGCGGCTGCGTATGGGAGAACGCTGCGGAAGATGGGAACTACGGCTTTGACAACGTCCAGTACTGCATGCCCCAATGCTCGAAGTCCCACTGCGGCGCGTAGGGATTGCATTCGTAGTCGATGTAATATAGCACGCCGCCGTATGGGACGAAGTTGGTGGGGTAGTAGTCGATGTTCAGCCCTGCCGGATATAAAAGCCGGCACATGGCGCGCACCTGTGCGAGCCAGTCGGGGTCCAGCCGACCGGCTTTGAGCAGCTCCGCTGCCGTCGGACCCGGGAGGTATGTCTTGAGAAGGCGCTCGCGGGGAGCATCGACTGCCAGAAGCTCCGGCAGAGGGATGCCGAGATGGCGCAGGGTTTCATAATCGCGCAGCTCGGCTTGCAGCTTGTCGCCGAAGGCGTAGTAATTGCACGGTTCGTGGTGAATCTGCTTGAGAACGTATTGCTGCGCGCCGTCGGTCACGAGATAGCTATAGCCGCCCTTTCCTTTGCCGAGGAGCCGGACGAGAGTGTATTGCGTTTCGTTTACGGTCAGAGTGTTTGGAATATTCATTTGGTCTGGTGTTGCATGCTTTCTTACGGAAGCTTTCGGGTGTAATTGATGCCGGCAAGGCGCGCCTGGCGGCACAGGTCTCTGGTTTGGAGCGTATAGCGCCTGCCGTCTTTGATAAAGTGGGTGCCGCACTGGCGAAATTCGAAGCTGATGTTTTTGCGGATGCACTGCGCACGCAGATCGAGGACCCAGTCGTAGTCGAGGGATCTGGCGTTCCGGTCGGATTCTCCGCCGACGACCACCAGCTCTACGCCGTCCAGATACGGCTCCAGATTCACACGCTCCAGAAACGGCTGGGCGGTGATGCACCGGTGCCTGACAGGGAGCGAACAGAAAACAGGAAGTTTCCGGTCTGCGCTTTGCTGGTTTTCAATGGTGCAGCAGACGGTCACGTTTTCATAGCCGTCTGCCCAATCGTCCGGGACGCACTGCGAAAAGCGCTCGATGCGCTTGGTCAGAAACAAAAATGTGCAGTCTTGCGCTCCCGGATCAGCTTCCAGCAGTCGGCGCGCCAGGGGTCTGCCTCTTCGATCAGAAAATCGGTTGAAAAGCCCAGATACACAAGACCCGGCTTCATTTTATAGCAGCCCTTTTTGAGCTGGCGCACGGGCTTGTCAAAGTCCGAAGTCTGGACGATCTGGCTTGTATCGACGCCGCGCCGGGCGTCACCCTTATGGATGCAGCAGTACCGGCAGCCCTCGCTGCATTTTCTGCATCCGCGCCACGGATTCCACATCGGCATGGCTTATGCCTCCTCCCGATTCTTATGGATGCAGGAGCCGAGGGCAAGCCCCAGCAGCATGCCGAGGGAAATGCCGAGACCGGTATCGTTTCCGAGCGCCGAGCCGATGGCTGCGCCGAAGCACATGCCGAGACACATGCCTTCTGTGCCGTAGTCGCCGAGCGGCTTTTTGCCGGTCTTTTTCTTTGCGGCACCGCGAACGGTCAAAAGCACCAGCACCAGAGCCGTGGCGACCCATGGCGCGGCGGCGCGAACAAAAGCAAGGATGTTTTTCATTATGATCATGCTCCTTCGATTCTAAGCAGACGGCGTGCAAAACTTCTGCGTTATCCGAAAGAATGCGGAAAACGCAGAACGGACCGGCGATTCGGTCTGCACTGCGTCTGAGCGTCTGGCGTATGGAGGGCTTGGGGCTGCTGCCGGTTTTGGGCGGCACAGGCTCCATGCGTATGGGGATTGGACGCACGGGCAAACGGAAGGTTCCGCCGGATTTGCAGGGGAGTTCAATTTTTTGAGAGGCGTGCGGCGAAATATATCGTACGATACATAATTGATATTATATATGAAAAACGGAAGTTGTCAATGGACGGTGTTATGCCGGAGCAGAACGAAAAGCCGCACGGAGAGGCGTTTCTCCGCGCGGCTTTTTCGTGAGATTCCATATAACAGGCGTCTATGCAGGAATTGGTTGGCAGAGTACCTGTTTCTGCTTTGTTCAGCGTTTGAGGGGCGTTTCGTGTTCCTCAGCGATCGGTCCGGAGCGTTCGGGCAGGACACCGGGAATTTCACCGGTCAGAAACTGGCGGCGGAAGGTTTTGAGCGACGGCTGGCGGACCGTGAGCCGGGCGGCAAGCTGCTC
>ERZ838577.3545-NODE-3545-length-14640-cov-10.508330_pt1 | contig 14640 bp, 10 predicted proteins | sample MGYA00519682_ERZ838577 | MGnify/ENA primary metagenome ERZ838577 (study PRJEB31850, sample SAMEA3708838) | human gut metagenome | biome: human gut; feature: human-associated habitat; material: faeces | place: China | collected 2014 ...
ATGCCGACGGTATTATCACAATGTCAGGTATGCGTCGCGAAACACTCCGCGCCACCATCAACAGCAAGGTGTGCGATTGGCTTCGTGTTGGTCTCCAAGCCAACCTCGGTTACACCAAATACGGCACAAACAGTCAGGTCTCGGACTCCGGAATCTATATCGCCAACCCGATGGTTTTCGCCAGAATGGCATTCCCCTATGATTCTCCGTATTATTACACAATCGGTGACGAAGGCCAGATACAATATGGCGACCGTGCAATGACTATGCATTATTTCGGCTACAATAGCCCGGAATGGATATATGAGATTAATAAACTCAACCGCACCAATGTAACTGCCAACCTTAACCTCTACGAACAGATCACTCCTGTGAAAGGCCTTATCCTCAAGGCACAGCAGGCCGTGAATGCCTTCGACTACCGTCTTGACAACAAATGGCTTCCTTATGAGACATTCGAAACTCCGATGGGAGATATCGTAGGAGACGAACCCAACGTCGGAGACATTAATACAGGCCAGAATCGCCAGTCATTCCAGCGCTATTATGCTTGGACATTCACCAACACAGCTGAGTATAACATCACAGTCAATGATCTTCATGATATAACAGTTCTCCTTGGTGAGGAATCGATTATCAACAAAAGTGACTCATTCTACGCTACATCGACTGGTTTCACAGATTCTCGCATGATGCTTCTGAACCAGGGAACGGATGTTCAGATTTCAGGACTCGGACAAAGTGCCGACCGCGAAACTTTCAACTCGATCTTCCTGAAAGGTAACTATGCATTTGACAACCGCTATTTCTTTGAGGCGACCTACCGTCGCGACGGCAGTTCGAAGTTCGCTCCCGGTCACCGCTGGTCGAACTTCTTCTCTGTCGGTGGAATGTGGAATGCCAAGAATGAGAAATTCCTCCAGCCCGTAGAATGGCTCAATGAACTCCAGCTCCGTGTAAGCTATGGTTCTACAGGTAACTCCTCAATTCCCAATTATGCATATTTCGGAACTGTAGGTTCTTATGTGCCGGGCTACGGTACAGGCGCTAACACTACTGCCACAGGCCTTGGAGGTCCCAGCAATCCCGACCTTACATGGGAAACTGTTTACGCTTTCGATGCCGCTCTTCGCTTCAAAGTGTTCAATATCCTGACAGCCGAGGTCGACTTCTATAAGAAGACCACCAAAGATATGCTTATGTCGATTCCATGGAGCTATACAACCGGTTTCGATGCTAACTATGGCAATATCGGTACTATGACAAATACCGGTGTGGATGTCAATGTCACAGCAGATGTTATCAAGACCAAAGACTGGTACTGGGGTCTGCGCTGCAACTTCAACTACAACAAAAACAAGATCACCGAACTCTTTGCCGGGCGCGATTCCTACACCATTCCCAACACGGGATTGCGCTATGAAGTAGGTCACTCGGCAGGAGAATTCTACACAGTACGCTACGTAGGAGTTGACCCCCGCGATGGTAAGCAGATGTGGCTTGACAAGAACGACAATATCACGAAGGTTTACAATGAGGAGGAGAACTCTGTAATGACAGGTCAGAGCCAGTATGCACCCTGGACCGGCGGTTTCGGAACAACTCTTAGCTGGAAAGGTATCACCCTTATGTGCGATTTCAACTGGGCTGCCAAGAAATATATGACCAATAACGACGCATTCTTCCTTCAGAATGCTGCACAGGGACATCAGCAGAATCAGGACGTGAAGATGCTTGATGTATGGACGAAACCGGGTGATGTAACAATGTATCCGAATGCCACGGAGACTACTCAGTTCGACTCCCGTTTCATCGAGGATGCATCTTTCCTTCGTCTTAAGAACCTGACGCTTCAGTATGCCTTCCCGAAGAATATCGTAAACGCGATGCGTCTTTCCAACCTCGTGCTCCACTTCACCGGTCGCAACCTTTTGACGGTTACAGACTTCACCGGTTACGATCCGGAGCCTCAGACCAATGTCTACAAGTTCGCATACCCTAACACACGTCAGTACGAGTTCGGACTTGAGGTTTCATTCTAATCATTTAGACAGCATAGAATATGAAAAAAATATTATTTACATTCGCAATTTCCGGAATGCTTCTTTCATCCTGCAGCATGAATGAAGAGCCGATAGGAACACTCCGCGATGAAGATGCTATTGAAAATGTAAAGGACGCGCTTGCCTTCCGCAATGGTCTTTACGTGAGCCTGCGAAGCATCTCCAACGGAGGCTATATCACCGGGCAGGATCTGCAGGCAGACAACTTTGTCGGAATGATTACCAATGGTAACCGCGGCGGGTTCTGGAGCAATAAGGCAGGTATCCTATCTAATGATACCCAGAATCTCGCAGGTCTCTGGTCGGGCCCTTACGGGGCTTTGGCCGACTGTAACTATTTCCTCGGCAAGGTAGAGCCGATGATTGCCGATACAGAAAAATATTCTGAGGACGACATCATCGAACTGAAACGCTTCCGTGGGGAAGCATATTTCGCACGAGCATATTACTTCTGGTATCTTGCCGACCGATTCTGCAATTCCTACAATGTTGTGGATCCAACCGCGCCCAACACTGGAATTCCTTTGGTAACAAAATATGCACCGACCAGCGAATACAGTTCGTATCCCGGCCGTAGTACTCTTGCGGAGACTTTTACACAGATTGAAAAAGACCTCAACAATGCATATTCTGATATCGACGAATATATGAACTCCGGCAATGCCAAGCCTTCTGAACTTCAGGAAAATGCGCCGTACATAAGCACTTACGCCGTAATGGCTCTACAGGCCCGTATTGCTTTACTCAAAGGAGACTGGGCAACAGCCATCGACAAGGCAGAAAAGGTAATTGCCGGTCCTTTCGCGCTCTGCAGTCAGATGGAATATTTCGACATGTGGACATCCGACAATGGACCTGAGCTGATATTCCTCCCCTACGCCAACAATGCTCAAAGAGCGGCCGTAGCTTCTGTAGGAGAAGCTTTCAATCAGAAAGATGGCCAGACTTCTGACTATATTCCTACCGCCAATGCACTTGATCTTTACGGCAATGATATTAACGAGCGCTACAATGACGTCCGATTCGAATGCTTCTTCGAAGAGAGGACTCTGCGTGTAGGGGGAGCCGGCGTGACGGCACTCGTATTCGTGAAATATCCCGGGAATCCCATTTTCAACTCAGGATCTACCAATGACCTGAAGAATCTCGGTAAACCTTTCCGTTTAGCTGAGATGTATCTAATCCTTGCTGAGGCTGCTGCCAATGCCGGCGAAACTGCTAAGGCCAACAATGCACTCAACGATCTGCGTGAGGCGCGTCTGTATGAATACACTCGCACAAACTATAGTGGCGACGAACTTATGAACCAGATTCGTCTCGAACGTAATAAGGAGCTCATCGGCGAAGGATTCCGCGTCAGCGACCTGCGTCGCTGGAAACTCGGCTTCTCCCGAAGCGACAACTATGGTCTCGGCTATACTGCAGTACCGGATGCTCTTGTTCCTGCAAGCATACAGGTGACATATACAGCAAACGATACGAAATATGTGCTTCCTATCCCCTCGCACGAGATGGAAACAAACCCGCAGATAGTACAGAACCCGGGTTACTAATCAATTCAAGTATAACTGAAAACAACAGATTCTTATGAAATATTCAAAGATATTCGCTTTATCGCTCGGCGTTCTGTTGATGGCATCCTGCTCGGATGAGAACAACAACTTCAATACCGACGCGGATGTCAAGGTGGAGATGGCCGACAGCCAGATAACCATCATGGAATCAGAGGGTGAATTCTCGCTGCCTATTAAAGTCGAAGGCAAAGCCAACGGTACCGTGCGCGTCACCGTAAAGGTTGAGGGCACCGGTAACAACCCCGCCGAACCTTTCGAGGACAGAAACGGTGAATGGACCGGCAACTATATCCTTACCAGCGCTACCATCAACATCTCCGATGACCAGAACGAAGGATTGCTCGAGTTTAATATTGTTGATGATTTCACAACCAACGCCAACCGTTCTTTCACTGTGACAATCGTATCTGCCGAGGGCGCAAAAGTTGGTACTGTTAATTCCACTCTCGTAACGATCGAGGACAACGATGCAGTTCCCTATGAACGCATTCAGGGTAAATACCGTATGAGTTGCATCGACGATAACGGAGATACCCGTGTTGCTAATGTCTCAATCAAAGGGGTAAGTAAGACATCTCCCGATTATGGAGAAGTTCTCAACGTTACCGGACTGACTGCCACACTACCGTCGGGATGGGCCGATGAAGGTTCTTCGATGGAGGCCATATTTCAGGTTGACCCCGAAACTAATGAACCGGTGATTTACCTTCTCATGCCTCAGGATATAGGCAAGTTCACTCATACAAATTATGCTTCGCTTAATCCTCGAATCTGGGCTCTATATGGAATGTCGACAGCCCAGGGATTGATTCCCGGTGTCCTCAGCGAAGACGGACGCACCATTACATTCCCGGAGGATAATATGATGGTTTTCTATGCCGCTACGGATGATTTCTCACAGCAGATCGGAACGCTTGGATACATATCTATTCTGAACTTCACTCGTTAATATACGAATCTCAAAATACATGTAAAAAGGCCGCGTGTCGGGCAGACACGCGGCCTTTTTTCATCCCAAAGAATGCATGCGGAGGCTAACGATTGCTTGCGGACGTTTTCAATTGCTTCGTGGCGGACGCACCCGGGGTTCGTCCCTACAGAATTAGCAAACGACATTAGCTTGAAACATTAGCGAAAACAATAGCGAACGCGTTGAGCATCCAATGCGGATATCAAGAGAGTCACGGAGCGACTTGCTTTCGCCAAATCTCAAATTACATGATAACTTGATTTGCCAATAAATCTACCCGTTTTATTTATTGCCAATAAATATTACAAAGGCACATCGCATCCGCGATGTGCCTTTGTAATATTTAGACTCTAATTTCAGTATGCCCGGACGATCACCGGTGAGGCCGGCAGGCCGATGTAGCGGTGGCCGGGGTTGTCGCTGCGGAAGCGGCGGCTGAAGGCCACGGCTTCGTCGAGCGTCGGAAAGCCGCCGGCAATTGTATACCAGCTGTCCTCGGCCGAGCTGACTGACATCGCGCCGGCATATCCGGCGGCGCGCAGATCCTCGGCGCCGGCACGCGCATTCGTGCCCATCCGGTATTTCGCCACAGCGACGTTATACTCCGGAAGCTTCACATCCTTCGCTTCGGGACGGACCCGCTCTGTTGCCACAAAGATGGTGTCGCCGTTCACCACCCGGCGCTGAGGGCCGTCCTCACTTATCAGCTCGCCGGCGGGAGCCATGGTTTCCGCCATGGCCTTCTCCCGTTTGGCAACCGCCGCATCATACGCGGCCTTATAGTTTTTCTCAGTGGGCTTACAGGCCGGAAGCAACAATGCGGCAGCTGCTGCCGCTATAATAAGTTTCTTCATAATCAGATTCAATCTATCGGTTCGAGAATACGGGTCTCGCGCGGCGCGAATGTATATTTGCGGTCATGCGGTATGAGCTCTATGGTCTCGCCCGTCACGACATCTCTGAAACGTTTCCCCTCAGGGATGATTTCGAGATAGCGGGTCATATCCGCCTCATTCTCCACATCTCGGCCGTTCATCACTATAACAGCAGAGTCATCGCCTTTGCGGCGCTCATAGAGATAGATACCGTTGGTAGGCATGAAGTGCTTCATGCTCCCCTCCCCTATAGCCTTGCTGCCACGGCGCCAGCGGTTCACGGCCGCTATGTAGTCGAAGGCCTCGTTCTGCAGGTCGCTGCGCCCATCACGCTCGAACACCGACGAGGTGTCGCCCGGAAAACCGCCGGGCATATCCTTGCGGACATTGCCGTCGCCACCCTCGCGCGTGCCGTGCATCAACAGTTCCGTGCCGTAGTAGAGCTGCGGAATACCGGGAATGGTGAGCAGTAGCGTCAGCGCCTGCTTCCACTGGGCGAGCGTTTCCGGCTCTTTGAGGATGAAGCGCTCGGTGTCGTGGTTGTCGAGAAAGCGGAGCACGTTCATCGGGTCGGGATAGAGATAATCGAGCGCAAGGTGGTCGTAGATCACGTTCAGACCGTTCCATGGGTCGGTATCAGCCTTGAAAGGCGCCATATCGCGGCTCTTTATCATCAGCGGGAAGTCCATCACCACAGGGAGATGCGTGTCGGGATTCCGTTTCGTTGCGAGGGGCGATCCGGCCTGCCAGTAGGCCTCGCCGCCGGTTTCGCCAAACCAGCATTCCCCCACGATGTTGAAGTCGGGATATTCGGCTTTCACGGCATCGATCCAGCGGGCCATGGCTCGTTCGTCGGCGTAGGGATAGGTATCCATACGTATGCCGTCGATCTGCGCCTCCTCGATCCACCAGATGGAATTCTGGATGAGATATTTCATCAGATGCGGATTGCGCTGGTTGAGGTCGGGCATCTCCTCCACGAACCAGCCGTCTTGCGTCAGACGGCGGTCGTAGTCGGAGCTGTAGGGATCGGTGATTGTGGATAGCCGGTAGTTGGTCTGAACATAGCCGTCGGGGAAGTTGAACCAGTCGGACGACGGTCGATTCTCGAACCAGGGATGGGACGAGCCGCAATGGTTGAAGATCATATCCATCACGGTCTTGATACCGTTGTCGTGGAGTGTGTCGACAAGCGCGGCATACTCCTCGTTGCTGCCGAAACGGGGATCGACGCGATAATAGTCGGTGGTGGCATAACCGTGATAGCTGCCGCCGGGCATATCGTTCTCGAGCACCGGGTTGAGCCATACGGCTGTAATGCCGAGCGAATCGAGATAGCCGACATGATCGGCGATACCTTTTAGGTCACCGCCGTGACGGGTGTTTGGATTGGTGCGGTCAACCGGCACGCGATGGCGCAACGTGGCCACGTCATCGATAGAAGGATCGCCGCTGGCGAACCTGTCGGGCATCACCATATAGAGCACGTCGGCGGCCGAGAAGCCTTGCGCTCCCCGCTGAGAACGACGTGCGCGAAGCTCGAAATCACGCGAAACATGCTTCCTCCCTTCGCGCCATTGAAGCTTCATGACACCGGGACGGGTTTCGGGGGAAACCGTGAGATAGACGAACTGCCAGTCAGGACTCCCGTCGAGGCGCGCTACTGAATCTATGCGCACTCCGGGATAATCCACGGAGAATTCCGCGCCGCGTATGTTCTTACCATGAATCTGAAGCTGTAGCGATGTGTCGCGCATGCCGGTCCACCAGTGGGGCGGCTGGATACTCTCTACATCAAACGGGGCCGCGGCCGATGCCGAGAGCGCACCGCCCGCCACTAAGCAGAAAAGGTCGCGGCATACACGCCGCGACCTGTTGATTGATTTCTTGATCCTGTTTTTCATATCACATGTCAGTCTATTTGGATTACAAGGTGGTGGGTCAGACTCCAGAATTTCGCAGGATTGGTGATCTGGATTGTCTTCGGGCCATCTTTCTCGCCTGTGATCTTATAAGAATCGGCCGGCATGTTGGTCCAGATTTTCACCTTCTTGGCATTGGTAGGGATAGATGTAAGCGTGCGCATGTCGGCTGTCACGAAGTAGGAGCTGTCGAAGTTACCCTTCAGCACTTTCGTGGAGCCGAGGAATTTCTTCTCCAGAAGTCCGTTCTTCTTGAGGTCTTTGTTGGAGCCGATAGCATAATAAACGCGGTTGGCTTCGTTTTCGGCGGCAACAGCCTGAGCCTGCGCTTCGTCTTTGGCTGCGGTCTCGTTCTTCAGCTGCTCCTGACCCTCGGCCACCTGATTGTTCAGATTTTCAATCTGACCTTTGGCGGCTGCCAATTCGCTCTCAAGCTGGGCGATTTTCTGATCCTGCGATGCAAGACGCTCTTTGAGCTGAGTGATTGTCTTTGTCAATACGCTGTTCTGGTTGCCCGAATTCTTTAGTTTGGCCTCCATTGAGGTGAGAAGTTCTTTATTGGCAGCCAGACGGGCTTTGATCGACGCGAGGTTATGGCGGATTTCCGCACGACGGTCGGCATTGTCGCCGGCACCCATATTGTAGAGAAGTCCCTCCTGAACGTTGATGGAATCAAGTCCGGTATAGATGTCTCCCATCAGCAACATAAGAGAGTCGTTGAAGGTGGTGGCTTCCTGATACTCAGCGGTAAGATCGGCGATTCGGAGGGAATCCTCCTCAAGTTTCTTCTGATTTCCGGAGCATGAGGCAAGCATCAGCAAGCCGGCTCCCATGATGATAATACTCTTTTTCATTTTGATATACATTAGTTTAAAGTTCAATTTGATAAAAAATATGCGAATCGGTTCAATCCGCATCTCCTGCGGAGAGGAGTTGTTTTTTAGCGGAATCGCAACCCTCGATTATAATAACAATTTCTCCTTTCGTCTGGTTCGATGCATAAAAATCCGCCAGATTTCCGAGAGCATCCTTGTTTACGGTTTCGTGAATCTTAGAAATCTCGCGACACACAGCAGCCTGACGGTCGGTGCCGAAAGACTCCGCAAGTTGGCGCAATGTGCGTGCAAGCCTGAGGGGAGACTCATAGATAACCACCGTGCGCGGATCGGCGGCAAGTTCGGCGAGACGGGTAGCCCTCCCCTTTTTAAGCGGCAGGAAGCCCTCGAACACGAACCGGTCGCAGGGGAGTCCCGAATCGACAAGGGCGGGCACAAAGGCCGTGGCTCCGGGGAGGCACTCCACGTCGACACCTCTTTGCCGGCATTCGCGGGAGAGCAGGAAGCCGGGATCCGAAATACCGGGCGTGCCGGCATCGGAGACAAGTGCTGCGGTCTCTCCCGATTCCAGACGGTCGACGATTCCCGCAACAGTCTGGTGCTCGTTGAATTTATGATGACTGCGCATGGGAGTGTGGATATCGAAATGCTTCATCAGCTTCCCCGATGTCCGCGTATCCTCGGCAAGTATGAAATCAACCTCCTTTAGAACCCGTATGGCTCGGAATGTCATATCCTCCATATTTCCCACAGGTGTGGGAACTATATAAAGTTTTCCGCTCATCCTTCGAAATATATGCGGATTATCTCAAGAAAATCCACTACTTCGGGATTCTCCGGATCCCATCCGAGACTACCGATGAAATAATCTTCGGCTTCATCATAGCTGTCCATGCAGGCCACTCTGCCGAGTGCTTCGGAAAACTCGCTGTCGGAGTTGCTGAAAAGCTCTCGACGGAAGCGGAAACGGTCGTTGAGACAGAAAGCCGGCTTCCGGCCGGTGCCTCCGCTCTTAGGCTTTGCCGAAGCTGCCGTCGGCTCCTCAGAGATTTTTTCCGGTTCCTCTGCGGATTTTTCCGACTCCTCAGCGGTTTTTTCCGGCTCCTCAGCGGTTTTTTCCGACTCCTCAGCGAAATCCAGAGTATCGGAGAATTCGGTGATTTCGGTGCGGATCGGCTCTTTAAGGTCCTTAGAGTCCTTAGAGCTAATGCTATTAGGCTCATTAGGCTCATTAGGCTCATCAGTCCCATCAGTCCCATCAGCCCCATTGGCTCTCAGCCCCGCAAGGCGCGCCTCGATCAGGGGCGCCAGCTCATCTATCTTCTCTTCTCTCAACTGGGCGAGCTCCAGCAATCCCTCAAGTTCATAAATCTTGTCCTTGAGATTCTTGATTTCCTCTATCGTCATATTCTTCAGTTTTCTGTTCATCGGCGTAGCCGGGCACGAATGTGCGCATCAAGGCACGCTTCACGGCCTCGCGCGCTTTAGTGCGGTCGGTCATATTATTGAGCATCACCACTATCACGTGGGTCGGTGCGTAATCATCGTCAAGTTTATAGCCGGCATAGCACTGAATACCTTTCATGCTGCCCGTCTTCATGGCCACATAGCCGTCGAGCGGCGTGCCGGCAAGGAACCGCCGCAAGGTTCCCTCCTGACCTGCCAAAGGGAAGAATGAGGCGTAATAGGGATCCACGGAGCGGTCGGCAAGCACGGCGGCCATAAACTCGGGGGTTACCCTGTTTTGCCGTGACAGTCCGGAGCCATCCACAATATGCACCCCTTCGAGCGGTGCCTTGTGTCGTTTCCAGTAATTCATCTCACGCGATGCGCCGGCTTCGGTTGATCCTTTTTCTCCGCAGGCCACTGCGTAAGTGCGCAGCAACGCTTCGGCATACTGGTTATCGCTGCGCATCATGCAGGAACGCATGATCTCGTCGAGCGGAGCCGACTGATGATCGACCAGAATCTCACGGGAGCCGGCGCGCAGATCATCGCCGCGAAGAGTGATGCCCCCCTGCGACAATGCGGACCGCAAGCGCGTGCTCATCACGGCCGAGGGATTCGGCACCGAGCGGCTGCCGGAGGCGTTGTCCTCGAAGTTCAATGCGTACGAGCCGGTCCCATAGGCATGTGGCAGATCGCCCGACATCCAGGAGGGAGGAACAGCCGGACCGTCCCAGAGATCTTCATCGTATATAATGCGGCCACCAATCTCTCGAACGCCGATCTCTTTGAGGGCCGACACTATCTCGGCGCAGATATCCTTTCCGGCAACGTGACGCGAGTTGAGCGACGGATCGCCGCTCCCCTCAACCACTATATTCCCCTCCACAACTCCATCGCGCACCGGAGCCGTGAGCCATACCTTCGTATGGAAACGGCTCTCGACATCGCGTTTCTCGAGCAGAGTGGCGGTGGTGACGCATTTCATGATCGAAGCGGGGATCAGAGGCTTCTCGGCGTTGTAGGCCACCAGCGTCTCCCCGCTGGAGAGATCGCGTATCAGCAATGCCGACGCCTCCGGGTCGATTCCCGCGGAGGTCCGGAAGTCATCCTCCGTGCGGGCCATGGCCCCGAACAGCACGAAGGACATCAACAATATTACTAATCTGATGCGCATTCCAAATTTCATAACACAAAATTAACGCTTCCTGCTTCTACATACAAATCTTTTTTGTAATTTTGATTTTCTTTAGACTCTGTTCCTTAAAATTTCGGAGTCGTAAGTAAACAAATTCTCCGTCGTCCCAATAAAAATACTATGGACATCAAAACCGACGACCGCCGGCCCTATACCTTCGACAGAGTGATCCGAATCCTCTTCTCGGTATGCACCATTCTGGCCGTTCTTTATCTGCTTAGCATCCTCAAGGGTGTGCTTCTCCCCTTTCTCGTGGCCTGTCTGATAGCCTACATGCTCGAACCAATCGTGCAGTGGAATCTCCGCTGGCTGCACACCCGCTCGCGCTTCATCCCTGTGGTGCTCACGCTGCTCGAAACCTGCGTTGTTTTCGGAGGATTCTGCGTGCTGTTCTTCCCCTATCTCATCTCGGAATGCTCGCAGATGGCTGAGATGGTGAAGACCTATGCCACCAAAGAGATGAATATCCCCTATATATCGGAAAGCATACACCGGTTTATCCGCGACAACATCGACTTCAATCAGATTTCGCGCCTCCTCTCCGAAGAGCAATGGCAGAAACTGCTGCGCGAAAGCATCTCCTCCTCCTGGAATTTCCTGAGCTCGGGACTCGCGTTCATCTTCGGAGTGGTGAGCTGGCTGATAGTGATTCTATATGTGATCTTCATCATGCTTGATTATGAACGGCTAATGCTCAGCTTCCGCCAGCTTGTGCCTCACAGCCACCGTCACCGCGTCTTCCATATCTTCCGCGACATAAAGAACGCCATGAACCGCTATTTCCGCGGTCAGTTCCTGATTGCCTGCATCGTGGGAGTGCTTTTCTCCATCGGTTTCCTAATCATCGGGCTACCGATGGGTGTGGTGCTCGGCCTCTTCATCGGTATGCTCAACATGGTGCCTTACCTCCAGCTCATCTCCCTGCCGATAACGGCGCTTCTATGTCTGGTATGGACAGTAAGCACGGGCGGCGATTTCTGGCTTATCTTCTGGGAAGCCATGGCTGTATACGTGATCGTGCAATGCATCCAGGACCTCCTCCTCACCCCGAAAATCATGGGAAGCGCCATGGGCCTCAACCCGGCAATCATCCTCCTCTCCCTGTCTATCTGGGGGAGCCTGCTGGGCTTCATGGGCCTCATAATCGCCCTTCCTCTCACCACCCTCCTTCTTTCATACTATAACCTTTATGTGATTCAGCGCATTCAGGAGAAAAAGATATCACGATGAATATGATCCACGTCCCCATATCGGCGGAATTCGCCGGTCTCGCTCAGGAGACTGTAACACAGATAGAGCATGAGGCTCATGCCGAGATCAGTCCCGACACCCGGCCGGCTTCGGCCGAGGAGAACCATACCAACGGCCTTATCGGCGATCTGGCGTGGATTCTTCTGCTCGGCGCCATAGTGACCCTACTCTTCAAAAAGCTGAAGCAGCCGGTGGTGCTCGGATATATCCTCGCAGGATTCCTCGCCAGCCCAAAGTTCGAATACCTCCCCTCGATCTCCAACCTTGAGAATATAAGCTTCTGGGCGGAATTGGGCATAGTGGTGCTCATGTTCTCCATCGGTCTGGAATTCTCTTTCCGCAAGCTGATGAACTCTGGGTCGTCAGCGGTGGTGACGGCTCTGATAATCATCACGGGCATGACTTTCGCGGGATTCGGCGTGGGATGCATTTTAGGGCTCAACAGCATAAACTGCGTATTTCTCGGAGGCATGATCTCCATGTCGTCGACAACCATCATCATGAAGGCGCTCGACGACCTTGGTCTCAAGCAGAAGAAATTTGCATCCTTGGTGCTGGCAGTGCTTATCATAGAGGATCTTTTCGCCGTGCTGATGCTGGTGCTTCTCTCCTCGCTTGCCATGGGCGACGTGAAGGGGATGGACCTTCTCTTCAGCATCGGCAAGCTTCTCTTCTTCCTCATCATCTGGTTTTTGGTCGGAGTCTATGTCATTCCCTCCTTCCTCACCCGCGTCAGATCATATCTGAACAACGAGACACTTTTGGTGGTGGCCATGGGGCTCTGCTTCTCGATGGCGGTGTTCAGCGTGATATGCGGATTCTCGCTCGAATTGGGAGCATTCGTGATGGGTTCTATCCTTGCAGGCACGGTGATGGCCGAGCGGATGGAGCGGGTGATAGGCCCTGTTAAAAACCTCTTCGGCTCTGTGTTTTTCATCTCTGTCGGAATGATGGTAGACCCGCATGTGCTCGTGCAATATTGGTGGCAGATTCTGATTCTTGCCGCCGTGGTGATCGCCGGCATGATTATCTTCGGCACGCTCGGTATGCTTGTCACCGGCCAGAATCTCAAGGTAGCTATCGAAAGCGGTTTTACTCTCACCCAGATCGGTGAGTTCTCGTTCATCATCGCTTCGCTGGGCATGAGTCTCGGCGTGCTCGACACTTCGCTCTATCCTATCATCGTGGCCGTGTCGGTGCTCACGATCTTCACTACGCCATATTTCATAAAGATGGCCGACGGAGCATATTCCTTGATTGAGAAGCGGCTCCCGAGGGGCCTTGAATTCCTCATCTCGCGCTATTCCAAGCAGGTGAGCGATTCCAACGAGACTCGGCGACTCTGGAAAGCCATTATCAAGCGCTATCTCTGGCGGATACTTCTCTATTCTGTGATCCTGCTTGCGGAAATCATCTTCTCGCGAAAGTTTCTCTTCCCCTTCGCCGAGCAACTGTTCCCGATATGGGGCAAACTCCTCGCCACTGTGGTGACACTTCTGGCAATGGCACCCTTCATAGTCTCGCTGAGTTTCAGCACCACGGCTGCCGACGAGCGGCTGCAGCTGCACCGCACTGCGAGTTTCTATGATGTGCCTCTCGTGGCTATGCGCATAGTGCGCTATCTTATAGCGCTCTTCTTCATCGTATATTTCTGCACCTTGGCATATTCATCGATCGTGGGATGGATCGTGGGTGTAGGCTGCTTCATCCTCATCATGGTGTTCGCCTCCACGAAACTGATGCAGAACTATCACAATATGGAGACGCGGTTCATGAACAACCTCAACAGCCGAGAGAATACGCGTCTGGGCACCAACAACAACCTTGTCGACGACATGCACCAGGCATATATCGAGGTGGGACAGAGCACACCCTTCGTGGGCGATAAGATCAAGGATACCGGTCTTCGCCGCGATTACGGAGTGAGCATCTCGAGCATCCAGCGGGGCGATGACTACATGCCGCTCCCATCGCCGATGGCGCGCATCTTCCCCGGAGACATACTGGGCGTGATCGGCTCCGACGACCAGCTCAAGCATCTCAACGAGGATATCGAGGAGGCGCGCGTGGCCTACGCCTCCCGTCCGCAAATGCAGCACAAGGCTGAGCTGAAAAGCCTCAAGCTCACGGAGAAATCGCCGATAATCGGCCTGCCGCTCGGCGACACCAATATTCAGAAGGATTATTATTCGATGATTGTGAAGATACAGCGCGGTGAGGATGAGTTCATTCAGCCCGCTCCGCAGACCGTGCTCCGCGCGGGCGACATTATCTGGGTTGTCGGCGATCCCGACTTCTTCGACAAGATGAAATAGCCGTCACGGCCATATGCCCATTTTACTGATCATAAATCTAAGATATTACTAATGGCAAAAAATCCCGCAGGCAATTCAGCTTGCGGGATTCATTCTCTGGCGGAGTGACCGAGATTCGAACTCGGGATACGCTTTTGGCGTATACACGCTTTCCAGGCGTGCCTCTTCAGCCACTCGAGCATCACTCCAG
>ERZ838577.3593-NODE-3593-length-14445-cov-3.745935_pt1 | contig 14445 bp, 10 predicted proteins | sample MGYA00519682_ERZ838577 | MGnify/ENA primary metagenome ERZ838577 (study PRJEB31850, sample SAMEA3708838) | human gut metagenome | biome: human gut; feature: human-associated habitat; material: faeces | place: China | collected 2014 ...
TTATGTGATTGCCGGAACATTGATTAATCTCGTTACGACGGTACTGGGGGCCTATTTCTTGTCCAGAAAGGATGTGCCTGGGCAAAAGACCATTACAGTATTGATTATGTTTACAATGTATTTTTCCGGGGGACTAATTCCGCAGTTTTTGAATATTCAACAGTTAGGATTGTATGATACGAGATGGGCAATTTTGTTGCCGGGAGCAGTCAGCACATTTAATCTGATCATTATGCGTACTTCAATGGCATCCATAGACAGCAGCCTGGAGGAATCTGCCCGACTGGACGGGGCAAATCATTTTACGATCCTGACACGGATTATGGTACCTCTGACGAAACCAACCATGGCAGTACTTGTGCTGTACTACGGTGTCGGACATTGGAATTCCTGGTTCAGTGCCATGATCTATCTGGATGATCATAACAAAGAACCGCTGCAGCTGGTAATCCGCCAGATTCTGATACTGAGCAGTGGATTATCGGGAATGGGAGATTCGGATACGGAACTGATCGCGGAAGCTATCAAATATGCTACCATTGTAGTGGCAACGGCACCGATTCTGGTGCTGTATCCATTCCTACAGAAATATTTTGTCAAGGGAATGATGGTTGGATCCGTGAAAGGATAACCGAGGAGGCTGAAGGATGATAGACAAAAATACAATGATAGAAAAACTGGATGAGAAGCACCTTATGCTAGACAGAAATGCAGATCCAGGAAGTACATGGTGTTTTCGTTCGTGGCAAGAGCTTTTCCATTCCGGGAAAATACAGGACGGAACACAGGAAGCGCCGATGACAGTGTATCTGATGCCGGATGTCTACTGGCTGCATGACCCGGAGGATCAGAAAATATTCCGTGGAGCAGAGGGGGATTTCCTGCCCTATGAGCAGAAAATAAGCTGTAACTGGCTGCGCCTCATCGGATTATCTGAACATCCGGAGGAGGTTGTAATTGCAGCCAACAAAGGACAATCCCATGGCTGCATCGGTAATTACACCATGCTACACTTTGAAGGCGATGGATTGTATCTAGAGAATCTTACCATTGGAAATTATTGTAATGTGGACCTGAATTATCCGGGGGATATATCAAAGAATAAGAAAAAGCGCTGCGCGGCGATTACACAGGCACAATTGGGAGATGTGAAAGGAGACCGGTTTTATGCGAAAAACTGTCGCTTTGTCAGCCGCCTGAATCTTTGTCCCATTTGCGGTGCCAGGAGAAGTCTCTATGAGAATTGTCATTTTGAATCTACAGATGATGCTCTGAACGGCAACGCAGTGTATTTAGGATGTGATTTTGATTTTTATGGGGAATGCCCGATTTCTGCGACAGATGGCACGGGGAGTGCTTTTCTGGATTGCCGGTTCCGCATTCGCGGACATCGGGACCGCAACGGTGCAGATCAGTATTTCATGAAGGGACAGGGAACAATATATGTGATAAATTGCAGATTTGAGGACATGAGGGACGAGAGTACAGATCACTCACGACCATTATGGGTGCAATGGACGCGCTATCCCCAACCTGAGACAGTATGCTATGTGTATGGGAACGATACACCGATAGGGCCAGCGGAACATACAGTGGATCTGACCGGTAAGCCGGGATTAGCAGCTTTTCTGACAGAAGGGGAAGCGACAAAGTATAATATCAGAAATTTATTGTGCGGAACCGATGGTTGGGATCCTCTTGGAGAGGGAAAGGCGAGCGGAAAAGAATTGTTGCCGATACAGTTGGTATTAAATCAAAGCATGCTGACATTAACAGAAGAACATCGTAGTAGAAACGTGTGTGTCACAGCCAGATATTTCAGTGGGGAGATAACGGAAAAATTGAATTTGACGTTTGAGATGGTCGGAGATGAGGAAGCGCAATTGGGAATCAGTCTGCTGAAGCAGGGTCACACACTGATACTCAGTGGGGAAAATGACGGGACCGGCATCTTACAGGGCATATTGCTCGCACGTACGGATACCGGGTTGATGGCAATGGCTGAGGTTGCGGTGACACCAACGACTCGTCCCGCACCGGGGTGGATTCAGCATCCTCATATCCTATGGCAGTCGGGAAAATTTGTACTTCATTATGAATTGGAGAGGAAAGGGGCAGAGGATGCCTCGCTGATCTCCTGGGAATTGGAGAAGGATGGAGAGCGTCAGCGAGTCTCTGTCAGTCGTCCCGGTGTGGAGAACCTCGAGTATTTCCCCGGAAATGAGGCGATTGGTGCAGCAGTGTATGTTCAGATCATACCAAAACTAAACTGCAGTCTACCTGCAGAGACGGTGGAATTGTGTGCCTGTAAGGAAATGAACGCAAATATGATTACTAATCCGTGTCAGATCCAGACGGATTTTTCGAATTTCCCAACTGAACGTCAGCCACTGATTCGGTCAGGGTGGTGGACAAGAGATTTTTATACACCGCGGGAACCTCTTACAGAGTGGAGAAAATGGGAACAGAAATTGCCTGATATGCCATGGGTATATCGTATGGCGGGAAACGGTTGTGTAGGGGCAGGCCTGATGCCTGCTATACAAGGGGTGATGTTGTTTTATACATTTCAGAAAGAAGCTGGCAATATGAAAACGGAGATATTATTGGATCCCGCGAAGACATTCGGTCAGGGCTTTGGAAGTGCCGGACAATATATGGACGTATGTGTGGGATTTGATCCTGAATCCATGACTGGTCCTGCGTTCAGGATCTTGCGTTCACCGGATATTTCCAATGGAGTGGAAGTGTTCCCGGTATACTATAAGAACGGGCTTACGACATTGCCGGAGACAAGAAGATATACGGCAGGATTTGTGACCGGCTGTCATATTGAGACAGAGATCAATAACCGGAGTCTGAAAGTGCATCTGTGGACGGAAAAAGAGCTTTCTACAGGAATCTTAGAATATCCATCGGATATTACTATGGAGACCGGGGCAGTACCTGCGGGCGGAAGTATGGGGATATTGCATACTGGTACCTGTGGAGGCGGAGGATGGCAGAATACAGTGATGCTACATGGTATTCGTGCACAGCTTATGGACTGATATAGTCTTAATATTCGTAAATATCGCTTTTCACCTATCAAGTGAACCATAAAAAAATATAATAGAAAAGAAGATACAGCACAAAGTAGCAATAGTTTCTCGCATATGAGAAACTATTGCTACTTTACACTGAAAGTTCTATAATAAAAGAAACGGAGGTGGATGAAATGATTGCTCGACCCAGATATATGAAGATTATCAAAGATTTTATGGATAAACCCGTTATAAAAGTAATTACCGGGATGCGGCGAAGTGGGAAAAGTGCTTTGTTGGAACTGACAAAGCAGGAACTGCTTAACATAGGTAACTCCGGATAATATTATATATATAAATTTTGAATCGTTAAGATACGAATACTTGAAGGAATACAGAGCATTGTATCAACACCTGATAGAGCTTGGAGACAAGACAACTGGAAAATTGTACATTCTTCTGGATGAGATACAGGAGGTAGATGGCTGGCAACAGGTAATTAACTCTCTGCGTGTGGATATGGACTGTGACATTTATGTGACTGGGTCAAATGCAAGACTGCTATCCGGTGAACTGGCTACATTGTTAGCCGGCAGATATGTGGAAATCAGAGTATATCCGTTGGACTTTAAGGAATATCTTAAGTTTGCCGAGACAAACGAAGGAGAGGCTGGACTGACACGACAGGAGCATTTTGCCAATTATGTCAGATTTGGAGGTTTGCCGGGAATTCATCAGATGACATGGGAGGAAGACAGAATCATACAATACCTTCAGGATATTTATAACTCAGTGCTGTTAAAGGATGTAATTGCAAGAAATAATATCAGGGATACCGTATTATTGGAAAATATTGTCAAATATATCATGGATAATATTGGAAATACATTTTCGGCAAAAACGATTTCTGACTTTTTAAAAAGTCAGGGACGAAAGCTAAGTACAGAGACTGTTTATAATTATCTGAAGGCCTTGGCAAATGCGTTTTTGATTGCAAAGGTAGCGCGATTTGATATTAAGGGAAAGAAAATACTGGAAACACAGGAAAAGTATTATTTGTCCGATCTTGGAATCAGACATGCGGTTATGGGATACCGAGACAATGATATTGCAGGAGTATTGGAGAATATTGTGTACTTGGAACTTCTTCGCAGAGAGTACGCGGTAAATATCGGAAAACAAGGCACTACGGAAGTGGACTTTGTGGCAAACAGACGGGATGAAAGACTGTACGTTCAGGTATGCTATATTCTTACACCTGAAAATACAAATCGGGAATTTGCTCCTCTAGAAGCAATTGCAGACAATTATGAAAAAATGATACTGTCTATGGATTCCTTATTGCACATTAACAGAGGAGGTATACGGCAAAAAAATATTTTAGATTTTTTGCTGGAAAATGAAAAGATATTTTAGATTGGGAAGGACGGATAATTTATGAGTGATATTAAGAATTGGCAGACTGAATTGGATGAATATATCCGTCAGGGGGAACCGAATGAGGTAGAAAAGAGTAATGCCTGGAAAACAGCAATCGGGCTCCAGAGTGTAGACGGGTTAAAAGTATCGGAATACCTTTTAAACACTGCAAAAGAGCACATCGAAGGAAAAATCAGTATTACTGATGCAGATAAAAGAATTCAAACCTATTATGAGGTCAGAGCTGATAGAAGTGAGATAGAAACTGATGAGAAAGAGGCGGATATTGTCTCTGTAAGGATTGCAAAGCTTTTAGGGGAGAAAACTTTTCAGTTTTCACCGGCGGAGTTTAGAAATATTCATGCAAGACTGTTTTCCGGTGTATTTAAACAGGCAGGAAAAATCAGAGATTATAATATAACAAAAAAGGAATGGGTATTAAAAGGTGATACGGTTATCTATGCATCTTTTGATAGTATAAGAGAAACATTGGAATATGATTTCCAACAGGAAAAAGATTTTTCTTACGAGGGCTTGTCTTTGGAAAAATGTGTGAAGCATATTGCAAAATTTACATCCGATATATGGCAAATTCATCCGTTCTGTGAGGGAAATACCAGAACAACAGCAGTATTTATCATCAAGTATTTAAAGACCTTTGGCTTTCAAATCAGTAATAGGGCATTTGCAGAAAATTCATGGTTCTTCAGAAATGCATTAGTCAGAGCCAATTACAATGATTGGAAAAACAATGTGTATGAAACTACCGAATTTCTGGAAATGTTTTTTGAAAATTTATTGTTGAATAAACACCATGAATTGAAAAACAGATATATGCATCTTGATTATAGAAAGGGAAATAGTGTTCAAAGTGCCAAAAATGAGAGCCCAAAGTGCCAAAATGGCACTTTGGATTTGACGCTAGAAGAAATGGCACTTTTGAATATTCTCAAAGCAGAACCAACAATCACTCAGAAGGGGATAGCAGAACTTTCCGGGAAATCAGAGAGGACGATTAAGCGCAGAACAATAGAGTTACAGGAGAAAGGGTACATCTGCCGGGAGAATGGTAAGCGAAATGGTAAATGGACGATTTTGATTGATATGTAATAAAAGTGATGAAAGGCATCGGAACATCCGGTGCCTTTTTAAACATTTGGGAACCTTTTTACCGTCCGGCGACTCATATAGTATGAAGCCGGCGAAGAGAAGGAGGTGTTACCTTGTCAGTTATGACAAAAGAGGAATTTGCGCGGGAAGTGCGGGGCTATACCCTGCATATGTACCGACTGGCATATTCTATTCTGAATAACAGTACGGATGCGGAGGACGCTGTCAGTGAAGCGGTACTGCATGCCTATGAAAAGTTAAGGACACTGCGGGATCCGGACAGCTTTAAAAACTGGATCTTACAGATCACGGCAAATGAAGCGAAAAAGATTTATCGGCAAAATAAGCGGACCGGTGCGGTGGCATGGGAAGAGAATCTGTCCCCGGCATTTTATGATGAACATCATGAACTGTGGGATGCTGTCATGCAGCTGGATGGTGGATACCGGGATGTGATTGTACTGTTTTACTATGAACAGTGCACGATCCCGGAGATCAGCAGGATACTGGAATGCAGGCAGGGAACCGTAAAATCGAGACTGTATCGGGCGAAGGAGCAGTTAAGGGAGAGACTTATGTGACCGTGCGTACTTGGCACAAATTTGTTATGCGCAAATGAGTGTGCAGAAATGAGGTTTTATATGAGGAATGATTTTATAGACAGAAAAATCAGAAAAATGGCGGAGACGGAACGGATGACAGTGCCGGAGTCGCTGGATGCGAAAGTGGAAAAAATTTTGGATGGACTGGAGACAGAGAAGGCGGATAACAACGCGGATGGAAAGAGAGCAAATCAAACGGTACGCCATTATGGCTTTAGACGAATCGTGATTCCGGCAGCAGCCTGTCTGCTTCTGGCCTCTACTACCGTGACGGCATCGGGATTGTACCGGGCGCGGATGGAGAGCATGAATCATGAAAAACTGGAAATATATTTTTCCGGGTTGCAGGAGGCAGATGTTGCAGCGGATAGCTACAGCAGACCGCTTACGGACAGCGAAAAAAACAGGCTGGAAGAACTGAGGCAGGCCTATTTGGAGGAAGGATATTTCCCGAAAAGGGAACTTGCCATGCTTGATAGTCCTGAAAAATACAAAAAGGGCGTGGCTTTCTATGCAGCGCGGAGTACATTTTTCCTGCCGGAAGAGGAAATGACGGAGGAGGAACTGTTGGAGCTGATCGATTTCCGGGAGAAGAGAGATTATAGTCTGGCGAAAATCACAGAAGAGATCGAGGCGGGCGACTATGAATATGTGAAGACGGAAGATAGTGCATTACCGGGTGATATGTCACAGGAGAACGGATCGCAACAGACCCAGGACGCAGGAGAGGCAAGTGTAGTCCCGGGGGCAGATACGGCAGCACAAGAATGGCAGGTCGCCTATGAGGGAGACGTAAGTATCCGTTGTGCGGCAGTGGCAGAGAACGGTCTGTATGTGGGCGGTTTCACTGCGGACGGACAGGCGAGAGTGGAATATCTGCCTTACGGCAGCGGAACGCCAGAGACGTTTTTTGAAGATTTTGCAGAAAACGGAGAGGTCTACAGTCTGTGCACGGCACCGGACGGCAGCATCTATGCGGGACTGAAGGGACTGGCTGTACCGGGAGCGGAGCACGGCTGGCTGCCTGTAATCTATCATATCAGCCCGGAGGGAAAGCTTCTGAACAGTTTTACCGTAGGAGAGCGGGAATGGAATATCGTTGATAGTATGGCAACAGATGCCCAGGGCAGATTATATATGCGGATGCGGATGCAGGAGGACGGCAGTTATGTGCGGATCTATTCTGCGGAAGGTGAGCTGATCGGAACCGTGGCGGATGACGACAGCTATGCCGTACAAGGTGCCGGAGCATTAGGACAGGGCAAGGACGGCAAAGTCTATGCGGCTGCACAGACAGTGGGCAATACGACAGCAGGAGATATGGCTATGACATTAGTGTCAGTAGACCCGGAAAGCCTCAGGTTTGTTCCGGTGGCTGGAGGTGAGAATGTTATTTGCAGTGCTGATACGATCTACCCGTGGAAAATGGTGGCAGCAGGTGTGAGTGAGACGGCAGATTTTATCCTATGGGGATACAACGGCGTGGACACCTATCGTCTGGGTGAGACGGAATTCACCAGAGTGCAGGAGAATTGGGAGATGCCCTGCGGTACGGAGGGTACCTGTGCGGTCCTCGTACCGGACGGTCGCATTCTCTATATCGGCGCATCCGACGGCTTCCAGGGAACGACGGCGGACGGCGTGGAGATCAGCGGAAAAGATCCTGAGAAGACAGTGCTCTATTATGAGCCACTTGTAAAATAGAGTGACAATAAACTGGCGACACCGGGAAAACGATGCCGCCAGTTTTATAGTTCCAGACTGTTAAGTTTCCATCTGCTCAATTGTGCATTTACAGTGGTTATGTTATAAAAAGACCAGAAATAACAGAAAGCGGTCGCTTGGGTGAAAAAGTAGTAGATTCAGGGGTGAAATTTTGTTATGCTGTTTGTAACAAACGGAGTATAAAAGTCGTCAATATAGATAGAAGGAAAACAAAGGAGGGGCTTATGAAGAAGATTAACGTAAAAGCAACCATTTTTCTCAGTGCAATCGTATTGGTGGTAGTGGTACTTCTGCTGAATCTCATCGAATTCCGCAAAACGGTGGATTTCACGGTGCCGGGGATACAGATGCCGAAGGAGAACGCTTTCGGAAAGCAGGAAGAGGTACAAGTGAGCGTCAACGGAACCTATTATTACCGGGTACTGCCCTGGATCCACGGCAGCACTTTCCATGGGCAGATATCTTTCGTTGGAGAGGGAGAGGAACCGCAGAATTATTTCTTTACCTATGGAGCAAGCAGAGGATTTCTGAAGGAGGGAAGAGGGGCTGGCTGGATCGGAACCCCGGATGCTCAGACTACCGTAGCGATTTATCAGGCGGTACAGAATGTGGAAAAAGGGATGATATCCGTAGAGAATCTCGCCAGCTACGTTTTATATCCGGCGGCAACACCGGAAGAAGCCTATGCCATAGCGGATATATGGTATCCGGGAATGCTGGAGAATGAAGCAAAGACAGCATTCTGCGCGGCTTTTTTGCCGGAGGAGTGCCCGCAGAAGATCGGTTGCAGCTTCTGCACGGAGGATTACGATTATGCGGAAGATGTCGATACCGTAGAGCAGCTGTGGCAGGAATTTATACAACTTTCCGGAAAAGTGACGTCAGATCCGATCCCGCCGGAAGAGATGGTGGAAGGTGTGGGATATTTTCAGTTTGTCTATGCAGACGGTGAGACAAGGACCTTTCGCTACGCGTCGGAAGAACAGGGATTATGGATAGGTGAGGACGAACGCTGCCTGGTGGACGGCCAGGCTTTCTATGACTGGCAGGAGCGTCTGATGGAAGCGGTGCAGAAGTAAGTTTTGTTTGCAACAGATTTCTTACTTGACAGATGGGTCGGTAGAATGTAGACTATAATTACAAAGAGTCTATGAAACATCGACTATGCCTTGCCGGGGGGGCAGGACAGGAGGGGCTTATGGGTGAGAATATCTACAGAATATTTGACGGTGTATGGAACTTAAGTCTGGTGGGAGGATACTGCGTGCTGCTGGTGATCCTCGCCAGACTTTTGTTGCAAAAAGCACCAAAATGGTGCTCCTATCTGTTATGGGGAATCGTGTTTGTGCGGTTGTGCTGTCCGATACTACCGGAGACAGGAATCAGTCTGATTCCGGACAAATTGCTGTCTGTGGGGACAGAGATGACGTCCGGGCAGCAGACAGTCGGTCCGGGCAGTCATGGTTATGCAGAGGCCAACGATACGAAGGACATCGGAGATGTCCTGCGGCGGGAGTACGATGCAGAGGAAGTACCGGACAGCCAGACGGCAGAAAAAACGATGGCTGTGGGAAATGACAATACTGTCATGAATGCTGACGGCACGCAGGATTTTTCCCTGGGAACTGCGAGAACAGAAAGTGGAGCTACGGTTGCAGGGGGGGCAACCAGTGGAACAGATGCAGTGATTTCGGAAACATCTGCCGGAACGGGTACTGACGCCCGCGCATGGACATACCCGGTGTGGTTCCGTGTATTATCCATGGTATGGTTGGCAGGAATGCTTGGCTTCCTAGGATATCATGCTTATTCTTACCTGCGTATGCGTCATCGGATTCGTAGATCTGACAATAGTGTCAAACAGGTGGAACCGGGGATCTGCGAGATCGATGGTGGGCATCTGTCCTTTGTCATGGGGCTGGTCCATCCGGTGATCTATCTCTCTTCGGGCTTAGATCCTGAGAGCAGAAAGGTTGTTCTGTGTCATGAACGGGTGCACTTACAGCGCAGGGACTATCTGTTTAAGCCTGCGGCGTTGGTAATCTGTTGTGTCCACTGGTTCAATCCGCTGGTGTGGCTGGCATTTTATCTGATGAACATGGACTGCGAGATGTCCTGCGATGAAAAAGTTGTGAAGCTCCTCGGGGAGGAGAGCAAGAAAATCTATTCCTATACCCTGCTGGAAGAGGCTTCCGGCGGGGAATGGAAACGCTATCGGGGCGGTTCTATCTGCGCACTGCTTTCTTTTGGAGAAGATCATGTGAAGAATCGTATCCGGCACGTGCTGGACTACCGCAAGCCGCCATTCTGGGTCATGATCGGCGCGGCAGCAGTGCTTGTGATATTGGTGGTATGCCTGTGCAGCAATCCGGGCGGCGGAACGGATGCAGCGGATGTTGCAAATGCGGATAGCGGTGCAGAGACAGAGGCAGATGCGGCGCAGGCAACCGACGGGGCAGATGCAACCGAGGAAGCTGCAACAGGGGAGTTTGCGACGGATGAAGTGGATTATGAGACTGCAAAAACGGAATGGCTAGCGGTATTTGAGCAGGGCATTCACAGCAGGGAAGAGTTCAGTGCCCTGTTTGATGTGGCTGCCTTGGAGGATACCCGGTCTTTTGCCGGACAGGACGGTATTCAGTATCTTGGCTACGATGGTGTCGCGGCGCGGAAACTGCATCAGCGGATTTTAGACGGAGATGCCGTTGCCCATGAGACCTACAAGGATCCGGTGAAGGCTGCGGAAACGTTGCTGAATCTGCAGGGTGGCCGCGGGGAAATGACGGAACTGCTCTATGAAGCCGGGAGGCAGTATTTATTTTTCCAAAAGGATTCCACAAGACCCGGCGAAGGTTCTGTGGCAAACGTACATTATATTTTCGCTGATGGATCCGGTATCGATATTCCCATGGTATTTGCGGAGGAGAGCAGTCAGATCTGGATGCTCTCCCTGGGAGACATCGACAGTAAAGGCCGGCATTCTACCGGTCCTCTGGATGGAGAAAATCAGGCCAGAGTGGTCTATGCGGAATACGGACCCAGGGATGAAAATTGGGCTACCGTGGCAGAACTGTCGAAAAAATGGGTGTATGTAAAGGTATCCCCCGGATCTTTTGCGGATGTTGCTGCTACTTATCAGGTCTCCAGCTACGGTATTTATGCGGCCACCGGGGACGACGCCGGACTAAATTGTATGGTTCCGGGATATATAGCGCCGGGATGTGCGGCAGAGGGACGTTCCACGGTTTACCAGAATGTGGGAAATTACTATACGTCTGACAGTTATAGACAGGAGATGGCTTATCTGAAGCAACAGGATAGTGTCCGATTGTACTATTTTGCAGCTTCTGATTATCAGGATGGCGATTTGGAAATCTGGATCGACACGATCCGGGAATATGATACTTCGGGACAGACCGGAGAAAACGGGGTCACAGACTGGAAGCTGCCGTCGGAGGCGCAGGATTTCTCCGCAGACATGCTTACTGCGGAAGGTGGTTATTGGATCCTGAGTCAGAGCAACGGAACCGCCCAGATGAAACTTCCGCTTCTGTCCAACCAGCCGGTCTGGAATGGGAAGGTGGCGGCAGATCTGACGACAGAGGAAGCGGATGCTTATGCAGCAGCACAGAGACGGGATATTATGACGAATGTGGGAGTCGTATTCGATCTGTCCGAGCGGGCAGCGCAGGAGACTTATGCCCTGCTTGATCTCGATGGGAACGGCAGTGCAGAGCGGATCATATTGCGGCCCCAGATGGCACAGGCTACAAACGAGCCGGATCATTCACCTCTGGACAAGTACATATTTGCAGTGAACACTGCAAGAGACGAGACGCGGACAGCACAGAATCTGGGGAACAGCATCTATGCGTTCAGCCCGGATGGCAGACAGATATTGCTGGCACTGATGCGTAGGGACGAGTTCGGACAGTGCGAGAGTTTCCTGTTCAGCTATGAGAACGGGGAACTACAGGAGGTAGGAAGCTTCGCGCAGGATATCCGGGAGATCTGGGTGGAAAACGGCCAGATCATCACCACCCAAAGCTATGATTATATCCTGCAGAGAGAGAATCTGCGGATCATATACCGCGTCGGAAGTGACGGAAGGCTGGCGGAGATCCCCGCAGACCGCTATGATCTGCCGGAGCAGGCGGTCCTGCACGGACTCAATAAGGATCTGGAAGTCTGCCGGACTCCGGATGCCGGCAGCGAACGCTTTACCATCAACGCAGATCACGGAGTCTATTTCCTCTATCTAGATGCCGGCAGACAGTGGCTCTGCGTGGAGACCGAGAATGGTGTCACCGGGTGGCTTAAGCTGGCGGATTACACTTATGAGGAAGCTTGGGCGACTTTTAATGACTTGATGCCATATGGTGGGTGATAAAACTTATACTGGAAACAATTGATAAAAATAAAAAAGTTTCCAGTATAAGAGAAACTTTTACCTTAGCAGATAAAAAATAGGCATTGACAGAAATGGTTTACAGGATGTAGCATAAAAACGTTACAACTTGTAAACCATTTTGCGTTATAAGACATCATAGATACAACGAGAACAGAAAGGAAGGAATTGCAATGTCGGAATATACCATGGGTGCTGTTGAGATGCGTTTTGCGGAGATCATCTGGGAGCATGAGCCGGTCTCCTCCGGGGAACTGGTGAAGCTGTGCGAGCAGGAGTTAAACTGGAAGAAATCCACGACCTATACAGTCTTGCGGCGCCTTTGCCAGAAGGGGATATTTATCAGTGAGAACGGTGTCGTTACTTCGCTGCTGTCGAAGCAGATGTTCCAGGCGAGACAGAGCGAGGAGATCATTGAGGAATCTTTCGCAGGATCTCTGCCGGATTTCGTAGCGGCATTTACTTCCCGGAAGAAGCTGTCTAAGAAAGAGATCAAAGAGCTGAAGAAGATCATAGAAAATAACGGGGGAGCAAAGGAGTGACAGGGATGGCAATGATGCAGATACTGATCAGAATGAGCATTCAGGGAAGCATCATCGTAGGAATCGTATTGATCCTCAGAATGGTATTTAGAGGACTGCGGATCTCCTACCGCTACTGTGTGCTGCTGTGGGGAATCGTCTTTTTCTATCTCATATTTCCCTGGAAGATCTGGCAGTATGCAGACACCGCCCAGGGAACCCTCTACTGGTTCACGGTATCCCAGGGAAAAGTCACAGTCATCACCGAGGAGCAGCTGACGGCATAAATTTTTTAAAGCGTTATCAGCACCCCAAAACACTTAAAATTGTCTGTGCGTATACCCGGATTGAAAAATCATTTGGATGATTGATGCAATTTCCGGTTAACTCCAGATAATTTTTTTTATGGACGACAAGCTCGCGGAACATGGAGTGCACCGGAGCCACACAGATACCTTTTAATTCCGCGGCAATCTGATAAAGAGCATCCTGCTGCGCGGGAAGTTGATTATGCTGGAAGCCGCGTATCTCCGGATTCGGAATCATAGGAGATACCAGCAGAAATTCACAGTCGGGATGTTCACTCCGAATCGTCTGAATAATGGACAGAATAGCTGCCTTGTAAATTTTAGCAGGTTCCTGCATACTATTCATTCCAAAACCTAATATCACAAGATTCGGATTGCAGGGACATACCAGTTCTTTTGCATTTTCCACGCCCCATTGTACGGTGGAGCCTCCAGCAGCCCGATTCTTTTTGATAATATTACTTTGCGGATAGCGGTGCTGTAAGCTGTTGCTGACAAGCTCTGCCCAGGCGGGCTGATAAGGGGCGTGCCAGAGAGTAACATGATAATCTTCTAAAGTGACCATATCTATTGCAGATTCATTGCAACCGCTGGCTTCCCAGCCAGCAGTAATACTATCTCCATAAAATACTAAATGAAAATCTCCACCATTCTGTAATTTTTGCATACTTTGCGGCAGAAGAGAAGAACTGTCGACTGGAGAAAAACTGTCCCAGACAGTTTTATGTGTATACGTAACGAGTATTTGCCAGCGGTATACATCGGAGACGACTTCCATGTAATGTTTTCCATCCGGTAGACGGACCCATGCTGTCTCGGGAACTCCGGTAAAGGGTTTACAGTAAATGTCACGGGAAAGAATGGGAATGCGGGAATGCTCTGTAAGGATCAGCCTGGAATCTTCCCGTATGTAATCTGTCCCCTCTTCATAAAAGACACTGCTGTCAAAGGATGTGACAGACAAAATATGTTCCGGTTGATAGAGTAACTGACCACCGGCAATGTGCCCTTCAGCATCTTCAGAAAAGCAGATCGGCTCCTGATATACGAAATTCCCTTTCCAAATACGTGTCAATATTCCCATAATCATATCTTCCTTTCAAATCGTTCTTTATTACCAATCTTCTGATTTGTATATTTTACAAGAATATTTCCATTACAAAATTGGATTATTTTGTTCTATTTTAAAAAATTACTATACTTTGACCGGTTGTTTTTCCTGTATTATGATAAGAGAGAAAGCATGTCCGGGAGGTGCGTAGAATGAAAATAATACACAGTTTCACAATGCGTGTTCTGATGATTATGGTCTCGTTGTTACTATTGTTT
>ERZ838577.3596-NODE-3596-length-14430-cov-9.726887_pt1 | contig 14430 bp, 10 predicted proteins | sample MGYA00519682_ERZ838577 | MGnify/ENA primary metagenome ERZ838577 (study PRJEB31850, sample SAMEA3708838) | human gut metagenome | biome: human gut; feature: human-associated habitat; material: faeces | place: China | collected 2014 ...
AGGTCGTTCACGGCAGAAGCTATTGGGTCACTGATACCAACGGTCTTCTTCCCGCTGGTCCGTATACGTTCGGTGCGGACGGCAAGATGGTGAGATGACAGAATAACCCATGGGGTATGGCACGTTTAACGCCATACCCCATGGAGAGAAGCCTTTCAATGGGGGTATGTTTTGCTTAATCACTTAACAGTAATTTTCTGGACATTGACATATGTAATCATTGTTCTGTGCGGAATTCAAAATAGAAAATCCCATCTATTGCTTATGCCATTGATAGCAGGAAGTTTAAATTTTGCTTGGGAGATTAATGCGCTGCTGCTTTCGAGAGGTTTTTATGGGCATGTGCTGTGGACGGGATTGGATGTCCTCATTGTTTTTCATAATGTTCGTTTTTTAGAAAAGGGTAAACGCAAGAAGTACTTGCTCTTAATTGTTGTGTTTATCTTAGTTCTATATGGAATGTTCCGTATTCCTAATGTCGATGGACAAAGGATTTCGGTCTTTGCCATAGATCTCATTATGGCAATTGAGTACGTCCTGTGCGCAAAGCAAATCGCACCCCAACGAAGAATTTCTGTCGGGGTATTGAAACTCTTGGGAGATTTGTTTGCGTGGCTATCCAATATGCAGAGTTCTTTGTTTGTAGCAGTTTGTGGTGTGATAGTGCTGCTTCTAAATTTGTTCTATTTGGCTATTTGCTTAGAGCAGAGTTCTCATAGCCGGAAGAAGGTGCAAAGATGATGTCATGGCTTCAAACGAATTCACTGTATCTGCTGCTAACAGTAGGAACTATCTTCAATGTGTTCTGGCTGTACAGGATGCGGCGGCAACTCCAAATGAAATGGTACGCCGTGATAGCATTCTCGGTGCTGCATACGGTATGTGGTGTTTTGAGTGTAAAAGCATTTGCGTTTCTGGAAACCGGAGATGCTGGCAACATGAGCTTATTCGGCGGAGTGTTCTTTATGCCAGTGCTTTATTTCATCAGCGCAAAGGTTTCAAAACGCAATATCAAAGCCGTTTTTGATATTTTTACGATTTGCATGATCTTCACGGTGATGTGCGCTCGGGTCAACTGCATCGTCTCTGGATGCTGCGCTGGCTTAGTCATACCGGGAACGCACGTTCACTTCCCAACAAGGGAACTCGAGATCCTCTATTATATTGTGATGCTGATTCTGCTCATCCCCAGAGTGAAAAAGAGCAAGAACCCCGGCAGTATTTACCCACTTTATATGGCATCCTATGGAGCGTTCCGCTTCATTGATGAATTCTTTCGGACGTCCTCTACGGGGATGCTATTCCACCTTTCTCATGTCTGGGCAGCCATCGCATTTGCGGCGGGACTCAGCATTTACATAGAAATAAACGCCAGAAATCATCAAAGAAAGAAGGTAATAAAGAAATGAAAAGCACATTGAAGCGATTCCTTTCGCTTGTGCTCTGCATGTGCATGGTCATGGCACTGCTTCCAAATGTGACCATGACAGCGTTTGCAGCAACCAGTGGCACTGTGACAGGTTTAACCGACGAAAATATCGGGCTGAGTTTTGAAGGTGATGCAGATGATGCTTGGTCGGCCAATGGTACAAGCATTACCGGTGCAGTTACCAGCACGAGTGCAGGATGCAGCGATACAGTCTATAAATCCACACTGACAATTACAAATAAGAAGTCGACAACGGCAACCCTTTCTTTTGACTATACCATTGAACAGAATAGTGGAACGATTCAGGTGAATGGTACTGCAGTTTCTTCGGGTGCCAGTTTTACCAAGGAACTGGCGGCAAACGAGAGCGTTAAAGTATACATCAAGTCTGGTAGCACCGATGCTGCTACGAAGATCACCCTTACCAACGTGGTTCTGGTAAGCGATGTCAATGCAACTGCGACATTCGTGCCTGCTGAAAACGGTACTTATACAGTAGACGGAAAACTCATTACCGAGGAATACAGCAACACGCAAAGCTCCATGACTGCTTATCAGGTAGTGGCGACCCCGGCGGATGGTTATCAGTTCATGGGCTGGTATGATGTTTCTAACGAGAAATATATCAGCACGTCTGCAAAGGCTGCGTTGAACATTGAAAATGACTGCACTATCACAGCGCGGTTCGCAAGTAAAACGGCGGCCCTGTTTGAAACCGGCGGCCAGCGGTTTGCAGACCTGAATGAAGCGGTTGTTTATGCGCAGGCAAACGGTCAGTCCAAGATCACCTTGGCTACAAACGGTTCGATCAGCGGTACTTATACCATCCCGACGGGTATTACCCTGCTGATTCCGTTTGATGAGGCGGGAACGCTGTATACGGATGCTCCTGCGGCGATTCGGACGACTCCCGCGTCTAAGCCGTTCCGGACGCTGACGATGAGCGAAGGCACGTCCATTACCGTCAATGGTGCCATCAGTTTGGGCGGCAGATATTTTGCAGCTGGCGGCGGTCAGCAGGGACGTCCCGTTGGTGATTATGGATACATCAAAATGGCGGATAACAGCTCCATTACGGTCAAGAACGGCGGCAAGCTCTATGCATGGGGCTTTATCTCCGGCAGCGGTTCTGTTCTGGCGGAATCTGGCGCAACCGTGTATGAGTTCTATCAAATCGCGGACTTCCGTGGCGGCAGCGCATCTTCCGGCATGGGCCATGGGGTGTTCCCATTTTCGCAGTACTTCGTACAAAATATCGAAGTTCCCTTGACGTTGAATGCCGGCGCCAATGAACAGGTTTACAGCGGCGTTTTTGCAATGAGCACCACATATACTACTGCTATTAATTTCATTGGTGACAACGGTATGTTCAAAGTGGAATCCGGTAGCTTTACCAAGGATTACGATGAAAAGACAGACCGTCTTGTATTCACAGTAAACGGCGAGGCGGCATTGAACACGTTGTCGCTGACGCTTGCAGGCATGGATGTCGACTCTGCAAGCTATGTGCTGCCTATCACCAACAACATTACCATCAATATTCAGTCCGGCAATGTGACCATCAATCAGGATGCAGCTCTGCTGGCAGGCGTTGAGGTCAACATTGCCGAGGGCGCTGGCCTGACGGTTGCAAACGGGAAGAATATCTATTTCTATGACAGCGATGAGTGGAACTCCGACAACTTCGTCTGGGGCCCCTGCAAGTTTAAGTCCGTGGCCTATGCGCCTGGTAAGGCATACAACCGCACCAATAACGACTTGGTTGATGCGAAGATGGATGTGAACGGCAGCGTAACGGCGATTGGCGCCATCTACACCACCGAGGGCGGTGCAAATATCTGCTCCAGCACCGGTACCGGCAAGTACATTCAGCAGGGCACACCCGGCACGGCGACCGCAACCTATCAGTATAATGCGAGCGCAAATAATGCAATAACAATCCCCATTACCGCCGCCAAGCTGCACAACGCAGACGGCTCTTACGTGGAAACTGCGACCGCAAACGCTGGCGATGTTATCAACTATGTCAACGGCGTTTGGGGCGGCGAAGAGCCTGCGGAGCTGACGGTTACCTTTGAAGCCAACGGAAGTGCGGAATACCCGGTCGAAGGCACGATGACCCCGCAGACCGTAAATGCGAAGACCGATACCGCACTGAACGCAAACTCTTTCACCCGTGAAGGCTACTCCTTCACCGGCTGGAATACCGAGGCAGACGGTACCGGCACGCCCTATGACGACAAAGAGATCGTGAGCTTCGACGCGGACACCACCCTGTATGCCCAGTGGACTCAGAACCCGGTCATCACCTTTGATGCCAACGGCGGCAAGGGAACCATGGGCACGCAGACCGTGAAGCCCAACGAGGCGACCGCCCTGACCGCCAATAGGTTCACCCGCGCGGACTATGACTTCGCCGGTTGGAACACGGCGAAGGACGGCACCGGCACGGCCTATGCCGACAAGACAAACATCACCACCAACGAAAATGTCACCCTCTACGCCCAGTGGACGCTGCACAAGTACCATGTCCGCTGGCTGAACTGGGACGACACAGTCTTGCAGGATGGCTACTACACCTGCGAGGAAGAGGCTAAATGGGATGATTGGAACAACGACCCCCCTAGCAGACCCGAGGACGAGAACTATACCTACGTCTTTGCTGGGCGCTGGACTCCCTATGATGAGACGAAGGGGATCAACGGCTGGGGCTTCAACCCGCATGAGGACGTTGACTTCAAGGCAGTATTCAACGAATTTAAGAAGCTCACCGTCACTTTTGATGCCAACGGCGGCATCGGCACGATGGATTCGGTAAAGATCGCCAACGGCGGCTCCGGCAAGTATTACATGCTTCCCGAATGTGGCTTTACTCGCGAGGGTTACACCTTCAATGGCTGGCTGATTACCGGCACGGTCAAGATGAGCGTCTGGGACGACGACGAGGAAAAACTCAATGATGAGCCTTGGACAGAGCCAGAACTGCTTGCTCTTTCCGATCTGACTCTCAAGGCCAGCTGGAAGCATTCCGACGGCTGGTTTACGGACGTAAACGGCAAGCAGTACTACAAGGACGGCGAACTGCAAAAGACCGGTTGGACCGTCATTGACGGCAATACCTACTATCTGGACACCGAAACCGGATACGCGGCTACCGGAATCACGACACTGGTCCCCGATGGAGCAACGGAAGAAGCCCGCTGCGTCTTTGATGCGGAAGGCGTATTCCAAAGCGACGTTACCGGTGTTTACAGCGTCGGAGCGGACACCTATTGGCTCAACAGCGGCATCATCGAAGAAGAAGCCGGCCTGAAGCGCGTTGTCAAGGAGGACGGCGAGGTCAACTATTACTACTTCGGCGAGGATGGTAAGGCAGTCAAGAAGACAGGGGAAATCGAAGAGTATGTTGTTGAGAAGAACAATGGGTACGACCTGCCAGAAGGCAACCGTTATTGCTTTGATGAGAACGGTGTGATCGTGCATTTTTCCGGTTGCCCCAATGGGATCTATCGAGATAACGCGTCCTGCAACTACTACTATTGCGTTGATGGCGTCATTATCGCAAACGGCCTGATGAAGATTGACGGCAATTACTACTATGCCAGAACTTCGAACGGTGCGTTTGTCTGCAACCGAACCTACTGGATCACCAAGACAAACGGCCTGCTGGACGCGGGCATCTATACCTTTGATGACGCTGGTAAGATTATTTTCCCTGAGAAGCCGAAAAACGGCATTGTTGCCGAGAATGGAAGCCTGTACTACTATGTGGACGGCGTCCTGACCGGCGCGGGGCTCATTCGGTTGAACGGTGATTACTATTATGTAAAAACCTCCAACTGTGAGGTCGTTCACGGCAGAAGCTATTGGGTCACTGATACCAACGATCTTCTTCCCGCTGGTCCGTATACGTTTGACACGGATGGTAAGATGATTAATCCTCCGGTCGTTGATCCCAACCCTGACCCCGATCCGACTCCGGATGTAAAGAACGGCATTGTTGCCGAGAATGGAAGCCTGTACTACTATGAGAATGGCGTCCTGACCGGCGCGGGGCTCATTCAGTTGAACGGTGATTACTATTATGTAAAAACCTCCAACTGTGAGGTCGTCCACGGCAGAAGCTATTGGATCACGGTCACGAACGGTTTGCTGCCCACAGGACAGTATATGTTTGCCGATAACGGAAAACTGATTCGGTAAACCAATCCCATGCAGATTGCTTTATGCGTGAGCATTTGCTCACGCATAAAGCAATGCTGCTGCGCATTTGCGCACGGCAGAGACTCGCGTCGCAGATACAGGCGCGGTCATTTGAAGAATCTTTCCACCGAGGCACAGTGCTGCGGTTTGATGTTAGCGGCTGCATACTGTGGGGGGAGACCAGAGTCATACCGACCATGAAAAAAATTCTAATCGTAAATAACAACATGAAAATTGGAGGCGTGCAGAAAAGCCTGTGTAACCTCTTGTGGTCGGTTGCCGACCAATATGACATCACGCTGTACCTGTTTGCACCGATCGGCGCATATATGCATGACATCCCGCCGCAGGTGCATGTGCTGTCATGCGATTCGTTGTTTCGCTATCTTGGCACAAGTCAAAAAGACTGTTCCACGCATTGGCGTGATTATTTCATACGCGGTATCTTAGCCTGCGTTTGCAAGCTGTTTGGACGAAAGGCGATTCTACCGCTCTTACTGCGCAGTCAGGAGCAATTGCAGACGCATTATGACTGCGCAATTTCCTATTTGCACAATGGAGCTCCGCACCGCTTTTATGGCGGTGTTAACGAGTTCGTACTGAAAAGAGTCAGCGCTGAGCGTAAAATCGCGTTCCTGCACTGTGATTATATGCAATGCGGCGCCAACCGCGAGGAGAACAACGCCGCCTACAAGGGATTCGATACAATCGCTGCGTGTTCGCGGGGGTGTCGCAGCGCTTTTATCCGTGCGATGCCGGAGCTGGCGGAAAAGTGCCGGATAGTGCCGAATTTCCACCAATACGAGAAAATTCGCGCCCTTGCAGCCCAAGCTCCGTACTGCTATGCCGATGGGCAGCTTCATGTGCTCATGGTCGCGCGCCTTGCGCATGAAAAGGGCGTCGACCGCGCCATCCGCGCCCTTGGTTATGTGCGTGCGCAGGGTATTTCGGTGGTTTTACATCTGGTCGGAAACGGCCCAAAGGAGCAGGAACTGCGTACCTTGTCGCACGCTCTGGGACTTGACGATGCAGTGCTGTTTCACGGAGACCAGGCGAATCCATATCGATTTATGCGCAATGCAGATCTGCTGCTAATCACTTCTTATCACGAAGCGGCGCCCATGGTAATCGACGAAGCCCGGTGCTTGGGACTTCCCGTGCTAAGTACCGCTACCACATCTGCACAAGAAATGATTATAGATCGCGGGTGTGGCTGGGTTTGTGACAATTCGCAGTTTTCGATTAATCATTCTTTGGAAGCGGTCCTTCAAAATCAAAGCGGACTGGAACATGTTCGTTCGCTAATTCGATTTTCCGACGTAGGCAACAAGAAGGCGATGGATCAGCTATGTGAGCTGATAGGGAAATAAAATGATACAAAAGAAATTAGTTCTGGATCGGCTGCAGTATCCAATACCGGGCATATGCGCGATCTTGACGCTTATTTACTTATCTCCGTTTGTGGGTGCGTGGTTAAATTATCTGGCATTCTCACTGTGTATATATCGCTTGGCAAAATATGATGTGCGTACCTTCAGCATTGATTACTGCTGCTTAATCAGCGTGGCGGCAGTTTTTGTTCTTCCGAGCGGCATCTCTTTTGTTGTTGTACTATGCCTGATTGCAGAAGTTTGGTTTGTTATTCGCGATGGACTTGCTATTAACAGTGCTTTGGCGCTCTTGGTGCTGCTGGTGTGCTACCTTTTGCTGCGGATGCAGTTTGCGGTCAGTGATTTTCTGCTTTGTGTGAGTCAGTTTATTATCATATATCTGATGCTCTCGTTTCTGGATGCGCAGACAATAGTCTTAGATATAGAATCATTCATAATCAACATGGTGGTATCCTCTGCATATGCTTTGCTGCTCCGAAAAACTCCTGCGATAACCCACATGACCGGGGCGGAAGTGGCGGCGTACTATGGCAGTAGCCTTACACGTTTTAAGGGGCTGTTTCGTGACCCTAATTACTATATGTCTCTTGTGATCATGGCCATTGTTTTATTGACACTGCTCTATATCAAAAAATACACATCCAGACGTGCATTTTTGTTGAGCATTGCGTGCATGCTTTTGTTTGGTGCATTGACCTATAGCAAAACATTTATACTTCTGCTGGGGTTATACTGGCTTTTATGCCTTTTTTATTTGATCCGGGGCAAACGATATTTGCTTGCATTCATCTACATTTTCGCTACAGCATTTTTGGCAGTTATCCTTTCAGATACACTGTTCGCAACGACGCTCTATCGGCTCACCAGTGCTTCGTCTGTAAGGGAATTGACAACGGGACGCTCCATCTTGCTTGAAATGTATGGGCGCGAAATTATATCATCTCCCGATATTCTGCTTTTCGGTAATGGGATGTCTGCTCAACTGCTAAAAAAGGGGACACATAATTTGTTCCTGGAAATTCAGTATTATGTTGGATTGACCGGCCTGATCCTCTACCTTCTCTATTTTGGAATTCTGACTGCTCAGGTACAGAAAAAGTATGCAGCAGGCAATGCGGCTGCCAGACTATTCAGCTACGCCCCGTTGATCGTGTTCATTGCTGCATTCTGCTCATTGCAGGGGATGTTTTCTGTATCCGTGTATACTTTGCTGTATCTCTCTATCATTTCCATTGGTATTGCGCAAAATGACTGCACAAAGGGGAAGGGGTCACTGAAATAGCATGAAACCTTCTTATATAGTCGGATGCCTGATTTACCGTGTCATTGGCAATCACCTGCCGAAATCCGACGCTCGGATCAAACTTGGCGGAAAGCGGGTTCGTGTATTTGCCGCTAAGTTAATGCTTACAAAAGTAGGGAAACACGTCAATGTCGAAAGAGGCGCACACAACAGAAATTGGAGATTATTCGGGTATTGGAGAGAATTGCAGACTTTACGGGCGGGGTGTTATTGGTGATTATGTAATGATGGGCCGTGAGTGCTTTATTTACACCTATAATCACGAGACATTACGAACAGATATTCCCATGCAAGAACAAGGTGGAACGGCTGAGAAAACGGTCTCTATTGGCAACGATGTCTGGATCGGGAGCCGTGTCACAATATTACCCGGTGTAACCATTGGGAATGGAGCCATTATTGGAGCGTCTTCAGTAGTAACAAAAGATGTTCCACCTTATGCTGTCGCTTGTGGTAATCCAGTAAAAGTGGTGAAATACAGGGAAACTAATATATGAGAGTTAGGAAAGGAATAATGCCAGATGGCTCATTTTGAAAACAAAACACTCCTGATTACCGGTGGGACAGGTTCTTTTGGCAACGCTGTTCTTAATCGCTTCCTTTCCACTGACATTGGTGAAATCCGTATTCTTTCCCGAGATGAGAAAAAGCAGGATGATATGCGCCACGAGTATCAAGCGAAGATGCCTGCGGTTTCCGGGAAGATCAAGTTTTACATAGGAGATGTACGGGACTATAACTCAATTGTCAGTGCATTTCGAGGCGTAGATTATGTGTTCCATGCTGCCGCTCTTAAACAGGTGCCATCTTGTGAATTCTACCCCATGGAAGCTGTGAAAACGAACATTCAGGGATCAGACAATGTGATTTCTGCCTGCGTAGAAAACCATGTACAGAAAGCGATTTTCCTTTCTACGGATAAGGCAGCCTATCCCATTAATGCGATGGGCATGACGAAAGCTGTTATGGAAAAGAATGTGATTGCTCGTTCCCGGCAGATGTTGCCGGGAGACCCGATTTTGTGCCTTACCCGCTATGGGAATGTAATGGGTTCCCGTGGCTCAGTCATTCCGCTTTTTTGTGAACAAATCGACGAAGGCAAGCAGCTTACGATCACGAATCCCGAAATGACCCGTTTTATGATGACCCTGAATGATGCGGTGGATTTGGTACTCTATGCATTCGAGCATGGTCAGCAGGGAGATTTGTTCGTACAGAAAGCCCCTGCCGCAACGATTGAAACACTGGCACAGGCTATTTTAGAGCTAAAGCACGCAAATGTTGACGTTACAACGATCGGAACGCGCCACGGTGAGAAGCTGTATGAAGTGCTGGTAACATCAGAGGAGATGCTGCGCGCGGAAGACCTGCCGGGCTTCTTCCGTATTCATGCAGATAACCGGGACCTCAATTATGACAACTATTTCAGCAAGGGAACAAAGGGCCTGGAAGCAATGAAACAGTACACTTCTCATAACACCCAGCGGTTAGACGTGGCGGGTATGAAGCAGTTGCTCTTGAAACTTAAGCTGTTTGGGGGCCGATACTAATGAAAATACTTACTTGGGACTCTGCCCTTTCGCCGTATGGGCGTGTGCTTGCCCTCAACACATATGGAACGAATTCCCTTACACGCAACTTTATGAGCATGTAAAAAGGTGGGAAAACATTGAGCAAAGTATTATTGTTTTCACATAGCGGTTTTTCCAACGAAAATGCAAATGGGATCACAATGAAAAACCTGCTTTCTGCATGGAGTAGTGATGAGAAGGCAGAGTTCTATTGTGATGTCCAGCCACCGGATTTTACCGCAGCAGATAATTATTTCCGTGTGACAGATATACAAATGTTAACAGCATTTGTAGGGAAAAAGACTGTTCATATTTTCAGCGCCAATACTGAGGATGCGAAAGCCGTAAAAACTCAGACTACAGATGAATGTGGGAATGAACGTGCGCGCCGAATTCCTCCGTGGTTAAAAAAGAGGAAATACAATTTCGGGCTGAAGTGGCTGCGGGAGATTTTGTGGATCATTAGTCCGTGGGGACACCACAAGCTGGATGAATGGATTAAGCAAATCTCACCGGATGTTCTGGTGTATATGGTGGGAGAGAGCATTTTTATGGACAGGCTTGTTTTGCGGGTATGCAGAATGACACCAAAGCCCCTGGTCCTTTATAATGGAGAAGCCTATCGAATCATTGACTGCTGCGAGCGGCACGGACTTGAGCGCATTTATTACCGTTCTTGCCAGAAATACTATGTACAGTTGGCGAAAGAAGCCAGACTTGTGATATATAACAGTGAGATGCTAAAGCAGAACTACGAAAACAAGTATGTTTTCTTCGGTGAGAGCGTCGTGGCATATAACAGTGCGGAAAGCAACTTCTCGGAATATTGTCCGAATGAAAAGCTAAAGATCACCTACTTCGGTAACCTGGGGGTTGGAAGAGTGGACTCCCTTTTGCAAACTGCAGATGCGCTAACGGAAATTGAGCCGTCCTGTGTGATTGATGTTTATGGAAATGCACCGGATGGTGAGCTGGAAAAGCTCAGTGCACATCCAGGGATTATTTACCATGGATTTGTTTCTGCGGAGCAATTGCATGAGATCATTGATGCCTCAGACATCTTGCTGCATGTTGAGAGCTTTGATCCGGCGTATATTGATAAATTGAAATATGCCTTTTCAACGAAGATTGCCCAATGCTTCTGCGCAGGCAGATGCTTGTTTTCATATGCCCCCAAAGGCACCGCATCAACACAGTATTTGCTGTCTACGGAAAGTGCGGTTGTGGCGGCAGCCCCTGATGAGCTGAAAAACGGTCTTGCCCTGATAATAAACAACAAAGAAATCCGCACGGAATACGCCAAACGAGCAAAAAGGCTTGCCACACAAAAGCATGATATGGCATCGGTTTCACGTCAAATTAAGGATCAGGTCGGAGTGATTTTAAGGAATGAAGCAAATGGCAGCAGGAATATTAGGGAGAATTGAGTGGTTCCAGAACCATAATTTCAGCATTGTTCAGCAACTTAAAAAATATTATAAACGGAAAAAATTCCAAAAATATGCGCGGATTCATCAGGATTTGTCTTTATGCGCCAGATCTGACTGCTGGGCCGACAAGCCGGGACTGATCACCATCGGCGCGCAGTGTGAGATTTTTGGCACGCTGTATTCAATGGGAGATGGCCGGATTAGTATCGGGGATCATACATGTATCTATGAACGATCAATTATCGGTAGCGCAAATAAAATAGAAATCGGTAATTGTGTGATCATTTCCAACCAGGTACACATTTATGATAATAATAATCACCCGACCGATCCGGTGGTCAGGGAGAAAATGTGTATGGAGGGTTTTCACACGGATGCATGGCGATGGACACATTCTGATTCAAAACCCATTACTATTGAAGATAACGTGTGGATTGGAGAAAATGCGGCTATATTGAAAGGCGTTCAAATCGGCCGAGGCTCCATTATTGCCTGCAACGCAGTCGTTACCAAAGATGTGCCGCCATATACGATTGCAGCAGGAAACCCGGCAAGAATCGTAAAGGACATCCCCCATGAAGATCAATAATTTTTCCCTTCAGGGCGCATCTCTGGATGGCATAATACTTGCTGCTGTTAAAATTGTGACAATGGGATTGGGCCTTATTACAACACGCCTTCTTTCCCAATATCTGAGCATTTTTGATTACGGAACCTACTCACTGATTCAACTGGTCGTATCATCAACAGTCTCCATCACAATTTTGGGAATGATGGATGGCATAAACTATTTTTTCTGCAGCGAAAAAGATGAAGGAAAACGAGACGCCTATATCGCAACCATTTATCTGCTTCAGTTTTCTGTCAGCCTGCTTGCCGGTTGTGTGATTGTATGCGCAGGTGGTCAAATCTGTCTTTACCTTGGAACAGCTGAGGCAAGAAGATTGATGATTTATGCAGCTGTTTTGCCATTCCTGCAGAATATCCTGTCCATGACGCAGGTTTTGATGCTTTCTGTTGGAAAGGCAAAAGTTTTAGCGGTCAGGAATCTGGTGATTTCTTTGCTGAGGCTTCTGATTGTGATCCTGGTCATTGTTTTTGTTGGGAGTGTCGGAATCATTCTCTTCATGACATGTATTCTGGATGCAGCGCAGATCATCGTGTTCTTCTTCATGCTCAAAAAAAGCGGATGCATTGTTCACCTTCGGAAAGCTTCGATACAGTTGCTGAGACCAATCATCCATTATTGCCTCCCGATGGCTGTTTATACAGCGCTGAACACCATCAACAGAGACTGCGATAAATACATTATTGCTACAATGACAAACACGGAGACCTTGGCTGTATATACAAATGCATCAAAGAAATTACCCTTTGACCTGATTACCAGCTCCTTTATCACGGTTCTCCTCCCCAAAATTACACGCTTGATATCCAATAAAGAAAAACAGGAAACAGTCAAAGTATATCGTGCATTCCTGGAATTTTCTTATAGCTCAACGATCATTTTAGCGTGTGGTGCCATAGCAGCGGCACCGCAATTGATGAATCTTCTTTATACTGAAAAATATCTGAGCGGCATCAGTATCTTTGTAGTCTATATTCTTGTGGATATCATGCAGTTTACAAATATCACCTTGATTCTGAGTGCCTCGGGAAAGACAAAAACGCTAATGCTTCTATCCGGCGGTTCCATTGTGCTGAACATTGGAATGAATTTTTTGCTTTTCCATTTGCTCGGAGTTATCGGCCCGGCCATAGCGACACTTTTAATTACATCATTGACTGGGGCGGCAATCCTTTACTTCAGCGCGAAAAAACTGGGTACAAGAATAACTGGCTTCTTTGATTTCCGTTACCTAATTCGTCTTTTGGCAGAAAATATTGCCGCAGTTACTGTCCTGGCCTGCCTCAGGAATCTTCTGGAATCTTCGGGATTGAACAATCTTCTGATTCTTCTCCTGATTTGCGGCACGTACTATGTGATCCTGCTTGCCCTAAATAAGAAAAGACTGATTGTGAATTTGAAAGAAATCGGCTGACTGTGGAAGAAATGAAACAGCTGCTGCTGAAGCTGAAACTGTTCGGAGGAACTTGCTAATGAACGTATTGATTACCGGCGCAAACGGATTTGTTGGGAAAAATCTGACGCAGTGTCTGTATACGCTCAGGGATCACAGAGACAGGACGCGACCGACTTTACAAATAGAGGAGATCTTCCTGTGTACACGGGAAACCGCTCCTGGTGTATTCACGGAATATTGCCGGAAAGCGGATTTCGTGGTCCACCTGGCTGGTGTGAACCGGCCCCAGGATCCGGGAGAATTTGCAGCCGGAAACACGGACTTCACCCGTACCCTGTTGGAGATGCTTCGGGAAAGCGGTAACCGGTGCCCGGTATTGCTCTCCTCCTCCATTCAGGCCAGTCTGGCCGGACGGTATGCCGGAAGTCCCTATGGGCAGTCCAAAAAAGCGGCGGAGGAGCTGCTCCTCGCTTACGGCAGAGAAACCGGTGCAAACGGGATGATCTATCGTCTGCCGAACCTGTTTGGCAAGTGGTGCCGCCCCAACTACAATTCGGTGGTGGCAACCTTCTGCCATCATATCGCGCGGGATCTGCCGATCACCGTTTCAGACCCGGCAGTCGAATTGGAACTGGTCTACATTGACGACCTGATCAACGAGATCCTGAATGCCATGGAGGGGCATCCCAACCGGACAGATGGGGCGTATTGCAGCGTTCCGGTCAGTCATCCTGTAACGCTGGGCGAGATCGTCCGTCTACTCCGAACGTTCCGGGAGCAGCCGCAGACGCTTTTGCTGCCAGAGATCCCGGATGGCAGCTTTGAGAAGAAGCTCTATAGTACCTATCTGTCCTATCTGCCGCCAGAGAAAATTGCGTTCCCGCTGAAGATGAATGTAGACGAGCGAGGCAGCTTCACAGAACTGCTGAAAACGAAGAACTGCGGTCAGATCTCCGTGAACATCACAAAGCCCGGCATCACCAAAGGGCAGCACTGGCACAACAGCAAGTGGGAGTTCTTTATGGTCGTGGCCGGACACGGACTGATTCAGGAGCGCCGGATCGGCTCAGATGAAAAAA
>ERZ838577.3604-NODE-3604-length-14407-cov-5.141026_pt1 | contig 14407 bp, 10 predicted proteins | sample MGYA00519682_ERZ838577 | MGnify/ENA primary metagenome ERZ838577 (study PRJEB31850, sample SAMEA3708838) | human gut metagenome | biome: human gut; feature: human-associated habitat; material: faeces | place: China | collected 2014 ...
CGTGGCGCCCTGAGCGCGAAGCGCGAGGAAGTGCCCTTGGGGTGCAATCTCGCAGCACCCGACTGAATTGTGGGAAAGCGATCGGCGAAATCGTGAGTGCCTTCCCGAGATTGCCACGTCGGCCTGCGGCCTCCTCGCAATGACACGTCAGGGCGGTGCAGTGGTGCACCAGAGCACTTCTGCGGTTGAATGTCCCCTACTGGGCGCTCAGGGAACACCGCTACAGGTCCCGTCGGAGGCCATCGCCGTTTTGACGGTGGCCTGTGCGAATCGGCAGTATAACGCCGGGAGGGGCATGCCCCTCCCCTACAACATATACTGACATTTTTCCTGTTTTCACTTCGTTTTTCCCGCTCCCATTTGTGCATTCCGCCGAATCGCGGCCGAAACGAAAATGTCCTATTGCTTTATCACACTAATGTGCTATCATATTAGCACAATAAATTTTCGGCACGGCCTGCCGTCTTGGAGGAATTCATTATGAACCGTTTTGTCAAATTTGCCGCTTCCGCGCTTGCGCTCTCCCTCGTCCCCGCCATGCTGATGGGCTGCGGGAAAAAAGAGACGGCCGCCAGCTCCGATCTCGATTACATCAAGCAGAAGGGCACGCTCGTCGTCGGCATCACCGACTTCGCCCCGATGGACTATCAGGACGCCGACGGCAGCTGGATCGGCTTTGACGCCGACCTCGCAAAGGCCTTTGCCGAGTCTCTCGGCGTGGAGGTTCAGTTCCAGACCATCGAGTGGGACAACAAGGTCATGGAGCTGGACGGCAAGACGATCGATGTCGTCTGGAACGGCATGACGCTGACGGACGAAGTCACGTCCTCCATGGCGTGCTCGAACGCCTACTGCAACAACGCACAGGTCGTCATTCTCCCGGCGGACAAGGCCGCGGATTACGGCACGGTCGACTCGCTGAGCGGGCTGCGCTTCGCCGTGGAATCCGGCTCGGCCGGTATGGCGCAGGCCGAGGAAAAGGGCCTGACGTATACGGACGTCGTCGATCAGGCCACGGCCCTGCTGGAGGTCAAGTCCGGCACGGCGGACGCCGCCATCATCGACTCGCTCATGGCGGGCGCAATGGTCGGCGAGGGCACGAACTACGCCGATCTGGCCATCGGCCCGGTGCTGAACGCCGAGACCGGTGAGCAGTACGGCGTCGGCTTCCGCAAGGGCTCTGACGCCGTGGCGGCGCTGAACGAATTTTTCCGGCAGCAGTGGGAAAGCGGCGCGCTGCAGGCGCTGGCCGAGCAGTACGGCGTGCAGGCCGCGCTGATCGAGCAGAAGTAATTCTAAGGAACCTCTGAATAAATCGACTGCGGCGCTCAGCGGGCATTTTGCCCCAACTTATCGGTTTGAAAATCTTGAAATACACAAAGTATTCCTGCGATTTCCAAACCTCAATTTGGAACAAAATCCCTCGCTGACCACTCTTGCGATTTAATCAGAGGTTCCCTAAGGCAATACCGCACAATTGCATCTTCGGCCTTTGTCGGATATTTTTCGCAGAATGCGCTTGCTGCATTGTGTGGTGTTGCCCTAAGGGAAGGACAGAACAGTTATGATTCAAACCGTACTTGGCGCCATGAACGGCGGCTTTTTGCAGACGCTCAAGCTCTTTGCCGTCACGCTGGCGGGCGCGCTCCCGCTCGGGCTGCTGCTGTCCTTCTGCTCCATGAGCCGCTTCAAGCCGCTCAAATGGCTGACGCGGACGCTTGTCTGGATCGTCCGCGGCACGCCGCTCATGCTGCAGCTGCTGATCCTGTATTATGTTCCGGGCGTGCTGCTGGGGGCAAGCCCCTGGATGCCCGGCGAGCCGGGGCGCTTTCTGGCCTCGGCCATCGCGTTCATCCTGAACTATGCCTTTTATTTCTCGGAAATTTTCCGCGCGGGCATCGAGGGCGTGCCGAAGGGCCAGCAGGAGGCCGCGCAGGTGCTTGGCCTGACCGGTCCGCAGACGTTTTTCCATGTCACCCTGCTGCAGATGGTCAAGCGCATCGTGCCGCCCCTGTCGAACGAGGTCATCACGCTCGTGAAGGACACGTCCATTGCGCGCATCATCTCCATGCAGGAGCTCATCTACTCCGGCTACGCCTTCCTGAAGGGCTCGCATGGCTATTCCGGTCTGCTTTGGCCGATCTTCTTCACGGGCGTGTATTATCTGGCCTTTAACGGCATCCTGACGCTGCTGTTCGGGCGCATCGAAAAGCGGCTGCAGTATTTTTCCTGAGAGGAGGGGCGGAGATGGCCATTCTGGAAGTCGAGCATCTGGAAAAGCGCTTCGGCGGGACGCCCGTCCTGCAGGACGTCTCGTTCTCGCTGGAGCAGGGCCAGACGCTGGCCATCCTCGGCTCGTCCGGCAGCGGCAAGACGACGCTGCTGCGCTGCCTGAACGCGCTGGAGCAGCCGGATGCCGGGTGCATCCGCGTGGCGGGCGAGACGCTGTTTGACGGCGGCGTCCGCGCGGCGCAGCGCGGCGGCAGACTGCCGTTCGGGCTGGTGTTTCAGGCCTTCCACCTTTTCCCGCAGTACACCGTGCGCGAAAACGTCACGCTGGCCGGCCGCCTGCAGGCAAAGCGCCGCCCGGACTACCGCGCGAACCGCCGCGAAATTCTGCAGCGCATCGACGACGAGGCGGCCCGCCTGCTCGGGCAGGTCGGCCTGCTGGCCCAGCAGGACCGCTACCCCGGCCAGCTCTCCGGCGGGCAGCAGCAGCGCGTGGCCATCGCGCGGGCGCTGGCCCTGCAGCCGGACGTGCTGTGCTTTGACGAGCCGACGAGCGCGCTGGACCCGGAGCTGACGGGCGAGGTGCTGCGCGTCATCCGCAGCCTCGCCGAGCGGCGCATGACGATGATCGTCGTGACGCACGAGCTGCAGTTTGCCCACGATGTGTCCGATCAGGTCATTTTTCTGGAGCGCGGCGTCGTGGCCGAGTCCGGCACGCCGGACGAGCTGTTCCTCCACCCGAAAAACGAACGGACGCGGCAGTTCCTCGCCGCGTATGTAAAATAATGGCGCCGTAGTATCGTAAGGTGTTGTATGGGCGGGGACAGCCCGGCCCGGCGCACCGCTGCCGACTCGTACAGGCCCCCGTTAAAACGGTAATGGCCCCCGATTTGTCATTGTGAGGAGCGAGGCGACGTGGCAATCTCAGCAGGGGCCTGCCGAGATGGACAGGGCATCGCCGAACGTGCGTGCTTACAGATTTGACTGTAGCGGCGCTCCCTGAGCGCCATGTACGGGATAATTCAACGGCAGGAGGGCGCTGGTGCACCGCTGCACCGCCTGACGTGTCATTGTGCGGAGCGAGGCGACGTGGCGCCCTGCGCGCGAAGCGCGAGGAAGTGCCCTTGGGGTGCAATCTCGCAGTACCCGGTCGGATAACAGGAAAGCCCCGGCGAATTCGTGGCATAAAATGATCCGGCAGCGCTTTGGCGCTGCCGGACCTTTTTTCCGATCTCAATGCGACGGCCATTCGACCGCCGTCGGCCACTGCACATGATATTGAGAACCGGTCAGATAACAGTCCAACCACCAGTGGCAGGGAGACCAGCCGCCGTTGAATGCATCATCCGCGATCCATTTCAGCAGCACAGCATCCGTGCAGTTCTCTGTGCTATGCTCAGCGCCATACACGCCCGGATATACATAGTGCCACAGCTCAAAAATACAGAAAAGCCATTCCTCGGGAAGCTCGCGCAGCACATAATTCCCATCCGCATTTGGCTCTAGATTCTGCTCCAGAATGTCCGGGATTTGAACCATGAGTCCATAGGCCGCCTTTGCATCAGGATAGGCCGTGAAATAATCCTCATGTGCCGCAACACAGCTTGCAAGCGCATCCGCGATCTGATGGAATTCCTCCAAAACGGCCGGATGGAACGTCTTATTTACGATACGGTACAGCGCCTGAAAATACCGCGAGGTAGCGTAGTCCAGCTCCGTGCTGTCTGATCCCGGCGTGCGGGAACAGGCTGTCAGCAAAGACGGGACCGCACACAGGAACACCGCGAGAAGAAAAATGGACAGAACCTTGCGCCATGCAGTAAATTTCATAAGTACGCTCCTTTCACATTGTCAACAATAATTGGCCGCAGGAATAACGTGGACCTATTCTGCAGATTCATTATAGCACGCCATAATAAAAAAACAAAGGAATTTTCCGTAATTTTGTCTGTTTCTCATGCGTTGCCGCACAGGCGGCAGTATCCGCAATCGGAATACGGCAGGCACTTGCAATTCGTACAGGCTGCCGGCAAAAACGTACAAACCGATTGCGTCTGTAGCGGCGCTCACTTCGCAGCCGTTGGCGGCTTTGCCGCCTTACGGATGCGGCGTCCCCTTTACGGGGAGTGAGCGCCATGGAGGCCTGCAGGTTGTTGGGCATTTTCGTCGAACGCGCAGGCGTTCAGGTTTGTCATTCTGAGGAGCGAAGCGACGTGGGAATCTCCTGCAGCAGCTTACGAATTCGCCGCAGCCTTCCTGTTATTCAACCGGATACAGCGAGATTGCACCCCAAGGGCACTTCCTCGCGCTTCGCGCTCAGGGCGCCACGTCGGCCTTCGGCCTCCTCGCAATGACACGTCAGGTGGTTCCGTGGTGCACCAGCGCCCTCCTGCCGTTGAATTCCCCTGTGCAGGGCGCTCACTGAGCGCCGCTACACCCCATACTTCGGCGTTTCCCATTTTAACGATAGCCTGTGCAAATCGGCAGTGCCCCATGGGACGTCGAGGACGCCGCCCCCTACAACGCCCGACTGGCAGCCTTGTGCTAACTTTCCATTTCCCATTTCCTGCTTTTTCTCTCTTTTCCTATAATACCTATTGACAAAGTCAGATTTCTGTGCTATGATGCGTCCATCAAACGAAGTGAGGTGGCAGCAATGTTCTTTGCAGCAGAACGAATGCTGGGCTCCCGGGCAGAAGAACTGGCCGGGCGTGCTGCCATGCGCGGAGCATGCCGTGAGTGAGGAGCCGCACTCCATGACCGTTTCTCTGACCGGGAGCTGTTTTCAGCCCCGGCTTTTTTGTTGCCGGAATACCGGCGGACGGAAAGATCCCGTCCATACGATCTGAAAGAATCACAAAGGAGACATCCCCATGAGCTATCATTTTGAGACCCTGCAGCTTCACGTCGGACAGGAGCAGCCAGATCCCGCCACCGGCGCGCGCGCCGTGCCCATCTACCAGACGACATCCTATGTGTTCCGCGACTGCGCGCAGGCTGCGGCCCGCTTCGGTCTGACGGACGCGGGCAACATCTACGGCCGCCTGACGAACTCCACGCAGGACGTGCTCGAGCAGCGCGTGGCAGCCCTTGAGGGCGGCGTGGCCGCTCTGGCCACTGCCTCCGGCGCAGCGGCCGTCACCTATACCATTCAGGCGCTTGCGCGGCAGGGCGACCACATCGTCGCGCAGAAGACGATCTACGGCGGCACCTATAACCTGCTGGCACACACGCTGCCGCAGTACGGCATCACGGCGACGTTCGTGGACGCGCACGATGCCGCAGCGGTCGAGGCGGCCATCCAGCCGAACACCCGCGCCGTCTATCTTGAGACGCTGGGCAACCCGAACTGCGACATTCCGAACATCGAGGCCATTGCCGCCGTCGCCCACCGCCACGGCCTGCCGCTCGTCATCGACAACACGTTCGGTACGCCCTACTGGGTCAAGGTCATCCCGCTCGGCGCGGACATCGTCGTCCACTCCGCCACGAAGTTCCTCGGCGGCCACGGCACGACGCTCGGCGGCATCATCGTCGACGCCGGTACGTTCGACTGGGCTGCCAGCGGCAGCTATCCGCAGCTCGCCGCACCGAACCCCAGCTACCACGGCATCTCGTTCGTGCAGGCCGCGGGCAAGGCAGCCTTTGTGACCTACGTCCGCGCCATTCTCCTGCGCGACACCGGCGCGACCATCTCCCCGTTCAACGCCTTCCTGCTGCTGCAGGGCATCGAGACGCTCTCGCTGCGCCTCGACCGCCACGCGGAGAACACGAAGAGAATCGTCTCGTGGCTGGCGGCGCACCCGCAGGTCGCGCGCGTCAACCATCCGTCGCTGCCGGACCACCCGGACCACGCGCTGTATCAGAAGTACTTCCCGAATGGCGGCGGCTCCATCTTCACCTTTGAGATCGCAGGCGGCGAGGCCGAGGCGCACCGCTTCATCGACCATCTGAAGATCTTCTCCCTGCTGGCCAACGTCGCGGACGTCAAGAGCCTCGTCATCCACCCGGCCACGACGACGCACTCCCAGCTCACGCCGGAGGAGCTGCTCGATCAGGGCATCCGGCCGAACACCATCCGCCTGTCCATCGGCACGGAGCATGCCGATGACCTCATCGCCGACCTCGAGGCGGGCTTCGCCGCCGCGAAGGGCTGATAACAGTCAAGTGCAGCCATCGGCTATGTCGGTGGCTGCACTTTCTTTTATTATGGGTTCACCGGAGTCAATACGCCGTCGGATAATTCGTATATCCCGTCGTACCGGTCCCGCAGTGCGGGGTTCGGCTTGTGGCAGATGTGAAGGACCATCGAAGGCTCCTCCAATAGCAGCCGCTCCACCAGCTCGGCATTCGCCTGATCCAGTGCGGAGGTCACCTCATCCAGCAGGTAGACAGAGGGCCGTCCGACCATCGCCCGCGCCAGCGCCACGCGCTGCCGTTCTCCGCCGGACAGCGTCTCCATTCTCTCCTGCGTCAGCTCCTGACCGTGATACCGGTCCAGCAGATACTCCAGATTCAGCTTCCGGATCACATCCAGATAGATATCCCGCGGGATCGGGCGGCCGACGCAGATGTTGTCCTCCAGCGTTGCGTAGAAGAGATAGGACTCTTGAAAGACGGGGCAAATACTTTCATAATATGCGCCGTATGGGATCGTTCTGATTTCGTGCCCGTTATAGAGGATTCTCCCGCCATACTGAAGATCGCCGATCTGCGCGATCAGCCGGAGCAGGGTGGATTTTCCGCTTCCGCTCTCTCCGGTGATCAGATACTTCCGCCCGGCCGTAAAGCGGGCGCAGACGTCCTTCAGAATGGCGAGTTCCTCTGCGCGGTAAGAAAGATGGTCAACGGCCAGCTGCTCCAACGCCCCGGCGCACGCCGTCCGGCGGTCGTCCCCTTCCGGTTTCCGCCCGATCATGCTCTGATACTGTGCAAGGATCGGCAGAACCTCATTCCGCCCATGCCGCAGGTACGCCAGAACCTCGATCGGGGCGCTGATCACCTCTGCCAGCTGGATCACCGCGACAAGGCTGCCGACATCGATCTCCTTTTTGGAGATCAGATAGAGGCCGATCAGCAGGATCAGGACTGTTTTTGCCACCTGCAGCGCGGTCGTGATTCCCTGCGTGACCAGCTGATATTTCAGCAAGGTCATTTCGCTGCGTGCAATGCCGTCGTCGGCGGAATCGACGGACTCCGCCGCATATTTCCGGCAGCGGTAGGCCTTCACAAGCCGCAGGCCGTCCAGGATCGATCGCAGCGTCGTATTGTAGTTTGCCAGCACGCCTGAATAGCGCTTTCTGGCCGCTCCGCCTCTTTTCCGCATCGTATTGGGAAGAGCGACGATCAGCAGGCTCACGCCCACGATGACAAGAGCCAGCACCCAGTGAATATAGAGCAGCGACAGCGCGGAAAACGCCAGAATGCTCATGCATTTTATCATATCAATGGTGCCCAGAACATACTGCTCCGCCACGCTCGGGATATCGTTGTTCACAAACGACACAAAGGCGGAGATATCCTCGCGTTTGGCGCTGTCCTGCGCGGAGAAGGCATGAAACGCATTCCGGCGCATCTGCTTCTTCTGCCTTATTTTGAGCGTATTGCCCATGTACTCATCCAATTCGGCAAAGCAGAGCTGAAAGAGGCTGATGAGCAGAAAGATGCAGAGCAGTCTCGTGCGATTGGCGGAATCCGCGACAACGGAGGTGATCAGCCGACCGGAGATCGTGGGGATCGCGACGCTGATCGCAGAGTAAACGATGCCGACGAGCAATGTCAGCAGGAAAAACCTTTTGTTTTTGTCTAAAAGCGAAAGAATTTTTTTCATTTGAAACGTGTCCTCCCTGATTGTGGTTCCTCCATATCCGGGACTCCGTTTCCTCCGATCCGGAGCCTCAGATCGCGCGCTCCGGGAAATGATACAGCAGTCTGACGATCCTGTAGAAGTGCATACGTCTTTCTCCTTTCCATCTCATGATCCGCGTCAGTCAGGCTCTTTCTTACAAATCACTGACACACCATCATATTACCCGATGTGGTCGGCAAATGCAAGAGGATCTAAAAAAATGGCGCGCTGCGGGACCCGCAGCGCGCCGGTTTTTATGCAGTTTGGGCCATATGGCGCTCGCGCTTTTTCCAGCTAAGAAAGCCATAGAAGTCATGGAAGAGGAAGATGCCGAAATTCACCGCCACGGGGATATAGGCTGGGTCCTCGCACGAGGCCAGCACCCACAGCACGACGAGCACGATGTCGTTCGCCGCGTAGCCGAGGCCATAATACGACGAGCGCAGCATGGTCAGGGCGGCCGCGAGAAAGCTCGTGGCGACGGACAGGATGCTGAAGCCGAGGTTCGGCGTATCGAGCGCCGCCAGCAGCCAGCCGAACAGGGCCGTCACCGCGGCGGTGGCCAGCACGAGCAGGGCCAGGTCGCGGCCGGTCAGGCGGCGGATGGCCACGGCGCTGCCCGCCTCGTGCGCCGTGTTGCGCCGCCACGTCACGGCGGACCAGACCGCCATGGGCAGGCTCATGCCGAGATAGGTGAGCATCTCGCCCCAGTAGCGGAAGCGGCAGGAGATGGCGCCGTAGAGCAGGCAGAACACGATCATGAGATACTGCGCGAAGACCTGCCCCTTGGCCGCGAGCATCAGGGCCGTCACGCCGGTCAGGGCGGCGATCAGCGTCAGCGGGTCGACGTCGCCGCCGAGGAAGTTGGACACGGCCACGACGGCCAGCGAACCGAGCCAGAGTGCCCAGTCTCTGGCCCGCATGGAAGCAAACGGGTTATTCAAATTCAAAGATCGATCCTTTCTGTCGTGATTCGGTCAAACCGCGTTTCCGGACCACGGGTCAGGGATCGGGATGCTTCTGCCGTTCAGGGTCATCGATCTTCTCCCAGAAAAAGCGGCCGCATTACAGCGGCCGCATGGTAATTTTTTGCATATGGCAACACCGCACAATTCAGCGAGAGCATTCGGCGAGAGATTTTTTGTCGAGACGAGATTTGGAAAGTGCAGGTGTACTTTGTGTACATCAAACTTTCCAAACCGATGGGTCGGCGAAAAATATCCGACGAAGGCCGAAGATGCAATTATGCGGCGTTGCCCTTATTTGTCAAAGGCATCGCGCAGCTTCTCAAAAAACTTCTTTCGTTTTGGCTGTGCGCTTTCGGAAGTCGCCTCCTCGAACTTGCGCAGCAGGTCCTTCTGCTCGCGCGTCAAGCGGGTCGGCGTCTCCACGACGACGGTGACATATTGGTCGCCGCGGCTGCGCCCATTGACATAAGGGATGCCCTTGCCCTTCAGACGGAACGTCGTGCCGGTCTGCGTGCCCTCGCCGATCGTATAGCGGACCTTGCCGTCGAGCGTCGGTACCTCGACCTCCGCTCCGCAGGCTGCCTGCGTGAACGTGATGGGCATCTCGCAGTAGACGTCCTGCCCCTGCCGCGTGAACAGCGGGTGGCTGCGGACGCTGACCGTGACCATCAGGTCACCGTTCGGGCCGCCGTTGAGGCCGGTGTTGCCCTCGCCGCGCACGCGCAGCGTCTGGCCGTCGTCGATGCCGGCCGGGAACTTCACCATCAGCTTGTGGCTGCGGCGCACCTTGCCCTTGCCCTTGCAGCGGCTGCACGGGGTGCGGATGATCCTGCCGGTGCCGCGGCAATCCGGGCAGGCCGCCGTGGACTGCATGGTCATGCCCATGAAATTCTGCTGCGTGCGCACGGAGCCCGTACCCTTACAGCGCGGGCAGGTCTCGGCGCTCGTGCCGGGGGCAGCGCCGCTGCCGTGGCACTGGTCGCAGTCCTCCACGCGAGAGACCGTGACCTCCTTCTCCGCACCGAAGGCCGCCTCTTCAAACGTCAGCTCAACGCGTGCGCCGATGTCGTCGCCCTGCATGGGGGCGTTGGCGCTGCGGCGCGTGCTGCGGCCGCCGCCGCCGAAAAAGCTGCCGAAAATATCGCCGAGGTCGCCGAAATCGCCGAATCCGGCGCCGCCGAACGGGCTGCCGCCCGCATTCGGGTTGAAATTCGGGTCGACACCCGCGAAGCCGTACTGATCGTAGCGCGCGCGCTTATCCGGATCGGAGAGCACCTCGTTGGCCTCGTTGATCTCCTTGAATTTTTCTTCCGCGCCCGGATCGTGGTTCACGTCCGGATGATACTGCGCGGCAAGCTTGCGGTAGGCGCGCTTGATATCGGCGTCCGTCGCATCCTTTTTGAGGCCAAGGACCTCATAATAATCTCGCTTGTTCTCATTTGCCATGCTGCTCACCTCTCCTGATACCCTTTCGGGCGGCCGACGCAGGGCAGGCGGTGGCCGAAGCCGCCGCCTGCCGCATACATTCGTCCTTAATCCTTGACTTCCTCGTAGTCCGCATCGACTACGCCGTCGTCATGGCCGCCGTTGTTCGCTGCACCGCCGTTATTGGCCTCGCCCTGCTGCGGGGCGGCCTGCTGATACAGCTTCTCGGAGATGGCGTAGAACGCCTTCTGCACGGCGTCGGTCGCGGCCTTGATGGCCTCGATGTCATTGCCCTTGTTCTTCGTCTTCAGATCCTCGAGAGCTGCCTGCACGGGCGCCTTCTCGGACTCGGAGACCTTGTCGCCCAGCTCGTTCAGGGTCTTCTCCGTCTGGTAGATGACCTGATCGGCTGCGTTGTGGGTATCGACCTCATCCTTGTGCTTCTTATCCTCAGCGGCGAACTGCTCGGCCTCCTTGACGGCCTTGTCGATGTCCTCCTTGGAGAGGTTGGAGGAAGCGGTGATGGTGATGTTCTGCTCCTTGCCGGTGCCGAGGTCCTTTGCGGAGACATTCACGATGCCGTTGGCATCGATGTCAAAGCTGACCTCGATCTGCGGCACGCCGCGGGGCGCCGGAGCGATGCCGGTGAGCTGGAACTTGCCCAGCGTCTTGTTATAGGCAGCCATTTCACGCTCGCCCTGCAGGACATGGACCTCAACGGAGGTCTGGCCGTCCGCAGCGGTGGAGAAGATCTGGCTCTTATGCGTCGGGATGGTGGTGTTGCGGTCGATCAGGCGGGTGAACACGCCGCCCATGGTCTCGATGCCGAGGGACAGCGGGGTGACATCCAGAAGGACCATGCCCTTGACGTCGCCGCCAAGAACGCCGCCCTGGATGGCCGCGCCGACAGCCACGCACTCATCGGGGTTGATGCCCTTGAAGCCTTCCTTGCCGGTGATGCTCTTGACAGCCTCCTGCACGGCCGGGATACGGCTCGAGCCGCCGACGAGCAGGACCTTGCTCAGGTCGCTTGCCTTCAGACCGGCGTCTGCCATGGCCTGACGGACGGGCTTCAGCGTATCCTGCACGAGGTGGGCCGTCAGCTCATTGAACTTTGCGCGCGTCAGCGTGACATCCAGATGCTTCGGGCCGGTGGCGTCCGCCGTGATATACGGCAGGTTGATGGTGGAGCTCGTCACGCCGGACAGCTCGATCTTCGCCTTCTCGGCAGCTTCCTTCAGGCGCTGCATGGCGACCTTATCGCCGGAGAGGTCGATGCCCTCGGCCTTCTTGAACTCGGCAACAAGGTAATCGATGATGCACTGATCGAAATCATCGCCGCCGAGGTGGGTGTTGCCGTTCGTGGCAAGGACCTCGATGACACCGTCGCCGATGTCCAGAATGGAGACATCGAACGTGCCGCCGCCCAGATCATAGACCATGATCTTCTGCGAGGATTCCTTATCGACGCCATAGGCCAGTGCAGCAGCCGTCGGCTCGTTGATGATACGCTTGACCTCCAGACCGGCGATCTTGCCTGCGTCCTTCGTGGCCTGACGCTGGGCGTCGTTGAAGTAAGCCGGGACGGTGATGACCGCTTCGGTCACAGGCTGGCCCAGATAGGCCTCGGCATCCGCCTTCAGCTTGCGCAGGATCATAGCGGAGATCTCCTGCGGGGTGTACTTCTTGCCGTCGATGTCGACCTTATAGTCGGTGCCCATGTGGCGCTTGATCGAAGAGATCGTGCGGTCTGCGTTCGTAACGGCCTGACGCTTTGCGACCTGACCGACCATACGCTCACCGGTCTTCGAGAATGCAACAACGGACGGAGTGGTGCGATTGCCTTCGGCATTCGCGATAACGACGGGCTCGCCGCCTTCCATCACGGCGACACAGGAATTCGTCGTGCCAAGATCAATACCAATAATTTTTCCCATAATTCAAATCCTCCCAAAGAAGTAACTTAGAAGTAACTTACTGATTTAATTTGCGACCTTCACCATGGCGAAGCGGATGACCTTATCGCCGTGGGCAAAGCCGGTCTGGAAAACCTCTGCAATGACGTTTTCCCCGAGGCTCTCGTCCTCAATGTGCATCACGGCATTGTGGCGCTGCGGATCGAAGGTCTCGCCCGCTTCGCCGAAGGGCTTGACGCCCAGCGCGTCGAGGATCTTGACAAGCTCTGTCAGGGTCATCTCCACGCCCTTTTTATAGGCCTCGTCTGCGGTCTCGTGATGCAGGGCCCGCTCGAGGTTATCATAGACGGGAAGGAACTTCTTCACCGTATCGGCAACGGCATCCTGATAGATGCCGTCCTTTTCGCGCTGCGTGCGCTTGCGGAAGTTGTCATATTCTGCAGCCAGCCGCAGAAACTGATCGTGCTCCTGCGCCTGCGCGGCCTTGGCCTGCTCCAGCGCATCGGGCTGTTTGGACTCGGCCTTTTGCTTGGAGCCTTCCGGCTGCTTCGGCGCTTCCGCCTGCTTGGCGGCCTCCGGAGCGGCAGGCTCCTTCTCGTTCTTTTCGGGTTCTTCGTGTTTCTTTGCCAAAATTTATTCCTCCTCCTTTGCCTCGTGCACCTCCGGCTTCGGGGCCGCGGGCAGCTCCGGCTTGCCGAACATCCGGCCAAGCCCTTCGGCAAAGTAGCTTAATCGTGCGGTGATCTGTGCGTAATCCATGCGCTGCGGGCCGACCACACCGATCATGCCCTGCATGCCGTCGCCGATATCGAATCGTGTCACGACGACGGAGGTGTCCTTCAGCTCCTGCGCGACATTTTCCGGGCCGACGAGGATCTGAACGGGGCTGTCCGGATCGAGCCGGGCGGGCAGGTTGGAGAGCGTGTCTTCATCCAGTGCGCCGAGCACCTCCTGTGCCTTGGTCAGGTCCTGATATTCCGGCTGGCCCAGCAGGCGGTTCTGCCCGGTAAGGTAAATTTCCGAGCGATGAGCCTCCTCGAGCACATGCGTCGTAAAATCGACGATGACGGGCACGAGGCTCGCTGCGGCGCCTGCGCTGCGCGTCACGCGGTTCATGACCTCTGGCGTGAAGCCGGAGGCGGGAAGCCCGGTGAGGCTCGCATTGAGCACGGCGGACAGGAGCTTGAGGTCCTGCTCCGTCACATGCAGCGGCAGCTTGATAAGGCGGTTCTTGACGTTTTCATCGGACGTCATGACCACGAGAATGAAGCTCCCGGCGTCCGCGAGGATGATCTCGAAATGGCGGACAGTCACTTCCCCGGCCGGAGCCGTCATGGTATAGGCCGGGAGGTTCGTCAGCTTGGAGACGAGCTTGCCGACCTGGCTCATGGCCTTGTCCAGCTCCTGCATACGCGATTCCATGGCCTGATTGATGCTCTGCGTCTCGTCGACGGAGAGGCGGTAATCCTGCATCAGACGGTCGATGTAGAAGCGGTAGCCCGCGGGGCTCGGAATGCGCCCGGCCGACGTGTGCGGCTGCTCCAGAAAGCCGAGCGTCGTCAGCTCGGCCATTTCGTTGCGGATGGTCGCAGAGGAGAAGTTCATATCCGGCAGCGCGGCGATCGTCTTGGAGCCGACCGGCTCTGCGCTGCGGATGTAGAGGTCCACAATGGCCTTCAGGATCTTCTGTTTGCGCTCCGAAAGCTCCATGGCTTTGACCTCCTTGTTTTCCTTTAGCACTCCGTACCCATGAGTGCTAAGCTAACTATACCCCCCAAACGCAACTTTGTCAATACCCAAACGGAAGTTTTTTTTGAACGTTTTGTGAACCCTCCCACAGCGACAGCTTTCCCGCATTTCCGGGGATGCATACCCGGATATTTGGACGGCTCGGCTGCAGCGGCGCTCCCTGAGCGCCTAAGGCAGTTGCAGGTAGTACAGCAGCAATTCAGCGGCGCGAGGCCCCCAAGTTTGTCATTGCGAGGAGGCCGCAGGCCGACGTGGCGCCCTGAGCGCGAAGC
>ERZ838577.3611-NODE-3611-length-14376-cov-3.216326_pt1 | contig 14376 bp, 13 predicted proteins | sample MGYA00519682_ERZ838577 | MGnify/ENA primary metagenome ERZ838577 (study PRJEB31850, sample SAMEA3708838) | human gut metagenome | biome: human gut; feature: human-associated habitat; material: faeces | place: China | collected 2014 ...
GTCGTAAGTATTATAATAATAGATTCCCTTATCCGCATTACAGCAGGAGGTATAGAGGGTTATCTCGTACTTGCCGTCGCCGAGTTTGCAGCACCCGCGCTGCTGATCAACGCTGCCGAGAATGTGGAAAAACTGAGCTATGCTCTCCTCCTCCGAATCGCCCGAGACGGAATTCATCCGAACGAAAGCCGCGCGGACGAATCTCGACTGCGAGGACAGATCTCCCGGCAGCCCCATAGCGCCCATTCCGCGGCTGTACTGTGTCAGAGCGAGGTCCGCAGCGAACGTATTGTCTCTGTCCGCCGCCGATAGGTGCCTATAATTATTGAGATTGAACAGCTGACGATCAAACGGCGGATTATTCGTAAGCACGCCTAACGGATTATCGTATATCTTCATCCCGCCCGAGGTCGACTCCAGCGTTATGCACTCGTTTTTGTCGGCAATGAGCCAATGAAGCTGCGCCACCGGCAGCTGCTCCGCAAACGGAGTATCGACAAGATTTATACCCGCGAGCGTCTGCCGCACCTCCGCGACGGTCGCACACCGACCGAGAAGCAACGGTATCAGCTCAAACTGTGTGATATTATCCGCGCCGTCCTGCGGCTTGCCGTAATGTGCATTCCCAACGAAGTTCAGCCCCGCAATGCCGAGTCCCATCTCGTTTACAGCGTCGTAATACAGCGGATAATCCTGCATGACGCATGCCATTCCTATCATGGCATAATGATTCTCTATCCGTCCTCCATGCCTGAGCGCGAATGTATACCCGCGAGGTGTAATAACTATTTTGTCCCCGTAAGAGCGCTCGTAATCAAGCGTTCTGCCGAAATAAAAATCCTCGGTTTTGTAGGTCGCTGCCGTACACATAATTTTTCTCCTCCATCATTTTCTATAATATTATAGATTCAGACACACAGAAGCCCAAAATAAAGCTCAGAGCCGCCCGACAGGACGGCTCTGTAAAATACCTGCATCAGCACACCGCCCGTGTATAACGCGCGAAATTTGCGTCAGCGCCGCTCGCTCATCACAGCTCCGAGAATATAACAGCGCCGCGGCGGTCGAGCCAGCGATTGCACAGATATACCCCGACGCCGAAGATAACGGCAAACACGGCGAGGTAGATGCGCGCATCGACAAGGAGCGATAGAAAGAAATATCCCCCCGCGAAGAGCAGCGCGAGCAGCCATCCGCCGAACAGCACGACCATTATACTGCTGCTCTGCTTGATCGGAACGGTCTCGTTTACCCATGTAAGATTCGGCTTTTTCAGGTTTACGGCAAGCCCCGCCGCGCACCCGAGCAGCATGAACGCAAGCGAGCAGAAACAGACAAGCACCGCAGTGATTACATCAAAGCCCAGCACTGCCGATGCAGTCACACCGCAGAGGATTATAAGCGGAGCGGAGAGCACGATGTGCACGCTCTGCTTTGCGCGAAGCACCGAGCGCGGCTCTACGGGCAGCGATTGCAGCAGCCAGAGACTTCTTCCCTCAAGTGAGATCGAGGGTGCGGAGATATCGTTCATCGAGCCGATGAGACAGAGCATAGCGGTGACAATGACGGGCAGCATCCTGCCTATCACGGGCAGCTGCTCCGTGAGCGGTACAATGACCTCAGCTATCACATCCCGTTTAATCAGCACAAAAACGGCTGCGGCAAGCATGAACACAAGCCCGAGACCGCAGTTAAGCATGTACGTAGGACTTGACAGAAAGCGAGAAAACTCCTTGCGGCAGAGCGCGGAAAATGCGCCCGTCTGCTTTGCCCTGCCCGCCTTGTAGACCGCCTTTTTTCTGCCGTCGTTCTTTATTGCGATGCGGCGGAAGGAGAGCGCGATAATCGCGCAGATAAGTGCAGCCGAACCGAGCGCGATAATCGTAAAAAGCAGCATCGGTACAGCCTCACCGACAGCCGCGCGCCCGAACAGATACAGAGGCATGGCATAGCTGCGCATTGCGACTGCGACCGACTCGCTGTTTGCTATAACAGCCTCCATGATGCTGCTCATCTGCGTGCACAGATAATAGTACCCGCCAAGCAGCACAAGCGATATTATAACGGTTATTATGCTCTTGTTCTTAAGATGCGATGAGATAACTGCAACGACAAAGCCGAGCACGCAGGTCAGCGCAAGTATCAGAAAGCCGAGCAGCGGGATAAGCAGTATCGAGAACACTACCGACAGTGCCGACGGCGAGCCGAAAATCAGCCATACCGCGACAGCGGGTACAATGACAAGCGCCTCGTACAGAAGACCCATCGCATAAACGCTGACAAGGCGGGAAGCGATGATATATATCGGCGGTATCGGCATAGCAAGCAGCGACTCGTTATCCCGTGCGAGATACAGGCTCGAATAGGTATTGAACACGCTGCCGAAAACGCCGAGTGCGACCGCAAGCACCGACACGAGACAGAAATAAAGCGACTCAAGCCCGACCTCACCGAGCGCGAAAAACAGTCCCATGCTCATAAAGAAGAACATGACCGCAAGAAAGAAGAACAGCACCGAGAAAAGCGCTATCGTCACGCCTGAGCTGCGCGGCTTCTTTCCGTTTTTCGTTTTGCGGTTCTTCGACCATATCTCGGCGAGCTGTTTTTTTACAAGTGCCCAAAACATTATCAGTCCTCCAGCTCGAGAAAGACCGTCTCGAGACTCTCGTCGCCCTTGACCTCAGCCATCGTTCCGCAGCGCACAAGCCTGCCGTGACGGATGATAGCGACCTTATCGCAGAGCTTTTCAGCCACCTCGAGAACGTGCGTCGAGAAAAATATCGCGCCGCCGCGGTTGCAGATATCACGCATATAGCCCTTTAGCAGATGCGCCGCCTTAGGGTCGAGACCGACAAACGGCTCATCCATAATAACAAGCCGCGGCTCGTGTATAAGCGCGGATATGATGGCGAGCTTCTGCTTCATTCCGTGCGAGTATGCGGATATCGGCTGTCCGAGATCTCCCTCAAGCTCAAAGTCGGAGGCGTACTTATGTATACGCGCCTCGCGGTCCTTCGCGGAAATTCCGAAAATATCCGAGATAAACGCGAGATATTTCTCGCCGGTCATAAACTCGTAGATATCGGGATTATCGGGGATATAGGCTATCTTCTTTTTGACAGCGACCGGCGAATCCTTGATATTCTCACCGTCAATAAAAATCTCTCCGCCGTCATATGAAAGTATACCGCAGACACTCTTGAGCGTCGTCGTCTTTCCCGCTCCGTTGTGACCGATAAAGCCGTATATCTCGCCGGGTGCAATGTGCAGCGACAGATCGTCCACCGCACGCGTATTACCATAGGTCTTTGTCAGATGCTCTATTCTCAGCATTTGTCTCTCCTTGCTCGGGTGCCACCCGATGTCATTCGCCGATCATTCGACCGACACGCAGAGCATTCGGCGCTCCGTCGCGCACTCAATCTCTGAAAACTATCCTTCCGTCGTCCGACATGCTCTCTATCATAGCCATCGACTCTATGCGCAGCCCGTCCGCGCGAAGCTCGTCGCCGCCGCCCTGAAAGCACTTTTCTATCATTATTCCCGCGCCCACGACCGATGCGCCCGCCTGCTCGGTAATTGCAAGCAATCCGCGCAGAGCCTCGCCGCGCGCGAGAAAATCGTCTACTATCAGAACGCGATCGGAGGAAGTTATGTAATTCTTATCAACAACTATCGTATACGTCTTGCCGTGTGTAAAGGAAACGACCTGTGCCCTGTAGAGGTTATCCGAGAGGTTGCTCGTCTTGCTCTTCTTTGCAAATACGACCGGAACGCCGAACTGCACCGCTGCAAGGCTCGCAACCGCGATGCCGGATGCCTCTACGGTAAGTATCTTAGTCACGCCATCATTCGCAAACAGCCGATGCAGCTCCTTGCCTGCCTCGCTGAGCAGGTCGATATCTATCATATGGTTGAGAAAGCAATCGACCTTGAGTACTCCGCCCGGATAAACCCTTCCGTCGCGCTTGATTCTCTCCTTCATCAGTTCCATAACACGTCCGTCCTTCCGACATATCTTAATATAGTTATTTTTTTGTTTTTTTCAAACTTAATATGGCGCCGCACGCATCCGCCGACAGAGCTGAAAATAACAGTGCCGGCAGCATCCGCCGTACGGTAAGTCACAGCTTGATTTTAGACACCCTGCGCTTCATCTTAAAGAGATCGTGCGCCATTTTGAAAACGTCGCGCCCGAGTCGTATCTTTGATTCGCGATGGTTGATGACCGACACCGGTATCTCGCCGATTCGGCTTCCGAGCCTGCCCGCAAGCAGCAGAGCCTCAAAATCAAAGGCAAAGCCATCCGTCTCCATACGTGAGAATATCTGCTCCGCCGTCGGTGCGCGAAATGCCTTGCAGCCACACTGCGAATCGGAGAGCTTGAAGCCTCCGACGATACACAGAAGTCGTATATACGCCTTTGACGCAATGCGCCTGATAAAGGTATAGCTCTCATAGCCGTCGCCGCTGAGATTGCGCGAGCCGATAAAGATATCGGTATCCCTATGCTGCGCAAACGCACGCGCAAAGCGGTCGATCACCTCCGTGCCGTAGGCAAGATCGGCATCGGTAAACATTATCACATGCTCCGGAGAGCCGTCCTCGCGCGACGCCTCAAGCATCGCTGTACGAACGGCGCAGCCCTTGCCGCGATTGTGTTCATAGCCGCAGATGCGAACGCCGCTCTGTCCGAGCGAGCGAACGATATCGGCGCTGCCGTCGGTGCTGCCATCGTCCGACACGATAAGCTCCCAGCGCCGATAAGCCCCGCCCTCACGATATTGCTCGAGCGCTGCGGTGAGCGTTTTGACCGTATCCGCTATTATAGAAGATTCATTGTACATAGGTATGCACAGTGTGAGTTTGTTTATACTGTTCATGTCCTGCCTTTTCCCGCCGAGAGCCACGAAGGAGCGCAGCCGTAGCGCCGTCCGAAAATATGCATGCATCGCCGCCGGGGCAGAGATACATATAAGATTATTTTCCGACACGGTAAAATAATACCTCACTATATGATACCACCAAAACGATAAAAAATCAACAATTATATGTAAGGATTACGTAAGTTTTGCTCAGCGGTTTTTATCGTTATGCCGGAACACGTATCTGCTCTTTGCAAATACGACGATCGAAGGCGGAACATGCTGAAATATCGGAGCGTAAAAGCTCTCGGTGAAGGAAGCAATATAACGACCGAGATCGGATTTTGCTAAAATTCAGTTCAAAATGACGTTGATAATGCATGTTCGGAACGTGTCTGCCTCCCCTGTGTAAGGGGAGGGGGACCGCCGTAGGCGGTGGAAGGGCTGTTGGGAACTAAAAAGCCGGCTGCCATATTATGAGTTCGTGACAATTTTTCTGCTATACCGATTCTATAGTTATTGCAAGCCTTAGTATGGCAGAAAAATCGTCACGAACCAAATTTGATTAAGGATTTCTCAGTTTCCAACAGCCCCTCCGTCGATTGAGCCGCTATGCGGCTCAATGAGTACCTACCCCCCTACACGGGGGAGGCAGACACGCGCAAGCCTTTCAGTATGTATTATCTACTTAATTCTATAATGTATCTTACCTAAGTTGGTAACGCTACCCGTCTACACAAATGCAATTTTGCGGTCTTACAGCAAGTATCAAAAACCGCCCCTGCCGCTATCATGCGCGGAGGAGGCGGTTTTCGTATCGGTATAGTTTATACCATCATTTGAATATTCTATCGGCAGCATACCGCGCCTCGGCGTCATTTCTCGGTCAAGTGTTCGAGTCCCTGGCTGAGCACGGTTCTAACATGTCCGTCGGCGAGCGAGTAGAATATCGACTTTCCCTCGCGTCGGCTGCCTATCAGCTTATTTCGGCGCAGTATAGCCAGCTGATGAGACACGGCGGACGAGGTCATTTCGAGCATTGCGGCGATCTCTCCGACACACAGCTCCCCGCCTATCAGCGCACAGAGTATGCGTATTCGCGTCGAGTCGCCGAAAACCTTAAACAGATCGGCAAGGTCGCACAGCTGCTCCGCGCTCGGCGCGGGCATATCCGTTTTGTTTTCACACATGGCGTGCCTCTGTTCCTATGTCGGGAGCGGCAGTATCGGACGCCGCTGCAGCATGCTTTTCCGCATGCCAGCCATCATGCAGGGCACGTATCGCATTGAGTACGGCTATGACCATAACTCCGACATCTGCGAATACCGCAAGCCACATATCTGCGTATCCGATCGCACCGAGCACAAGGCAGATGAGCTTAACCGCTATGGCAAACGTGATATTTTCATATACTATACGCATACATTTGCGGGATATTCTAATTGCCTTGGCGATACCGCGTGGGCTGTCGTTCATGATAACGACATCAGCAGCCTCAATAGCCGCATCCGAGCCGAGCGCACCCATAGCGATCCCGACATCGGCACGCGCAAGCACGGGAGCGTCGTTTATTCCGTCGCCGACAAAAGCAACCGCACCGTTCTTGCCAAGCATATTCTCTACGACTCCGACCTTGTCGGCGGGCATGAGCGAACCTATCGTTCTGCCGATACCGAGCTCTGCGCCGACATTCTTCGCCGTCTCGTCACGATCGCCCGAGAGCATTACCGTATCGGTGACTCCGAGCGAATGGAGATCGGCGATAGCCTCCTTTGCATCGGGCTTGATTACATCCTTGATAAGGATATGGCCTGCATACTCGCCCTCGAGAGCGACATGAACGACCGTTCCGGTATGATGGCACTCGAGATATTCAATGCCGAGCTCGCGCATCAGCTTATCGTTGCCGACAGCGACTCTTGCACCGTCAACAAGAGCTGTAATTCCTTTTCCGCCATGCTCGGTTACGTCTGATATGCGGCTGTTATCAACCTTTTTCCCATATGCCTTCTGCAGACTGCGGCTGATCGGATGTCCCGAATAACCCTCGGCAAGCGCCGCATATTCGATGAGCTGACCGCTCGACAGCGGTGAATGGTGAACGCCAGCGACCTCAAACACGCCCTTGGTCATTGTACCGGTCTTATCGAATGCGACGGTACGGACGCGCGAGAGCATCTCCATGTAGCCAGAGCCCTTGACAAGTATTCCCGATTTACCCGCACTGCCGATGCCGGCAAAGAATGTGAGCGGAATACTGATAACAAGAGCGCACGGGCAGCTGATAACAAGGAAGGTAAGCGCGCGGTAGATCCAGCTGCTCCAGTCGCCGCTCATGCCCATTAACAAACGGATAACCGGCGGGAGCACCGCAAGTGCAAGCGCGCCGATACATATACAGGGAGTATAGATACGTGCAAAGCGCGAGATAAATGCCTCGGAGCGAGACTTCTTAGCTCCTGCATCAGCCGCAAGCTCAAGTATCTTGGATGCGGTGGATTCGGAAAACTGCTTCTCGGTCTTGATCTTCAGTGCGCCGGAGAGATTTATGCAGCCGGAGAGAACATTATCTCCTTCACCGACACGGCTCGGCACACTCTCGCCCGTCAGCGCAACGGTATCGACCGTACTCGCACCGCCGACGATAACGCCGTCTATCGGCACGCGCTCGCCGGGGCGGACGGTAATTACCGTTCCCACCTCGACGGTTGACGGGTCTACCTGCACCTGCTCACCGTTTTCACCGTCGATCCATGCATAGTCGGGGCGGATATCCATCAGTGTGCTGATGCTCTTGCGGCTCTTGCCTACGGCATAGCTCTGGAACAGCTCGCCTATCTGATAAAAGAGCATTACCGCCGCGCTCTCGGAATATTCTCCGGTCGCTATAGCGCCGATCGTTGCGACAGTCATGAGAAAATTTTCATCAAACGGTCTGCCGTGTATTATTCCCTTGAATGCTTTTTTGATGATGTCATATCCGATAACAACATACGGTATTAGGTACATGCAGAGCGTCGGTATGCCCGTTTCCGGCAGAACCGAAAACTCGATCAGCAGCTTTAGAGCGACCAACAGCACCGCAGTTATGATTATGCGGATAAGCACCTTTTTCTGTTTTTTGTTCATTGTCCGTTCCTCACAAAACTATGTAATATAGGACGAGGATAGCAGCACCGTGCCTCCCCGCGCGCAGCTTTCGCCGATTGTCTGCGATATACCGGTCTGCCGGCAGCCCTTACAGCTCTATATCGCAGTCGTCCTCAACCTTGCGGCAGTTGCGAAGCACCTGCTTCATGACCTTTTGCTCGTCCGCACCGTCCTCAAACTCAACCGCCATCTTGAGAAGCATGAAGTTGACAGAGGCATCCTTGACCCCCTCGGTCTTTTTCGCAGCCTCCTCCATAAGCAGCGCGCAGTTCGCGCAGTCAACATCGATATTGTAGGTCTTTTTCATAACTATATCACCTTTCCCGACGGGCATCCGCCTCGCCGCCTGTTCTTTTGAACATTTGAGTATTTGTTCAATTGTTTGACTGTATTATATACCGCAGCGAGACGTTTGTCAATAGTATTTTTCGATTTTTTCAAAAATATTTTTTCAATAATATTTTCGCGATTTTTGCGAAGGTACGGTATTTTTGACCTTGCCGAAGCGGTAATTTTTCTTTGTCGAAAATGCTTCGGCATCGGAACAGCGAAAAAACGCATGCAAGTGGCTGTTAAAAAACTTGTTTTTAACAGCCACTTAATTCGATTGAGGATAGGTAAAAATGTTCGGAGCGGCACCTGCAGTTTCTTCCACATCAGAGCGTGGAGGCTAAACTGTTAAAGCGAAAAAGCATAAGTAAACAACAGCTTTGTCAAAGCTGCAAATATCCATGCGACGGTACACTGCCACACAACGATGCCGGCAGCCCATCCTCTGCCGAGCTCGCGGCGAATGACCGCAACGGCAGCGACGCACGGCGTATAGAGCAGGCAAAAGACGAGCAGCGCAAGCGCCGCAGACGGCGATATGATCGAGGTGACGGCTGCGCCCGAGAGCAGCACCGAGAGCGTAGAAACAACGCTCTCTTTCGCCATAAAGCCTGCAAACAGCGCGGTAACTATCTGCCATGTACCGAAGCCGAGCGGACGGAAGATCGGCGATATAAAGCCGGCTATTCGAGCGAGCATGCTGTCGCCGGCATCCGAGACCGGGACAAAGCGGAAATCAAAGGTACGAAGCGCCCAGATTATCACAGACGCGACAAAAATGACTGTAAACGCACGACGTACAAAGTCTTTTGTCTTATCAAGCAGCAGCCTGCCGACATTTTTCGCACCCGGCATACGATAGTTCGGCAGCTCCATAACAAACGGGACTGCCTCGCCGCGGAACATCGTCTTTTTTGTAATAAGAGCCGTCAGGATACCTACGAGAATACCGAGCAGATACAGTCCCGAAACGACAAGCCAGCTGTGATCCGGGAAAAATGCCGCAGCAAAAAAGCCGTAGATAGGCAGCTTTGCGGTACAGCTCATCATAGGTGTGAGCAGCACGGTCATTTTACGGTCACGGTCGGACGGCAGCGTTCTGCTGGCCATAACCCCCGGCACGGTGCAGCCGAAGCCTATCAGCATCGGAACGATACTGCGACCGGAAAGTCCTATCTTACGCAGCAGCTTGTCGGTAACAAATGCGACTCGTGCCATATAACCGCTGTCCTCTAACATAGACAGGAAGAAAAACAGAATAACTATTATCGGCACAAAGCTGAGAACGCTGCCGACACCCGCAAATATACCGTCTACGATAAGCGAATGAATGACACTGCCCACACCTATTCGCGTAAGCGCTGCATCGACCACCGATGTAAGTGCCGTTATTCCTCCGTCAAGCAGCTCCTGCAGATATGCTCCGATAAGTCCGAAGGTCAGATAGAAGATCGCAGCCATTATCAAAATAAACATCGGAATAGCGGTAAAACGTCCGGTCAGCACACGGTCTATCCTGCGGCTGCGAATGTGCTCGCGACTCTCACGCGGACGCACAACGGTATCACGGCAGAGTGCGGTAATAAACGAAAAACGCATATCGGCTATTGCAGCAGCACGGTCAAGCCCACGCTCTCTTTCCATCTGCACAATGATATGCTCTATCATCTCGCGCTCGTTCTCGCTCAGCTTCAGCGCCGCCTCTATACGTGCATCTCCCTCGACGAGCTTGCTTGCCGCAAAGCGCACCGGAATACTCGCAGCGGCGGCATGATCCTCGATAAGATGCATTATTCCGTGCAGGCAGCGATGCACCGCACCGCCGTTCTCATCCTTTGAACAAAAATCCGTTCTGCCGGGGCACTCGCGATTCTGCGCGACATGGAGCGCATGCCGAACGACTTCGTCAACGCCCTCGTTCTTGCTCGCCGATATCGGAATTACCGGTATCCCGAGCCGCTCCTCCATCTCGTTAATACGCACCGAGCCGCCGCTGCCGCGCATCTCATCCATCATATTCAACGCAAGCACCATAGGAACGTCCAGCTCCATCAGCTGGAGCGTAAGATACAGATTTCGCTCGATATTGGTCGCATCAACGATATTTATTATTCCGCTCGGCTTTTCATCGAGAATAAAGCGGCGCGAAACTATCTCCTCGCTCGTATACGGCGACAGCGAATATATGCCGGGCAGATCGGTAACGCTCGCATCCGGATGCCCTTTTATCGAGCCGCTCTTGCGGTCTACCGTAACGCCGGGGAAATTTCCGACATGTTGATTTGAACCGGTCAGCTGATTAAACAAAGTGGTTTTTCCGCAGTTTTGATTCCCTGCAAGCGCAAAGGTAAGCGGAGTCCCCTTCGGCAGCGGATCGGTATGCGGCACATGATATCGCCCGCCCTCACCGAGTCCGGGATGCTCGACTCTGCGCCGCCCGTCGCCATAGTCGGGGCGAGTCTCGTCCTGTTCGCCGTTCGAAGGCTTTATCTCCACCTTTTTTGCATCGTCTATACGCATTGTCAGCTCATAGCCGTGAATGCGCAGCTCCATAGGATCGCCCATAGGCGCGTATTTCGTAAGCGTAACCGTCGCTCCCGGAATAACACCCATATCGAGAAAATGCTGCCGCAGGCTTCCATCGCCGCCGACTGCTGTTATTACAGCACTGCTGCCGATTTTCATCTCATTGAGTTTCATTTGTTTCTCCCGTTTGTCTTATTCCCATATATGATACCATTTACGTGTGACCGTGTCAACCGCTAATTATGGTGCATAGGCAAAATTAAATCACAAAGAATTGATGCTGAAACTGCGGCGGTATCGGCAGATGGACCGATACCGCCGCAGCGACAGATATTTCAGATATTTTAATTCGGATGCCGTCAAAAATCGCGGCAGAAGCAGCCGAGAGGTACAAGCAAATCGTGATCAAAAGCAAAATGGCAGCACTCGGTTACATAGACACGACGGACCCGCAATAACGCCGCGCGCAAAGCAGCAGCGTCATGACACGATTCTTCCGAATTGCAGTTATGTACTATCGCTTCGGCGCGGTAAGATGTGTTCCGTCGGTAACGAATACTACCGTGCCGTCCCGGTCGGTACGGAATACCTCTGCGCCCGCCTCTCCGAGCCGCTCAAGCGTGCCGTCGCTCGGATGACCGTAGCTGTTGTTCTTTCCGCAGCTTATCACCGCATATTTCGGTGAGAGCGCCGAAAGAAAGTCCGCACCGCTCGATGTCGCCGCGCCATGATGTCCGACGCCGAGTAAATCGACCCGCAGCATAGCCGCAGGATAACGGTCAAGCAGCTCCGCTTCGGTAGGTTCTCCGACATCGGCAGCAAGGAATATACTGCTCGCGCCGAAGGTCGCGCGCAGCGTAAGACAACGCTCGTTTTCATCCTCATCCTCCGATGCATCCGTATCGAGCGGAGACATTATAGTCATGGAGAGCTTGCCGAGCGCAAACACCTCGCCCGCCCTCGGCAGCTTGAGTTTACAGCCGTTCCGCTCTATCGCGAGGAGCAGCGACTGAAACGACGCCGTATTGCTCGTCTCTTCCGGCATCAGCGTCTGCCCGACCGGAATACTGCCGAGCACGCCGTCCGCGCCTCCGATATGATCGTCGTGCGGATGTGTAAGAACAAGATATTCTATCCTCTCCACCCCAAGCTCGGACAGCATTGCGAGCAGCGAAGCCTCCGCATCCTCGGGTCCCGTATCGACGAGCACATAGCCCTCGTCACCGACCGAAAACAGCGTGGCATTGCCCTGCCCCACATCGAGAAAATATATCCTGCACTTCCCCGCCTCGGTCTGCGCGATAAACGGATCGTCTCCCGGTGAGAGCACCGAGAAAAACGGACTCTGCGGCATGCTGAGTCCGTCGGAGAACAGATACAACAGCACGACCGACAGCAGTACTACAAGCACCGTTGCAACCGCCGCGCCTCTGCCGCGCCAGTTATGAAAGGCTCTCGCCTCGCGCGCCGTACCATCTTTTTCGGCTCCGCGCTTCATACTCATTCGCCCCTCCCTATAATTATTTCTACTCGCGGCGCTCCTTGCTCGCCCCGCACCTATCAAAAAGCGATATGACAGGCAGTGAGAGCGACAGCCAAAGCAGCGAGTATTCCGCGCAGACCTGACCGAGCAGGTTAAGCGGCTTTTCGGTATAATCCCATATTCCGAGCCCGGCTATAAGATTGAACATCACACCGAAAATGAACTCCGCCTCGCTGATAATAATACTGCACAGCAGCGCCCTGCTGAAAAGATCGAGCACACCCTCGGTGCACTCGGAAACATACAATATGCCGCATAGACACATGCCGCCGAGCAGCGCCATGCTCCAGTGCGTTCTGCCGCGCCAGCACAGCTCCGCAAGCGGATAGCCCGCCGCGCCGAGCAGCAGCACGAGCGGATAGCGCAGTCGGTGACAGAGATATTCCGCGCGCCGTCTGCCGCGGGATAAGCTCGCCGATTCGGATTCTATTCGCCGCTCGACTGTTTTTCCGATGTCCTTATCGGTGCCCTGCGCGGCTCTTCGTTCGATCACCGGCTCATTTTTCGTCTCGGCTCCTTCGCCGCGACTCTCACATATTTTGTTTTCCCCGACCATTTGATATCCCCCCCCCGCATTCGATACAGAGATATGATGGTCACAAAGCGGCGGGAATATTCTGCTCATTCTCGCTATGCGGCAATTTTATGCCGATACGGCTCAGCCCTCCGTAAGCGCGGCGAAGCGGTCCTCCGAATAGGACGAAACGACCGACGAATAGTACGCAAGAATGATGACCTCAAGTGCGCGGCGCAGTCTTTTGCTCGAGCCGGACAGCCGCTCAACATAATCGGAGGTCTGCTCGTCGATTATGCTGCGCAGACGCGCCGAATCCACCGTTCCTATCCCGTCGGCGGTATCTACTATACGGCAGATATAGTCAAAAAGTATAGGTTCCGAAATGATATCATCGGCGCGGCAATTGAGATTGCCGTTGATATAGTGAAGCAGAAAGTCTATCTTTTCGAGCTTCATCGTCGCGCGCAGCATGTTTATGATAAGTATGCGGGCAAACTGCACCCTGCTGTAATGCTTGTTTACCGTATTGCCTATCCATCCGCGCTTGACCCAGTTCTGTATTGTCGAGCCGTCGATACCCGCAAGCTCGCGGATACGGCTGAGCATTATGCCCTTGGACATAAAAAATATCTTGTCTATAAATTCAAGTCCCGTAACGCCGTTCATACTGCTGCGCGGTATGATCGAACCGGGGATATATCTGTCCTCCATGCTTATATTCATTGCATGCGCCTCCTCATACCGAAAGTATACAATCAAATCACGCGATTGTCAAGCACATATTTTAAATTTATCACGCAGTTGTCAGATGTAGAGTCTGATAAAAGCACCGCCATGCCGAATCGGTCAAAGACAAGCCAAAGAGGTCGGACGAATCGAGAAAAAACGTACCGAGCAAAAGGATGCACGGATATCGTGCGGTACAGCGCCGAATTCAAAGCCGCCGCTAAGCGGGCGCGGCAGATAAAAAGCAGAGCCGCCCCTATCGGAACGACTCTGCCGTATGCATTGTATATTTGTCTGATGTAAGAGCCGTCGATCAGAGCGCGAGCTTCTTCTCCTCGCCGACGCCGAGCTCGACATCGTATTCCTTATCGCCTGCGATGATGTGCAGCTTGCCAGAGCCTACGGTAGAGCGAACGGTCAGCGAGGTGAGTACCTCATCCTTCCACTCTGCGTCCATCTCGTAGCCGCCGCGAACACACAGACCGCGGAAATGTCCGCTCTTCCAGTCGTGCGGGAGCGCGGGAAGCACACGAACGATACCGTCGCGGCTCTGAAGCAGCATCTCGGCAACGGCAGCCGTACCGCCGAAGTTACCGTCTATCTGGAACGGCGGGTGCTCGTCGAGCAGATTAGTGTTTGTGGACTTAGTGAGCAGATTGTAGTACATGGTCGATGCGCCGTCGCGGTCGAGCAAATGCGCATAGAGATTGAGCACCCAT
>ERZ838577.3615-NODE-3615-length-14367-cov-3.966532_pt1 | contig 14367 bp, 12 predicted proteins | sample MGYA00519682_ERZ838577 | MGnify/ENA primary metagenome ERZ838577 (study PRJEB31850, sample SAMEA3708838) | human gut metagenome | biome: human gut; feature: human-associated habitat; material: faeces | place: China | collected 2014 ...
TTTTAAAATAATATGCGCTGCGCCGTTTAGCTGACTTCTGCGGTGCGGTAGGGGGCAGCGGCAACGGACTGGCGCAGCACCACCTCCGGGTGGAGCTTCAGGCAGCTGATGTGGATGTGCTGAATCTGGCTGGACAGGGCATAGTAGGCGCTTTTGCCCAGCTCCGCCCGATCCTGCCGGATGGAGGACAGGGGCGGGGTGGTTTCCAGGCAGATGGGCAGGTCGTCAATGCCCATGATGCTCACATCCTCCGGCACCCGCTTGCCCATGCGGAGGCACTGGTTCAGCACGTCCCGGGCCAGCAGGTCGTGGCTGCACAAAATGGCGGTACAGCCGCAGCCCAGCAGCCGGGGCAGGTGGGAGTTGATGCACTCCTCGGCGGAGAAGGAATGCCCGGCCAGCAGGTGGCTATCCTCAAGGTGGTGCTTTTTCATGGCGCGGAAGAAAGCCAGGTAGCGCTCCTGGTAAATATAGGAGCCGAGGCCGCCGCTGATGTAGCCGATTTTTTGGTGCCCCAGCGCTTTGAGCCGGGCGATGGCGGATTCCATGGCCTCGTCGTTGTCGATGCCTACCATGGACACATTGGGATTATACTGGGGATGGTTGTCCAGCAGTACCGTGGGAGTGCGGCAGGTGCGGAACTCCGCTGTCCAGAGGTCACCCAGGGTGATGCCCAGAAAGAAGGCACCCTGGAAGCCGTAGCGGAGCATATATTCATCATAGCGGTTCTGACGCTGCAATTCCCGGTTCAGGGCAATGATTTCTACTGCGCAGCCGTCCGGCTCGGCCAGCTTGCGGAAGCCAGTGACCAAATCCCAGCCGAAGTCATTGGGATGCTCGTAGGACATATTTTCGATAAACACTGCAATTTTAGGCGCTTGCATAGAGCGCATCTGGCGTGTATAGCCCAGCTCCACCGCTGTTTCCAGTACGGCGCGGCGCATGGCTTCGCTTACGTCCTCCGCCCCGCTGAAGGCTTTAGACACAGTGCCCTTGGAAATGCCCAGGCGTTTTGCAATGTCGTCCATGGTTGCCATATCTATTCCCCCTGTTTTCATGTTCTTGTGTCATTATATTGCATTTTTAGACAAAAAGCAATGGAATGTTTCGCTGAATTTCGGACAACAGTGTTGCCGCACGATGACACTGCGGGGCACTGCCGCAAAGAAATCCCAGGCCAGAGGAAAACCGGCCTGGGATTTTTGGGGTTATTCAGCAGGGAATATCCACCATGGTGTCAATCTGGTCTGCGCTGGCATCCAGCTGCTGCTGACCGGCGATGATGCAGCTGCTGCCCTGCCGGGCCACGGCCTCCAGCATGGGGCACAGCGCCAGCAGCGTCTCTGGCTGACAGCCCAACAGCGCCCGGCGGGTGCGGATGACATCGGCCTGGGTACGGTGGCGGAAGAAGCGGCTTTCTCCGGCCAGCATGGTGGCGGCGGCACCCAGGAGGGGGTCAGCATCGGTCATGGCACCCAGGATGTATTTGGTCAGGTCTGTGCCGGCACCGCACAGCTGCCGCACGGCATCGGCGCACTGGTCAAAGATGCCGAGGGTCTTGGCGGGGCTGGGGTCACGGTAGCTGGAAGCAACCAGGTCGTTGGCGGGGCTAATGCGGAAGCCTGTACCGTAAGCGCCGCCCTTGACCCGCACCTCTGTCCACAGGTACTCGAAGGTGAGCAGATTGGAAAGCACATACATCTGGCCGTCAAAGTGGGCATCGAAGGCCTCGATATTCGCGCCCTTGGCGGCGTAGCCAACTCCGGCGGGAATGCGGATGCCCTCCCGCTGCTTTTTGCGCAAGGAGAAGCTTGCTGTTTCGGGAGCGGCAGTTCCCTCCGGGAAGGCGGCAAGGAAGGTGTCCGCCAGTGTCTCACAGCTGCGGGACAGGCTGACGGTGAGCCGCTGCTTGCAGAAAAGCTTTTTGCACAGGGCTTCCATCCGGGGCAGCAGTGCCTGGATTTCCGCAGGGGACTTCTGGGCGCATTCCGCTGTCCAGCGGATGTCCTCACAGCCGCCCAGCTGCTCCCGGGCAACTCCTGCGCTGGACTGCTGAGCAGCCACCCGCATGGCGGCATAGCGGTTGCCGCCGGCGATGAGCCGCTGCTGGTTGGCTGCCTTTTTCCGCCGCAGATATTTCAGCACGGCATCGGCATCCCGGAAGCGGGTGGAGGTGAGAATTTCCAGCAGCAGAGCCGCTGCCTGCTCCCGGACAGAATCCAGACACACGCCGCTGACGGTGACCACCATGCGATGATGCAGCCGATCCACATGGAAAATCTGAGGATTGACGGAGTAGTCGCCCAAAATCTGCCGGGTCAGGTTTTGCAGCTGGGCGGCGGTGTGGGCTTCGGTGTCCGTTAGACCCAGCATTCCGGCGGTCAGCCCCAGAAGGTTCAGCTCGTCGGGGGCAATATCGGAGGCTTCAAAATGAAGGTTCATATAGCAAAGGTCACTGCCCAGGTCATGCACCAGCACCGTGGTTTCGCCCCGCTGGGTGACGGTGCAGGGAAGCTCCCGCGGGTCACCCTGAATATCCGCCAGGGTCAGCATGGGCATGGTGCGCAGGGCTTCCGGGGAATCCGGGGTCTGCTGCCACTGGTGCAGGGCATCCAGCTCCGCTTTCAGCGCTGTTTGCTGGGCGGTGGTCAGGGAAGCCCAGCGGCGGTTTGCCTGCTGGCGCTCCTCACCGGTGCGGTGCTTGCCCAGGCTGACATCGGGCACCAAAACAGCCATGAAGCCATCTTCCTTCCGGAGCAGCAGCCGGGAAATCAGCTGCTCCAGATAACCGGAATCCAGCTTTTCCTTCAGCTGCTCCAGGTGGCTGCGGTAGTGCAGGTTCTGGGCGGGGTCGCCGTCATAGAGCCAAGGCTCCAGGATGTTCAATGCTTCTACCAGCCCCCGGGGGCCGTAATTATCCCGGTCAAGGAGCTTGAAGGCCAGGGCGTTGTAGCAGCCCAGCAGCCGTTCCTGATCCAGACCATGGTGCAGCAGCTCCTCCAGGGCGGTGCGGATGGTCTGCTGAATCTCGGGGATTTTTTCCTCCCGGGTGTTCCACACCTGCCAGCCGAACCAGGCCTGCTGCATTCCGTCGCTCACCTCCACCTGGAAATCCTCGCCCAGACCGGCATTCAGAATTGCCCGCTTCAACGGCGCTTCGGCATCGCCTGCCAGATAGTCGGCCAGAAGGTTTGCTGCTTGCAGCTCCACCGGGTCATCAAACCGGCACAGGAGCTTGCCGAAGGAGACGATGGTCTTGTCATCATCCTCGCCCTCGGCTACCTCATAGCGGATGCGCTCCTGCCGGTAGGGGAGGGGCTGCTGCATGGGAATGGGGAAGGACATCTCCTGCTTCTGGAAGCGGCTTAACTCCTTGTCCAGAAGGTGCAGGCAGTCCTGCAAGTCCACATCGCCGTCCAGCACAATGAGGGCATTGGAGGGATGGTAGTATTTTTGATGCTCGGAGACAAACTGCTCATAGCTCAACTCCGGGATATGCACGGGGTCGCCGCCGGACTCCATGGCATAGCAGGTGTCCGGGTACAGCCCCGCCATCATGGCGCGCTCGGCCATGCGGGAGACATCGGAGTAAGCGCCCTTCATCTCGTTATATACAACGCCCTGGAACATGGGCTCGCCCTGCTCGTCAAATTCCAGCCGCCAGCCCTCCTGCCGGAAGACATTGGGCATCTTCACCGCCAGGGGATGGAGCACGGCATCCATATACACATCCATCAGGTTGTGGAAATCCTGCTTGTTCCGGCTGCTGACGGGATAAACGGTTTTATCCGGGTAGGTCATGGCGTTGAGGAAGGTTTGCAGGGAGCTTTTCAGCAGCTCCACGAATGGCTCCTTCACCGGATATTTGTCGCTGCCGTTGAGGACGGAGTGCTCCAAAATGTGGAACACGCCGGTGCTGTCTGTGGGGATGGTGCGGAAAGCAATGGCAAAGGTCATGTTTTCGTCCGCCCGCTGGAGCCAGCACAGCTTTGCGCCGCTTTGTTCATGGGTCATTTCCCAGAGGGTTCCCTGCATTTCGGCAATTTCCCGCTGCCGCAGCAGGGTGAAATGGTTTGCCTGGATGATTTCTTGTATCATATCGGTGTACGCTCCTGTGTGTTGATTGGATGAGCATTCTGTGTTTGGTGTTTACAGCAGCCGCCCCTACTGGTGCGGGGGAAGCCAAGGGCGCTTTGTACTGGGGGGTTATTTCAGCTTCAAAATGAACTTTATCACGTTCAGGGCGCAACGCTGGGCTTCGGCTTTCGTAACGCCGTCGGGGCTGTTCAGGGAGGCAACCAGCGTCCGCTCCTGGATTTCACCGGGCATGAGCACGTCCACCTGGGCGCGGATGCGATAGGCATCGTTGGTGATATTGGGGAACTCCGGGGAAGCGCCGGGGTGCATCCACCAGTCGGTGATAACAAGACCCTGATAGCCCCATTCGCCCCGCAGAATATCGGTGACCAGCTCATAGTGGTAGTGGCTCCAAACGCCGTTGACCAGGTTATAGCTGGTCATGATGCACAGGGGGTTGGACTCCTTGACGCAGATTTCAAAGCCCTTGAGGTAGATTTCCCGCTGTGCCCGCTGGGACAGCCGGGAGTCGCACTCGTGGCGGCGGGTCTCCTGGTTGTTGCAGGCATAGTGCTTGGGGCAGGCGGACACGCCCTGACTCTGGACACCCCGCACCATGGCGGCGGCGATTTTGCCGGTGAGCAGGGGGTCTTCGGAGTAGTATTCAAAGTTCCGTCCGCACAGGGGGTTGCGGTGGATGTTCATGCCGGGGCTGAGCAGCACCTGGCTTCCCTGGGCAAGCATCTCCTTGCCCACCAGGGTGTATAGCTCCTCCACGGCCTGGGGATCGAAGGTGCTGGCAAGGCAGGTGCCGCAGGGCAGCAGGGAGCAGGTTTTGCGGATACGGATGCCGGAGGGGCCGTCGGTGGTGATGATGGGGGGGATGCCCCGCTTTTTCAGAGCCTCGGTCACGCCGCCCAGGCTGCCCGCGTTGCCAGCAGGACCGGCGGGATCGTCCATCGGGCCATAGCCATGGGTAATGTCATCCAGCTCCTGGTCAGAAAGCTGCGCCACAAATTCCTCCGGGGTGCAGCGGCCGGCGGTCAGGTCTGCAAAGGTAAATTCCGTTTCGCCGGGGGTGAATTCCTGGGGCAGCGCATCCAGGATGTCCTGCCGGAGATTCCGGTTGGCGGTGGGCACCTGCTCCAAATCCGGCTGTCCGTCATGGTTTACCATGCGGGCAAAGCCATGCTCCGGGCGGACGGCGTTGCACTCGTGGAGTTGGCGCACCACCTCCATGCCCTGCTTGACAATGCATACCACGGGATTTACGTCCCGGATGCTGGTGCCTGCCTGGATGCAATAGCTGCCGGGCTCCAGCACAAAGGCGAATTTTGCGCCGGAAGCGCCGGTGTCGTCAAAGCTGGCCAGGTCGTGCAGGTCAAAGGTAATTTCCACCGTCTCCTGCTGGCCGGGGTTCAGCAGATGGGATTTTTGGAAACCGGCCAGCACCCGCTTGGGATTTCCAAGCTTGCCGCAGGGAAGGTCAACGTAAACCTGCACGACCTCCCGGCCTGCCTCGTCACCGATGTTTTCCACGTCGGTGCTGACGGTGATTTGGCTGCCGCTGACGGCGGCTCGGCTGCTCAGGCGGAAGCGGGTGTAGCTCAGGCCAAAGCCGAAGGGGTACAGCACCCGGTCGGGGGCGAAGGTCTCGAAATAGCGGTAACCAACGTAAATATCCTCGGTGTAGGCGTTGAAGTTCTGGCCGCCGAAGCTCTGGCTGGAGGGATAGTCTTCATAATTGATGGCGATGGTATCGGTGAGCTTGCCGCTGGGATTAACCGTACCGGTGAGCACATCGGCCAGGGCGGTTCCGCTTTCCATGCCGCCCTGCCAGGCGAAGACGATGGCTCCCAGCTTCTGCTCATAGCGCTGCGTCCAGCTCAGGTCGATGATGTTGCCGCAGTCAAGCACCAGGCAGACCTTGTGGAAGAAGGTCACCACCAGGTCGAGCAATTCCGTTTCCTTTTCGGTCAGGTAGTAGCTGCCGGGCTTGAGGGTGTTCTCCCGCTCCTCACCGGCGGCGCGGCCAATGACCACCAGTGCCATGTCGCAGCGCAGGGCGGCGGCGGCTACCTCGTTGGATTTCAGCGGCATTTCGGGATTGGACATGGGCCACTGCCCCCAGACGCTCTCGTCCGGCACATTTTTGGGGAGGCTGCACCAGGTTTCATACTTGGAAGCCAGCAGACCATCCACCTTCACCCCATGCTCCAGCAGCCCGTCCATCAGGTTGCGGCGGTAGGGGGAAACCACGTCACCGCCGCTGCCGTAGCCAACGGTGAAATAGTTCACGGCACTGCGCCCAAACACGGCCACACGGGTGTCGGGCTTGATGGGAAGGGTGCCATTTTCATTTTTCAGCAGCACGATGCCGTCGGCGGCCAGGGAACGGGCTTTCGGTGCGATTTCGGGAACGGCAAGCTTGCTGATAATGGGAGCACGGTTCAATTCCTGCTCCAAGCCGGTTTTTGTTTGCGCCTCGCCATGAAGGAGGGAGCGCAGATTTTGCCATGGATGCATAGGGGTCACCAATCCTTTCTGAGGTGTATTTTCTACTTTGTTATTCTACTCGAAAATGCAGGTGTGGTCAATCGGGAAGACCGGAAATTCTGCACCCCTGCCATGAGTACGCGTATGAGAATGAATATGAGTACGAGTATGAGGTGATTTCGCTGCATTTCGCGGGATTTCGCTGCGCTCTGCAACACCCTTTCAGGGGAGCCAAGGCGGCTACGCCGCTCGGCTTGCCAGGTTGGCGAGACCCCTACAGGGTGCGGGGGAAGCCATCGGTTTTGCAGCAACCAACGGGGTACACTCCCTCAGCTTCGCGTTCGCTCAGCAGCTCCCTCAGAGAGGGAGCCAAGGGCACTTCGTGCCGTTCGGGGGCGGGGGCTAGAAGTCGATATACTGGCTGGTGGCGAGGTTGCCATGGATGTACAGGCACAGTGCCTTTTTCAGAAATGCTTCGGTGACACCGAAGAATTCTGCCAAATCCCACAGCTCGGTGTGTCCGGCGGCAATGGCATCGTCCAGCGCCTCTACCGGAATCAGGCGGCGGATGGCCCACTTGTCTGCCCGATTCTCCTGGCGCTCCCGTAGGTCGGCCACGGCATAGATATTATAGAAGCTGCCGGTCATGCAGTGACCCAGCTCGTGCCCCAGGTGCTCCCGCTCTACGGCCTCTGCCTGGGGAGCAACATCCATTCCAATGGCGCAGCTGCCCCCCGGCAGCTGGACGGACATGGAGCCGCACCCGGGCATAGGATAGAAGAGAATTGGAATATTCTGCTTTTCTGCCTGGGTATAAAGAGATTGAAGCGAAACCATAATCCATCCTTTCCATGTTGACGGCCAAAGGGGGTCAGCGCCCACCGTCAGTCGTCATTGCGTCTTTTTCGTGCTTCCCGCTCCATGACAAACCGGGCAAAGGAGCGCACTTCCTCGTACATTTCGGGGGTGATGTCATCCCGTCCGCCGAACAGGGCAAATTTCACCGCTTCGTCCCCCATGGGATCTGGCCGATCGGTTGGCTCTCCCAAAAGCTGGGAGGTGGGTACACCGAAATAAGCGGAGAGCTTGGCCAGCACAGCACCGGAGGGAACGGTGTCCGGCTCCCGTTTCCATTTGGACACGGCGGATTTGCTCAGGCCGGCATCCTCTGCCGCCCGGGAGGGGCTGACCCCCCGGCTGCGGCACATGGCAATATAGTGCTCATAAAAGCTTTGGGCGGGCTGCTGCTCACCCAGCAGTGCTTCCTGGCTGACGCAAAAATAGTTGCACAGCTTTTGCAGCACACTGGGGCTGGGCAGCGCATTGGGGTTCTGCTTCCAGCCGGTGACAGCCGTTTTGCTCAGACCGGCGTTCTGGGCGGCTTTGGAAGGGGACTCTCCCCGGGCTTGACAAAGGGCGATGTAATTTTCGTAAAACATAGGCGTGAACTCCCTGCGCCATCCCCGTCTTGTAGATTTTATCCAAAAAGGACAAGAAGAACGGGGGCATTTTCTTTTTGATTTTGGAGAGGTTCACTAAGTTCATGAAAATGTACAAATTCTACTTGACAAGTTTAATTTTATACACTACAATGAACGTGCAGTTGAGAGATGTGAACTTAAAGTGATTCCCGTTGGGACTGGCGGTGCGTCTCCGGTACAGGTGTGTGATGTGCGGAGCGGCTGCCAGCAATGGAAGCCAGTTTGCTTTCCAAAACCATGGACTTATTATACCATGGCGGTTCTTATTTTTCAACAACTATTTTTAGAAAAGTATACAGTTCAAAGTGTCCGATAATTCGGACGGAAAGGAGAAACAGATGGAAGAACCCTGGATTCTGGCGGAACAGGAGGCGCAGCTGGCTGACCGGCAGCGGAAGCGCAGACCGGTGTGCGCCGACTGCGGGAGGCGGATTGCGAAAGGGTGGGCGTTTGAGCTGGACAAGGGGGAATTTTTGTGCGAGAAATGCGCAAGGCTGCGGGTGGTGGAGATTTGACGGGAATGCCCTGTAGGGGCGGCGTTACGAGAAAGGAGAGATGATTCTGGAAGAAGATGCACAGCGGGTGCGGCTGGCGGCGCTGGGGCTGCTGGACAAGCTGGAACAGGCAGTCACAGAGCTGGACAAGGGCATCCTGACCCGGAAGGAAAAGGACGGCGAGACGGTGTTTGAAATTCAGAAGGGCAAGGGAAAAGGGCTGGTGGACCGGAACGGGCTGAAGCAGCTGACCGGTGTGCTCAAGGATTTACAGGACATTCTCTGCCAGGATGATTTGACCACCCGGGAGCGAGAGCTGAAATTAAAGCGGCTGGAAATGGAGCTTTCCGGGGCGGCGGATTCCGGCATCACCGTGGAGCTGGTGGGGGAGGCGCAGGCCTATGCCCAATAAGCTGCAAATGCCCGTCCCCAACGAAAAGCAGCGCATGGCGCTATTGGAACGCCATCGGTATGTGGGCTACGGCGGGGCACGGGGCGGCGGCAAAAGCTGGTTCGTCCGCTGGAAAGCGGTGCTGCTGTGCCTGCAATACTCCGGCATCAAGGTGCTGATTACCCGGCGCACCTACCGGGAGCTGTACAACAACCACATTGCGCCCCTGCTGCTGATGCTGGGCGGCATCGCCACCTACATCAAAAGCGACAAGATTTTCTTTTTCCCCAACGGCAGCACCATCTGCTTTGGCTACTGTGACGGCGACGAGGACCTGGGGCAATACCAGGGCGCCGAATACGACATCTGGTTTGCCGACGAAGCCGGGCAGTTCCAGGAAAGCTGGCTGGTGCAGATTGATGCCTGCGTCCGGGGCACCAACGATTTTCCCAAGCGCACCTATTACACCCTGAACCCCGGCGGCCCCAGCCACGGCTATTTTAAGCGGCTGTTCATCGACCGGCGGTTTCAGGAGCAGGAGCATCCCGAGGATTACGCCTTCATCCAAGCGCTGTGCACCGACAATCATGCCCTGATGAAAAGCCAGCCCGGCTATCTGCGGGCGCTGGAAAAGCTGCCCCCCAAGCTGCGCAAGGCCTGGCTGGACGGAGACTGGGACGTATACGAGGGGCAATTCTTTGAGGACTTCTACGACCGCCCCGCCCACTATCAGGATCGGAAATTCACCCATGTGATTGAACCCTTTGAAATCCCTGCCGACTGGAAAATCTATCGCAGCTTCGACTGGGGCTATCACCGTCCCTTTTCCTGCGGCTGGTGGGCCATTGACTATGACGGCGTGGCCTACCGGATTTTAGAGCTGTACGGCTGCACCGGCACCCCCAACCAGGGCGTGCGATGGACCCCCGACCAGGTATTTGAAAAAATCCGGCAGATTGAAACGGAACATCGATGGCTGCGGGGCAAGAAAATCACCGGCATAGCCGACCCCGCCATCTGGGACGGAGAAACCGGAGAGAGCATTGCCCAGACCGCCGCCCGGCATCAGGTGTACTTCACCCCCGGCGACCACAAGCGGCTGCCGGGCTGGATGCAGGTACACTACCGCTTGCAGCTGGACGAGAACGGCTATCCCCAGATGTACATTTTTAAGAACTGTAAAGCCTTCATCCGCACTGTTCCCCTGCTGCAATACGACAAGCAGAAGCCGGAGGATGTGGACACGGATGGGGAAGACCATGTGGCAGACGAAGTGCGCTATTTCTGCATGGCTCGTCCTGTCCGCCCCCAGGTACAGCCGGAGGCGGACAGCTACAGCGCCTCCCCCATGAAGCTCTTTCTGGACATTCCAAAGGAGCAAATTACAGCGGTCAGCAAACGACCGGGAATGGAGATTATCAAATGAAAATTGGAGAACGTCTGCCCATTGGGGCAGCGGAGGTTCGCATGGCCCGTGCCACCCTCAACCGCTACAAGGAGGGCAAGGCCAACCTGGAGCGCCGGGTGGTGGACAACGCCCAGTGGTACAAGATGCGGCACTGGGAATGTATGCGGGGGCATGGGAAGGCAGAGGTGGAGCCCAGCTCCGGCTGGCTGTTTAACGCCATTGCCAACAAGCACGCCGATGCCATGGACAATTTCCCCAGCCCCAATGTGCTGCCCCGGGAGGAGAGTGACCGGGGAGAGGCTCGGCTGCTGGGGGCGGTGCTGCCGGTGGTATTGGAGCAGACGGAATTTGAGCAGGTGTATGACCAGGTCAACGACGACAAGCTGAAATCCGGCACCGGCATCTATGGCGTGTTCTGGGATGCCGGGCGGCTCAACGGGCTGGGGGACATTGCGGTGCGGAAGGTGGATGTGCTGAACCTCTTTTGGGAAAGCGGCATCACCGACATTCAGCGCTCGAAAAATGTATTCCATGTGGAAATGCAGGACAACGAAACCCTGATTGCTCAGTATCCCTTCCTTCATGACAAGTTGGGAACGCCGGAGGAGGTATCCAGCCGCTATCAGTATGACGACCGGGTGGACACCACGGGAAAAAGCGCTGTGGTGGACTGGTACTACAAGCGGGCGCAGGGCGGGCGCACCGTGCTGCATTACTGCAAATTTGTGGGGGACAACGTGCTGTTCGCCACGGAAAATGAGCCCGGCTTTGCTCAGCGGGGCTGGTATGACCATGGGCTGTATCCCTTCGTCTTTGACCCCTTGTTCCGCACCGAGGGAACCCCCTGTGGCTTTGGCTACATCGACGTTGCAAAAAGCGCCCAGGAGTACATCGACCGGGGCAACCAGGCGATTCTCATGAATCTGCTGGTCAACGCCCGCCCCCGGCATTTTATCCGCAGCGACGGCAGCATCAACGAGGCGGAATACGCCGACCTGAGCCAGGACTTTGTTCATGTAGAGGGCGGGCTGGGGCAGGACAGCATTCTGCCCATCCAGTCCACCGGCCTCAGCGGGGTGTATCTGTCGGTGCTCAATGGCAAGGTGGATGAATTAAAAGAGGTCACCGGCAACCGGGACATCTCCACCGGCGGCACCAGTACCGGTGTCACCGCTGCCAGCGCCATTGCCGCCATGCAGGAGGCGGGCAGCAAGCTGAGCCGGGACAGCAACCGGGCTGCCTACCGGGCCTTCCGAAAAATCTGTCTGATGGTCATTGAGCTGATTCGCCAGTTCTATGGTCTGCCCCGGTGCTTCCGCATTGTGGGCGCACAGGGCACGGAGGAATTTATTCGCTACAGCAACCAGGGGCTGGTGGGGGCCCAGGACGAACTGACGGGGCTGACCCGGGTTCCCCTGTTTGACATTTCCGTATCCGCCCAGAAGCAGAGCGCCTATTCCCGGCTGAGCCAGAACGAAATGGCGCTGCAATTTTATTCCGCCGGGTTCTTTGACCCCCGGAATGCCCAGGCGGCGCTGCTGTGCATGGACATGATGGACTTTGACCGGAAGGAAATGGTGATGCAGCGGATTGCCGCCAACGCCCAGCAGTATGCCCAGTCTGTCTCTCTGCCAGAGATGTCCAAGCCCGGCAAGGCAGTCATCAAGGGAGCGCCCCGGGAAGCCTATGCCACTCGAAATGCCCGGCAGCGGGTGGCGAACAGCACCGCCCCCAGATAAAAGGAGGAGCAGTATGGTTATCGTACAGTATTGGAACGGGGAGGATGGCTCCCGAAATTTGCAAATGCAGGGACACGCCGGGTCTGCGCCCCGGGGGCAGAATCTGGTCTGCGCTGCTGCCAGCACTCTGGCACTGACCCTGAGCAGAGCCGCCGCACGGATGGAGGCAGAGGAGATGCTGGAACGCCCGGCGCAGGTGAAGCTGGAAGTGGGGGATACTGCCATCAGCGTGCTGCCCCGGGAGGATTGGGTTGCCGTGGTGGACATCGTTTTCTGGACGATTCTGCTGGGGCTAAGCCGTCTTGCTCAGGTGTATCCCCAATATGTGCAGCTGAAAGGAGGTGAACAGGATGAATAAACACCACTGGCTACAGCTCTTTGCCGACGATGGCGGGGAAGCCCCGGCACAAGCGCCGGAGGACGCTCCCGGCACGGCGGCAGAAGCCAGCCCCCCTGACCCCGCCGCCCGGCACTGGCAGCGGGTGGACGAAATCTACGGACGGATGATGCAGCAGGCGGAAACCCTGCGGGAGGTTTTCCCGGACTTTGACCTGCGCCTGGAACTGCAAAATCAGACCTTTGCCCAGGCGCTGGGCTGCGGCATGACCCCGGAGAGCGCCTATCTGGCAGTCCACGCCGCCCAGATTCTGCCCGCCGCCATGGCCTATGGAGCGCAGTATGCCCGGGAGCAGCTGGCTTCCTCCCTGATGGGCGGCAATCGCCCGGAGGAAAACGGGCTGACCGGCGGCGGGGCGGTGAAGATGGGTTCCGGCGTGGGAAGCCTGAGCCGGGGCGAATATGACCGCATCTGCCGCATGGTGGAACAAGGGGAGCGGATCAGCTTCGGCTGACCGGCTGCCACACACAAATCAAATCCTATGATAAAAGGAGAACATCAAATGGAAATCAACATGAATCTTCAGCTGTTTGCAGAAAACGTCAACGTCACCACCGATGCCGGTCTGTCCGCAGAAAACAAGACCTTCTATGACCGGGCGCTGCTGGAGGAGGCCGCTCCCAACCTGATTCACAATCAGTTCGGTCAGAAGCGCCCCATCCCCAAAAACGGCGGCAAGCGCATTGAGTTCCGCCGCTACGCCGCTCTGCCCAAGGCCACCAAGCCTCTGACCGAAGGCGTGACCCCCGATGGGCGCAAGATGAGCGTGGTAAATGTGGAGGCAGAGGTGCGCCAGTATGGCGACTATGTGTGCCTGTCCGATGTGCTGGATCTGACCGCCATTGACAACAATGTGCTGGAAGCCACCCGGGCAGTGGGTCATCAGGCGGGTCTGACCCTGGACACCATCACCCGCAATGTGCTGCAGAGCGGCACCAATGTGTACTACTGCCCCAAGCGGGATGCTTCCGGCAAGGAAACCGCCGTCTCCGACCGCAGCGGTCTGGATGGCAGCTGCGTGCTGACGGTGGACACGGTGAAGCGAATCGCCGCCATGCTCAAGGCGGTGAACGCGCCCAAGTTTGGCGACAGCTATGTGTGCATTCTGCACCCCTATGTGGCCTATGACATTATGAGCGACCCCCGCTGGGAGCAGATGCACCAGTACTGCAAGCCGGAAAATCAGTTTGAGGGTGAGATTGGCCGGATTGCCGGGGTGCGCTTTGTAGAGACCAGCGAGGCAGCGGTTTACACCGGCACGGAGAACGACTGCCCCAACGGTTTGGCGGTGTTCGGCTGCCTGTTCCTGGGCAACGGCGCTTATGGCGTGACCGAAGTCACCGGCGGCGGCTTGCAGACCATCATCAAGCAGCTGGGTTCTGCCGGTACTGCCGACCCCCTGAACCAGCGCAGCACCGTGGGCTGGAAGGCATTGCAGACGGCGGAGATTTTGCAGCAGGCGTATATGTACCGGGTGGAGTGTTGCAGCGCCTTCTCCCCCAATGCCAAGATGAACTAAGGCGGCTGTGCTGCCGGACAATGCCGCACACGCCAACCAGTAGGGGCGGCTCATAGCCGCCCGCAGGCCACGCAACAAAGCGCTTCGTTGAATGGTTGTCGCCAAAAGTTTCTGGGTTCTTGGCTTCCCCGGGGGGAAGCTGCCGGACTTGACGGCACTTCGGAACCGGCAAGGCTGGCTGATGAGGGGTGGCGAGCGCTTAAAATCTCCACAGTAGCACGTTGAATGGAGAAAACTGAAACTCTACCACTCATCCAGCTGCACTCATTTACCAACCTGTCGCCACCCCTCATCAGGCTTTTTTATCAACCGGTTCCGAAGTGCCGCTTGATAAAAAATCCAGCTTCCCCCCGGGGGAAGCCAAG
>ERZ838577.3620-NODE-3620-length-14342-cov-8.566179_pt1 | contig 14342 bp, 10 predicted proteins | sample MGYA00519682_ERZ838577 | MGnify/ENA primary metagenome ERZ838577 (study PRJEB31850, sample SAMEA3708838) | human gut metagenome | biome: human gut; feature: human-associated habitat; material: faeces | place: China | collected 2014 ...
GGTGCAGGGAGGATAAGCACTCTGTCTGCTAATGGTTTAATGTTCATAGTTACTTATTATATTTTAGTTATACATTATAATATTAATTGTCACCCGCCTGTTCTGCAGGCGAACCGTTAAAGACATTGCGAAAAGCGTGCCAAAGCAAAAGAATGATTGTTTGGCAGAAATTGACTGACAAAATGACTGACAGTTCACCTCTTATGGCAAAAAGAGAGAGCTACCACTACCCTACCTTCATAGTATTAACAAAGAAGTTACTCCCCGTAGGTCGCAAACTTCCCTTCCCTTTACCACAAAGTTCTTTCCGCCCCGTTTCAGACTTAAAACGGAAGTTGCGTTTTTATAAATGAAGGCTTTGATTATATAAACGAAACTTGCGTTTTTATAAACGGAAGTTTCGTTTATAGATTATGATAAAGCAAGAGCAACTTTACGCTCTATATAGAGGAAGTTTGCAAAGGATGAAGTGAAACTTATCTATATGTCTCCAGGAAAACAAACAAGGAGGTCTGAACTTTGCAGCCCAAACCTCCTGATTATGTGTGAAGGGAATGTATGTATGCGAAAGCTATAAACTAGCTATATACTTCCATAGCGGAGCAGCGTTCAGCGCTTGCATGATTTCGTTGTTATCCAGCAGCCGTTTCACCTCTTCCAAGGTGAGCAGATGCACGGAAAGATCTTCGGTAGCTTCCAGATGTTGGTGGTCGATGAGTTCCACATCGGTTGCAAGGAAGCAATACGTCAGATTGGTGTGAGTGCTCGGATTGGCGGAAATCACCATATATTCCTGCCAGTTGCCATTTCCGTAGCCGGTTTCTTCCCATAATTCGCGTTGGGCGGATACCAATGGCGAAGCGTCTTCCTTTTCACACACACCGGCACAAAGTTCATAACAAGTCCGGCCGATGCCGGGACGGTATTGGCGGACAAATACAAATTTTCCTTCTTTGGTTATGGCAATCGTGTTTACCCAGTCGGGGTATTCAAGAATATAATATTCGGGGATATGATTTCCATTGGGAAGCAACATATCTTCACAACGAACGGTCAGCCACGGGCGGCGGAACAGGTATTTGCTGCTCACCGTTTTCCATGCTTTGTTTTTCTCTTCCATAAGGTTTCTTGTTTTCTTCCGGCAAAAGTAATGATTTCCTCCGGATATCCTGCTTTACAGCTTTCTCTTTTATTCGTCCACACAAGTTATCTCTATCATCCGGATCTGTTCCAGATATTTCTTAGTCGAACTGACCAAAGAACTTCCCATATAGAATAAAAACATCAGGCTGACAATAGTCATTAGTACACCAATCAAAGCGAAACGGTTTCTTTGTTCTAAAATGCTGCTATTCATACCTCTTCCTCCTCTTAATTTTACCTACTGCAAAGATAACGCAGAAAGGCTACAAAAAATTTACAAGAATGTTTCAAAAAGCTTAAATATTGAAATAGTGTTCGTATCTTTGCATCCGCTAACAACCCCTTAATTACAATATGGCATTTACGAATAACATTATGATTGTCCGGCACAAGTTGCTGGCTGACCTTGTAAGACTCTGGAAAAACGACCAGTTAGTAGAAAAAATAGACCGGCTACCTATTGAATTGAGCCCACGCAAGTCAAAGCCTCTGGGACGCTGTTGTGTACACAAAGAACGAGCCGTGTGGAGATACAAGATGTTCCCCCTAATGGGACTGGACATGACAGACGAACATGACGAAGTAACTCCTCTCTCCGAATATGCGCAGCAAGCATTGAGCCGTCCCGAACCGGATAAAGAAAATATAATGTGCGTCATTGACGAAGCGTGTTCTTCCTGCATACAGATTAATTATGAAATAACCAACCTTTGTCGCGGATGTGTGGCCCGTAGTTGCTATATGAACTGCCCCAAAGATGCCATACGTTTCAAGAAAAACGGTCAGGCAATGATCGACCATGAGACGTGTATCAGTTGCGGTATCTGTCATAAGAGTTGCCCGTATCATGCCATCGTCTATATTCCTGTGCCTTGCGAAGAATCCTGTCCGGTGAAAGCTATCAGTAAAGATGAACACGGAATAGAGCATATCGACGAAAGCAAATGTATATATTGCGGAAAGTGCATGAATGCTTGTCCGTTCGGTGCTATCTTCGAGATTTCACAGACATTCGACGTTTTGCAACGAATCCGTAAAGGAGAGAAAATGGTGGCTATTATTGCTCCGTCTATCCTCGGGCAGTTCAAGACTTCGATCGAACAAGTATATGGAGCTTTTAAAGAAATAGGATTTACCGATGTGATTGAAGTGGCCGAAGGAGCAATGTCGACTACCAGCAACGAAGCACACGAGTTACTGGAGAAGTTGGAAGAAGGACAAAGTTTCATGACTACTTCCTGCTGCCCTTCTTACATCGAACTGGTAGAAAAACATATTCCGGGGATGAAACCATACGTTTCCACCACCGGTTCGCCGATGTATTACACGGCACGGATCGCCAAGGAGAAGCACCCGGATGCAAAAATCGTATTCGTAGGTCCATGTGTAGCCAAACGTAAAGAGGTGCGCCGCGACAAGGCCGTAGATTATATCCTGACATTCGAAGAGGTGGGTTCCATTCTTGACGGGTTGGACATCCAACTGGAGCAGACACAGGCTTTCTCCATATTGCATACTTCCGTCCGCGAAGCACACGGTTTCGCACAAGCCGGAGGTGTAATGGGAGCTGTCAAAGCATACCTGAAAGAAGAAGCGGAAAAGATAAACGCGATCCAAGTGTCGGATATCAATAAGAAGAACATAGCCCTGCTGCGTGCCTGTGCCAAGACCGGAAAGGCAGCCGGACAATTTATTGAAGTCATGGCTTGCGAAGGTGGTTGTATCACCGGACCGAGCACGCACAATGACATTGTTTCGGGACGTCGCCAACTGGCACAAGAGCTGCTCAAACGAAAAGAGAGCTATGAAACAATGGATAGATAAACTACGGCAGGAAAGAACTCTTCGACCCGAAGAATTCCGGCAACTGTTGACCGGATGTGACGCGGACTCCCTACGAATCATTAACGAACAGGCACGGGAGGTCAGCCTCTGGCATTTCGGAAACCGGATTTATATCCGTGGACTGATTGAAATAAGTAATTGCTGCCGGAACAACTGCTATTACTGCGGCATCCGGAAAGGTAATCCGCACGTAGCACGTTACCGGCTGAGTCCGGAAAGTATTCTGGATTGTTGCAAACAAGGATACGCACTGGGATTCCGGACTTTTGTCCTGCAAGGGGGAGAAGATCCTGCACTGACGGACGACCGCATAGAGACAATCGTTGCCGCCATACGGCGGCATTATCCGGACTGTGCCATTACGCTATCACTCGGCGAAAAGTCACGCGAAGCGTATGAACGTTTCTTTCACGCCGGAGCCAATCGCTACCTGTTACGGCACGAAACTTACGACGCGACGCATTACAGCCAACTGCACCCTGCCGGAATGTCCGGCAAGCAACGCCTGCAATGCCTGCAAAACTTAAAAGAAACAGGGTATCAAACCGGAACGGGAATTATGGTCGGTAGTCCGGGACAGACTGTAGAACATCTGATTCAAGACATTCTGTTTATCGAAAAACTCCGTCCTGAAATGATCGGCATCGGTCCTTTTCTGCCTCATCAGGATACGCCTTTTGCCCGATATTCCAGCGGAACGCTCGAACAGACACTGCTCTTATTGTCTATCTTCCGCCTGATGCACCCATCGGCACTGATTCCATCGACAACAGCTCTGGCTACACTGACTCCCGACGGACGGGAACGGGGGATATTGGCAGGAGCAAATGTAGTCATGCCCAATCTGTCGCCACAGGAGGAACGGAAAAAGTATACCTTATATAATAACAAAGCCTCCCTCGGAGCTGAATCGGCAGAAGGAATCAGGATATTGCAACAACAATTACATAACATCGGCTACGAGATTTCTTTCTCCAGAGGAGATTTTAAAACGGTTGACAGTTAGAAGTCAGTTAGTTGGAACTTAGAAGTTTAGAATAGATTATGACATACAAAGTAGATTCACCTGAAGCAGAAGAATTCATCCACCATGAAGAAATTCTGGAAACACTGGAATATGCACGGACCAACAAAGACAACCGTGCACTGATTGAACAACTGATTGAAAAAGCTGCTCTATGTAAAGGACTGACACATCGGGAAGCAGCCGTCCTATTGGAATGTGACCAGCCCGACCTGATAGAACGCATCTTTCATCTCGCCAAAGAAATCAAACAAAAGTTTTACGGCAACCGTATCGTAATGTTTGCACCGCTGTACCTCTCGAACTATTGCGTCAACGGCTGTACCTACTGCCCGTATCATGCCAAGAACAAAACGATTGCCCGCAAGAAACTGACACAAGAAGAGATCCGTCAGGAAGTGATTGCCTTACAGGATATGGGGCACAAGCGCCTGGCACTCGAAGCAGGAGAACATCCCACCCTGAATCCGATAGAATATATTCTGGAATCTATCCGGACGATTTACGGTATCAAACATAAAAACGGGGCTATCCGTCGGGTGAACGTAAATATTGCAGCCACTACGGTAGAAAACTACCACCGGTTGAAAGAGGCAGGCATCGGCACTTATATATTGTTCCAGGAGACTTATCATAAAGAAAACTACGAAGCCCTCCACCCCACCGGACCGAAAAGCAACTATGCCTACCACACGGAAGCCATGGACCGTGCTATGGAAGGGGGTATTGACGATGTAGGGGTAGGCGTTCTCTTCGGACTGAATACATACCGTTATGACTTTACCGGACTGCTGATGCACGCCGAACATCTGGAAGCCAGATTCGGCGTAGGTCCGCATACGATCAGCGTTCCGCGCATCTGCTCGGCAGATGATATTGATGCAGGGGATTTCCCCAATGCTATCTCGGACGAGATATTCAGTAAGATTGTAGCCGTTATCCGGATAGCCGTTCCATATACCGGAATGATTATTTCGACCCGCGAATCACAGGAGTCACGCAAGAAGGTCCTCGAACTGGGCATTTCACAAATCAGCGGCGGTTCGCGTACCAGTGTCGGAGGGTATGCGGAAAGAGAACTGCCGGAGAACAATTCCGCACAGTTCGATGTCAGTGACACACGGACACTGGACGAGGTTGTCAACTGGTTGCTCGATCTCGGGCATATCCCCAGCTTCTGTACTGCCTGTTACCGCGAAGGAAGAACGGGCGACCGTTTCATGTCGCTCGTCAAATCCGGACAGATAGCAAACTGCTGTGCCCCGAATGCCTTAATGACACTGAAAGAGTATCTGGAAGATTATGCCTCCGAAGACACCCGGAAAAAAGGGCTGAAACTGATTGAAAAGGAAACGGAACATATTCCGAATCCCAAAATCAGAGAAATCGCCATACGTAACTTAAAAGCAATCGCCGAAGGCAAAAGAGATTTTCGATTATGAGTTTAACAGATACCCCTAACGCCAACAGGCTTCACATAGCTCTTTTCGGCAGACGAAACAGTGGCAAGTCTTCTCTTATCAACGCTTTGACAGGACAGGACACTGCGCTCGTCTCGGATACTCCGGGAACAACCACCGACCCGGTAGCGAAAGCCATGGAAATTCATGGGATCGGACCGTGCCTGTTTATCGATACACCGGGATTCGACGATGAAGGCGAACTTGGGCGAATGCGTATTGAACGCACATGGAAAGCGGTAGAGAAAACAGATATGGCTATCTTATTTTGTGGAGGCGATACGTCTGCCGAGCTTTCAAAGGAGACAAGGGAGCCCGATTTTACAGAAGAACTTTACTGGCTGGAACAGTTAAAGGCTAAAGGGATTCCGACGATTCTGCTGATAAACAAAACAGATATACGGAAAGATTCACAGGCGTTGGCTATCAAAGTCAGAGAAAGTTTCGGAGATACTCCTGTCCTAATCAGTGCAAAAGAGAAAACAGGGATCGAACAGATCCGCCGGACTATACTGGAAAAACTCCCTCCGGATTTCGGCCAGCAAAGTATCACCGGAACGTTAGTCGCAGAGAATGACCTCGTGCTTCTCGTAATGCCACAGGACATACAGGCTCCCAAAGGCCGGCTCATCCTGCCGCAAGTACAGACGATTCGTGAATTGCTGGACAAGAAATGTCTGATTGCCACCTGTACCACCGACAAGTTGCCGGAAACATTACACGCCCTTGCTCATCCTCCCAAATTGATTATTACGGATTCGCAGGTTTTCAAAACAGTCTACGAGCAAAAACCGGAAGAGAGCAAACTTACGTCCTTTTCTGTGCTTTTCGCCGGATATAAGGGAGATATTCATTATTATGTGAAAAGTGCGGCCGCTATTGAGATGCTGACCGAATCATCACGTGTGCTAATAGCCGAAGCCTGTACCCATGCCCCTCTTTCCGAGGATATCGGGCGGGTGAAACTTCCCCGCTTACTGAGAAAACGTATCGGTGAGAAACTGCAAATAGACATCGTGGGCGGAACAGACTTTCCACAAGACCTGACACCTTATTCTTTAGTGATTCACTGTGGGGCATGTATGTTCAACCGCAAATATGTACTCAGCCGTATCGAGTTAGCCCGAAAGCAAAATATTCCCATGACAAACTATGGAGTAGCCATTGCTTTCCTCAATGGGATACTAGATCGGATTGAATACTAAAAAAAGAGCTGTTTTGGTTGTATACTAAGAACATTAAGTTTACATTTGCTACCTAATTAATCATATTATTTAATTTAATACACAACACATGAAAAAGAAAGAAGTGGCTTTAGCCATTTTTCTGTTGACCGGACTCACTCTCCAGGCGCAGGAAAGAGTGACACAATACAAAGTCCGCGACGCTATTGAGGTTCGTACACCTATCATGAACGACAGTATCAACCCGAAAGGAGAAAAGCATTCAACCAAGATGTTGCTTAAAACTCCGGTAGTACTCGACCTCCCTGATGCGCCCCTGCAATCACTGACCGTTGACACGGCAGGGTATCTAACATTAGATAAGGCTGACAAAAACAGCAAGATTTATGTACTTAAAACACAGATCAGGGCGGAACGTTTCCTGAAAGGAAAATTGAAAGTTACTTCTCCCGTCCGCTGGGAAGTCTTTATCGACGAAGTTTCCAAGCAGACAAAGGACGCCGCCGAAGATAGTATCAGTTCTGCCTCCTCTCGGGATATAACTCTTACTCTGGAACCGGAAAGAGATTATGAAATCACAATCAAATTGCTTTCCACCGCAGAAGACAAAGCTGCTCCTACCCTGAAATGCGAGTTTATCAAGGACAATAAATTCAAAGATATCGCCTGCACACTAGATCCGAATGCAAAGAAGCGTTTTTCACTGGATAATACAGTGTACGGCAACCGTGTTATCTCCGTTGCGATCTCTCCGAGTGGAAAATACCTGCTGACCCGTTATTGGAACAACCATGCTGCCAAACGCTCGCGTACATACTGTCAGCTCACGGAGTTGAAAACCGGAAAGGTTCTTTTGGATAATGCAAGAGACGGTATGCGTTGGATGCCCAAAAGCGACAAACTCTATTATACCGTAACAGCGCTTAGCGGAAATGACGTTATCACGCTCGACCCTGCTACACTGAACGAAGAAACTCTCTTGAAAGGGATTCCCGAACAGAGCTTTACATGGTCGCCCAACGAAGACTTCCTGATCTATTACCCCAGAGAAGAAGGAGAAAAAGAACAAGGTGCTCTCCGCCGTATCGTCAGCCCGGCAGACCGTATTCCCAACACTCGCGGACGAAGCTTCCTGGCTAAATATAACATAGCCAACGGTGTTTCCGAACGGTTGACTTATGGTAACCATAGCACTTACTTACAGGATATTTCTCCCGATGGGAAATTTATGATATATAGTACATCGAAAGAAAACATCACTCAACGTCCGTTCTCTCTGTCTTCTCTCTACCAGGTAGATTTGGAAACGTTGAAGGTTGACACTCTTTTCCACGACGAACGCTTCCTGGGAGGTGCCAGCTATTCACCGGACGGCAAGCAGTTATTGCTTACAGCAAGTCCCGAGGCCTTCGGCGGAATCGGAAAGAATTGCGGTAATCATCCTATTGCCAATGATTTCGACACACAGGCATTTATCATGGACCTGGCTACCCGCAAGATACAGCCGATTACTAAAGACTTCAACCCGACTGTCAGCCCTCTGCAATGGAATCGCGGGGACGGATGTATTTATTTCAATACGGACGATGGCGACTGCAAGAACATCTATCGCTACTCGCCCAAAAACAACAGTTTTGAGAAGTTGAACCTGGAAACGGATGTTACCAGTGCTTTCACCTTATCGGAATACAATCCGGGAATCGCCGCTTATATCGGTCAATCCGACCATAATGCCGGAGTTGCCTATCTGTATGACATGAAGAAAAAAACTTCCCGGTTACTGGCCGACCCATTGAAGCCAATTCTCGACCAGATAGAATTAGGTAAAACCGAACCGTGGAACTTTACGGCCTCGGACGGAACGATAATCACCGGAAAGATGTGTCTGCCGCCCAACTTCGACCCGAATAAGAAGTATCCGATGCTTGTTTATTACTATGGCGGAACCACTCCTACGACACGTGGCATCAGTAATCCGTATTGTGCCCAACTGTTCGCTTCACGCGACTATGTAGTGTATGTGATTCAGCCTAGCGGTACTATCGGTTTCGGACAGGAATTTTCTGCACGCCACGTCAACGCGTGGGGAAAACGTACTGCTGACGATATTATTGAAGGAACAAAACAGTTCTGCAAGGAACACCCGTTTGTAGACGAAAAACGAATCGGATGTCTCGGTGCTTCCTACGGAGGATTCATGACGCAGTATCTGCAAACTCAAACTGACATCTTTGCCGCTGCCGTGTCTCATGCAGGTATCAGCGATGTGACCAGCTATTGGGGAGAAGGTTACTGGGGCTATTCATACAATGCGATTGCCGCCGCCGACAGCTACCCCTGGAAAAACCCGGATCTGTTTACCAAACAAGGCTCTTTATTCAATGCTGACAAGATCAACACTCCATTGCTATTGTTGCACGGAACCGTAGATACCAATGTACCCATAGGTGAAAGTATACAGCTTTTCAATGCCTTGAAGATATTAGGAAAGACTGTTGAATTCATCACAGTAGACGGTGAGAATCATTTTATTTCAGATTACGACAAGCGTATCAAATGGCACAATTCTATTATGGCATGGTTTGCCCGCTGGCTGCAGGATCGCCCGGAATGGTGGAATGAGATGTATCCCGAACGTCATTTGTAACTCCCGGTAAACAGGAGTACTATTCCCAAATAATAAGGTGCCGCTGATCGAATGTCAACGGCACCTTATCTTTTTATAATCAATGTTCTTTTATCTCTTTACAGCAGCAATCAATTCTTCTGCCGAAACAAGATTCTGTTCCCCTGTCTCCATATTCTTCAGCATAACTTTGCCCTCATTCATCTCGTTTTCACCTACGATAGCGACAAACGGAATATTCTTCGCATTGGCATAGCTCATTTGTTTTTTCATCTTGGAGGCATCCGGGAAGATTTCGGCACGGATACCTGCTGCACGCACTTTTGCCAAAACACCCATAGAGAAAGCCGCTTCCTTTTCACCGAAATTGATGAATAACACTTCTGTTCCGTTCACAGCTTCTTTCGGATAAAGTTCGAGCTGGTTCAACACATCGAAGATACGGTCTGCACCGAAAGAGATACCGACACCGGATACCCCCGACATACCGAATACTCCGGTCAGATTGTCATAGCGTCCACCGCCTGTGATACTGCCGATTTGTACGTCCAACGCCTTCACTTCAAAAATAGCCCCTGTATAGTAGTTCAATCCGCGGGCCAATGTCAGGTCAAGTTCAATTTCATTCTTCAGCCCCATTGTTTCCAATGTATTCAGAATAAACTCACTTTCCTCCACTCCTTTCAATCCTACTTCACTGGCTGACAACACTTCTTTCAATGTACCCAGTTTCTCCGCATTCGTGCCGTTAAGAAGAATAATAGGCTGCAATTTGGCAATAGCCTCATCACTGATCCCTTTCTCTTTCAGTTCGGCATTCACGTTGTCCAGACCGATCTTATCCAGCTTATCTATGGCTACGGTTATATCGACAATCTTATCAGCTTCACCGATAATCTCGGCAATACCGGAAAGAATCTTACGATTATTAATCTTGATGCATACACGAATACCGAAACGGCTGAATACAGTATCAACAATCTGCATCAGTTCTACCTCGTTCAGCAACGAATCACTACCTACCACATCCGCATCACATTGATAAAACTCACGATAACGCCCTTTCTGCGGACGGTCGGCACGCCATACCGGCTGAATCTGATAGCGTTTGAAAGGGAACGTGATTTCGTCACGGTGCATCACTACATAACGGGCAAAAGGTACAGTCAAGTCATAACGCAATCCTTTCTCACAGAATTTGCTTGCCAGCTTTGCTGCATTACGGCTCAACAATTCCTCGTCAGTAATACCGGAAAAATAATCTCCCGAGTTCTGAATCTTAAAAAGAAGTTTGTCGCCTTCATCTCCATACTTTCCCATGAGTGTAGAAAGCATTTCCATAGATGGAGTTTCTATCTGCTGGAAACCATAAAGATGATATACGTCACGAATCGTATTGAATATATAATTACGCTTCGCCATTTCTACCGGCGAGAAGTCACGAGTTCCTTTAGGAATACTTGGTTTTGCTGCCATAATATTACTGTTTATAATTTTAATTGCGCAAATTTACTGCAAATTTCCGAGCAACACTTGCATATATCTGAAAAAATCGTCAACATTCTACCCTAAGTTGTGCAAAACCCGAATATATGATAACGTATGACAAACAAAAGAGTGCCTTCCAGAATCCTAATGCGGACTAAGAAGGCACTCTTTTATATTTTATGGAGAAGTTTTTAGTCTCTTCTACCCATGAAGATCATAATGTAGTAAATCAACGTAGCCAATGAACCCAACGCAGCTACTACATAAGTGTATGCAGCGGAACGAAGTGCATCTTCAGCTTGTCTGTGATTATACGAGTTGGTGATCCCGGATGAACTCAGCCAAACGAGTGCACGCTTACTTGCATTGATTTCCACCGGCAAGGTGATAAAGCTGAACAATGTAGTCATGGCAAACAATATAATACCTGCCAACAATAACTGAGGGAATGTATTCAGCAATAAAATACCTCCCAACAATACCCATGTCATGATAGAAGACGCAAAGCTCACTACCGGAACCAATGCGCTACGCATTTTCAACGGCGCATACATACGTGCGTGCTGAACAGCGTGCCCACATTCGTGTGCAGCTACGGCAGCCGCCATGATACTGTTACTTTCATACACACCTTCACTCAAATTCACTGTTTTATTTGCAGGATTGTAGTGGTCGGTCAATCGTCCCGGAGTATGTGTTACTTGTACATCATAAATTCCATTGTCATGCAACATCTTCAAAGCCACGTCGCGTCCTGTCATGCCATTGCCGGTAGGGATCTTGGAGTACTTCTTGAATTTATTCTGCAAATTCATCTGCACCAGCCAACTTACTACGGCAATTCCAATAAATAATACCCAATAAGACATCATATACTTTTCGTTTTAATTATTACTCTATATATCTATAAACAAATTGTTTGCCAAAAATACGGGGAAACTATCAATGTCAGAATAGTTTCCCCGTGCTTTTATGAAGAATTAGCTAAAAATTAGTCAATCGTAAGTTCTACCACATAGTCAATATCTTTCGGGACTTCCGCAAATTCCAGCAGAACGCCCGCTTTCGTTTTGGTAAGGCGAACCGGAGACTGATCTTTAAATACAACCGCCTTCTTCACTTTCTTATCTGTCAAAGGCAGGAATAATGCTTTATCTTTCAAATCCAGAATATGCACATAGAGTTTGTTCCCTTTCTGTGTAGTCACTCCCCAATCGTGAGGCGCAACCACACCGCCACGTGTTCCATAGATTGTCTCTCCGTATTGTTTCATCCACTCGCCCATCTCTTGCAAACGTTGTACTGCCACTGCAGGAAGTTCTCCGTCAGGTTGAGGACCGATGTTCATCAGAAGATTGGCATTCTTGCCGGCAGCCTTCACCAGATAATGAATCAATGTTTTGGTAGACTTATAGTTTTGGTCGGTAATCTTATACCCCCACATCCCATTCATCGTTTCACAAGTTTCCAGCGGCAGGTGACTTACATCCTGTCCGGAGAGCCCTGCCGTATTCTCACCCGGCAGATCACGTTCGAAGATCTGAATATCCTCACCGGCAAAAGGCGTCTGATGATGATTATTTCCGACCAGACACCCCGGTTGAAGCTTATGAATCAAAGCATACTGTTCGGGCAATTCCCAATCAAAGTCTTTATTCTGATCCTGATCCCACCAGCCGTCGAACCAGATAGCACCTACGGGACCGTAGTTTGTAAGCAATTCCGTCAACTGGTTATTCATAAATTGATAATAGCTTTTCCAGTTTCCTTTTGAATCCGGCCGCCCCGTTCCACGCCCTGTTCGTCCCCAGGGATAGTCTTCACGCACCCAGTCGAGATGCGAATAGTAGAAATGAAGTTTGATTCCATGTTTGGCACAGGCAGCAGCAAGCTCCTTCACAATGTCTCTTTTGAAAGGAGTAGCTTTCACCACATTATAATCCGAATATTTGGTATCAAACATCGAGAAACCCTCGTGGTGACGGGTCGTGAAACAGATATATCTGGCTCCCGAAGCCTTGATAGACTGTACCCACTTATCCGCATCAAACTTGGATGGATAAAATCCACCTGCCAGTTTGGCATACTCTTTATAATTCAGATTTATGTTTGTCATAGTCCATTCACCGGTAGCAAGCATTGCATACAGTCCCCAATGAAGGAAAATACCAAACTTATTATCCTGAAACTCTTCCCGTGCTTTCAAGTTTTCTTCTGTCGGCTGATAGGAAGACTGGGCAAAAGCCCCACAACTCATGGCGAGTAATAAAAGAAAAGGAATAAAACGTGTTTTCATAAGGCATTTATTATTTGTGTCCATACTAAGCAACAAAGATTTGAACAAGAAAGGCGGAGTTTGTCCAATCTCCGCCTTCCCAAAATATAATAGAACAAATGTTATTCTTCCGTATAACGTTCGATAGTCTGCGCTCTGTCCGGTCCTACGGATACAATCTTGATTTGTACGCCAAGTTGTTCTTCGAGGAAAGTCAGATATGCGTTGAATTCTTCGGGGAATTCATCTTCGCTCTGCATCTTCGTCATGTCCGTCTGCCAGCCCGGAAGTTCTGCATATACAGGTTCCACCCCTTCAGTGATGTCGTATGGGAAGTAATCAATTTCCTCACCGTTAACTTTGTAAGCAACACAAGCCTTGATTGTTTCGAAAGTATCGAGCACATCGCTCTTCATCATAATCAATTTGGTAACCCCGTTTATCATAACGGAATATTTCAACGCAACGAGGTCAATCCAACCGCAACGACGCTTACGACCTGTAACCGAACCGAACTCATGTCCCAGCGTACACATCTTGTCTCCTGTTTCATCAAACAGTTCAGTCGGGAAAGGACCTGCTCCTACGCGAGTACAATATGCTTTGAAGATACCGTAAACTTCTCCGATACGGTTGGGAGCTACGCCCAATCCGGTGCAGGCACCGGCACAAACTGTATTGGAAGAAGTAACAAACGGATACGAACCGAAGTCGATATCAAGCATAGTACCTTGTGCACCTTCACAAAGAACACTCTTTCCGTCCTTCAACAGATTGTTTACTTCATGTTCGCTATCTACAAAATGGAACTGTTTCAGATATTCGATACCTTCCAACCATGCCTTTTCCAGTTCAGCAAGATCATATTCGTAGTTCAGGCTTTGCAGGATTTGTTCGTGACGAGCCTTTGCAGCAGCGTATTTCTGATCGAAATTATGAAGGATATCACCTACACGGACACCGTTACGGCTTACTTTATCCGTATATGTAGGACCGATCCCCTTACCGGTAGTTCCCACTTTGGCATCTCCTTTGGCAGCTTCGTAAGCAGCGTCCAGGATACGGTGTGTCGGAAGAATGAGATGCGCTTTCTTTGAGATGTGCAAACGTTCTTTCAGCGGATGCCCTGATGCTTCAAGCGCTTCTGCTTCTGCCTTAAACAGTGCCGGGTCAAGTACCACACCATTACCGATGATGTTTACCTTGTTTCCCTGAAAAATACCGGAAGGGATAGAACGAAGCACATACTTCTGTCCTTCAAACTCAAGTGTGTGACCGGCATTCGGGCCGCCCTGAA
>ERZ838577.3654-NODE-3654-length-14196-cov-5.005374_pt1 | contig 14196 bp, 12 predicted proteins | sample MGYA00519682_ERZ838577 | MGnify/ENA primary metagenome ERZ838577 (study PRJEB31850, sample SAMEA3708838) | human gut metagenome | biome: human gut; feature: human-associated habitat; material: faeces | place: China | collected 2014 ...
AACGTAGGCGAAGTAATCGTGCTCCGCGGTAAAGACCCCGACCTCGACAAAGAAGCCGTGCGCGTGGTCAAGAGCCTCCCCAAATTCATCCCCGGCAAGATGAACGGCCAGCCGGTAGCCGTATGGTATACCGTCCCCGTAAACTTCAAGCTCCAGATGATGTAATCCCCCCGGATACCCCTATCCGCGTCTGAGCCACCGCTCAGACGACTCCCCAAAATATCGGCGGCCGTCCTCCCCCCGGAGCGCGGCCGCCTCGTTTTTTAGAAAGTCAGTATCCCTCCGAAAAGACCCGATTTTGTGGCCGGTTTTTCAGACGGATACGCTTCTCCTTTTCCCCCTCGGAGGTCCGGAGGGCCGAGGTCGTGTCCAACCCCTGGCGATGGCCCGTAAGGGTCGAGCCTGGGGAAAGAATCCACTCACAAAAGCGGAGCCTCGGAGAGGCGATGTAGTGGTAGAAAATTATTGAAACATAAATATTTATAGTTATTTCTTATATTTTCGATTCCCATATTTTGCTGTTCCGATATAAATAACTGATTTTACAGCGGCGGGAGAAATCCGCCGAATTACATAGAAGCGTTTCGTGCTTTATCCTTCCTCGAAAAATCGCCAATTTTCACGACACAAAGGGAAAAGCAGTCAAAGACAACGCTCATGCTTGTCGCATATCCACTCCCCGACAAGGGGGTATCGGTATACGATAAGGCGTGGGAGTGGACTGTTTATTTTGTGTCAGGCGTTTGGCGATGCCTCCGAGGAGTTAGACAAGAACATCGTTCCACGCCTCTTTATTTTCATCAATGTCTGCTCGGGAACGGGGTCGACACGTACGAAAATAATGTACAAGTATCTTAAACCAATCATGATGCTGGCGATAGCATCTGTGTTATTCACATCCTGCGGCGGCGATGACCCCGACAATCCTGCCGATCCCGGCAACACGACGGAAAACGGCAGTTCCACCTCAAATCCTTCCACACCATCCGACCCATCCATCGAACGCATTGTCCGCGATAACGTTACGGTAAGCCGCACGTATTCCGATTATACGTATACCTTTGTCATTAAATCGAAGGTTAAAGCTAAATTACCTGACGCCAATGTTAGCTATGGCGTTGGACATAATGCAACATTCAACCAGACCACTGTGAATATTTCAGTCGGGAACGAAGCCTACTATTATTCAGCGAGCGGCTCCAGCAACAACGAGACTATTACATTCCGCAATCCATTCTGGTTTTATTATGTATTCGTGGAAAAAGACGATGACAAATGGACTCTTTCCGAGATGTATTACAACTCCTATATGGCTCTTGTAAATAAAGGATACTCCAATCTGTCGTCCGACGAACGAGCCCTGTACAATAATCTTGTGGACTACCTCGAAGAATACGACAAAGAGGCTACTGAATATTATCGGCCTGCGATTTACGTATGCGTCAACAACAAATTCTATAAGGTTTCATGACCTCAGAACGCACATCAGAACAGAACTTTAAACTAAACTACATATCAAAAGACACAATGAAAGCAATCAAACACTTGCTGTGGATGCTCATAGCCCTGAGCATGAGCATCAGCTTCGCCGCCTGTGGTGGCGATGACAACAACGACGGCAACCAAGACATACCCACCCCTGCTCCCGGTCCCGGTGAAGGCGCCTCCGAGCTTGTCGGCAAATGGGAGACGGTTGAATCGGGCCAGACCATTGGGTGGGGTTGGCTACTGAAAGCCGACGGAACCGGCACCGGTTTTGAAGCAGATATCGATCCGGTGTATGTCCACGGAACCTGGCCAATCAGATGGAAGTATAAAAATAACATTCTGGATATAGATGAGGGCTGCGAAGGTCTTGAGGAGGATTTCTTATCCTATCGGGTTGATTACATCAGCGAAACAGTAATGCGTTGCACAGACTTAGACGAGTTTGGCAAGCCCACGACTCGTAAAATTACTTTCAAGAAAGTGGATAAATTCTTCTGGGAATAAGCAAATCCATTCATATTCTCTAAATCATCCTGATGCCGGATATGCGGGCACTCTCCATGCATATCCGGCTTTTCATAAATAGTGGGAGTATTGCAAAAATATTGTAATGATAAAAAGGTTGGCTATCAAATTGTAGCGATGCACCCTGGTGCATCCGAATATGCATTCGAATATCAACAAGTTCGCCCAATAAGATTGGCGGATGCACCAGGGTGCATCCCTACAGGCTGATGGAATTGCTTTTATACGGTATCAGTGGCTAACAGGTATATAATTACTTCTTGTAATAAGGCCATATTATGAAATAGTATGAAATATCATACTTTTGACAGGGGGGATAGCGCAATTTCGGCTGCTGACAAGCACAAAGTATGTTTTATTGTACTATTTGTTTGGTGGCCTCGAGGATTTGCCTTATTTTTGCGAAAAAGTTTATTATGTCAGACTATGGAACTGATGGATATAATGAAACAGCGTAGGGAAACACTGTCCCTCACCCAACAGGATCTTGCTGAAATGTCGCAAGTGGGTCTTGCCACAATCAAGGATATTGAACGTGGCAAGGGAAATCCTGCACTCAACACCATAAAGAAAATTCTTGATGTCCTTGGCATTGAGATTGAATATCGTATAAGGCAGACTGTATGAAGCAGCTTGAAGTATATTTCAATGAAATAAAAGCCGGAATATTGACGGAGCAGCACCCGGGAATCGGATATTCTTTCCAATATTGTAAAGATTATCTTGACTCTCCCATGCCCCCAATTTCTGCGACGTTACCCAAAAGAACAGATGCTTTTCATTCGGAGCACTTGTTCCCTTTTTTCTCTAATATGATTCCGGAGGGAGCAAACCGCCGTGTGATTTGCCGCTCGCTGAAAATTGATGAACAGGATTTTTTCGGTCTGCTTGAAGCGATGGCCGACAGAGATTTTATTGGAGCTGTTAACGTCAGGAGGATTGCAAATGATTGAAATAAAAAACTGCCCGTCTTCTCTCGTGGAGGGATTTGATACATATAGTCCGAACGCCGCAAAATTACTCTTCGGCGGGACAAAAGTAAATCCGATACTGGGATTTGACATCGACGAGTTCCGGAATGCCGGCGAGATTGCTGATGCCATGCATCGCATATCGGTTTCCGGTGTACAGGAGAAATTTCCGGCTATAATAAATGCAGATGCAATCATTATAGCAGGCGACAATGACCGCTCGACACATATATTGAAACCCGCGCCATGGGACAAGACACTCCGTGACCGCAAGATGATTCCTGCCAACGAGCATCTTACGATGCAGATCGCCTCACAGGTTTACGGCATACAGACTGCGGCGAATGGTCTATGTTTTACGCCCAAAGGACAGCCGGTATATATTACCCGCCGTTTCGACATTCTTCCCGACGGTTCAAAACTCCCTATGGAAGTTTGCCTCGATAATAGGCAAGAACGAACAGACATCCGGACTCCAGTTCAAATACAACGGCTGCTATGAGGATATCGCCAAAGCTATCAGGACGAATGTCGCTGCATGGATGGTTGACATGGAGCGATTCTTTGACCTTGTGGTTTTCAATTCCATTTATGCTAATGGTGATGACCACCTTAAGAATTTCTCGCTGATTCTGAATGGACAAGATTACCGTCTGGCTCCTGCTTACGACCTTATCAACACCAGCCTGCATGTCAATGGCGATGACTTCGGTCTTGACGGCGGACTGTCATCTGATATAGAGAAGAGCGACGTTTACGACAGAACCGGCCATCCCTGTCGTCTTGATTTTGAGAGATTCGGAGAAAAGATTGGCCTGGTAAAGAAACGTATGGACAGAATCCTGAACAAATACTCCGCTTTCCCTGAAGGTGCGAAACGACTGGTTGACCATAGTTTCCTCACCGACAAACTGAAACGTAACTATATACGTATCGTAAACGAGCGAATAAGCCGTTTCAACAGGGTATCGGAATGATTTCTGAAATTCGGGGTGAAATCGCGCGGGAGGCATACGAATCGGGGGTGGTTTTACGTTTATATTTAGATAGACAATGCCCTTTTCAGAATCGATTATGACTCCCGGTAATTTCAGGATTTCAGATATATGTAAATGCTTTGCTGCCACTGCGTTGCAGCGTGTCGCCGATGCGCGGATTTTTAGCCGTCGGGGATTCGTCAGTCTGCTCGTGGCGGTCGCCCTGCTTTTCGGGGTCGCTCCGGCGTGGGCGGCTTCGCTCTCGTTCGAGGGAATCGACGCTACGCGTCAGCCGATTGCGGTCGAGGTCCCCACGACGACGGGGCTGGAATGCATCTATGTGGTCTGCTACAGCGGCGGCGCAACGGCGGTGTTCGATGCCGGAACGTCGGGAGTGGCTGCGTCGACTCGCTGGCAGCGTTTCTCTAATCTTGGCGGAGGTTTTGCCACCGACATTCAGAGCTACGCCCAGGGCTCTCTCTCAAAAGCGCGCATCGAGCCTGCCGACGCCGGATATATCGTGGAATCGGGCGGCCGTCGCTATTGCTTCTGGGTTGTGAACTACAACAATCACGTCTGTACGCTCAGCGGCCTCGAGCCGAAGTCCGGCCCGCAGGATTGCGACCGCATCGAGCTGGATTTCGCCGGCGACGCCTCGCTGATTACCTACTATACCATCAACGGCGTGGGCCACGCGCTCTCGCGCGAACTGCAGCTTACTTATAATACGCTGCAATTCAACGAGGAGAAGGGGTATTATGAAAATGTGCAGGCTGTGGAGACGCTCGACTACGCCTCGGCGGTGGTGCGAGCTCCTGCTCCGCTGTGCGATACGGAGTTTACTCTTTCCGGCGACCGCTTCCTTTCGGCCTGGGGCGCTCCGCAGTCGGTCACGTCGTCGACCTACCGCACGCAGTCGATAGGAGTCTCGACCTCTGCGCAGCAGACCTCGCGCGAGGTGCTCAACGAGCAGAAGGACCAGAAGGCTCGGCTCGGGGGCTCAGGGCCGGTGGAGATAACGTTCACGGCTGCTACCACCGATGCGGTGGTATACCGCGAATGGCAGTTCTCGCGCAACCGCGAGTTCGACCCCATCGATCTCCGGTATTCCGACGACGAGGTGGTCCACACTTTCCGCGACTACGGCAATACATACGTACGCTTCGTGGCCGCCAATGCCGACAACTCATGCACCTACACCTCACAGACCTACGAGGTGTATATCGGAGAGTCGAAGCTCGATTGTCCCAACGCATTCTCACCCTATGGGTCCGAGGGAGTGAACGATGAGTGGAAAGTATCCTATAAGTCGATTATCGAGTTCGACTGCCATATATTCAACCGCTGGGGCACCGAGATGACCCATTTCACCGACCCGGCCGAAGGTTGGGACGGCACCTACCGCGGCAAACTCGTGCCCCCGGGAGTTTACTATTATGTAATCAAGGCCACGGGCACCGACGGCCAGGAGTATAAACTCGCCGGCGACATCAACATCCTCAAATATACCACTCCGACAGAGCGAAACTGACTTCACCCCGGGAGTGAGCACCCCGCCTGAGACCGGATGTTTCCAATAGAACAACAGGATAATGAACAGCGACAACACATCATACACCGAAGAATATAACGAAGCCGTCGAGCCGCGCCTGGAGGTGATCGGAGCGAGGGTCCACAATCTCAAAAATATTGACGTGAGCATTCCCCACGGGACGCTCACCGTAATCACGGGCCTCAGCGGCAGCGGCAAGTCGTCGCTGGCGTTCGATACCATCTACGCCGAGGGCCAGCGGCGATATATCGAGACGTTCTCCTCCTATGCCCGCAACATGCTCGGATCGCTCGAACGTCCCGACGTAGACCGCATCACCGGCCTTTCGCCCGTAATCGCCATCGAGCAGAAAACCGTAAACCGCAATCCGCGAAGCACCATCGGCACCACCACCGAGGTCTATGATTTCCTTCGCCTGCTCTACGCCCGCGTGGGCGAGGCCCGCAGCTATCTCTCCGGCGAGCCGATGGTGAAATATACCGAGGAGAAAATCGTGTCGCTCATCCTCGAGCGCTACGAGGGGAAGAAAATCTACGTGCTCGCTCCGCTGGTCCACAACCGTAAAGGCCACTATAAGGAGCTTTTCGAGCAGCTGACAAAGAAAGGATTTCTCAACGTGCGCGTCGACGGCGAGCTGACCGAGATTACCCCCGGCATGAAGCTCGACCGCTACAAGAACCACAGCGTGGAACTTGTGGTCGACAAACTCAAGGTTAGCCGCAAGGACGAGGAGCGCCTGCGCAATTCCGTGGCCAACGCCATGCGTCAGGGTGGCAAACAGATGATGGTCTACGACCTCGACGAGGCTGCCCCGGCCCACTATTCGCAGTCGCTGATGGATCCCGCCACGGGCCTCAGCTACCGCGAGCCGGCGCCCCATAATTTCTCGTTCAATTCCCCTCTGGGTGCCTGCCCCTGCTGCAAGGGGCTCGGCACAGTCAATATCGTCGACGTCGAGAAAATCATTCCCGACAGCAGCAAGTCGATTGCCGAGGGTGGTATCGTGCCGCTCGGCAAGCAGAAGAATTCTATGATTTTCTGGCAAATCGCCGCCATTTGCGAGAAATACGGCGCCACACTGAAAACCCCCTTGCGCAATCTGCCCGAGGAGGCGCTCTCCGATATTCTCAACGGCACCGACGAGCGTCTGCACATCAAGAGCGAGAACAATTCCATCTCCAACTATTTCCTCTCCTACGAAGGGCTGATAAAATATATCGAGCTGCAGCAGACCGACGACGCTACCTCCGAGGCGCAACGCTGGAGCGAAAAGTTCTATTCGCGCCATGTGTGCCCCGAGTGCCACGGCGACCGCCTCAACCGCGAGGCGCTTCACTTCTTCATCGACGGCAAGAACATCGCCGAGCTTTCCCGGCTCGACATCAGCGACCTCTGGGAGTGGAGCAAGACCGTTGAGGCGCGTCTCTGCTCGCGTCAGCGAGCCATCGGAGCGGAAATCCTGAAGGAAATCCGCTCGCGTCTGGCTTTCCTCGTCGATGTAGGTCTGGGCTACCTCGCTCTCAACCGCAATTCGGCCACACTCTCGGGTGGAGAGAGCCAGCGCATCCGCCTGGCCACGCAGCTCGGCTCGGAGCTGGTCAACGTGCTCTACATACTCGACGAGCCGAGCATCGGTCTCCACCAGAGCGACAACCGTAAGCTTATCGACTCGCTTCAGCGGCTGCGCGACGCCCAGAATTCCGTCATAGTGGTGGAGCACGACAAGGACATGATGCTTGAGGCCGACTACATAGTCGACATAGGCCCCAAGGCAGGCCGCAAAGGTGGTGAGGTCGTTTTCGAGGGCACTCCCGACGAGATGCTCCGCACGCAGACGCTCACCGCGCGCTATCTCAACGGCTCGCTGCGCATCGAGGTGCCCTCGGTGCGCCGGAAGGGGAACGGCCAGACGCTCGAATTGCTCGGCTGCACGGGCCACAACCTGCAGAATGTGGATTTCCGTCTGCCCCTGGGCACTCTGACGTGTGTCTGCGGCGTGTCGGGCAGTGGCAAGTCGTCGCTCGTCAACGGCACGCTTCAGCCCATCCTCTCGAAGAAGTTCTACCGTTCGCTCGAAGAGCCGCTGCCGTACTCGGAAATCCGCGGCATGGAGCATATCGACAAAATCGTCACGGTCGACCAGTCGCCGCTCGGGCGGTCGCCGCGCTCAAATCCGGCCACGTATACCGGTGTGTTCTCCGACATCCGCTCGCTCTTCGTCGGTCTTCCCGAGGCTAAAATCCGTGCGTACAAGCCGGGGCGCTTCTCGTTTAATGTGGCCGGCGGCCGATGCGAGACCTGCAAGGGCAACGGCTACCGCACAATCGAAATGAATTTCCTTCCCGACGTGCTCGTGCCTTGCGAGGACTGCCACGGCAAGCGCTACAACCGCGAGACGCTCGAGGTGCGCTTCAAGGGAAAATCAATAGCCGACGTGCTCGACATGACCATCAATCAGGCAGTGGAATTCTTCGAGAACCAGCCGCGCATTCTAAAGAAACTGAAGGTGCTTCAGGAGATCGGTCTGGGCTACATCCGTCTGGGGCAGCCGTCGTCCACACTCTCTGGCGGCGAAAACCAGCGCGTGAAGCTCGCAACCGAGCTTGCCAAGCGCGATACGGGGAAGACGCTCTTCGTGCTCGACGAGCCTACCACCGGGTTGCATTTCGAGGATATAAAGGTGCTTCTGGCAGTGCTCAACCGCCTTGTCGACAAGGGGAACACAGTTCTTGTGATCGAGCACAATCTCGATGTAGTGAAATCGGCCGACTATGTGGTTGATATGGGCCCTGCAGGAGGACGCAACGGAGGCCGTATCATCGCACAGGGCACTCCCGAAGATGTCGCCGCAACCTCATCGCCTACAGCCCCCTTCCTCGCCGACGAACTGAAATAATACGAAAGATAGTTCCATTACACCGTTTAGCCGGGCTCTTGTCCGGATGGTTATGGCGCGCCATCATTTTCGCCAGAAGCCGGGGATGAACAGCACCAGCACGGTGAAAATCTCCAGACGGCCCGTCACCATCAGGAACGAAAGCACCCATTTGCCGAAATCGGGAATTAAGATATAGCTCTCGCCATAACCGGCCATATTGAGTTCACATCCGGCATTGCTCACGCATGCCATGGCGGCGAAAAAGGCATCGGTAAGCGGCACGCCTGTAGCCGACAGCACCAATGCTCCTGCCACGATTACCCCGGTATAAAGCGTGATGAACACCAGCACCTTGTTGAGCAGATCATGGCTCACGGCCTTGCCGTTCCATTGCACCGAAAGGATATGGTTCGGTCTGATGCAGCGCTCGAGTTCGTTGGTCGAGTTTTTCCACAACACGATGAAGCGATCGACTTTTGCGCCGCCGGAAGTAGAGCCCGCGCAGCCGCCGAAAAACATCATTACGAATGTAAGCCCCAGAAGAAGGAAACCCCACTGCTGGAAACCGTCGACGATAAATGCCGTCGACGACATTGCCGAGACTATCTGGAAGAGCGGATCGATGGTGAAGGCCTCGACGGTGCGAGGTACCTCCGGGTTGAACCACAGGGCTACGTCGAAAACCACAAAGAGGACCGCAATAATCTTGACGAACGCGCGGAATGCCTGGTTGCTCCATACGTTGCCGAACGCTCCGGTCGAAGCCTTGTAGATAAGGGCGAAATTCACGCTACCGATAAACATGAATACGGTAGTCACAATCTTGACATAGAGTGAATCCCACGCCATAATCGATTCATGGCGCGTGGAAAATCCGCCCGTCGACATCGTGGAGAACGCATGGCATATGCTGTCGAAAGCATTCATCGGCCCGAGGCAGTAGAGCCCTATGAGCGCGGCCGTCAGCAGAGCGTAGATGAGCCACAGCCGTTTGGCTGTGGAGCTTACGCGAGGGCGCAGCTTCTCGTGGGTTATGCCCGTAACCTCTGCGTTAAACATCTGCATCCCCCCCGACGAGTTGAGCATCGGGATGACGGCCAGTGTGAAGAGTATTATACCCATCCCGCCTATCCATTGCATCAGCGCACGCCACATCAACACCGAGTGCGACAGGGCGTTGATGTCCTCGGCCACCGATACTCCGGTGGTGGAGAAAGCCGACATGGATTCGAAAAATGCGTCGGTGAAGCTCATTGGAGTTGAGCAGAGCATGAAAGGTACCAGACCGAAGAATGAGAATACTATCCACACCAGAGCCGTAAGCAGAAAGCCCTCGCGTTTACCCATGTGGTGGTGGGAAGGCCGTACGGCAAACACCATCAGAAGGCCGGCCACGGCCGTGAATATTGCTCCTATGGCAAATGCCGTGGAGTCGGATTCATGATAGAAAAAGGCTGTGGCGAGCGGCACAAGCATGAAGATGGCCTCTATTACTACGAGAAGGCCGACCACGCGTGCCAGCATGGGGATATTGATGCCTGTTTTCACTCTTTTCATGTCTGAGAGGTAGCTGTGTGGATGCCGTAAGGCGGTTGCCGATGACGGCGGGGGAGGTTAGATGAAGAGTTTTTCCACGCGGTGGATGGAGCCAGAGAGGCAGAATACAACCACGTGGTCGCCGGGCTGAATGCGCGTGCGGCCGTCAATCAGCATCCCTTTCCCGTCGCGTACGAGGCCGGCAAGGGTCATGTCGTGGCTCAGATGGAGGTCTTTCACGTCGGCTTTGGTGATTTTGGAGCCGGGCCGGGCGTCGATTTCGGCCACCTCGGCGTCGGCCAGGGCCATGAATTTCGAGGAGCTTTCGTCGGCATCGAGCAGAAGCTGGAAAATCTTGCTCGACGCGAGCAGCTTCTTGTTGATTACGGTGCCTATGTTCAGCCCCTCGGCTTCGGAAATGAACTGGATATTTTCGACTTCGGCCACGGTTTTGCTCACGTGCATCTCTTTGGCCGTCAGGCATGCGAGGATATTGGTCTCGGAGTATTCCGTCAGGGCCACGAAGGCATCAAACGAGCCTATGTTTTCCTCCAGGAGCAGGTCGTTGTTGCGGGCGTCGCCGTGGATTATCTTCACGTCGGTTCCGGAGCATTTCTCCGGCAACGCATGGCATACGTCGAGATTGTCGTCGATTATGGTCATGTCGTAGTCGGCCGAGGCGAGATGAGCCAGCCTTACGGCGATGCGTCCGCCACCCATTATCATCACTTTATGGATTTTGTATGCGCGCTTGCCGCATATCTGGCGGATTTCGTCGATATAATCGCGTGTGGTGGTGAAGTAGATTATGTCGCCGTCGAGGATTTCATCGTCGCCGCGCGGAATAATGGTCTCGTGGCGGCGTCGGATGGCCGATACGTGGTAATTGTGCTGGGTGTAGGTTATGTCGCGCAGTTTCTTGCCGATGAGCGACGCGTTGTCGCGGATTTTCACGCCCACCACAATCAGCTCTCCGTTGTGGAGCTCGAACCAGTGGCGCACCCAGGGACGTTTCAGCGCGGTGCGTATCTCCTGCGCGGCGAGCATTTCGGGATATATCAGGTGGTCGATGCCGCGCGAGCAGAAGAAGTCGTGGTTGTCGGGGTTGAGAAACTCATAGTTGTCGATGCGCGCCACGGTCTTTTTCGCTCCGAGGTGTTTCGCTATCTCGCACGATATGAGGTTGGTGTTTTCGAATGGAGTCACCGCGATGAAGAGGTCGCACTCGGCCACGCCGGCTCCGCGCAGCGAGCTGAAGGAGGTGGGCGACCCGACCATGGTCATCAGGTTGTAGTTGGAATCGAGCACGGAGAGTTTCGTTGCGTCGCGGTCGAGCAATACTATATCCTGCTCCTCGCGCGAAAGCAGTTTCGCCAGATGCGAGCCTACTTCGCCGGCTCCTGCAATAACTATTCGCATATGGCGGTGGATTTTACCGGTGATTGGATTTTTGTGAGACCTGCAGCGGCCTGTGCTATCGATGCGGCGTCGATGCCGCATAGCTTCTTGAGCTGCGCCACCGAGCCCTGCGCCACAAATCTGTCGGGGATGCCCAGTCGCCGCATGGCCGGATGGTAGCCCTCGTCGGCCATCCAGGCGGCCACGGCCGTGCCGAGTCCACCCTCGATGGTGCCGTCTTCCACGGTGAGCACGGGCATTCCCGAGCGGGCTATGTCGCGCAGCATCGCCGTGTCGAGCGGCTTGACGAACGTCATGTCGTAGTGTGCGGCCGAGATGCCCTGTGCGGCCAGCAAGGCGATGGCTTCGCTCACCTCGCGGGCAATTGTGCCGGTGGAGATTATGGCGAGATCGGTGCCATGGGCAAGTTGCTCGCCGCGGCCTATCTCGAGAGCGCGCATGGGCGTCCGCCAGTCGGCGCTGAAGCCGCAGCCGCGCGGATAGCGGATGGCCATCGGGCCGCAGTCGGCGGCCTGCGCAGTGTAGAGCAGGTTGCGTAGCGTGGCCTCGTCGCGTGGGGCGGCTACAGTCATGCCGGGTATCGAGGTGAGATAGGCGAGGTCGAATGCGCCGTGGTGTGTTGCGCCGTCTTCACCCACGAGGCCGGCGCGGTCGATGCAGAATGTTACGGGCAGTCGCATCAGCGCCACGTCGTGGATCATCTGGTCGTAGGCTCGCTGGAGGAAAGAGGAATAGATGGCTACAAACGGACGCAGCCCCTCCTTTGCCAGGCCGCCGGCGAAAGTCACCGCATGCTCCTCGGAGATGCCTACGTCGAACACGCGGCGCGGATACGCCTCCTTGAGGATGCACATCGAGGTGCCGGAGGGCATTGCGGCGGTGATGCCTACTATTTTGGGGTTCTTCTTGGCCAGTTCGACCATCGTATGGCCGAACACGTCCTGGAATTTCATCGGGGAGCCTTCGGTATGGCATTTGCAGCGCAGCGCCCCTGTGGAGGGGTCGAATTTGCCGGGGGCGTGCCATGTGGCGGGGTCGGCCTCGGCCGCCGCGAACCCTTTCCCTTTTCGGGTCTTGATGTGGAGCAGACGCGGCCCGCTCATCCCCTTGATGTCGTTGAGGGTCTTGACCAGCGAGGCCACGTCGTGGCCGTCGACCGGACCGAAATAGCGTATGTTAAGACCCTCGAATATATTCTGCTGGCTCGAGAGCAGCGATTTCAGACTGTTGTTGAAGCGCATTATCGCCCCCTTCTTGCGGTCTGACACCAGGTTGAAGCGGCGCAGGAGCCGGTAGAGCGAATACCGGAAGTCGTTGTAGCCCTTCGAGGTGGTGATGTGAGCCAGATAGTTGTGGAGTGAGCCTACATTGGCGTCGATCGACATGTCGTTGTCGTTGAGCACAATCAGCAGGTTGTTGGGCGTGTTGGCGGCGTTGTTCAGACCCTCGAACGCCAGGCCGCCGCCAATGGATGCGTCGCCGATTACGGCCACCACATTGCGCCGGGGCGTCTCGCCGTTGAGTTCCGTCGCCACGGCCATGCCGAGTGCCGCCGAAATCGAGTTGGAGGCGTGTCCGGCCGAGAAAGTGTCGTATTCGCTTTCGGCAGGGGAGGGGAAGCCGCTGAGGCCTCCTAATTTGCGGTTGGTGGCGAAACGGTCGCGACGCCCCGTGAGGAGCTTATGGCCGTAAGCCTGGTGTCCCACATCCCATACGATGCGGTCGTAGGGAGTGTTGAACACGTAGTGAAGGGCCACCGTGATTTCCACCGCACCCATCGACGATGCGAAGTGACCCGGATTTTCCGACAGACTGCTGATCAGGAACTCGCGTATCTCGGAGCACACCTGAGGCAGGGCGCTCACGGGGAGCTTACGCAGCTGCTCCGGCGAGTCGATGGTGTTCAGCAGAGTGGTGGAGGGGGCGCCTTGCGGAGAGTCCGCCGGGCGGCATCCACCGTTTTCCTTATCGTTTGTTATCATTTCTGACGTATTTCTTATAGAGAGGCACAAACACCACTATCGCCGAAGCAATCAGCGGGAAAAGCGTCAGCAGCGTCACCTGCGTGTCCGCAGCCACCATATGTGCCACATACCATGCGCACAGCCCGGCCCACAGCAGCCCTATGATGGCGAACCTCGCCACCACGCCTCCCGAAATCCGCTTCGGCTTCGCCTCACACCGGGCCCGGACGCCCTTTTCAGCGCCCTTAGGAGTCTCTTGTTTGCCGTTGCCTGTAGCTTTCATTGCTTTAGTCGGTTGGTTTAGGGGCGGTTGGTTTATAGAATGAGTAAACTGCTGCTTTTGCTTTCTGTGTCTTCAACCCACAAAGTTACAAATTTCCTCCCGATTTGTCAACAACCCTCCTCCCGCCTCCATGGCCCACCCCTGCGGAGAAGATTTTTTGAAATATGGCAATAGCGGTTGGTCCAACCAGGCGCGAAGGCGTCTGCCGAGCGTGCTGACAAACAAAGAGCACAGCCATCGGAGGCCCGAAGGACCTCCGCAGCATCCGTCTCTATGCAGGTAAAATTTTTGTCCCTGCTCCGAGCTTTAGCGAGGCTTTCCCTAAAAGAGGTCTGGGTTTTCCCGAACCAGCAGTTTTCCGACAAAATTGTAGGGACGCACGGCGCGTGCGTCCGCGTTAACAGCTGAAAAATCAGGCGTTAAATTCGGGCGCACGAGCCGTGCGTCCCTACATTCCGGTGGTTCTGTGAGCGAGCTTCAGCTCGCCGCTTCCGTCCGGATGGCAGGCGCCCTCGCCGAGAAGCTTTTCTCCGCGCCTCTTGGCCTTTTGGTTCTTTTCGGCCTGCGAAAAGAACAGACGCCCCGCTATGGAAGCATGTTCAG
>ERZ838577.3660-NODE-3660-length-14175-cov-2.528045_pt1 | contig 14175 bp, 7 predicted proteins | sample MGYA00519682_ERZ838577 | MGnify/ENA primary metagenome ERZ838577 (study PRJEB31850, sample SAMEA3708838) | human gut metagenome | biome: human gut; feature: human-associated habitat; material: faeces | place: China | collected 2014 ...
ACTGGAGGAGGCTGCCCGCTATGAATGGTGTTAAAGAGGCCATGCTGGTATATGCCGTCACCGACAGGGCATGGCTGGGCGAACAAACTCTTTCCCAGCAGGTGGAGGCCGCCCTCAAGGGAGGCGCCACCTGCATCCAGCTGCGGGAAAAAGCCCTGGATACCCCCTCCTTTGTGGAGGAAGCTCATGGGATTAAAGCCCTCTGCAAAGCTTATGGCGTTCCCTTCATTATCAATGACAATGTGGAAGTAGCCCTGGCGGTGGATGCCGACGGCATCCATGTGGGACAGCATGATATGGAAGCAGGAAGTGTGCGACAAAGGCTGGGGAAAGGCAAAATTCTGGGAGTTTCCGCCCAGACGGTGGAACAGGCCCTCCGTGCCCAAGCAAGGGGGGCGGATTATCTGGGGGTAGGTGCGGTGTTCCACACCGGCACCAAGCCGGACGCCGACGATGTCTCCTTGGACACACTCAAGGCTATTTGTGAAGCTGTTGACATTCCTGTGGTGGCCATCGGCGGCATATGCCGGGATAATGTGCCGGAGCTGGCAGGGACGGTAATTGACGGCATTGCCGTGGTCAGCGCTATTTTTGCCCAGCCGGATATTGAGGCAGCAACCCGGGAACTAAAAACACTGAGCCAAAAGGCGGTGGACGCATGAAGCCCGCCGCCATGATATTTGACCTTGACGGCACCCTGCTGAACACAATCGCAGACCTCGGAGCCGCAACAAACTATGCCCTGGAACAGTGTGGATTTCCCACCCACCCCATTTCGGCATATCCGCGCTTCGTAGGGAGCGGCATAAGCAAACTGCTTGAGCGTGTGCTCCCCGAAAGCCGGCGCAATCCCGAGCAGGTGGACCGTCTGCGCCCCCATTTCTTCAAATATTACGGGGAGCATATGGCCGACGACACCGTGCCCTACCCCGGCATACCGGAACTGCTGCAACAGCTCACGCAACGTGGTGTGAAAATAGCCGTCGCATCCAACAAATACCAGGAAGCGGTGGAAAAGCTGATCGGCAAATATTTTCCCGATCTCCCCTGGGCGGCAGTTGAAGGACAGAAAGAGGGGGTACCTGTAAAACCGGATCCGTCGATAGTGTTCGATATACTCGGCAAATGCCCCACCCCAAAAGAGGAGGTGCTGTATGTGGGTGACTCCGGGATAGACATGGAGACGGCACGCCGCGCCTGTGTGGAGTCAGCCGGTGTCACCTGGGGATTCCGCCCTGTCAGCGAACTGCGCGAATGCCTGGCCGACAACATTGTGGAAACCACAGGCCAGTTGCTCCGCCTCACCGTATGACCCTGACCGGTGGTCTCAGCCTGATCTCCCCGCCATGTAACCTGATGAAATCGTAACAGACATGCTCCGATTTTGGAGGTTATTCTTTTGCAAGTTAAAAATTATAACTAATTTTACGGCCGAAATGGTCGCTCATCCCCGAGGAGTCGGGGTATATAGGAGCATTAAAAGGGAACGAGGTGTGATTCCTCGACAGTACCCGCTGCTGTAATTCCCGCTTGCGACGGCTTTGTACCGTTGTCGCCAAGCAGAACGTTTATCGCAACATGTCACTGATTCACAATCGGGAAGGCGCGATAAAACAGGGATAAGTCAGAAGACCTGCCATTTTGCCGACATAAAGATCGCCCCGGGCAATGGGCAGAGCTTCTGACAGATTCCCATTAAAAGCAGGTGTGCGGGTTGCCGCATTCCGATTTTTAAGCATTTGTTGAAAAACTGATATATTCCCGGTCGCATGACTTTTGTCGGTGCGACCGGGATATTTTTGTTTCTGACAACCGCTGACATTTTTTTGATGGGAACCATATACAACAGCACACAGACACGCCATAAGAGCGCACAATACCGACGGATGGCGGTATGCCTTATCGCGGCGCTTCTTCTGAGCCTCACGGCATGCAGGGAGGACGAGCTTGTCGTACCTACCGAATACGATATTATCGGTGACGAGAACCCCGGCAGCGCCATCCGCGGCCTGTATCTCGTGAACGAAGGTAACATGGGATCCAACAAATGCTCACTCGATTACTATGATTACCGCACCGGACTCTATGCACGAAACTTCTATTCGGAGCGCAATCCTAATGTCATCAAGGAACTCGGGGATGTGGGAAACGACATAGGCATCTACGGCTCGAAACTCTATGTGGTGGTGAACTGCTCGCACAAAGTCGAGGTAATGGACGCCCACAGCGGCGTCAGGATAGGCCAGATAGACATACCCAACTGCCGCTACATACGCTTCCACCGCGGCAAGGCTTATGTAAGCTCATACGTAGGCCCGGTGCTGATAGATCCCGACGCACCCAAAGGCGCCGTTTTCGAGGTAGACACAACCTCGCTTGCCGTGACACGCAAAGTGAGTGTCGGCTATCAGCCGGAAGAGATGGAGATAGTCGATGACTACATGTATGTGGCCAACTCCGGCGGCTACCGCGCGCCCGACTATGACAACACTGTGTCGGTCATACAGATGATAGACTTCAAACAGGTGCAGCTCATCCCGGTAGGAATAAACCTGCACCGTGTCAAGAAAGACCGTTACAAGAAATTATGGGTTACATCGCGAGGCGACTATCAGAGCCGCCCGTCGCGCCTCTACGTGCTTGAAAAGAAAGCAGGCTACAATCAGATGGTGGTCACCGACACTATCCCTGTGGCCTGCTCCAACATGGCCATACATGGCGATTCGCTCTATTATTATGCCACAGAATGGAACAACTATACCGGATCCAACACAATTTCATACGGCATAATCGACATTCGCACAAAAGAGACCGTTTCGACCAATTTCATTACCGATGGCACCGAGAAAGAGATAACCATACCCTACGGGATAGCCATACACCCCGAGACAGGAGACATATTCGTCACCGACGCCAAGAACTACGTCAGCAGCGGCACACTTTACTGCTTCACCAAAGAGGGCCGACGCAAATGGAGCGTGCGCACAGGCGACATACCTGCCCACATCACATTCCTCTACAAATGAAAAAAATAATATACATACTGCTTTCGCTCGCGGCCGCCGGATGTACCGACGAACCACCCACCGTGAATCTCGGGATCGATGACGTATATCATATCCCGCGCATGTCCAAACTGCCGCTGCACTCCTCCCTTACCGGCAAAGCCTACCGGTGGACTGTCAACGGACGCACCGTCTCCACATCCGACAGCTACATATTCGTGGCCTCGGAAGAGGGAACATACGATCTTACATTCGAGATAATAGATCCGGACACACCATATGATTTCAGCTTCACCGTAAATGTAATGCACGAGGAGGTGGAATACAGCCCTTATATAAGCCGAGTGTATGAATACTGTCCCGCGCCGGGACAGTTCGTGAACGAGATGCCGAAATATGAAAAGGGGGACACTTATGCCGATATACTGAAAAAGTGCGAGGAATCCATCTCCGGCACAAACGACATAATGATTACTCTCGGAGGATACGGAGGATATGTGACTTTCGGATTCGACCATACGGTGATGAACGTGCCGGGAGAAAAGGATCTCAGGATATGGGGAAACGCGTTCTACGAACTCACAAATCCCGATGCAAAAGGGGGATCGGCAGAGCCCGGGATAGTGATGGTAAGCTATGACACCAACTGCAACGGCCTTCCCGACGATCCTTGGTATGAACTCGCGGGAAGCGAATACCATAATCCCGCCACCCGACACGGCTATTCGATAACATACCGGCGTCCTGATCCCGGCCATCAGCCGGTGGAGGATGACGAGGGGTATCTCGATGACCTCACCTATATACCCTGGCATGATTCCCTGGGTGAAACCGGATATATAGCGAAAAACATATTCCACAGCCAGAGCTACTACCCGCTATGGACCGGCGAGGATGAACTGACTTTTTCAGGATCGCTGCTTCCACCAAACGGAACTGACACAAGCGGCACGGGAAGATATTATATCCTCTATGCCTACGACTGGGGGTACGTGGACAACCATCCCAACGAATTCGAGGAACTGAACTCTTTCGACATATCATGGGCGGTGGATGCCGACGGGAATCCGGTAGATCTCCCCGGAGTGGATTTCGTGCGCGTTTACACCGGTCTCAACCAATATTGCGGATGGCTTGGGGAAACATCCACTGAAATATCACGCGCATGCGACCTGCACATCAGTGTGCCCGGCATACCCCTTCCCGAGCTCCCGGATAATATAAACTAATTTCCACGACTTGCTTATGAAAAAAATCCACATCCCCTTTCTGGCACTGATAGCCCTTTCGGCAAACGCATTCGTTGTCGACTGGGACAGAATAACCCATTGGGCAGGAAGCGGCCCCAACAAGGCAGCTCTGGTAGTACAGTTCAATGACGAGGGCCCTGAAGAGGCATATGTCTGGGGCTACCGGTGGGAGGATGGCGCCGAACCATCGGGAGAGGATATGTTCCGCTCCATTGCCGAGGTATCCACCGATCTCACACTGTTCACCCAGTACACGGGATGGATGGGAAACACGGTATGCGGCATCGGATATTCCGACGGACATACCATCTCGTCGTTCCTTGAATTTGATTTCAACTCGGCGCTTGAAGACGCCAATATCAGTTTCAACTGGTTCTCGGCCAACACGTCGCTCGGACAGACGAGCGTTCCCGGATGGGACACCCAGGAGCTTTGCGACGCCGCCATCGAGGCATCGGCCATGACACATATCCTCGATCATCCTATCAACGCGCGAGAATACGGATACGCCTGCTACGACTATGACTGGTGGCAACCTTACGGCCGCACCGACGCTGCGCGGCAAAGATGGAACGCCGGGTGGTACAAAGGCTACTGGAGCTATTGGGTAGGAGGAACAGATTCCGACGATCTCTCATATTCAGGGGTAGGCATGACTTCACGCAAACTTCAAGACGGGTGTGTGGACGCCTGGAAATATATGTTTCTTGACGGGCCTGTGGTGTTTTCGCCACGTCGTGAAGGACAAAACAGGCCACGCCGCACAGCCGCCGATATCGACGCCCATACCGGAGCCAGCCCGCAATGGCATGAGCTCAATTACGATCATTTCGGTGTGCCGCAATCCGGTATAGAGCCTCTGTCAGCCACCAATGACTCCACCGTGAGAATATACGACATGCAAGGCAACCTGCTTATCACCACAGACCGCGAGGCCACCATATCCGATATAAAGAAAAAACTCCGTGCCGGAATCTACATAATAAAATGCGGACGGCATACAAAAAAACTGATACTCAACGGCCACTCAGAATAGCACCCGGTGTAACACAACCACGGGAACAGACGCAAACAGACACCACCTATTATCATAGAATATTTCAAACCATAATATATTTTCTCAGATGAAAAAGACTTTGCTATCAACAGTGACAATCCTGTCGGTATGCACAATGGTGGGTACCACCATAGCAGGCGACAAGATCGCTGTGCCGCGCACAGTGCAAGGGGTGGAATATAGCCCCGACCAACGCAAGGGCAGTCCGGGCACCATGAGCCGCGACTGGGACTGGACCGATCCGGACGATATGGCCGCCGACGGAAGTTTCACAATGGATATGATCCAGAGCTGGTGCGGCGAAGGTGAGAACCAGGCCGCACTCGTAATCCAGTGGAACGACGATGAAGAACCCGCCGCACTTGTGTTCGGCTACCGATGGGACGGTGTGGCTACAGGAGCCGATATGGTACGCGCCGTGGTAGCTGCCAACCCACGCCTGTACGGCCTGATACAATACACCAACGTAAGCTCGCCCACCGATCCGCGCGGAGGATATACCATAAACGGTTTCGGATGGGACGTGGACAACGACGGAGAAATAGGTCTTGTGGACACAAAAGACAACACTGTATATCGTCCGGAAGACGGGCTGCAGATACATCCGCGCGGATACGATCCCGACAAAGGGGGATCATCCGATTACGACTATGATGACTGGAAAGCGCTCGATCCCGACGACATGTGGGGAGCGGGATGGTACCTGAGCTATTGGTCATATTGGGTGAAAGACGATTTCGAAAGCAAGTTCAGCTATTCAAGCTGGGGCGCCTCCGGCCGCGTGCTGCAGAACGGCAGCTGGGACGGATGGAATTTCTCGCTCGACATGATCCCCCGCGACTGGAAAAAATTCGCGGCGGCTCCTGCGCTGATCCCGGACGGTGCCAAGACCGAGTTTGAATACGGAGGTCTCTGTTTCTCGCTGAAAGATTACCAGGCAAAACGGGTGATGGTCTCGCCCACTGAAAACGGCAGCTATGCAGGTGAGATCACCGTCCCCGAAACAATTACAGACGAGGATATCACCTACACGGTAGTGGAGGTGGGAGAAGGCGCGTTCAAGGATTGCGCGGTGACATCAGTCGCCCTCCCTGCCACAGTGACAAAGATCGGCGCGTCGGCATTCGAGAATTCCACTCTCGAGACACTCTCCATACCCGATATCAACGCAGTCAAATCAATAGGCGCCAGAGCGTTTGCCGGATGCGCGCATATCTCCACACCGGTGTTCCCCTCCTCCATGACATCGGTTCCCGAGGGAATGTACCGGGGCACAGGCATTGAAACTCTCGAGATTCCCGCATGGATATCGGCAATAGACAAAGCGGCATTTGCCGATTGCGCCAGACTTACTTGTGTGAAAATTCCCGCCACCGTAAAGAGCATCGGCGAGGAAGCATTCGCCGGTTGCGATGCCCTGACACAGGTGGAGTGCGAGAGCACATTCCCGCTGCAGATCACCCCCAACGTATTCAGCGAGCAGGCATATGCCGCCGCGACCCTGAGTGTGCCGTCGGGCTTCACTTCGGAATACAGAAACGCAGAAGGATGGAGCAACTTCGCCACTGTCAAAGAATTCACTATCCCTGTAAATGCCGGCGACATATTCCGCGCCGGAGGTGTGACCTATGAAGTCACATCAGCCCTGACCGACAGCGCAACTGTAAGAGCCCGCTACTGCAAGACAGAGGGAAATCCGGACCGTGCCAAAGTCATGGCCGCCAACAAGGCCGGATATGTGGGAAATGTGACGATACCTTCCACCGTGACCTATCAGGAGCGTGCTTTCGCCGTCACCGAACTTAGCGACAGCATTTTCTACGGAGCCACAGCCCTCACCGGAGCCGACATACAGGCACCTGTGACACGCATCGGCAAATATGCCTTCAACGAATGCGAGGCCATCACCTCCATCCTCCTCCCCACCACAGTGAAGACCATCGACACATATGCATTCGCATATTGCTCCGTAATAAAAGAGATACAGCTCCCAGAAAGCGTGGAGGCACTCGAAGGGGAACGCACATTCTTCCAGTGCAATGCTCTCGAGAGGGTAAACATCCCTGCCGGAGTGACCTCACTTCCCAGATACTGCTTCTCCTACTGCAATGCACTACAGGAAATGATTCTCGGAGCGGAGATCACCGCGTTAGGAGACAACCTGTTCCAGAACTGCACATCACTCCGCAAAGTGGTGCTTCCCGACGGACTGAAAAAACTCCCCAACTACATTTTCAGCAGCTGCGGCGCACTTGCCGAAGCTAAAATACCTGAAAGCGTCACAGAGATCGGGCAGTCCTGCTTCTCAGGATGCGCCCAATGGGATTTCAACATGCCGGCAGGAGTTACCTCCATCGGTTCAGAGGCATTCAAGGGATGTGCGAAAATAACAGAATTCACATTCCCCGCACAGATGACCGAGATCCCGAGCTACGTATTGCAGGACTGTGCGGCTCTCACCAAAGTCACACTCGGAGACAACGTGACAAGTTTCGGCTACGGCGTGTTCCGTAACTGCACCTCACTCAACGAAATGACCACCAAAGATGGTCAGACCGGATTCAATCTCCCGTCGAGCCTCACAAGCATCGGCTCCTACTGTTTCCTGGGATGCAAAGGGATCAGGGAGGCGATACTTCCCGAAGGGATAAAAATCCTGGGAATAAACAGCTTACAGAATTCCGGCCTCGAGGCACTTGTACTTCCTGCCGCACTGACAGCCAACATCACCAACAACAATATCGTGCAGGACTGCAAGGATGTGACGATCTATGCATCCATGTCAGCTCCGGGACGATGCGGCACATACACATGGCGCATATCCGGCCAGACATTCGCTCCCGTCGTAGTTCCGACCGGCACCAAAGCTGCCTATGAGGCACAGAACTACTGGAGCAAGTCAGCACTCTCCGAACCGGTACTCGAAAACATATCCCTTGCCGACATGCAGGCCATCTCCACTTCAAACGGAGAGGCCATAGTGACCGGCCGAGTAAGCGGAATGTATGACCTCGCCGACCTTCCCCGGTCATTCGCTAAAGCCAATGACGCCCTCATCTTCGGCGGAAAGACCGTGACCCTGCGCATGGCCACCGCCGCAGAAGCAAGCCGCGCCGCACGCAGTGCAGAAGAAAACAGCCTTACCGTAACTCTCGATGCCGACGGAGCTTTCTCAGCAACCATACCCGTGGAGGAGGGAGCCGGAACCATTTCTCTGGCTGTGAACGATGGGGAAATGACCTCCGCCGCAGTGGAAGTGCCGCTTATACAGCCCTTCGAGTTCAAAGACAAGGAATATGACGCCCATTTCGACGAGAAATATACCCCCGAACTCATATTCAACATCCCCGACTATACGAAAGACGATGTGGAATTCACATGTTCCGACACCAACGTAGCCTCAGTGGTAAAACGCACCGGTGCCGTATCGGTAAAACGTGTGGAAGGTGACGCCGTAATTACAGCTACACTCAAGAGCAATCCCGACATCAAGGCCGAAATGACCATTCACTCGGCCCTGCGCAATCCGGTGACCGGATTCATTCTCGGCAACGGAAACTCCAGGATCACTCTTACCTATATGGATATTCTGGCTCTCTCGCCTATGGTGGAACCGGCCAACGCCGACATCCAGTCATACGACATATCCGTATCTGACACTGAAATCGCCACCACATATGCAGCCAAAGCGTTCAATCCGACCCGCAATTTCTATGAACTTGTGACCCACAAGCCCGGTGAAGTCGATGTGACCTTCACCGCACAGGACGGCTCGGGCGTAAGCTCCACCTACCATGTGACAGTAGAGGAACCGGACCGCAGGAAAGAGGCCGACAACTACGAGGACGGCACATTCTGGCTCAACGAGGACTGGTTCGGCCATACCAACGGCTCCATCAACTATATCACCAAAGACGGTGAGCTGAAATACCGTGTCTACGAATCACAGAACCCCTACGAATCATTCGGATGCACCTCGCAGTACGGCATCATTCATGGAGGCAAACTCATTGTGATGTCAAAACAGGCCACAGACAAAGGTGACCCGCGCACCGGAGGAGGCCGCGTGGTAGTGGCAGACGCCAACACCCTCAAGACACTCGCCAAATTCGACAACATAGATCCCGAAGGCAAAGGTGACGGACGCGCCTGCATCGGTGTGGACGAGAACAAGGTATATCTCGGTTCCACAGCCGGAGTGCGCGTGCTCGACACCCGCACCCTCACTCTCGGAAACATGGTGGAAGGTCTGGCGGCTGGCTCGCAGTATGCAAACCAGTATGGAGACATGGCGGCATCCGGGAACTATGTGTTCCTCGTGCAGCAAAATACCGGCGTGCATGTCATAGATACCGAATCTGACACCGTGGTGCTTACCTTCGGCCTGCAGGCCAGTGAGGAGACCGGAGCAGAAGGTATCGGCTATCCCCAGGGTATCACCGAGAGCAAAGACGGCAATATCTGGGTAGCCACCACAGAAAAGCAGTCTTCCGGCCTGTGCACACTCGTATGCATCAACCCCGAGACACTCGAGATCATCGACCGTGTGACACTCCCCGAAAGCCAGCGCATAACCTGCGGATGGGGCTCATGGCGCTCGACCAACTTCTTCGCCTCCAAGACAGACAACTCGCTGTGGTGGGGTGCAGGCGTGGAAGCGTCTATCGTCTCAGGCAACACAGGCTACTACAAATGGGAAATCGGCACGGATCTGCCCACAACCCCGGTATTCGTCTTCCCGTCGAAACTCCCCGGCATCAACGAGACCACCTATCAGGCGCCTTATGCAAGCGTGCGCTACGATGACCGCACAGACCGCCTGCTGATGGCCACCACACACGGCGCATCCTCAAACTACCGTTATACATGGCTCAACTGGATCGACTGCAAGACCGGCGAGATCTCAAAGACAATCCGCATGAAGGATTACTACTGGTTCCCGGCCCTGCCGATCTTCCCCGACAAATATGCCCCCGAGTTCGGAGAGATGCCAGAACTACGCTTCACTCCCGACAACAACGCCCCGGTAGAGATAGATCTTTCTGAGATCGTGACCGACCGCGACAACCATGACGTGAATATCAAGGTTGAGAGGATCTTCCCCGAAAAGAGCGAGTCTGCACGCGAGGCAGGCAACACTCTCGACGATATCGCCGAGGTAACACTTGAAGGCAAGAAACTCACCGTGGTTCCACGCGCCAACGCAGTAGGTAAAGCCACACTCACGCTCAAGGCCGAATCCAACGGACGTGTGTCGACTATAGACATACCTGTGATCAACGACACCTCCACAGAGGTTGACCTCGCCGATGCCGCCAACGGCACAATCTCGATTGTGGATCGCAGGATCACCGCTTCAGGCATGAACGGCGCACACTTCACGGTTTATGACATGGCCGGTGTGGCTGTAAGCGCCTTCACCGCCGACTCCGACCGCACCAGCGTGGTACTCACCGTACCCGCAGGAGTGTATATCCTCACAGCCGGAGACCGCACATTTAAATTCTCCGTAAAATGAACAGAATCGCTCTGACAGCGGCATCACTCTTCGCAGCCTTGTTTTTCAAGGCTGCGGCAGAGGATGTCGACTATACCGACGGATTTTTCATCGTCAATGAGGACTGGTACGGTCACCAGAACTCCACGGTGAACTATTTTCAGCCCGACAACCCTGATGGCGATTACTGGCATTACAGGGTGATACAGGCCGAGAATCCCGGTAAGGAACTGGGATGCACCAACCAGTACGGCGCCATATGGGACGACCGTTTCTATCTCATAGCCAAACAGGACAAGGATCCTGGAGCCGATGTCACCGGCGGACGCATCTCCGTGGCCGACGCCAGGACGATGAAACTGATCGGGCAGCTGCAGCTCATAGATCCTTCAGGCAAGCAGTGCGACGGCCGTGCATTCACCGGTGTAAACTCCCGTAAAGGGTATGTGTCAACCAGCAACGGCATATGGGTTCTCGATCTGGCCACACTCCAGATCAAAGGACAGGTGGAAGGATCCTCCAATCCAAACATGGATGCGTCGGATGACAAACCTAATTCCGATCCTTCAAGCTCGCTGTATTACGGACAGACAGGCACCATGGTTCTGGCCGAAGGAAAAGTCTTTGCCGTGCACCAGCAGTATGGAGTGCTTGTCATAGACCCGCAGACAGACAGAGTGACAGAAGTACTCGACATGGGTATCGTAGACGACGCCATAGAGGAGGAAACGAGAAGCCGCCCGTCAAAACCGGCCGGGATAGGCTCTACCATCGTGAGATCTCTGGACGGAGACCTGTGGTACAGCGTGGCCAAAAACGTGCAGGGAAGCGGAGCCACCCTCCCCTATCTTGTGCGCCTTGATCCGGCCACACTCGAGCGCGAGGTGATCAGAATAGATGGTGACGACATGTATCCCCCCTCAAACTCCTGGTATGCATGGACACCCGATCCGTTCTGCGCCTCATCAGTCACCAACACACTCTACTGGTGCGGCGGCCCCAACAGCTGGTTTACCAATTACCGTGTCTTCCGTTATGACATAGACACCCGGCGTCTTGAAAAGATCATCGACTTTTCGGAAGAGCCAGGCGACTGGCACATCTACGGATGCTCCCTCGGCATACATCCCGAGACAGACGAGCTGTATGCATCGGTATTCCATAAATTCGTGGATCCGACATATGTGCTGCGACGCTACGATGCCGACGGCACACTGCAGATGGAGTATCCCATGATCTCCAACTACTGGTTTCCATCGCTGCCTGTATTTCCTCAGGGAGCAGGCCACTCGGGAGTGGAAAACGTGACCGAAGAACGGCCCGAGGTATCCATACGGGTGGAAAACGGCATGGTTGTGGCCGGCAGCGGACACACAGCTGAGGTTTACAGCCTTGACGGCACCAGGATACCCAACCGCAATCTCGCAAAAGGGGTGTACATAGTGAAGGCCGGAACTGCCGTCCGCAAGATCAGGATCTGACCAGGACATTCCCATCCGGAATATGAGCCGTAACCGCACACGCGCATAGCGGCTCAGGACACCAGTCAAAAGTCCGGTTTTGCGATCAGCCACGATCGGGAACCGGACTTTTAACAGTTTTTTTAACTTATTGAAGTCGCCGCTTCTTTATTAACAAAAAAAGCCGTAACTTTGCATCCGCAATTTCCAAAGCAATCTGCGGCTGCCGCAAAAATGAGACGGCGCCTTCATTCAGAAGAAGAAAATATTTCATATATCTAAGGTAAAAATAAACAAATGGAATTTTTGTCAGAGCTTCTGTTGCCCGGCAACACATCGCTGGCTGCCACACTTGTACTGCTGTCGTTTGTGATAGCTGTTGGCATCTATCTGGGCAAAATCCGCTTCTGGGGCGTATCCCTCGGAGTGACTTTTGTCCTGTTTGTCGGCATCCTCATGGGTCATTTCGGTTATGAAATCCAACCCGAAGTATTGAAATTCGTCCGCGAGTTCGGTCTTATCCTCTTTATCTTCGCCATCGGTCTGCAAGTAGGCCCGGGCTTCTTCTCCTCCTTCAAGAAAGGTGGCATAAGGCTCAATATGCTTGCCGTGCTGGGCATCCTGCTCAATGTGGCCATAGTGGTGGCCATATACTTCATCGACGGCAAAACTTCCATCAGCGCCCTAGTGGGCGTGATGTCGGGTGCGGTGACCAACACCCCCGGTCTCGCCGCCGCACAGCAGGCCGCTCCCTCCCCCGAGGATGTAAACCTCATGTCAATGGGTTATGCCGCCGCATATCCTCTCGGAGTGCTCGGTATCATCCTTTCCATCCTTATCACCAAAGCTATCTTCCGTGTGAAAATTGAGGATGAGATCGATGAGATCAACCGCGAGACAGAGGAGGGACAGGTGAAACCCCATCTGGCAAGCTACGAGGTGGTGAACACTCTTGTAGACGGCAAGACACTCCTTCAGCTCCATGACATAATACACTGCGATTTCGTGGTATCCCGACTTATGGACAAAGGGGGCAACATCATCATCCCCAAATCGAGCACCCAGATACATGTAGGTGACAAACTCTATGTGGTAATGTCGGCCCAGGACGAGCCCAGTTTCCAGGCCGTTCTCGGACACCCCATCGAAATGGGCGACGAGGAATGGGAAGCCGTGGCACCTGACAATGTGGTATCGCGCCGCATACTCATCACCCGCAGCGAATACAACGGCGTGTCACTCGGCTCGCTCCGCCTCCACAAAGGTTACAACCTCAACTGCACCCGCGTGAACCGTGCAGGTGTGGACCTGCTCGCCTCTCCCGGCCTGCGTCTCCAGATGGGCGACCGCATCACAGTGGTAGGTGAGCTTAACGATATCGACCGTCTCGCCTCCAAACTAGGCAACTCCATGAAACGCCTCAACCAGCCCAACCTGGTGACGATCTTCATCGGTATCCTCTTCGGTATCATCGTGGGATCGATCAATATCGGCTTCGGCATGAAACTCGGTCTCGCAGGCGGCCCGCTCGTAGTGGCTATCCTGCTGAGCCGCTTCGGATACAAGGTGAAACTTGTCACATACACCTCATCCTCGGCATCGCTGATGTTGCGTGAGCTCGGCATATGCCTCTTCCTCGCCGCCGTAGGCATAGGCGCCGGAAAAGGATTCGCCGACACAGTATTCAACTACACCGGTATGTGGTGGGTAATATGGGGCTTCATAATCACCTTCGTACCCCTGATGATAGTCGGGATCATCGCACGCGGTGTATACAAGATCAACTTCCTTACCATCATGGGTATGATGTCAGGCGGTTACACCGATCCCCCTGCCCTGGCATATGCCAACAACTCCACCGGCAGCGACGCTCCCGCCGTGGCTTACTCAACGGTTTATCCGCTCA